>Ga0214180_1000065_pt1 | contig 42695 bp, 26 predicted proteins | sample TroBogEpilimnion_22_FD_153018 | JGI IMG/M metagenome (GOLD analysis project Ga0214180, IMG submission 153018) | Freshwater microbial communities from Trout Bog Lake, WI - 16OCT2007 epilimnion | ecosystem: Environmental > Aquatic > Freshwater > Lake > Epilimnion/Euphotic zone | place: Trout Bog... | reverse complement strand
ACCTGCCGACACAGCCTGCTGGCCGTCTACAAGGGCGCCATCGCGGTCAATCTGTCGGCCAAACGGTTCGTCGACGAATCCCTGTCCTACAAGCTGCTCGGCACGGCATCCTTGGCGCAGGACGGCGACCACACCTGGCAGATTTTCGACCAACCGATCTACGATTCGCATGAGGAAGAAGTTTCCATCTTCGACGTTCGCCACCGTCACAAGGACGGCATGCTGGTCGAGGCGGCAACCCTGGACGAACTCGCCGAAAAAACCGGTTTGGACGCTGCGTCGCTGAAAAACACCGTCGCACGCTACAACACTTACGTCGCGAACGGATCCGACCCGGAATTCGGCCGCAAGCATCTGGTGCATAACCACGGCGCGCTGGTGTCGATCGGAACGGGACCGTTCTACGCCCACGCCTCCACCGCCGCGCTCTACGGCACTTATTGCGGCGTGACCGTCCAACCCTCGATGCAGGTGCTGGACGTGTTCCAGGAACCGATCGAAGGCCTGTGGGCAGCCGGCGAAGTCATCTCCGGCCTACACGGCGCCGCCTACATGACCGGCTCCGCGCTCGGCAAAGCCCTGATATTCGGCCGCGTCGCCGGACGAGCGGCGGCACGCAAATGAGCTACGAAATCGGCATCGATATCGGCGGCACATTCACCGATATCGTGTGCCGAGGCAACGACGGTTCGGTGCGGATCGCCAAGGTCCCAACCACGCGCGGCGATCCCTCGCGCGCCGTATTGGCCGGCCTGGATATGGCGCGGGACGTTTGGGGGGTGCCGGCGGCGGCGATTGCCCGGTTTACCCATGGCACCACGGTCGCGACCAATGCCGTCTTGGAACGGAAAGGCGCCCGCATCGGGCTGATAACAACCGAGGGGTTCAAAGACGTTCTGGAGATCGGCCGCCAAATGCGGCACCAGATGTACGATCTGGTGCTGAAGCCGGAAACCCCGGTTTTTCTCGCGCCCGGCCGCTACCGAAAGGAAGTGCGGGAACGGCTGGACGCCTCCGGCAACGTTCTCACCCCGCTGGACGAAACGACCGTCCGACAGGCGGTGGCGGAGCTGGTCGCACTCGATGTCCAAGCCATCGCCGTCAGTCTGGTTTTCTCGTTCCTGAACCCGACGCATGAACGCCGCATTCGCGATATAATCGAAGCCGAACATCCAGGCTTGCCGGTGTCGCTGTCGTCCGACGTGGACCCGGCCTTCCGAGAATACGAGCGAACCTGCGTCACCGCGTTCGATGCCTATATCAAACCGGTGGTCGCGGATTATCTCGCGAACCTCGAAGCCGGACTGCAACGAGCCGGCGTAACGGTCCCGCTTCAGGTCATGCAATCCCGAGGCGGCTTGGCATCCTCGTCCATCGCGCGGCAACGCCCCGTGCGCTTGTTCCTGTCCGGCCCCGCCGGCGGCGTCGTCGGCGGGTTGGAAGCCGGCACGCAGGCGGGCTTCGAAAACCTGATTACCGTCGACATCGGCGGCACCTCCTGCGACATCGCGTTGATCACCGATGGCGAACCGCTGATCCGTTCCGAAGGCATCATCGACGGCTACACCGTCCGCGTCCCCATGGTGGACGTCACCGCCATCGGCGCCGGCGGCGGATCGATCGCGTGGCGCGACGGCGCCGGATCGTTGCGCGTCGGTCCGCACTCCGCCGGATCGGAACCCGGCCCCGCCTGCTACGGACGCGGCGGCACGCAACCAACCGTAACGGATGCCTCGGTCGTGCTGGGCTACATCGACCCCGCGAATTTCGCCGGACGCACGCTGACGTTGCAACCCGACCTCTCCCACGCCGCCATAAAATCCGTCATCGCCGATCCGCTCGGCCTGACCGTCGAGGAAGCCGCCCTCGGCATCCATCGCGTCCTGAACGCGCAAATGGCGGAAGCCATCCGTCTGGTTTCCATCGGCAGAGGCATCGATCCTCGCGCCTACGCCTTGCTTCCGCTGGGTGGCGGCGGCCCGATGCACGCTTGCGCGCTGGCGGAAGAACTGGGGATTTCGTCCATCGTCATCCCGCCCCGTCCCGGCGTCCTGGCCGCCGCCGGCCTGCTCGGCGCACCCGTGGAACACGAAATCGCCGCCGCATTCCCGGTGAAACTGGCCGAACTGAACCCGGCCGAAATGGATGCCGCGCTACACGATCTGGATGAACGCTGCGGCGCGCTGATGGCGGCGGAGGGTGCCGAAAATCCGGACATCCGCCACTTCGCCGACGTCTGCTACATCGGCCAATCGTACCATCTGGAAGTGCCCCTGATCGGCGACCTTTACGAAAATTTCCTTGCCGCGCATGCCCGCGTCTACGGTCATTCCACCCGCATTCCCGCGAAAATCGTCAATTTACGCACCGTGCATCGTTCCCATTCCGGCTCCGTCGCCGCCGGCGCAACGACACTCGGTTCGGCGAAACCGCCCGGCACCCGCCGAATCCGCGTCGCATCCGGAACGGTCCAAGCCGCGATCTGGGACCGCGATTCCATCGCGCCTGGACAAAAAATCCCTGGTCCCGCGATTATCGAGCAATCCGACACGACCACCCTGGTGGAACCGAACTGGACCGCGCGCCTGACCGACAGCGGCGCGCTGCTGCTGGAGCGAACCCCATGATCCCCGATCCCATCACGATCGAAGTCACTCGCCACAAGCTGGAAGGCATCGCCAATGAGATGCAATCCACCCTGCTGCGCAGTTCGTTCTCGCCGATCGTGAAGGAAGGCTTGGACGCCTCGGCCGGCCTGTTCACCGCCGACGGACAAACCCTCGCGCAGGCCTGTGCGATCCCGATCCATCTGGCGACGCTGATCCCGGTGTTACAGAAAATCATCGAAATCTTTCCGCCCGCGACGATGCACCCGGAAGATACCTACCTCCTCAACGATCCCTACACTGGGGGCACGCATCTGCCGGATATCGCGCTGGTGCAGCCGATCATCGTGGATGGAAAATTGATCGCGTTCAGCGCCGCGATGACGCATCACCAGGACATGGGCGGGATGTCCGCCGGCTCCGTCCCCACCAACGCCACGGAAATCTATCAGGAAGGCCTGCGCCTGCCTCCGCTGAAATTCCGCGACGCCGGCAAGCTGAACGAAACACTGGTCGCGATTATCCGGCAAAACGTGCGCATTCCCGATACGGTGATGGGCGATATTCACGCGCAGCTCGCGGCCTGTTCCATCGGCGTGCGGCGGATGACGGAACTGCACGCGAAATTCGGGCCTGAGACGTTGCAAAATATATTCAACGAACTCCTGGACCGATCCGAAACAATGACCCGCCAGGCGCTGGGCCGCATCCCGCAAGGCACCTATCGCTACGTGGATTTCCTCGACAATGACGGGATCGAACTGGATAAGCCGATCAGGATCGAAGTCGCGGTAACCGTCGGGCAATCCGGCATTCATATCGATTTCACTGGCACGTCCCCGCAGGTGCGTGGCCCGATGAATTGCGTGCCGTCCGGTTCGCTCGCCGCCGCTTGTTTCGCGATACGCGCGCTGACCGACCCGGCAATCCCCACCAATGCCGGTTGCTTCCGGCCGATCAGCCTGCATCTGCCCGAAGGCAGTTTGGTCAACCCCGTCGAACCCGCGCCGGTCAACGCCCGCACCTCCACCATCAAGCGGATCACGGGCTGCATTATCTCCGCGCTCGCGGAAATCATGCCGGATCGCGTGCCCGCCCCAGCCGCCGGCGAAATGGCGCTGGTCGCGTTCGGCGGACGGCATCCGGCGGGTGGGAATTTCGTGACCGGCGATCTGATCGCCAGCGGCAGCGGCGCATCCGGGACAAGCGACGGCGTGGACGTCATCGAAACCGATGCTACCAACTGCATGAATCTCCCGGCCGAGGCGATGGAAATGGAAACCCCCATCCGCCTGCACCGCGTCGCCTTGCGCGCCGGCTCCGGCGGGGCGGGCGAATTCCGCGGCGGCCTCGGTGTCGAACGGGAATACGAAGTGCTGACCGACAACGTTACGTTCACCCATCGCGGCGAACGCCATTTCTCCGCCGCGCGCGGGATATTCGGCGGCGGCGACGGTGCGCATGGGGAATCCACGATCCACCGCATCGACGGCAGCAGCGAAACCATCCCATCGAAAATCGTGACCCGCCTGATGAAAGGCGACCGCGTCATTCTGCGCACGGCCGGCGGCGCCGGCTATGGCGACCCAGCGCTTCGAACCGCCGCCGCGACCGCGGCGGACCAAGCGGATGGAAAGATAGCGCCATGATTCCGCGCACGCTGTTCACCCCCGAACACGACCTGTTCCGCGAGCAAGTGCAACGCTTCATCGCCAGCGAAATAACCCCGCATCACGCCGATTGGGAAAAGGCCGGCATCGTCCCGCGTTCCCTCTGGCTGGAAGCGGGCCGGCGGGGATTATTATGCACCGGCGTGCCGGAGGCATACGGCGGCGCGGGCGGCGACTTCCTGTTCGGTGCCATCATGATCGAGGAAATGGCCCGCGCCGGCGCCACCGGCCCGACCTTCTACCTCCATTCCGACATCGTCGCGCCCTATCTGGTCCGCTACGGCACCGAAGCCCAAAAGCGCCGCTGGCTCCCTCCGATGGCGACCGGGGAGGTCATCGTCGCCCTCGGCATGTCCGAACCGTCCGGCGGCAGCGACGTCGCGGCGATGCGCACCACCGCGCTGCGCGATGGAAACGACTACGTTATCAACGGCCAAAAGGTCTTCATCACCGCCGGTTTCAACGCCGATCTTTTGCTGCTCGCCTGCAAAACGGACCCGAAAGCCGGCGGACGCGGAGTCAGTCTTATCCTTGTCGAAACCGACCGTCCCGGCTTCACGCGCGGCCGCATGCTCGACAAGCTCGGGTGTCGCGCCCAGGACACCGCCGAATTGTTTTTCACCGATCTTCGCGTCCCCGTATCGAATCTGCTGGGCCAGGAAGGCCGCGGCTTTTCGATGCTGATGAAGGAACTATCGCAGGAACGCTTGGTGCAGTCTATACGAGCGATTGCATCGTCCGAAGCGGCGCTGGAATGGACCATAAGCTACACAACCGAACGGAAAATGTTCGGGCAGACATTGGCCGAATTCCAGAACACGCAGTTCAAGCTCGCGGAAATGAAGGCGGAACTGACGATGCAGCGCGTGTTCGTGGACCGCTGCCTGGAACTGCACCTGCGCGGCGAACTCGATTCCGTCGATGCCGCGATGGCGAAACTCGTCAGCTCCGAACTACAAGGCAAGGTCATGGACCAATGCCTGCAATTCTTCGGCGGCTGGGGCTATATGTGGGAATATCCGATCGCCCGCGCCTTCGCCGATGCCCGCATGGGCCGGATCGGTGGCGGCAGCGTGGAGACGATGAAGTCGATCATTGCCAAGGCGATGCTACCCGTTACCCGCGGCCGCCCAACGTAAACCGTACCGACCTCGGCAAACTCCGATCATGGCGGCACGTTCGCGATCGCGGCGCGATGGCCCTGCTGATCGGGCACCGTAATCCGTAACGGGGCCAGTGTGCCGCGCGGTGTTCGCGGGCGAGGCAAGGAAAAACGACCTGCGTTGTCGGTCCGAAGGTCCGCCACCGATGCAAAATCTGGACGAAGGATGAGATTGTCGCGCCCGAAGCCCTGCCCATCGGCATCCAGCCAGATGATCGTCATGGTGCCGTACATGGCGCTGCCGAGCAGGTCCTGTGCCGCTACCGTTAGCCTGTATGTGGCGTCTGGCGTCACCGCGAAGGGTTTCAGACCCGACATGAACGCCTGGCCGGCGGTCGTTGTCACGCGCGCGAATTCTCCGGACGGCCCGGTCAGCATCTGGATCTTGGGGACACCGGGTCCCCCGACCGCGGCGAAATGACGGAGGTCGTGGAGAAAATTTACCGTTTCGTGACGGTCGCCGCCTCGCGCCTCACGGTAATCGAAATCGCCGATCAACACATCGTTCAGCCCGACGCAAAAGCATTCGAGGTTGATGCGCAGGCCAAGCAGCGCCGATCGGGCCCGTGACGGCACGGTCCCGTCAAGCGTCGCCTCCGGCAAACGGCCGTCCGGTCTGGCCAGTCCGACAGCGCCGACCGATACGGTATAGCCCGAGAGGGGGTGGCCAGCGTCGTCCAGCACCCGCCCTGTCACCGAATCGCCCGTGCGGTCCAGCGCGATGCGGGTGCGCGGCCGCGCGTAGTCGATCATCAGCGAAGCGAGCGTCCCGTCGAGCGGCGTCGCGATTTTGTTGGCTGGATGAGCATTCCACGAGGAAATGCTGATATGGTCCGGAATCAGCCCGAGACCGCCCTCCATCTCCGCGATGTTCCGCCGAGCATGATCGAGCCATTCGGGGTCGGACCGATCTTGATCGTCGCCATTGTAGATGTAGCCGACGTGCATCCCAAGGCTGCGTGCGAAGGCCGTTTCTTCTCCGACCGCCTGGGGCCAGCCCGGATTGCTCCAGGCAATGTCGAGTTCGAGAAAATCCAACTTCGTGCCGGTCGCGGCATCCAATCCTTGCTTGTAGGCGCGCAAAGCATCGCGCCAATCCGGCTTCATGGTCAGCGGCGCCGAGGGTTCGATGTCGCCGATGACGATATCGGGATACAACCCGACGAACGCCCGCATCGTCACCGCGACCCGCTGGATGGTTTCTTCGATACTCAGACTGCACTGCTGCGGACCCGTCGTGTAGTGGCCGAACCACAACCCCCCATCCATCACCACGTAGCGCAGCGGGATGGCCAGTCGCTTCAGCTTGTCGATGACCTCGGCGAGGGTCCGGCTGTCGTCGTACCCCTCGGAACCGCCGCAGGTCGGGGAATCCACGATCACCGGCTGGGCGCCGAACGCAAGCTGCACGTGACGTTCGGTGAGCAACGCGAATTTCGCCTTCAGCTCCTCGTCGGGCATGCTGAGCAGCGAACCCTGCGTGAACGCATACACCTGCATGGGTGGAATGAGGCGATCCAGCATCGCTGGCGCGAACATGGGACCCCAGGCGGCCATCTCATGATCGAGCCCGGCGACAAATTCGGCGTCGCCGGGATTGTGGCGTAGGCGGTCCGCGATGTCCGGCCGTGGTTGCGGTCCTTCGAACCGGATCTCTTGGCCGATGGCCGGATGCGGCGGCGACATCGCCAAAAAGGAAACAAAGCTGGCGAGCAACACCGCTACGGATGTGCGGACGCATGAACCTGTTCGGGCAATCGCCCCAAAAAGGCTCGCGCCATTTTTGCAAAAGCGGTACCACGCCATTGTACAACCTTTTCCATTGTGTGCGTGGCGTGCTCGGCCGACAATGTCCGGCTGACGCGGGACGGGGCGCTCGCCACCCGCGCTATCGATAGGCTTAAGCCGGCAGCAGCCGCAAGGCTGGAAAGGCAGGCGTTGAATGGGTGCACTGAACCGTTGACATCGTGACGGGCCTCCGCTTGTACTCCCGCATGGCGGCTCAAGCGCCGGAGCACCGCCCTCGCGGCGGTTATGAATCTTGTTCAGGAGTGGGTTTTCGATGCTCGTAGTCAGGAACAGGCGTCGGCCGCGCCCGTGGCGCGCGCCATGTCCCGGGTCTGCGCATGTCCGATGATCCGCGCGACGCGATCGCGTCGGCCCAGCAGGCTGAGGAACAACGCGATTGGGCACTGGCTGGGCAACGGTGGGCGGTCGTGCGGGACAGATTTCCCGCTGAATTGATAGGTTACCTTGGTGGAGCGCGGGCGCTGCGGGAAACCGGCGACCTGGACGAAGCCGCTGCGCTTTTGCGCGGAAGCGACCGGTTCGCGGGGCACGCCGCCGTGTTGCACGACCTCGGGCGTGTGGCGGAAGCGCGTGAGGATTGGCTGGAAGCGGAAACATGCTGGCGGCAGTCTATCGCCACCGACCCGAATCCGTGGTGGGCATACACTGGATTGGCGAATGCGCTGCGTCGGCAGGAACGATGGGAGGAAGCCGAGGCCGTCCTCCTAGCGGCCCAAGTTCGGATGCCGGACGAGTTTATCCTGTTCGCCGACCATGCCCGACTTGCCAGCGCGCGACGCGATTGGGCGACAGCACGACAACGCTGGGAAGATGTGCGGCAACGCTTTCCAAACAATGTAGCCGGCTACAGTGACGGGGCCGCGACCCTGCGGGAGATGGATCGACCCGACGAGGCCCATGCTTTGCTGACGGCCGCGATAGAGCTCTTTCCGGGAGATGGTCGACTGTTGCACGACCTCGGACGTCTGGCGGAAGCACGCGGAGATTGGCTGGAAGCGGAAACATGCTGGCGGCAGTATATCGCCATCGACCCGAACCCGTGGTGGGCATACGCTGGATTGGCGAACGCGCTGCGTCGACAGGAACGATGGGAGGAAGCCGAGGCAATTCTGCTTTCCTCATTCGCCACGTTTCCACAAGAAGCCGGATTGTTTATTGAGTACGCGCGGTGGGCCGAGATTCGGTGCGATTGGACACGTGCACTCGAGCGTTGGAACGAAACATGTATCCGTTTTCCGAATATCCAAGATGCTTGGTTAAGTCGGGCCATAGTATTAAGAGAACTGGGACGAGTGGCCGAGTCCAGCGCGGTCCTGGTGGCAGGCCTCGAAAGTTGGCCAGCAGATGTGGCAATGACCTCGACGCTAGCAGATAATGCCATAACATGCGGCGACCTAGATTTAGCGGTTCGAACATTGGTGCAAGGGATCGAAAAAAATCCGAACAATCGTCACCTTGCGAGCCATTATATTAACACACTATTGTCAATGGATTTGCGGCAGGAGGCCGTAGCCGCACTGGATGTCGCACTTCGGACATGGCCGACCGACGCGGAGTTCCGACTGCGTCGTATGGAACTTGCGTTAAGAATGACAAGATTCGACGAAGCCTACGCATGCTTTCGCGACACCCTTGATCAAGCCGGAAATCACAGTCTTGCACTAGACTTCGCGATACGGATCCTTCGGGCCGATCCACCCAAGGAAATCGCGCTGCCGATTATGCGTTGCCTGGCGCAGGAGAAAGATTCGGGCGAACGCGACTGGGGACCAAAATTATCTTACGCTGTCGACCTGTTCTATCAGGAAGGGGATCGGGTGCGCGCCATGATGGCTGAATATTTAATGCAAGCGCCAATAGACACGATGGATCCCGGCACACGTATCGTTTTGCAGACATTCGCTGGCGTAAAGATGGATGCCACCGACGTTGATCTGGTATTTGAACAATGGCTCGTGCTGGGGAGAATTGCTCTGACATCAACGGTCTTCTCTACGCTAGCCTGTAACCTTGTTCCAGAGCGTCGGGCGGCCGCCGAAACCTTCAATCAATTTATTGATAAGAAATTGGCGGACTCGGATTGGCCTCGATACGAGAGCTTGATGAGCCTGGTTTCGCATCTCATGTTTGCGTCGGTATTTTCTCTCGCTGCTTACCATCGCATCGTGGCGGCCGCACGTAGGAACATCGAGCTGGACCAACTAATCTATAACCACCCAACTGGGACGAATGCCGTACTGGTCGATATTCTCACATTGGCAGCGGATTTTGGACCGAACGACGCTCTGGATGCCTCAACGATCGACAATGCATCACCGGCCCGGCCTGCGCTGATCGCAGGTACGCGCGATCATTTACGGATAGCACTCGAAGTATCAGGGCAACTTCGCGGATACAAGCAGGCCGGCGCAACCTGGACCAATCTTGGGCTTGCTGGCCACGAAGTTACCACGTTTGTCTCAAGCTGGAACGAAATCGGGCGCAACTGGGCACGTGCTTGGGACCTGCTGAGGCCATACGGCAATTTATGGGATCTGGTCTCCGGCACGAATGGCCTACTATTTCTTCAAAATCATTTCCCTAAACTCGGCACAGCACTTGCGCAGGCGCTACAGGGTAGCACCGAGGCCGATGTCGCAAGCCTACAGGAATTCTACGATACTGAACATGTGGTTCTTGAAGATGACCGACTAGGTGCTTTTCGAGGTAGGCAATCTGTATGGAAAATGCATTATAAGATGGAACAGGCCCACAGACAGGCCTGCAATGCGAAGAAGGAATTTGACCTCTTCATTCGCATTCGCCCCGATCACTCAATCGGCCCTAACTCCAATATCGATTGGCAGCACCTCTCATGGTTATCGATCCGCAATAATGGACTCGCATTGGATATACCTTTTGAATTCATCGGAAAGCCAGGGTACCTCAAACTTGGCGATGCCTTTGCGGCCGGGGTAAAGGGACCGATGAATGTCTTCACCGACACACTTGGTTGGCAAACGAGAATTGCGCAAACAGGGAGAACCTTATTGGAGGGGCCAGTTGAATTGGCAAATCATGTAAGCCCCGCATTCGCTGTATTTTGTCAAGGCGTTACAGCATGGCGAATAGGCGGCATAAATTTTGGGGGATTTTTAAATCCTCCGATCCTTCCGTACTCGGAGATTATTAAACTCCTATTGGAGGATATTGGCGGTACACCACGCAACGACCTGGAACGCGACTTCCTATCGGCGTGCCTTGAGGCGTACTCTAAGGGCATCAACTAACTATTGAGGTGACCCCCGAATTTCGGGCGGTTAGTTACGCTACTCCCGACTTTACAAAGGACGAGCCATAGGTAAGTCCACGCGCAAGCGGCACAACGCTGCGTCGAAGGTGCGTTTCACGCTGGAGGCGATTGAGGGCGAGTAGGTGCTAGCTGAGATCGCGGTGATGTACGGCGTTCACCTCACGATGGTCGTGGCCCCTAAAATGGTGAGCGGATCGAAGGGATAGCCGCGTCGCTCTCCCTGAAGAGCGCGATGAAGTGAGCGTGCGGAGAGGTGGAGGTTGTGCGGCTAAACGCCAAGCATGGCGGTTTGATCGTCAAGCATGATTTTTCAACGAAAGCCTCCGGCCGATGAGCGTGGCGCGGAGGCGTGAGAGGACCGCTCCGGATCACCATCTGCTTTCGGTCGTACGTCGGTGCCAACTGCTGAGGATCGGCCACCCAGGCCACTATTACGAGCCGTCGGCAAAAACGATATGTGTTGAGACGGTACGGCGGCTGGGGATTCGGGGTTTGGACGATCACGCGGCGCAACAGCAAGGTGCCGATGCCTAGCCATTCGATTCTTCGTACCCATATCCGACTGGAACTAATTATTTTTTACACCGTTCCGGCACAGTGGCGGAGGCCGCATTTTCCCGCATTCCCGATGAATAGTCGCAAGACGGAATGGCACTGTCGATAGCCGGACGCATGTATCGTCGCCAACTTCGCCGGCAACCGGATTGCCTTGTCCGCCGCGCATGCGTTATAGCCGTCGCGAGGGCGCTACAGCGCCTGGATCAGGACAAACCCTTCTGGAGGCTCGATCCACGCAATGCGCTGTCATGTATATCCACTGGCGCGGTCCGCAGCATGGCAGCGGTATGATCGAGCGATGAAGCTTAGCCAATGACGAAACTCGGGGATATTGTGCAGCGGTTGCGACGCCGCGTCGACCATGTACCCAGGGTTCTTACGGCCGCGACTGACGCTGACGGAGACCATAGGGCGTTGACGGATTCGGCGCCTGCCGCCACGGCCGATCCGCCACCCTCCCCCGAAGTCAGCACCGGGTTGCCACCCGATCGACCGACGTCTCGACCCACGGCAGAGCAGCCGGCGGCCCCATCTCCGGCGCACACGTTGGATGAGATCGCCGCGTTGGCTGAATCCGCGCAGACGCGGGGCGATTGGCAGGCGGCGCTCATGCACTGGCAGACAGCGCGCGTGCATTTCCCCACAGGGGTTGCGGGTTACCTCGGCGAAGCACGTGCGTAAGGCGAACTGCAGCAGCCGGAACAGGCTGCGGACTTGCTGGCCCAAGCGTGGGAGCGATTTCCAGGAGACCTGAGAGTATTGCACGACCTCGCGCGTTCCGCGGAGGCACGGCACGACTGGGCCGAAGCCGAACGACGTTGGCAGAAATATATCGAATTAGATCCAGATTTATGGTGGCCGTACATCGACCGAGCCCGAGCGGTGCGGGAACAGGGCCGGTTGGACGAAGCGGCGAATTTGCTGATTGAGGCAGGCGATCGCTTCCCTCGGCAACCGGGGTTTTGGCACGATCTCGCACGCCTATCGGAAGGGCGCCAGGACTGGACGCAAGCCGAACGCGGTTGGCAACGCTTTATCGCGATCGAACCGAATGTCTGGTGGGCGCACACCGGCTTGGCCGTGGCGCAGCGCGAGCAGGGTCGATGGGGGGATGTGCAAGCAACATTCGCGACGGCACAGAGTGTGCTGCCGCATGAAGCTGCACTTTTCATGGAACCCGCGCGCTTCGCCGAGAGAAGGGGCGACTGGCAGGGCGCGCTCGACGGCTGGCGATTGGTAAATGAACGGTTCAGCTACATTCCCGAGGGGTATTTGGGCCAAGTACACGCTTTACGGGAAATGCGACGTCAGGCTGAATCGTACGATATACTCGTGCGAGCCCTCGCCGACCCATCGGTGGCGTCGAACGCGATCAGACGCATATTTATAGACACGTGCACCAAGTGCGAGAAAGTCGACACCTCGATATTGCGCGACGCAGTGGACGCCCTGATCCACGCCCCGTCCGAGATAGATGGCATGTTGATCGGGCAATTATCGCAATTGTGCGATATTATGGGCGACGACAAGATTCTGTCGGACCATTGGGATATCCTGGTACGATCGGAGATTTTTCAGTCGGACGAGATTCAGTCTCGTTTTTTACGTTTTTATGGGGATGAACCAGGACCGAATCGCGAATTCGTGCTAACCTGGATGTTCGATTTCAGCGAAAATGCGCTCTTCGCACGGAATCCGGAGGCATGGTTCGCCGCAATGGCGGACTATAGCGCCGACAACCGGATGTGTGCGGCATGGGACGGACTTTCCAATGTATTTGAGACAATCCGAGCACATGCCCCGCTTTTGGTGCGGGTATTTTTCGATCTTCTGTCGGATCGGGAAATATCCCCGGACGACTTCGAAAATTTCGTTTTGGGCGTTTTGGAAAGAGTCAAGGAATTTACCTTCCTCAGGCCTTTCGCGCGATTATGATTCATTCTCCTGGTATGCCAATCAAGATGCAACGCTTGGCCGCCCTCGTCGAGAAAATCAACGCCCTCGGCGGCAAGGCGGCCGGCCTTCAGACCATGCTCGGCAAATATAACTTTCTGCTCCTGTGCGATTTGGTCGGAAAGGAGCGCTTTGAAAATACCATATCATGTTTCCAACAGCTTCTACGAGAACCAAACCGAATGCCGATCGCGTCGCCGGTCGATGCTGTATGCGCCGAAACGATCGAACGATACCGGCCGGAGATGACCGCGGAAAGCGGCCCTGCCCCACAAGCCCCGATGATCGCAAAACTGCCGAGAAGAATAGCTGTCTGCTGTTGTGTATCCGGTCAGCTGCGCGGGTACGAGGACGGCGCCCGTCAGTTGCGCGGGCTCTTCGCCGACGATATCGACGTCGCGGTTGTCGTCCACACATGGAAACATATTGGCGGGCAACGGCCGCTTGGCAGAGAACTGACCGCGGCGGAAATAGCCAACCCTCACAGTCAATCGCGGAATTTCAGAGGGGAATTCTTGGGCGCGTATAACGCCGCCGTGGACCGGTTCGGTTGGGAGGGATTGCAAGATTTCTACCCGAATTTCGTCGGTTACATCTCGCGCTCGGGCGATGCGTCAGTAGCACAGTTGAAAGAAATATACGGAACGAACGACGTCGTCGTCGATGATGAAAACGAGGAGCCCTTCAAAGATCAACTCAATCAATGGAAAATGTTATACAAAATCCAAAAATGCCATGAGCTCGGACGCGCCCGAGTCCCCAACGCGGATCTGTATTTGAGGATCCGCCCGGACAGATCGATGACACAGCCGTTCACCTTCGATTGCGAATCTATTTTGTACAAATCCGAGAAATACAGAAGGATATTCGTGGACGCTCAGCGCCGTATGGGACATCTCGGGTTTATCGGCGATCAATTGGCAATTGGAACAGCGGAGGTGATGGATGAGTATTCAATTGCATTCCAGAAGATGACCGATGTTTTCGCGGGACGGTCTTGGTCCCAATGTCGTACCTTCATCGGCCATCAGGCCCTTGCATATCGTACATTCGAAGCTGGCTTGTCGGTCGAAGAGATACCAACGATTTATCACATTCATCGCCTCAACAATTCAGACTTCTCGAACGCCGATATGCTGCGGGAAATCCGAAAAGACGCCGCGATGCGCCCGATGACCGATCTCGATGGAATCCTGATGGCCGCATTGGAAACCGACATGTCGAACGAATAAAGCGATCCTCGCTTATCTACCCTAAACGTTCGAACGCCGCCAAAAACCGCTCATCGAACGCATCGCTCGGGCGCGATGCCATATCCTCCCGTACCAGCGGCAGAATTTCCCGCGGCGATAACGCAACGGGATCGAGCAGGTTGCCGAACCCCAAATGCGGCACCACCTCCGAACCGATGCCATTATAGAATATGCAGTATGCCATGCTCCGATGGTTATCCAAATGCCCATGCAGGTCGAGCGGAATTTTGCCCGATTGCGCATAACCCTCGGTCTGCGAGAAAATCGTCGAATAAAGCGCCATAATGCGTTGCGACCCGACCGCGAACTGATCGCCCATCGACATCCGGCCATCGCCATAACTCAGTGAGCGATCGCTGAAAATCGTCCGCTCGGTGCGCGATTTCTCCAGCACCGCGTGCCAGTCCGGACGGCTGTCCGCCAGAACTTCGCGATCCGGCCGAATCCGGACGATCAGATCGAACTCTTCCCCCGTCGCCATGGCCAGATCGTAGGCACGTTCGATCTTGTTGTGCATCTTCCAAGGCGTGCTCGTCTCGCTTAACGGCGGCCGGCGATCGTCCTCCAAACACACATGTTCGGTGCCGTAGAAAGCACGCAACTCATCCTCGGTCACCTGACCTCGGGCACTCAGCGCGGCGGCTGTGCGGGGAAACCGCGGTTGCAGCAAAGTCAGGCAGTCCTTCTCCACCAACCGTTCCCACAAGACACGGTCGTACTGCGTGAAGGACCAGAACCGCGTCCAGTTGCGACCGATATCCGTCCAGCTATGGACAAACAACCGCGCGTCGTGCGCATCGAAGCCGAAGTTCCGCCAACTGGGCCACGCTTCCCGGAAACCGCGAAGCTGACCGGACACGCATACCGCGATCTTAAGCCGGCGCTCGGCCGCGCCCACGCTCGGGATTGGCAGGTCGGGCTCCGCCAGCGCCGCTTGCGTGACAATGCTGGCAACGCAGCTTTCCGGCGTGGTCCAGCGATCGCCCCTGTCCATGGCCGCCAGGTCCAAACGGCTCCGACCGGCTTCCACCAGATGGCAATAGCTCTGGCGCGAAAAGATCGCCGCAAGACTGAGGCAAACCAACAATCCGGCGGCGCTTGTTTCGGCAATCCACAGCGGGTCCCGCAACTTCGCGGCTAGCCAGGTGTCGAACAGGCGGGCGACCCGAGCCTGACCGTCCGGCTGTCGCTCGCAATAGGGCAACGAAAAAAGATGCGCAACGACACCGGACCGCCCCGCTTGGGCGAAAATAGTGAAATAGGCCAGAATTTCCTCGTCGCTGAGCTCGAACCCCAGATAGGTCTTCAGCAGCAGAAAGGTTGTGCGATCCAGGGCGCCGGAATCCGCGGTAGCCACGAACTGCCGCGCCATCTCCCGCAACTCCGGCCGGGCGCCGAGCAACCGTTCCAGCTTGGCAAGTCGCGGCAACCAATTGCGCGCGCCGTTGTCGCGTTCCTGACACAGGACATGCAGCAACGCATGCACCGTGTCCGGTCCCGTCGCCTGTGCGAAGATGGACCACGAAAGATCGAGCACCGCGCCCCCATCCACCCCGGGACGCGCCGCCGCCGCATGCCAAGCAGCCATCGAGCCCGCTTCGTCGCCCATGTTCATGCCCAGCTCGACACGACGCATGAGGAGGTGCCAATCGTCCGGGTACATACGCAGCGCGGAATCGAGGCAAGCGCCGGCTTCGGGCAGCCGATGCAGCCGTGTCAGTCCGTCCGCGATGAACCACATCACGCGCAAATCGGCTTTCGGACCTTCGCTGAACGGCGTCAGGATATCCAGGGATTCCTGCACGCGCCCGGTCTCTCGCAACGCGGTCGCGACGATCAGCGCCCCGCCGAGGTCCGCGGGCGCCATCGCGCGCAGCCGCTCCCCGCGCCGTTGCGCTTCGGCCCAATTGCCGGCCCGCAACGCCGCGTCGGCCGCGTGGAATAAAATGGTAGTGTCGTTGGGGAATTTGATGGCGGCGGCAGCAAGAAGCGCCTCGGCCTCCTGGTCGCGTCGGCTGTTGTGCAAGACCTGCACGCGCAACATCACCGGATACGCCTGATCCGGGAAACGGTCGATGAAAATCGCCGCCCGCCGGTCGGCTTCGGCCAAATCGTTGCCGCGGATCGCTGCGTTGACCCAGTGTATGTTGCAACCCATTTCCCGGGGGAAGCGTTCGCACGTCGCCTGGAAAATTCTGTCGGCGGCGGCGAGGTCGCCTGACTCGCGCATAGCCACCCCGGCCTCGACATAAGCCGGGTAGAAATCGCCGAACCGCTCCCGCGCCAGCGCGCAACGCGCCACCACGTCCGGCCAGGCCTTGCGGCGCAACCCGATGTCGATCCAAAGGCCCATTACCCCGGCGTCGCCGGCAAACGTCAGCACGGCCCGACCGACAACAATATCGGCTTCGTCCAGGTCGCCGCTTTCGCGTAGCGCGACCGCCAACATGACGGGTCCGAAAGGGTTTCGCGGGAATTGCTCGCTGAAGCGCCGGGCGCGCTGCGCCAGCTCCGGCCAGGCCTGAAGTCGGCGAGCGAGATCGGTGAAGTGGCTCTGCGCGCCTTCGTCGAGCGGAAATCGCTCGACCGCTTCCGCCAGCGCCGCATCGGCCGCGGCCAGATCGCCGGCCTCGCGCAGCGCCACCCCGGTCTGGACAAAGCCATAGCTTTGGTCGGGGGCACGATCCCGAACGCGCAGCGCTCTGCGCACCGCAATGGGCCATTCGGTTTGCTTGAAGGGAATTTCCGCGAACCGAATCAGCAACCGAATACTGTCGCCGGTGGACAGTTCGGCAAGCGCCAGCACGGCCTCGGCCAAATCGAGGCGGCCACGCCGATCCAGTGCATCGGCGACCGCGACCAGTTCGTCCGGCCGGGCGGCGGCGTCCGGCCATAGCGATTGAATCGTTGCCGGCAGCGCCGCCGGGTCGGCCAATGCCGCGAGCGATGCGACGATATCTACCATGGCAGTTTCGCCTCGTGGCTGAGAATGACCCGCGGGCGCGTCCGCGATGCATCGTACCACCGATCGCCGATAGTGCGCATTGGGCTGGCGTTCACCCGTTGCCGCCCGTCGCGGTGCGATAGGCGGCAACGAATTCGCGCTCCAGGTCGTCGCGGGGCGTACCGCCGATATCGTCCAGCAGAAGCGATAGGACGTCCGCCGGCGCGATCAGCGGCGGGTTCAGAAGTCCGCGGAATTCCAGCCCCTCCACCTGCCGCGCCGTCACACCCTGGCAGAACACCGCGTAGGCCGGACTCAGATGATTGATCAGGTCGAGCGGGCTATCCAACGGCGCCTGATTCTGGCGCATGACTTCTTCTTGCCAGGAGAACGTGCCGGCGAACACGTTCATCGGTTCCAACGTTCCGGCCGCGAATGCGTCGCCAAGCTTTAGGACGCCGCCCTTGCCGATGAACTGGAACGGTATGTCCAAGGCAAGCCCATGCTCGCGCGCCGACAACCAAGTCAGTCGCTGCCAGTCGACGGCAGTACGGGCACCAACGGCATAGTCCGGGCGCATCCGGATAAAAAGGTCGAATGTTTGACCTGTTTCCCGCGCAAGCCGGTGCACCTGCTCCATCTTGTAGTGCATCTTCCAGACCGCTCGTTTGTCCTGGAACTGCCCGTACCGATCATCCTCCAGAATGACATGGTCCGTGCCGTAGAAAGATCGCAAAGTCGCGGCATCGACTTCCCCGACCCCGTGCAGGGCACGCGTTACGGCGTCGTTAAGCCTGGGAAATCTGGTCTGCAAAAACGATTGGCCCGTTGGTCCGCCAATCAGGTGCCACAGCTTCTGATATGGCCAAAGCGGGTCCCATAACCGCTGCGGGTTTCGGCCCGTGTCCTGCCAAGTCGACACGAAAGTCGTCACATCGTGCCCCGCCAAGCCCAGATGCGACCAGGTCGCACCGGCCTGCGTATATCCGCGAAGCTGCCCCGACACCTCCACGGCGATCCTCAGACGTTCACGCGGCGGCGCTATCGATGCCGGCCGAGCCAGCTCCGGCTCGGTTGTTGCCGCGTCGTCATCGGCTGCGAAGGCGAGAATTTGCGCGAGGACCGTATTGGACAGCGCTTCGCCGCCATGCCCCAAACGATGCCAATCGATGTGTCGCCGTGCCGCGGCAACGATCCGATGATAGGCACGCGGCGCATGGACCACGGCGAACATCAAATACGATACCACCGCCAGCGGCGTTTCCTGGCCGGGCCAACCCGGCTGCGACAGCCGCCGATCCACGAACATCTCGAACGATTCCGCGGCCTCCCGTCGCTTTGGGTCGGTCACGCAGGCCAAGAAGGAAAAAACCGTGGAGACCAGCCGCATTCGTCCCAACGGTAACCAGCGCTCGAATACCAGCGCGGTATCCTCTTCCGTCGCTGGCAGCCCGGCGATCGCTTGCCAAACAACGCGCGTGGCAGGATCCATCGCCGCCACCGAGTCCGCGCCGGAATCCCGCATATAAGCGGCCATCAGCTGCCGCTGTGTGCTGCCATCCCGGTAGAATAAATCGATGGTGTCCGCGATACGCGGCGCCCAATCGCGTTCGCCGCTGTCCACTTCATGCGCCAAACATCGTAAAACCGGCGTGGCGATGTCGGCAGCCGGACCGTCGATCAGGACCCGCATCGCGTAGGTCAACGTTTCCGGCGTATTGTCTCCTCGCTGGACGGCGTGGTGAAAAGCCTCGACCTGCGCCGCTTCGGCGGCGTCGAACCGTCCCTGTGCGCGAAGCGCGAAAACCAGCGCGTCGTGCACCCACCAGGGGCGCGGATCCAATCGGCGCAGTTCGCGCCAGCAACGCTCGGCTTCCCCCCAATCCTTCCGGTGTTCGGCCAGCCGACCGAGGTCGTGCAAAACGCTGGGTTCGTCGGGGAACCGAATATTGCCAGCTTCCAACGTGGCGCGCGCCGCGTCGAACTGACCCAGTTCGCGTTGCGCATTCGCGTGGCCGGTATAACCGATCCAGGCTTCCGGGAAATTATCCCGCACCTCGGCCCAGCGCCGTGCCGCTTCGTTCCAGTCGTGCCTTGCTTCGGCCAGCCGAGCATAATCCAGGTAGACGCCGGCTTCCCGCGGCAACACCGTTCGGGCAGCGGTAAGCACCGCGTCGGCATCCTCGGCGCGCCCTTGGCGGGCGACGGCCCGCGCAAGTTCGCTGTGCGCCCACCACAAAGTGGGTTGCAATTCGACATAGCGACGCCAGTGACGTTCTCCAGCGACCCAGTCCTGCCGCCGTTCGGCCAGCCGTGCCAGTTGGTACGGCACACTGCTTTCGTTGGGAAACAGCGGCAACGCGGTCTCCAGCGTGGCGCATGCGGCATCGAATTGCTCCAACTCGCACTGTGCCGCCGCCTGCCCGGTATAGATCGGCCACTCATTCGGCCAAACCGACCGGATGTAAGCCCAACGACGCACCGCCTCGGGCCAATTGCCTTGTGTCTCAGCCAGACGCGCGTATTCGAGGAAGAACGACACCTCGCCAGGGAGCAATTCTCCCGCGGCGGTCAGGACGGCTTCGGCTTCATCGTGGCGTCCTTGTTCGCTCAGCGCATGCGCCAAGCCGGCATGCGCGCTGCCCCGCTGGGTGTCCTTCTCGAGGTACGCGCGCCAATAACGCTCAGCGTCGACGGCGGTCTGCGATAAATCCGGTGCCGCGTCGGGCGTGAACACATCGGCCAGCATGAAGATCACCGGAGTTGACGCGGCGGCACGCGTGGCCCCCACATCGTGATTGCCATGGCCGCTCGCATCCCGCTCTTCGACGCGCACATCGCTTTCGCTGCCATCGTAGGTTCGACGCGCGTATTGTAGGTTCCACGCTGGCTGCACGCAACCCGAGATCGGGTCGCCGCGCAGCTATCGCCTTACGCTCCGGTCCCCGCGTCATTGGACAGACGACGCTGTTCCGCGGCCGCCAAAGCGGCACGCATCGCTCCGATTGTGGGGAACTTGACAACGGCCTCTTTCAAAACCGCGAACTCCTCATCGTATCGTTCCAAAGCATGCAAGCAATTCACCATTCCGTCGTAACCGATGGGATGCCCGAATTTATCGCGGATCTCCGTCCATTGCCGCAGGGCTTCCTCCAATCCATAGCTACCTGTAAGCAAGCGTCCCAATTCGATCCGAATTTCTATCTGCTCGGGAAATCGGGCTATTCCGTCATAGAGAAGATTTTTTGCCTCCTCTTGCCGCCCGGTGAGGGTCAGGGCATTCGCACCATCCGCATAAGATTTCCAGGACGGATACCGCTTTCGTACCGCTTCCCAGCGGCGCACGGCTTCGGCGAAATCGCCTCGTTGATGCGCGACATACGCGTAATCTTCTTCGTAAGACTGGTGAGAAACGCGTTTGCGGCGAGCGTCCGCCAATGCCTCCGCGTCGTCGAACCGCTTGAGGTCGATTAAAATCTGCAATGTGCTACGGGGATCCAATGCCTCCTTGGGATGTTCGGCATGCACTTTGTCCCATAAATTACCCGCTCGGCTGAAATCGTTCGCCGCGATCGCGTCCTTGATATCGCGCAGCTGCCCAGCGACTTCTCTGACGATGTATGCGTGATCTTCCCTGCGAATATTGCGCAATTCACGCATCGCCGAATAGCGCTCGAACCATAAACGCAAGCTGGTCAGCATGGGAATTTTCCTTATTTGCCGGAATGGCAAAAAGCGGTCATTTTACATTCACGCTCAATCGAAAATATCAAGCGTCACCTCCCTTCCAAATCGCATATGCATTTCGACACACCGTCAGCCACGACGCGGTCGGCGGTGCGGCCGATAGCTGATTGGTTGCCGAAAGTTTGAACCGGTCCATATACCCGATCATCAAACCGGGAGCCACCAATTCGACAGTGCCGTTGGGATGATCCGCGTCCTCGTAGCGGACATACAGCAGCCAGTTGTCGCCATAGGCGCGCATCGCCGCATGCAGATCCGCGATCTCGTCGTCGGTTAAATTCCGATCGGTCAGCCGGAACACGAAAATCTTGGTACCTTCCTCAAGGTCCGCGATCAGCTTACGCGTCAGGAATTGCAAACGCTTAATGACCGACACGAGCATTTTATCGCGAGTCGTCTGATCCTCGTAAACGAACGATCTTTGGAACATCATGCCGCGCAGATCGCGCGTGCAATATTCGCCACGACCGCCGCCGATGGCATTCAGGAACAACTCGGTATATTCTTCGGTTCCGACACCCGCGAACCTGTTCCGTAACGTTTCCACCAGCATATCGTAGGGCATGTCGGCCCAGCGAAGCAGGCCAAGCGGCTCCGCCCCGCAATCGCGCTGGAAGATCCCGAATTCGCATCCAAGCCCCCGACCGCCGAGGCTTTCGAACTGCATCGCCAGCGCGCTCACCTGCCGGTCGGTAGCGTCCGGGTCCGGCATGGGCGCCGGTACCAGGAAGGACATGGCCGCCGAACTCGCAGGATCGGCATCGGCCAGACGCATCTGTGCTTCGTATTTCCGATGAGCGTATTCCCGCTCGTTCGGGAAGCGATCCACGGCCGCTGTCCAGCGCTTCAGCGCCTCGGCCCAATTTTCGCGGCGCATGGCCAAGTCGGCATATTCCGCGAAAGGGGACGGATGGGCCGGAAAGCGCTCCATTGTATTCAGCAACAGCGTATCCGCTTCATCGAACCGCGATTCGCGCGATAAGGTCCGCGCCAGGCCAACGTCGCCGCCGGGTTGGTCGGGGAATCTTTCTTTAACGGTTGTGTATCGGGTTATGGCCGCTGGCCAATCGGCCCGGGTCTCGGCGGCTTCAGCGTATTGTATCGCAAGCGCGTAGCTGTTGGGTAATCGCTGACCGGCGGATTGCGCGAGCGCTTCCGCCCGATCCGGTTCTCCGTACTGCTGCAATAGACGCACGCCCTCGATAAATCCGGTTTCGAATTCGGGAAACCGCTCATGCACACGGGCCAGCCGGCGCAATGTTTCCGGCCAATCCTTTTCAGCCGCGAACGGCCGTGCAATCGGCAGCCGCGCGTACTCGAGCATAAACTGAGGCAGGTCGGGGAACCGCTCCATGCCGTCTTCCAGCATCGCGGCCGCTTCATCCAGCTTGAACTGGTTGCGCAGGACGGCACTACCGCCCTGCCATCCATCCGAGAGCGCCGGAAATCGCTCTCTTAAGTGCCGGAACCGCAGTTCGGCGTCGTCCCAACGGTTCACATCGAACGCCATCCACGCATACTGAACGGCTGGTTCGGGCGCGTCCGGAAAGCGCAGCATGGCGTCGCAAAGCAGCGCGTCCGCTTCCTCATGCCGCCAACTCTCCTGCATCGCCCGCGCGGCCTGCACCCAAGCCTCCAGCATGTCCGGCCGCATCGCGCGGATTGCCGCCCATCGATCGATCGCGGCAGGCAAGTCGCGTGCGGCTTGCGCCAACCGGGCAAGATCGATCCGCAACCCGATGTCGTCGGGGAAACGGGCCAGCGCGGCTTGGGTTGCTGCTTCCGCCTCCTCGAACCGCCGCAACTCGCGCAATGCGAGAATGCCGCCGCCGTAACTTCAGATATGATCGGGAAACCGTTCGCGCAGTATCGAAAACAGCCGATCCGCCTGAACCCAATCGCGGCGATGCAACGCCAGAGAAGCAAGTTCGATTGCCGGCGAAGCCTCATTGGGAAATCGCAGGATTGCCTGAACAAGAAGTTGTTCCGCTTCCGCCAACCGATTGGCCGCGCGCAGAGGGTGGATGGCTTCGGTGTAACCGCCGACGAGCTTGGGGAACCGCGATCGCACGTATTCCCATCGGCGCACGGCCTCCGCGTAGTCCCGACGCACGAACGCAAGCCAAGCCAGTTCCGTCGGTCCGAAGGTCTCGTCGGGAAAGAGCGAGTCGGCTTCTCTCAGCAGCGCTTCTGCTTCCTGGTAGCGTTCCGCCTCGCGAAGCGCTTGGGCACCCGCCGAATATCCGACCGGATGACGCGGGAAACGTGCGCGAACATCCGTCCAACGCTCCGCCGCGCGTGCCCAGTCGCGCTTGCGATGTGCCACCCAGGCATATTCGATCGATGCCGCCGGATCCGACGGGAAACGTTCCACCGCGTCGCGCAGGATGGCTTCCGCTTCATCCGCCGCCCCGAGTTCCCTGGCCGCTTGGCCGCCGCCGACATAACCGGCTGGATGATCCGGTGCGTTTTGCCGCGCCACCGCCCAACGACGTGCCGCTTCCGGCCAATCGTGCCGCTGCACGGCGGCCGAGGCATATTCGGTCAGCAAAACCGCCTGTTTCGGGAATTGCGCCGCACCCGCGCCGAGCAACGCTTCCGCGCCCGCCCCATCGCCCATTGCCCGCAACGATCGCGCCCCGCCGAACCAGGCGACCCACTCCTCCGGGAAACGTTCGCGAATGCCAGCCCACAACCCCACGGCCGCCGCATGATTGCCTTGTGCCGCCACAAGCCACGCCGCTTCGCAATGGGCCGTTGCCTCATGCGGGAAGCGAGCCAATGCGGCTTGTGCCATCGCCGCGGCCTCTTCCAGCCGGCCCGCGTCCCGCAGGGTCGTCACAGCAGCGGAATATCCAATAACCATGTTCGGAAACGCGGCGCGCAATGCCGCCCAGGTACGTTCCGCCCGATCCCAATCCCGGCTATGAAACGCCGCCCAAGCCGCGTCGACCAACTGGGCGGGATCGGCCACGCCAGCCGGGGGTAGGGACACGACGGACAGATTCGGATCGGCGTTCATGGCAACTTTGTACCGCCCGCTTTAACGCTATGGGGCATCATATAAGCACAACGACGCCATCGCGCGAGTCTCGACCCCGTATCCCTAATGCGTCGATCTTCCCGCATTTTCCAAGGCATCCGAACACCAGTCCCGTCCGAATCTGTCCCTGAGCAAGCCTTGAACGACATCCCATCGATCGGCCAATACACCCGCGATCGCCAAGGCCTTGAAAGTGTACTCCTCGTCCATGGGGGCGGTGGCGGCCCGACCGAGCATGTCGGCGATTTTTTGGCGCGCGGCCACGAGGTCGCCACGGGCCACATCGCGCTGCACCAGCGCGAATGCCTGTTCGCGGTCCGGGAGGTCGTGTTCCTTCGCATCGGCGGGGCGGCTTTCGCTCGGCACAGCCCCCGCCTGCCATGCGCGGTAGGCCGCACGGCAGACGCCAAGCCAGGATTCGGTGGCCGGCCCCAGATCCTGTTCGTCGGCGGAAAAAGAAAACCGATCAATATAACCGACGATGAGCCCATTATCCCGCACTTGAACCGTGCCGTTCGGATTTTCCGCATCTTCGTAACGGACGTACAAAAAGGTATTATCGCCGTAACGCCGGACGGCCGCATGCAGTCTCGCCAGTTCGGCGTCGGTGAGATTACGGCTGACGCATTTATAGACGAATATCTTTTCGCCCGCCTTCAGATCGTCGATCAATTTACGCCGCAAAAATTGGATCCGGCGGCATGCTCGCACCAGCATTCGGTCGAAAGGCGTATCCTCCACCGGAATGAAGCACCGCATCGCCATCCAATAGCGCCGGTCGCGCGTCCAATATTCCGGGCGATCGCTGGGCGGGACGAATAATTCGGTATGCTCGGGTTCCCCGACGCCATCGAAATCCCTCTCGAGTGCCCGCGTCAGCAGCTCGGCTCCCAAATCGGCCCACCGCAACAACCCCAGAGGCTCGGCGCCGAAATGCCGCTGGAATAAACCGAACTCGCACCCATGCCCTTCGCCGCCCAAGCTTTCGAAATGCTGGACGAATTCGGCGATGTCGTTAGGAGTTTCCGACTCATGCGTGGACACCGCGTCCGAGTCCGACATGGCAATCGCAAACTCGGATCGTCCGGGAAACCGCTCGGCCGCTGCCGTCAGCAACATCTCGCTCAACTCATGCGATCCAGACTCGCGCAAACTCGCCGCACCGCCCAAATAACCCTCGATGCGATCCGGATAAGCCTCGCGGTACTCGGTCCACAGTTGTTCCGCCGTAGCATAATCCTGCTTGGACATGGCTTCGTCTGCTTGCGAGCGGAGCCGATATTCAGTGTCATCCGGGTCCAGACGCGGCGCTTCGGCGGGCAGGCGGTCCGCCAAATCTTCGAGTCCGAGCTTATGCAGCGCCAAAGCGGCCAGGCTGCTGGCAGCCGGCAGGTCGGGGATGCGCCCACGCACCGTCGCGGCGCGGTCGATCGCCACTTGCCATTCGAGGCGACGAATGGCCGACTCGATCCACATGCCTTGTACCATGCCGTCGTCGGGGAATTTGTCGTTCGCTTCGTCTAACAATGCCTCCGCCCGATCATCGTGGCCGATGCGCCATAACGCATTCGCGAGCTGCCAAGTGAACTTCGGATCTTCGGGAAACTGCTCCCGCAGCTTTCCCCAACGCCGCACGGCCTCCGGCCAATCGGGCGTGAACATGCTCAGGCTCGCCCAAATCGACAATATGCCGGCCTCGTTCGGGAAGGCGGATTCGGCGTTGGCAAGCAGTGCCTCGGCCTCCGGCAACCGGCCGCCATCGCGCAACGCCCGTGCGGCGTGAAAAGTGCCGATCGGCAGATGAGGAAACAGGCGGATCATTTCCCTGCCAAACCGCACCGCCTCGTTCATGTCGCCGCGGGTGAAGGCCAAATCCGCGGATACGACCAGAATCTCCAGATTATCAGGCCAGCGATTGGCGGCTTCGGCAAGCAAGGCGATCGATCCCTCGGCATCTCCCGCCGCAAGCTGTGTCCGAGCACCGGACAAATAACCGTCGGGAACGTCGGGAAAGCGTGCGCGAAAACGATCCCATCGTGCCCGTGCCTCGGGCCAATCCTGCCGGCGATCGGCCACCAGAGCGTACTCCGTGGCGATCCCCCGGTCGTCCGAAAAGCGCTCGGACCGTGGCCCAGCGTGCGCTCGCCGCCTGCCAATCGCGCCGGCGATTGGCCAGCCATGCGTATTCCATGGCGATGCCGGCGTCCGTTGGGAAACGATCTTTGGCTTCGACCAGCACCGCCTCGGCCTCATCGAGTTGGCCATTGTCGCGGAGGCTGATGGCCAAACCGGCATACCCGGCTGCTTGATCCGGGAAAATCGCGCGCACGCTCCGCCAACGCCGGATGGCTTCGGGCATGTCTTGCCGATGGTATGAGAGCCAAGCGCGCTCGATCGCGAAACCCAGATCGTCGGGGAACTGTTGCTGGCCGGCGGCAAGCCAGGCATCGGCCTTGTCGATCTGCGCGTGCTCGCGCAAAAGCGTGCAAGCCTCGACGTAGAGTTGACGTTGGTTCGGGAAGCGATGGTGAAGATCGGTCCAGATGCGCTCCGCCTCATCGAATTGGCCCTGTTCCGCATAACGCTTCGCCCGCGCGAGAGCATCGTCGAACGACAGCGGTCCCGAATGGGTCGGATCGTCGGAACGTGCTTCCAGGATGTCCATAGTCGATCTTTCTGCTGCCCACGTGTCAGGGACGCCGGGGTGAAGCCGGTGTGTGCCTGACATCACCGCGTGATGCGAAGTTACCTGGCATCGCCGAACAGGTGGCTAAACCTTGGAAGCCGGCATTTCAAGGGAAGACCCGCGGACGCCGCCGCGGCCTAGCCGGCATGCCTGCGAATAAACGCCAATACCGCCTCCGCCGCCGGTTCGGCGTGCGAGGTCGCGACGTGATAGGAATCCCCCGGCAACACCACGAGTTCCGAGTTCGGAATCTGCTGCTGCCACGCGCGGGTGTCCTCGACCGACCCAAGGCCGCTCTTTTCAGTCGTGATCACCAGCGTCGGGCAGACGATTTTCGGCAGATCGTCCCGGATATCCGCCGCGGCGATGGTCGGCATGAAGCTCAACTGCGTGGATACGGCGGTGCGGCCCATGTAATGGGTCCACCAATCCACCCCGGCAGCGGGAAACGACGAACCCAGCCGCCCGCCCATGTTCTGCTTGGCCCAATACTCGACGCCGTGATTTTTGAAATCCTCGATCAGCTTGGGCACATTCTCCTTCACCCCGACCCGGAACGGCGCCGGCGTTCCCACCACCGACAAGGTCTTCACCCGTTCGGGGCGCCGAGCGGCGAAGGCGCGGGCGATTGTGCCGCCGATTTTGGCAGCCACGACGTGGAATTTCTCCACCCCGAGGTGATCCATCAACGCGCAGTAATCGTCCGCCAAACGATCCAATGTCCACGGATAATCCGCCGGCATCGGGGTCGATTGCCCGAACCCGCGCATATCCGGCCGTATCACCCGGTAATGCCGAGCGAGTTTCGGTGTCCAGGCGTACCAAGCGAGGCTGCTTTCGGCATTGCCGTGCAGCATCAGAACGGTTTCGGGATACGTCCAGGGATCGGTGAAATCGTCGACCCGATAGAACATGTCCAGATCGCCGGTCGGGCGGAAATTCGGCATGATCGATTACCCCAATTTGTCCAGCACACCGTCTTTGAAACGGCGCATGTTGCCGATGGTCTGGTCCACGACTTCGTCGCGGGTACGTCCGAACAACCGCACGTCCACCGCGGAGACGCCCAGCGCTTTCAGTTGCTGGATGTCGCCGACCCAGTCGGCGTCGCCGCCGGTGAACATTTCCGCTTCCCCGTCGATGCTGCCGCGCGGACGCCCGCCAGGGGCCGCCAGAACCCGCAGCGCCAGTGTAATCTCCGACGGATCGCGCCCTGCTTTTTCGGCGAAACCGCGGAAGCGTTCGATGCCCTTCTTGAACCGGCTGAGAGTGTTCATCGGAAATTGCGGGTTGGTGCCGACGGGATACCAGCCGTGGGCGTATTTCACCGTGCGGCGCAGCGCCGGCCCGCTCTCGCCGCCGACCCAGATCGGGATCGGCTTCTGCACCGGCTTCGGCGTGAACTGCACGTCGTCGAACTTTACGTATTTGCCGTTGAACTTCGGCTCCTCCGCCGTGAACAATTCGGCGCAGACCGCCATCCATTCGTCGGTGACGTTGCCGCGATCGTCGTAGGGGGCGGCGTTCAGCGCCTCGAACTCCTCCCGGCACCAGCCGACGCCGATGCCGCAGGTCAGCCGGCCCTTGGACAGGAAGTCGATGGTGGACAGCAGTTTCGCGGTCAGCACGGCGGGACGATAGGGCACGACCATGACCGACAGCACGAAGCGCAGCTTCTTGGTCTGCGCCGCGATCCAAGCGGTGGTGGCGAGCTGGTCCAGCCACGCGGCCTGCGTGCCAGCCGGAAACTCGCCCGAGTCGGTGTAGGGGTATTTGGATTCCAGATTGCGCGGCACCATGATGTGGTCGCTGATCGTGACGTAGTCGAAGCCGAGCGCCTCGCCTTCGACGATGATCCGGGACAGTGAATCCGGCTCGATCAGCGGGCCGGAGGTGGGGGCGTTGAAGCCGATTTGCATGGGTCGATCCTCCCTAAGGTTGCCCAAGAGTAGCCAAAGCGGCATGTGGCGACAATCTCGCCACGGACGCGGTCCGTGGCGATGCCAGTACTATCCCACGAACTTGCAGCCGGCGGTCCCGAACAATGGCTCCAGCTCCGATGCTTTGACCGGATAATGCGTTTCCGCGTCCCACCAATCGAATCGACTCGCGGGCGCCGTTTTGGTTTCAAGGATCACCACACGATTGAGCATCTGATGGTCCGATGCCCTGTAATGCCGGGTAATATCGCCGATTGGTTCGTGATAAGATTCCAATGCCGTCACGATTTTTTTCGGCTCCGGCGATCCGGCCGCGTCGATCGCCGCGATCAGGGATCGCATGGCCATGTAGGCCTGCCAACCGCGTGTGCCCGGCATTTCCTGGTACGCCGCATCGAATTGCGCGATGAAGGCCTTATCCTCCGCCGATATTTGGGGATCGGAGAAATGCCAGGTCTTGGTGAAAACGCCGTTCGCGGCTTCGAAGCCGGCGTTCAGGACATCGGCATCGCCGATCGCCGGTTGCGCGAAGGGAACGGAATTGGTCATTCCGGCAGCAACCCGAGCTTTCAGGAACGCGGTAAGGTCGCCGGCCAGCAGGCAGCCTACGACCACATCCGGTTTGGCTTCCAGGATTTTAGCGATGATCGGTGCGAAATCCGTCGCGCCGGCGGCAATTCTGCCGACCCCGACCTCGGTCGCTCCGGCGGCTTTCGCTTCGTTCAAGGCGACGGTGCGCATCGCATCGCCGGTTGCGCCTTCCCGCATCACGGTGAACCATTTTTTGCCGTAGCCGGTCAAATAGGACGAAATCGCTCGGTACTGCACGCTGAACGGGATCGGAACGCGGAAGCTCCAGCGGCTGCAATTCGCGCCGGTCAGATTGTCGTCCATGGCACTGTGAATGATGAGGGGCGTATTGGCCTGCGCGATCACCGGTATCATGGCCCGCGCGTCCCCCGCGAAGGTGCCGCCGATGATCGCGGCGACCTTGTGCTCGCCGATCAGTGTCTTGACGTTGGCGAGGGTGACAGCTTCGCCTCCTTCGTCCAACTGGACAATTTCGATCGGTTGTCCAGCGGCCATACCCTTCGCGGCGGCCACGGCGACGTCCACGCCGTAACGGACATATTTCAGTCCTATACCGAATTTCTCGGGCGGAGCGACCATGACCCCGATCTTGATCGGTCCCGCGGCCAGACCCCGGCCGATAAACGGCATGCCGATGAGGCCGGCCGAAGCGGCGGCTCCGAATAACACGCCGCGGCGGTTCGGAGACGGCATATATCTGGTTATTTTCATCTTATTCCCCTTTTATCAGTTGTCCCAAGCCAGTGCCGCGCATTTCCGGATATTGTTCCGGTGCTGCCATCGTATTGCTCGTGGCTGCGACATCCGTTCAGTATTCGATACTTGGCCTAGTTTCTGCGCTGTGTCCAGGGGTCTTGCTGGCTGCTTAAAGATCGGCAGCCACACAGCAATTTCGTTCGCGCTCTCCGCGCATACTCGGGCCGAGCCCGAGTATGCTGTTTGAAACGATAAGAATTCGTTGTTTTACCTTATCTTCGCGATAACCTCATCGCGGAAACGGCGCATATTATCGATCGTGGCATCCAGGCTCGGCCCGAACAGCCCGAAATCGAACGCCGTCACGCCGACATCCCGTAGGGCCTTGATGTCACCCGCGAAATCGGCGGCACTGCCGGTGAACAGTTTCCGTTCGCCGTCCACACTGCCTTTCGGCTGCGCTTCGGGGTTCGACGACACGCGGTAGGCCAGCGCGACCGCTTTCGGATCGCGCCCGGCTTTCTCCGTCATGCCGGCCAGCTTGGCGGCGGCGGCCTTGAAGCGGGACAGCGTATCCATCGGGAACTGCGGGTTAGTGCCGATCGGATACCAGGCGTCGCCGTATTTCGCGGTGCGGCGGAGCGCCGGGCCGCTTTCGCCGCCGACCCAGATCGGGATCGGCTGCTGCACCGGCTTGGGCGGGAACAGCACGTCTTTGAACTGGACGTATTTGCCATCGAACTTGGGTTCGTCCGCGGTCCAGAGCTCCTTGCAGACCATCATCCATTCGTCGGTGACGGCGCCGCGTTCGGCGAAGGGTGGTGCGCCGATGGCGATGAATTCCTCCTCGCACCAGCCGGCACCGATGCCCAGGGTGATGCGGCCTTTGGACAGGAAGTCCAACGTCGCCAGGATTTTCGCCGTCAGCACGGCCGGGCGGTGCGGCACGACCATGACGGACGTCACGATCCGCAGCTTGGATGTGGAGGCGGCGATGAAGGTGGCGGCCGTCAGCTGCTCCAGCCGCGCGGCGGCGGCGCCTGAGGGGAATTCGCCGGAATCGGAATAGGGGTAGCGGGAGGCGATGGAGGTCGGGATCATCACGTGATCGCTGACGGTGACGTAATCGAAGCCCAGCATTTCGGCCTCGGTGGCGATGCGGACGAGGCTATCCGGCCCGATCAGGGGGCCGCTGGATGGTGCACTGCAACCGATTTGCATGGGTCTACTCCCGTGTGTTTGCGCTATGGGCCGGGATAGCACACGATGCCACCGCCTGTGGCAACCAGGGGAGCAGACAGCGTGCAATTCGGTATCCATATCGGCCCGCGCGGCTGCATGACCAATCGTGCCAACATCATGCGCCTGGGCACGCGAGCCGAGGCGTTGGGCTACGACATCCTGGGCGTCGCCGATCACGTCATCGCGCCGGTCAGCACGACGGTGCGCTACCCCTACACCGCCGACGGCGTCTGGCCCGGCGCGCCGACCGGGGAGTGCATGGACACGCTGGCGGTGCTCGCGTTCCTCGCGGGCTGCACCGAGCGGATCAAGCTGCTGACGTCTGTCATCGTGGTGCCGCACCGGCAGCCGGTGCTGACCGCCAAATTGTTCTCCACCGCCGACGTACTGTCGGACGGGCGCATCATCGCCGGCGTTGGCGCCGGATGGATGCCGGAGGAATTCGCCGCCCTCGGCACCCCGCCGTTCGAGGCACGCGGGGCCGTTACGGACGAATATATACGAGCGTGGAAGACGCTGTGGACGCATGATCGGCCAGAGATGGCGGGAAAATATGCCAATTTCTCCAACGTGGTGTTCGAACCGAAGCCGGTGACGAAGCCGCATCCGCCGATCTGGGTGGGCGGCGAAAGCCCTCGGTCGCTGCGGCGCGTGGCGGAACTGGGCGACGGCTGGTACCCGGTCTCCAATAATGCCCAGGTGCTGCTGAACACCCCGGAACGTTTGCAGGCCGGCATCGGCCGCATGCATCGCGCGGTGGAAAAAGCCGGTCGCGACCCATCCTCCATCGACATCGCCTATGTCTGGTTCATGCCGCCGTCCTGGAAGGCTCGGCCTGGGCCGGACGGCGATGGGCGGCAGATGTTCAGCGGCGGGCCGGACGACATGCTGGCCGACATCGCGGCGCTGGAGGCGATTGGCGTCAAGCACTGCATCTTCTATCTTCAACGCCCGACGATCGAGCAGACCATGGACCTGACCGAACGGTTCGCGGCGCATGTGATACGGAAAACACGATGACCGATACAGATATGCGCACCTGGCTGCATGCGACCCCTCTGGCCGAGCTGATGGCGGCGGCGGCGGCGAAACGCGACGCGGCGTACGGGCGGCTGGTGTCGTACTCGCGGAAGGTGTTCATTCCGCTGACCAAACTGTGCCGCGACGTGTGCCATTACTGCACCTTCGCGGAACACCCGCGCGACGGTCACGCGGCGTATCTGACGGCCGATGAAGTGCTGGCAATCGCCCGTGCCGGGCAGGAAGCGGGCTGCACCGAGGCCTTGTTCACCCTCGGCGACAAGCCGGAATTGCGTCACAAAGCGGCGCGGGAGGCTCTGGCAGCGCTTGGGTATGCCAGCACGATCGAATATCTGAAGGCTATGTGCGCGCTGGTGTTGAAGGAAACCTCGCTGCTGCCGCACGCGAATCCCGGCGTCATGACGCGGGAGGAAATCGCGGGATTACGAGAAGTATCCGCAAGCATGGGTGTGATGCTGGAATCCACCAGCGAGCGGCTGTGTCAGCCGGGCGGCGTGCATTTCGGCTCCCCGGACAAGAAACCGGCGGTGCGGCTGGAAACGTTGCGGCTGGCCGGCGAGTTGGCGGTGCCGTTCACCACCGGCATCCTGATCGGGATCGGCGAAACGGCCGAGGAACGGCTCGACGCGCTTTTCGCCATCCGCGATCTGCACGCGGCGCACGGGCATATCCAGGAAGTCATCGTCCAGAACTTCCGCGCCAAGACCGATACGAAGATGGCGGACGCGGACGAGCCTGGGCTGGACGATCTGCTCTGGACCATCGCCGCCGCGCGCATGATCCTGCCCATCGATGTGCATGTGCAGGCGCCGCCGAACCTCTCCCCGGGCGTATTCCCGCGGCTGATCGAGGCCGGCATCGACGATTGGGGCGGCGTGTCGCCGGTGACTCCCGATCACGTGAACCCCGAAGCTCCCTGGCCGGAGCTGGAAGCTTTGGCCGACCGCACCGCGGAGATGGACAAAATCCTGGTCGCGCGCCTGCCGGTTTATCCTTCCTACGCGGCCGACACCGCCCGCTGGTGCCACCCGAAAATCGTCACCCGCGTCATGCAGCACGCCGACGCCGAGGGCTGGGCGCGCGACGACGATTGGGCGCCGGGCCTGACGTTTTCCCCCAAGCCCCGCAAAGTCCGCCTGGGCACCGTCGATCCGGCCGTGGAATCCGCCATCGCCCGAGCGATGCTGGGTAAACGCCTGAACGAGTCCGAAATCATCCACCTGTTCGCCGCCCGCGACGTCGACTACGAGCGGGTCATTACCGCCGCCGACGAACTGCGTCAGGCCGTGAGCGGTGAGGTCGTGCGCTACGTCGTCAACCGCAACATCAACTATACCAATATCTGTTACTATCGTTGCAAGTTCTGCGCGTTCTCCAAGGGCAAAACCCATGAGAACTTGCGCGGCACGCCGTACGATCTGGAATGGTCCGAAATCGTTCGCCGGTCCGAAGAAGCGTGGGACCGCGGCGCCACTGAAGTCTGCCTGCAAGGCGGTATCCACCCGGATTACACCGGGGAGACCTATATCGGCATCTGCAAAGCCATCAAGGCGGCGGTGCCCGATATGCACATCCACGCGTTTTCGCCGCTGGAAGTCACCCAGGGCGCCGCGACGCTCGGGCTGACGCTGGTGGAGTTTCTGCAACGCCTGAAGGACGCCGGCCTGGGCACGCTGCCCGGCACGGCGGCGGAAATTCTGGACGACGAAATCCGCGCGATTATCTGCCCGGATAAAATCAATACGCAACAATGGATCGACGTGGCCCGGGCCGCGCATTCGTTGGGGCTGCGCACGACCTCCACCATCATGTACGGCCATGTCGAAACCCCGCTGAACTGGGCGCGGCATTTGCTGGTGCTGCGCGACCTGCAGGAGGAAACCGGCGGTTTCACCGAGTTCGTGCCGCTGCCGTTCGTGCACATGGAAGCGCCGATGTACCTGCGCGGCATGGCCCGCAAAGGCCCGACCTCGCGGGAGGCCGTGCTGATGCACTCGGTCGCGCGTCTGGTGCTGCATCCGCTGATCCCCAACATCCAGACATCCTGGGTGAAGATGGGGCCGGAAGGCGCGGCTTTGTGTCTGAACGCCGGCGCCAACGACATGGGCGGCACGCTGATGAACGAAAGCATTTCGCGGGCCGCCGGCACTCAGCACGGCCAGGAATTCCCGCCCGAGGCGATGGAGGGTCTGATCCACGGGATCGGCCGCCAGCCGGTGCAGCGCTCCACGGCCTATGGCGGCGTGTCGAACGAGCGGCAGGTCGTGTCGTTCAACGCACCCGAACTGGCCCCGGTGGTGCAGACGCCGCCGCGCAAGGCGTTTGCGGCTGAGTAGAGTTTTTGCTACAGCGATAATCCTTGACGCGGGCGGTGTAAGCGCGTATCCGATGACATGCGCATTTCCTACGATCCCGCCAAGAACCAGAGGAACATCGCCGAACGCGGGTTGCCGTTTGAGTTGGTAAAGGAACTCGAATGGGAAACCGCGCAAACGCAAGAAGATACGCGGCGGGATTATGGGGAGCGGCGGCTGCGCGTTTTGGCGCTGCTGGGGGATCGATTGCACATGGCGGTTGTGACTCAACGGGGCGACGCATTGCACGTCATCAGCCTGCGCAAGGCGCATCGGAAAGAGGTGGCTCGATATGAAAAGCAGCAATGACGATCCGGCATCCCGGCCGGACGCCGACAACCCGCTGTGGACTGCCAAAGAAATCCGCACCGCTCGGCCGGCACTGGAAGTCATCGCCGAGGTTTTCGGCGCCGAGGCGGCGGAAAATATCCGCCGCCGCGCCGGTCGCCCGGTGAAAGCGGATCGGAAAGTCAATCAGACGCTCCGCCTCGACGCGGACGTGCTGGAGGCGTTCCGACGGGAGGGACCGGGTTGGCAAACACGGATCAATCAAGTGCTGCGGGAGCATATGCCCACCGTAGCTTAATGACCTGATCGCGCCCGCCCGCTTACCCCGCCGGCGGCTTCCGATCCGCGTAGCTGACGCCCATCCCGGCGCGCACGTCCTGCTGAATGCCGTATTGTGGGAACGGATAGCGCAGGCCGTTCTTCGACAACGCCTCCATCCCCTTGATCGCCTGCTGCAACTGATCCGGCGGCAGTGCCATCAGCATTTCGTCGTCCAGCACACCGCCATAGCGGCGTTCGGCGAAACATGGGATCGACAGGCTGGGTTCCCGCGTCTTCAGCGCGCGGCCCCAGGAATCGGCACAGGCGGACTCGCCAACCACCGACCAGTCGAACCGCTTGTAGCCGGCCCACTGCAAACCGTTGATGAAATACATCATCGCGCCCGGCGTGGCGTAGAACAGCGCGATATCCGGCGGATCCAGCCGGCCGGCAGCCAGCGGTGAGACGACCATCGCCTCGTACCGCCCGTCGGGGACGCAGTTCATGGCGGCTTGGTGCGCGCCGGCATCCTCGGGCGTGGAATACCAAACGCCGACCATGCGCTGGCCGGACTGCCATTCGGCGTCCTTCGCGTTCCCCAGCCCGATCACCGCGCGGCATTGCGCGCCGACCAAGTCGTCCGCGGTGACCCCCACGGTCCAGCCCAAGCGCGCCGCCTGCCCGACCACTTGGTCGAAGGCGTGCACGGCCTTGGGGCGGCGGATGCGGGGGATGGCTTCCATATCCGCGGCCTTTTCGAACAATTTCATGCCGAAGGGCGGATTGCGTAGCCGCAGCAGGCGTTCGAGGTCGGCGACGAGCTTGCCCCAGTCTTGGGTCATGGTTGGGTTTCCTCTGGGTTGTGACGGCAGTCTAAGCAAGTCGATCGGTCCTGCCCAGTCCGTCCGCCGGTTGGGCATTGGGCCGTTTACGATCTCCAGGAATGGGAATATACGGAAAGTCCTGCTCAGTTCTGACCAACCAGGAGGAAATTCGATGCCTTACACGCTGGAACAGCTCAGTTCGGATATTCGCGGCGCCCTCAAGGCCGATCCCGGTCCGGCGGGCAAGCAAGCCATTTGCGCTCTGGTTTCGAAAGCGCTGCTCGACAAGGAATTCATCGCCCAGCATTTGACCGAGGATCAGTGCAAGCCGCGCAAGGTGCTGTACGAGGACCCGGAACTCGGCTTCTGCGTCTGCGGTCACGTTTACCCCGACGCCGCCATCGGCGCGCCGCACGACCACGGGTCCAGCTGGGCAATCTACGGTCTGGCCGAGGGCGATACCGAAATGGTCGATTGGAAGATCGTGAAACCCGGTGAGGGCGACGGCCCGTCGCTGGTCGAACCGACGCACAAATACGTCCTGCGGCCGGGCGACGCGCATTTCTACGATGTCGGCGTCGTGCATTCCCCGAACCGGTCGGGCGTGACCCGGCTGATCCGCATCGAGGGCGCCAATCTGGACCACGTCCGGCGTTCCCGCATTCGGGCGGCGTAGGTTTTTGGAAGGCAGATGAAGGGGATGAATCGGATAAGGCGGGATCGAGCATCCTGCCTTATCTGTTTTATCCCCTTCATCCGCCTGCAAAAATCGGTTCCGCGATGCGGCGATGAACCGTGTTCGAGAATGTCACGGTCGCGCAGCCACCAAATCCTGGCACCGCGCCGGCCGAAATGATCTAATGCCGCCTTAAGGCGGAGCCTATCCATGGCCAAAATCATTCCCGTGCCGGGGTTCGATGGCGTCGTGTTCGGTGCCACCGGGGACCTGACGCTGCGCAAGCTTCTCCCCGCGCTGTATTACCGGTTTCGCGACGGCCAAATGCCGGAAGGGGCCCGCGTCATCGGCGTCGCTCGATCCGCCCTGAGCACCGACGCCTACCGGGAAAGGACACGCCAAGCGCTGGAACAGCACGTCGCGCCGGACGATTTGGACGAGGCGGTCCTGAGCCGCTTCCTGGCGAGCGTCCATTACGTGCCGATCGACGCGGCCGCCGCCGGCGCGACATGGGATGGGCTGGCCGCGCTCCTGGATCCGGCGCGCATCCGCGTCTTCTACCTCGCCACCGCGCCCGCACTGTACGGACCGATCTGCCGCAACCTCGCCGCCGCCGGACTGGTCACCCCGCAATCCCGCGTGGTGCTGGAAAAACCGATCGGCCGCGACCTCGCCTCCGCCCGCGACATCAACGACCGGGTCGGCGAGGTGTTTACGGAATCGCAAACCTTCCGCATCGACCATTTCCTGGGCAAGGAAACCGTCCAGAACCTGCTGGCCCTGCGCTTCGCCAATACGATTTTCGAGCGGCTCTGGACCTCCGACGTCATCGACCACGTGCAGATCACGGTGGCCGAGACCGTGGGGGTGGAAGGCCGAGCGGGGTATTACGACACGTCCGGGGCGATGCGGGATATGGTGCAGAACCACCTGCTGCAGCTGCTGTGCCTGATCGCGATGGAGCCGCCGGTCACCTTGCACGCCGACCGGGTCCGCGATGAAAAGCTGAAAGTCCTGCGCGCCCTGCGCCCCATCGCACCGCACCAGATCGCGGCGACAACCGTGCGCGGCCAGTACGGCTCGGGCGCGATTTCCGGCCAGCCGGTGGACTCCTACGCCGCCGATCTGGCGACCGGCGAACCCAGCGCCACCGAAACCTTCGCCGCCCTAAAAGTGGAGGTGCGGACGTGGCGCTGGGCCAACGTGCCCTTCTACCTCCGCACCGGTAAGCGCATGCCGCGCAAGGTGTCCGAAATCGTGGTGCAGTTCCGGCCCCAGCCGTTCTCTTTGTTTCCGGCAACGGCCGGCCAGCAGCACCCGAACCGTCTGGTGATCCGCCTACAGCCGGAGGAAGGGATGCGCCTGGACGTCATGACAAAGGACCCGGGTCCCGGCGGTCTGCGCCTGTCTCCCACCGGCCTGGACATCCGCTTCGACACCGCCTTCGGCCTCCGCTTCCCCGATGCCTACGAACGTCTGCTGATGGACACCGTCCGCGGCGACGCCACCTTGTTCATGCGCCGCGATGAGGTCGAAGCCGCCTGGACCTGGGCCGATCCCATCCTGGAAGCTTGGGCCGCCGCACTGGAACCGCCCCGTCCCTACGCCGCGGGAAGCTGGGGCCCGACCGCCTCCATCGCCCTGATCGAGAGGGACGGGCGTACTTGGAATGAGGATCCGGGGTAAGCCCAACAAAATTGCGGCCCAGCCAAGGGTGTGACTGGGCCGCGAGTAATTTGGTCCGGGTTGACCGAGGCTTTTCAGCCCCCGCAGCGACGACTTCTGTTGGGGAAACGTGCTGGTGGACGCACTCTGACCGTTCCGCGCCCGACAGTCTGTGAACTAGTTCACACTTTCGGACGGTAAACCGAAAATCGCACGATTTTTTTCGCCGGTTTGCCAGCGCGCGCCCGCCCGGCGATAACGCGCCACCTGACCCCAACCGGAGCATACGATGTCCGCCACTCTCCCCCTCGACCGCGAATCCGCCGCCGCGCTGCTGCACCAGCGCAACCGCGATGGTGCCCTGTCGCCGGTGCAATGGAACGAAACCCTCGCCACCATCCTCAACCACCGCTCCGTCCGCGGCTTCCTGCCCGACGCACTGCCCGAGGGCACGCTGGAACTGCTGATCGCCGCCGCGCAATCGGCCTCCACATCGTCCAACCTCCAGGTCTGGAGCGTCGTCGCCGTCCGCGATCCCGAGCGGAAATCCCGTATCGCGGATTTGGCCGGTAAGCAGCAGTTCATCCGCGACGCGCCGCTGATGCTGATCTGGCTCGCCGACCTGAACCGGATCGAGCAGATCGCCGCCGACCGCCAAACCACGTCCGACGCGACCAAATACACCGAAGCCTTCATCCTCGGCGTCGTGGACGCGACCCTGGCCGCGCAAACCGCCTTCGTCGCGGCGGAATCCATCGGCCTCGGCGCCGTCTATGTCGGCGCCATGCGCAATCTGCCGGAGCAGGTGGCGGCGGAACTGAAGCTGCCGGCCAACGTCTTCGCCGTCTTCGGCATGGCCGTCGGCTACCCCGACCCGGCCAAGGACACCGGCATCAAGCCGCGCCTGCCCCAGGACATCGTGCTGCACCACGAACAATACGACTCCACCCTCAAGCGGGAGGCCATCGAACGTTACAACGGCGTCGCTCGGGACTTCATGCGCGAGCAGGGCATGAAGGAACAGGATTGGACCTCGCAGGCCACCGGCCGCCTGAAGGACGTGCCCGCCATGCACGGCCGCGACCGGATCAAGGAGGCGCTGGCGAATCTCGGGTTCGAGCTGCGCTGATCTTCTACTCTATCGTCCCGTCATCTTGCGTTTGCGCACGGATGGCGGGACGTTTTGTTTTTGATTTTAGTCTATTTCCTTCCCCCGTTGTCAATCTTAGACGAATGAAATAGTAATTTTTCGAACAGGGGGGAGGCGCTGGGACAATGCGTGGATACATTTGGCTCCCGGCCTCCGGCAGGGTTTTACGTCATGCGCTGATCGTTGGCATGGCAACGTATACGCCCGCTGTCCACGCGGCGCCAACCGGCCCGCAAGTGTCGGCGGGCTCGGCCACTGTCGCCACCGCGCCGAACCGCACGACCATCGTCCAATCCAGCAAAGCCGCCGTCATTAACTGGCAAAGCTTCTCCACCGCGCTCGGGGAGCAAGTCGTTATCCAGCAACCGAACGCCACCGCCGCCCTCCTCAATCGCGTCACCGGCGCCAATCCCTCCACCCTGCTCGGGTCGCTCACCGCCAACGGGCAGGTCTATCTGATCAATCCCAACGGTGTCGTGGTTGGACCAGGTGCGCATATCGATGCCGGCGCCTTCTTCGCCTCCACCGCCCAAATCGGCGACTCAGCCTTCATGGCGGGCGGCGGCCTGACATTCTCCGGCGGCACCGACGCCAGCATCGTCAACCTGGGCGTCATCAAAACCACGACGGGCGATGCCGTGCTGGTCGGCCGCCGAGTCGATAACGAAGGCAAGATCGACGCCCCCAACGGCACCGCGGCCCTGATTGCCGCGACCGCGTTCACCTATACACCCGGCAACGGCGCACCGGTCACCGTTGCCGCCGGCACGTCCAAGGACTCGGGCGGAGTCGGGGTGAACAACGCTGGCCGCATCAACGCCGCCAATGCTCAACTCATGGCCGCCGACGGGAACCTGTACGGGCTCGCCGTCAACCAAACCGGAGTCGTGAAGGCGACCGGCGTTAAGGTAACCGACGGCCGCATTCTGCTGACCGCCGATGGCGGCACCGTCAGCGACAGCGGCACGCTGTCGGCGCATCGGGCCGACGGCAGCGGCGGCACGATCGTCGTCGGCGGCACCCACCAGGGTGCCGATCCGGCCGTGCCGAACGCCACAACCACCATCGTCACGTCCAAAGCCGTCCTGAACGTCGCGGCCAAGGGCGCCAAGGCGAACGGCGGCGACGTCGTCGTCTGGTCGGCCCAGCAGACGAATTTCGCCGGCACGATCAAGGGGCAGGGCGGCGCGCAAGGCGGCAATGGCGGCAACGCCGAAGTCTCCAGCGCCCACACGCTGAACTACACCGGAACCGCCGATCTGCGGGCCGCGCATGGCGCCACCGGCACGCTGCTGCTCGATCCCGATGCAGCCATCATCAGCAACACCCCCGACGATCAGGCCAACGGAGCCTTCAACGCCGGCATCCTCGCGGCTGCGCTGGCGACCGCCAACGTGACGATCGACACCTCGACCGGCTACGGCGACGGCAACACCAAGTTCGGCGACATCGTGGTCAACAACGCCGTGACCTGGACATCCGGCAACACGCTGACGCTGAAGGCCGGCGATAACATTTCTGTGAACGCCAACCTGACCGGCGGTACCGGCAGTCAAATCGTCTTCTCGCTCGGCTTGGGCAGCAACACCAACGTATCGTATCTTACAACGGGCAATCTGACCGTCGCGTCCAACGCCACGGTGCATGCCGGCACCGTCACGATCATGGAAAACGACGACGCCGCGCCGCTCGGCGCCGGCAATCCGCCGCCCAATTCCCTGCGCACCATCGGGACCGTCGCCTTTAACGGTATTCTGCAAGCCGGCACGCTCGATCTGCAGCTCAACGACGCCGGCACCAATGCGAACGTGACCATCGCCAATAACGCCAACACGATCGGCACGCTGGCGTCTTCGGTCGCGGCCGGCTCCGTCGGCGGCACGCTGAACATCGTCAACGGCAGCGGCAATATGTCGGTGACCGGCGTCTTCGCCAATGGCGGAGGGCAAGTCGATATCCAATCGGCTGGCAATCTCACGCTGGCGAACGGTGCTGGAATCAGTACGAACAACAACAGCGGCGCCGATATCCATCTGATCGCGGGCGGGGCGTTCACCAACAACGCCGGTGCCTCCGCCGTGGCCATCAATGGCGCCGGCCGGTACCTGATCTATTCCGACGCGCCGGCGACCACGACGCTCGGCGGTCTGGCCGCGACACCTGTCTATAATAAGACCTTCGCCGCCAACGCGCCGGCGACCATCGCCCAAACCGGCAACCGCGTACTGTATAGTCTGGCGCCGACCATTACCTTCACCGCCGACAACCAGACCATCGGCTACGGCTCCTCCGTCCCTACCTTGACGTACACGATGACCGGCTTGGTCGGCAGCGACACAGCGGCGCAGGCGTTCAGCGGGACGCCGAATATCGCCACCGCCGCGACCGGGACGCCAAACGCCGGGAATTACGCCATCACGGCGGCGGCGGGATCGATTGTCGCATCCGACTACAACTACAGGATCGCCTACGCGAACGGGTCGTTGACGGTGAACACGGCGCCCTTGACGATTACGGTCGCCAACGCGGGGAAGACCTACGGCGACCCGAACCCGACCTTTTCCGCCACCCCATCGGCATTGGTTCTCGGGCAGACGCTGTCGCAACTCGGCACGTTGTCCCTGAGCAGCTTGGCGACCCAGCTGAGCAATGTGGGCAACTACGCCATCTCCGGCCAGCTCACCAACCCCACCGCTTTGGCGAACAACTATTCGGTGAACATCGTTCCCGGCACGCTGACCGTGTCTCAGCGCGCGGTTACGGTGACGGCCTCCGACACCAACCGCCACTACGGGGACAGTAATCCCACGTTCGGCGTGACCTACAGTGGCACGAACCCGAGCGGCTATACGATCGCGCAGCTGATTAACCCGAGCGGGTTGTCGGTAAGCACCACCGCGACATCCAGCTCGAACGTTGGCGGTTATACTCTTACACCGTCCGGCATTACGGATCCCAACTTCAACGTCACCTATGCGCCCGGCACGCTGACGGTGCAGCAGCGTCCGCTGACGATCACCGTCAACGATGCCATCCGCTATTACGGCGACGCGAATCCGTCATTCTTGGCCACATACAGCGGCCTTGCCTCCTTCGATATGTCGTCGGCGATCACCGGCGTGACCCTTACGACCACGGCCACGCCGTCCACCGCGGTGGGGCAGGTGCCGATCGTCGCGGCCAACGGCACCAATTCGAATTACGCGATCACCTATGCGCCCGGCACGCTGACGGTGCGGCAGCG
>Ga0214180_1000061_pt1 | contig 44231 bp, 44 predicted proteins | sample TroBogEpilimnion_22_FD_153018 | JGI IMG/M metagenome (GOLD analysis project Ga0214180, IMG submission 153018) | Freshwater microbial communities from Trout Bog Lake, WI - 16OCT2007 epilimnion | ecosystem: Environmental > Aquatic > Freshwater > Lake > Epilimnion/Euphotic zone | place: Trout Bog... | reverse complement strand
TGCCTCAGGACGGTGCACCGTTGCGGTAGCGGGAGGCGCCGAAGCGGTCATGGTTGAGATTGCCGAAAGCGGATTTAGAAATATGACCGCCTTGTCCAACACGGATGTATCAAGACCATTTGACACCGATCGCGATGGATTTGTCATGGGCGAAGGTGCGGGCATCTTGATACTCGAGGATTGGGACCACGCCGTGGCCCGAGGCGCAACAATTTACGCAGAGGTCATTGGAGCAGCGTCTACCGCTGATGCCCACCACATCACCGCACCAGATCCTGAGGGAAATGGCGCAGTCCGCTGCATGGAAATTGCACTCGCCGATGCTGACATCACTCCAGACCAAGTCAGCCACATCAATGCCCACGGAACTTCCACCCCATTAAACGACCTCGCCGAATCGGTCGCGGTTCGCCGGGTCTTCGGTGACAGCGCTCCCCCCGTGACATCAGTGAAGGGTCACCTCGGTCACTCTCTTTCAGCTGCAGGTGCGCTCGAAGGAGTTGTTTCGGTTCTCACGTTGCGCAATCAGGTGATTCCACCAACTGCTGGCACTAAAAATGTCGACCCAGCTATTGGCCTCGATGTCGTCACTGGCGCTCCACGGCCTGGAGATTACGACATTGTCTTGTCGAATTCCTTCGGCTTTGGTGGACACAACGGAAGCGTTATCTTCCGTCGCGTCAACTAACTCTTATTCGAAAAATCCGTGTCGCCGCTCGACGTAGGAATTTTCATAGGCCCATTTGGCGTTGTAAATAAAGTCGCTCATTAGACCCGGATCAATCACTCCCGGCGAAACCTCAATCCCACCACGAACATCAACGCCCCAAACTGGATAGTTCTGAACTACGTCCACCACGTTGTCCACGTTTAAACCTCCAGAAGCAATGAGGGGCGTGAACTGGTCATACTGGGCAATGAAATCCAGCGAGTCCACAAGCTCCTGCCTCGTGTCAGTCTCAGGCAGCAACAGATAGTCGCACTCTTCGGCCGTGGACTGCGCAGCCTGAACCGAGGGCGCCATTCGCAATACGGTACGAACGCGTTCAGAAATGTAACCCAGAGCACCAGGCGAAACTGGCCCCTCAATTTGGACCCCAGAAAGCCCTATGCTGTTGGCGACCTCGACAACATGCTGTGGCATGTCCCCACGGAAGACTCCGATCGAAATCGCTCCAAGCGGGAGACGGTGCACAATTTCGGTCACCAATTGCGGAGTCACCTGTCGCGGACCATAGGAAAGATCGAAACCAACTGCGCTCGCCCCCAGCCCAATGGCCAACAGCGCGTCCTGCTCAGTCGTGACGCCCGAAACTTTAATTAAAAGTCCCTCGTGATCAAAGCGCATTCGAATCCTCCAGAACCGATGCTACTTAATCAATTGGCCGAATTCGAGGCAGAGACTATTTTCACTTTTGGGTGAAGCGCGAGGGCCTCTTCAGCAAGCAGGGCTCGGTGAACTAAAACTGACGCTCCAATTCCATTCGCCCTCGCGAAGCCCCATAGGAATTCTTGACTGTCTGCCTTCGCGCCGTAACCCAGGTACTCGTACAAAGACTCAAGATCTTCTGCCACGAGGGTCACGACCCTGAAGGGTACTGGTGCGCTCCTCGCATCGAGCCTTCCAACGAGCTCTTGGCCCGTGTAGCAGCCCTTCGTGAACGAAATAGCTTCCCCTACCCACGAATCGCCGAAAGACAGTGGCGTCAACTGCATTGACGGGACAACAACTGGGTAGCCGACATCGAAGGCCGCCTGAAGGGACGGCAACACCGGATCGGATTCTTCCGCCATAGAAATGGACACTTTTGACCTGAGCACGAAGCGCTTGAGGCGTATGCCGGTCGCCTCTGCTAATTCTTGCGGAACCTGAAGCGAGAATGAGTCTTCCGAGGAGGTCATCCAAGCCAGCGCGAGTATCGATGAATCTGGATGAAGAATAAAAGTCCATTTACCGGAGCCCAAGTTGCCGGTGTCCTGGGTGACCTGTCCTTGCAAGAATTGCGCCGAATCGTTGCCACTAACCGTTATTCGAGTCCAACGAATTTGTTCGTCGCCGGTGCCAATGTTGTTCTCCATCGCCTATTACGCTAGACGGACAGCGCATGGGATGATTCGGAAGGTCGGAATGAGCGTTCAATCAGAACTAAATACTGTGACCTCAACAATGACCGAGCTGGCCGCACGGATTACCGCACTCGTGGAACTTGGCGAAGAGCAAGTTACTACTGAGGTCTACGCCGAACTTGTAGCCGCCGAACGGACCGTAGGCGCTCTCTTGCGTCGCTTACAGCGCGTCTCGTCGAAGGTATAGAGATGTCCCCCTGGCGCCATTCGCCATTCCTGACGAGCGATGAGCGACTTGGCGTTCTCCAGTTGCTCAATCAACTTGAAGGGGTTTTGGGACGGGCACCAATCGACGAGTCCGCGCGAAGAATGGTTCTTCACGAACGTTCGGCGAGTTATTGGCTTCTCGAGGATGGTGGCGAGATAGCCGGATTCGCTCTGGTCAGCGGAGAAGATCCGGCGGTCGGAGAGATGGCCGGTGGCGGGTTTGACTCAGACTTAATTTCATCCGTAATCCAGTTCCATCCTCACCTGCACTGGTGGGTTCGAGATGACCAGTCAGAATCTCGCGGCGTGCCCGTACGAACTCTCCTGATGATGAGCACTCTTTTAAACACCGAATATCCGGATAACAGTGGCCACCTCGAAATTCGCCCGTTCAACCTAGATCTCGACCTGGATGAGTGGCTCGAGAATAACAACGCAGCATTCGCGCATCATCCCGAGCAGGGAGCTTGGAATCGCCAAGATCTACTCGACCGCCTCGCAGAGCCTTGGTTCGATCCATCAGGATTTTTAGTTGTTAACAACGGCGAAAAGATGGTCGCGTCGGTGTGGACCAAGATCCATGAACTCCATCCTTCCCGTGAAGGTGAAATTTACGTTCTGTGGGTGTCGCCAAGTGAACAAGGTAACGGTTTGGGAGCAATCACGCTCACCGCAGGCCTAAGAAATCTTCAACTCAAAGGGGCCTCAAAGACAATTCTTTTCGTTGAGGAGACAAATGATGGGGCTCGGAACTTGTACGAGTCCTTTGGCTTTTCGGTCCAGCGCCGCGACCAAATGATTCTTTTTGAACGCTAACTAAGACCCGACAAAGTGGCCAACAAGGTACGTAACGGCAGCGGCCACCGCGGTAATCGACAATGACCGTATTGCGGAGAACACCACACCACGGTGGGTGAACCAACCAACTGCGCCACCAACAGTGGCGGATGCAACACCCGAAAGTACTAGGGAGACCACAACTGGGCTCCCGTGGGTTGTGAAGAGCCAAGGCAGTAATGGAATTAACGCACCCACACTGAAGAGCAAGAAAGAAGAATACGCCGCCACTAGGGGCTTAGCTAGAGAATCTGGATCAATGCCCAACTCCTCACGAGTGTGTGTCCTGAGGGCAAGCTCTGGATCACGCATGAGATCTTGAGCCAACCTTTCAGCAACCTCTTTTTCTATTCCACGCTTCATAAAAATTGCGGTCAATTCCATTCGTTCTTCTTCGGGGTCAGCTTCAAGGGCTTTGCGCTCAACCTCGATTTCGTATTCGTACAGTTCCTTCTGACTCTGAACCGAGATGTACTCACCTGTAGCCATTGAGAAAGCCCCCGCGACCATTCCGCCGATACCAGCTAATCGAACGACCGTGTGACCTGGATTAGCTCCAGCGAAACCCAGGATTAGAGATGAATTTGTAACCAACCCGTCAGCTAACCCGAATAGGGCTGCTCGAAAGCCACCGCTGGCAATGTCCCTGTGGTGCTCGTCGGTGGTGGAGTGATCCATGCCTTAACTTTACCAACTCGCATCTCGAAATCATCATTTTGGCAAACCACTAGGCTCTGTAGCCGTGGCACGCACAAATCTCCCCCAAGGTGAAGAAAAGACGCGCGCCGTGCGAGCAATGTTCGACGCAATTGCTGGTAGATATGAGTTCGTTAACCGAATAATGACCCTGGGACTGGACGCGCGTTGGAGACGTGCTTCTGTAAGGCAACTTTTCTTGCCTGCTGGTTCGTGCATTTTGGACTTGGCCTCTGGAACCGGCGATTTTGCCAGGGAATTAGAAAGACAAGGCCACAAAGTAGTGGCCACCGATTTGAGCTTTGGCATGCTCAATGCGGCAAGGGATGTGGCAATCAGGGTTCAGTCGGATGGCTCTCAAATGCCCTTTCCATCGGGTTCGTTTGACGGACTTACCTGTGGTTATGCCCTCAGAAATTTCACTGACCTGCAACGCACATTTGATGAAATGGGACGCGTTCTCCGCCCGGGGGGTCGTCTGAGTATCCTTGAAATTTCTGAACCAAAATCACGACTACTTCGTGTCGGCTTTCGAATGTGGTTTCGAAAGATTGTTCCGGTGATTGGATCAATTCTCTCGAATCGCGCCGCCTATAGCTATCTTCCGAAATCAACTGCGTACCTCCCCGAGTCCGATGAGCTAGTTCGTATGTTGAATCGCGCCGGATTCAGTGCCGTTAATCATCGATATGTCATGGGCGGCTTAAGTCAGCAACTAATTGCCACGAGGAATGGATGAAATTCCACCGTCTTCAAATCGCTCCTTTGGCCGCAGAATCCCTGAGGGCGGCCGGCTCGAGCGCAGGTTGGTTACTGGAGGACTTGAACGCCATACGCGTTGGGCTTGGCGGATCGGCAGTAACCATTGAGCTAAATCCCACGGTTGCCGTAGAGGAGATTCTCCAAAGCCATCAGTTAGATGGCGACGAAGGTCCAAGTGATAGCGGCCTGGTGGCTTTCGGCTCGCTCCCTTTTGATCGTTCAGCTCAGGGTTGGCTTGCCGTTCCAGAGGTCGTAGTGACTCAATATCGAGATGGCAAAACCTTTGTCACCACCGCTGAAGGCAGTCGCGGCCTCGTTGCCCTTCTTGATGACATCACTTGGGAAGACCAGGACCAACAGAATCTTCGTTCCGTGGTGTTTCAACCAACTGCCGAAGAATACGCACACAACGTAACGAGCGCAGTTGACATTCTTAGGACCGGTGCGTTAGAAAAGGTCGTGTTGGCTCGGTCAGTTAAGGGCACGGTTCCCACTCCGATTGATACTGGTTCACTGGCAAACCGACTTCGCAAACGCGAACCAGCGTGCACGATCTATTCGATTCCGCTTCAGCAACAGCGGCGATACGTTGGAGCTTCCCCGGAACTGCTGGTTCAGCGATTCGGGGCACAAGTCGCCTGCAATCCGTTGGCGGGAACGACTGCCCTGCCCGCAAACATCACGAGCGACGACTATTCGAATTGGCTACTCGGCTCGGGCAAAAACCTTCACGAACACAAACTTCTGGTTGACGAAGTGGAACAAGTACTCCAGGAATACTTCAATGATGTGAAGAAGGATCAACAGCCTTCAATTTTACGCCTGCGAACGGTAGCGCATCTAAGTAGTTGGGTCAAAGCCGAAACCCCACGATCTACCAATCCATCTGTTATGACTCTGCTTCGCTCATTGCACCCCACCGCCGCTGTTTGCGGCATTCCACGGAGCGTGGCCTATGAATTGCTTACAAAGTTGGAGCAACATGATCGGGGGCACTACGCCGGACCAGTCGGCTGGGTCGACTCAGAAGGCAACGGACAGTGGTGGGTTGGAATTCGTGGTGTCATGACTCACGGATCAGAATTTGAAGCCTGGGCGGGAGCTGGAATCGTGAGCGAATCTGATCCAATTGCTGAACGCGAAGAGACTAAGGACAAACTCGCCAGCGTTTTAACCTCTATTTTGATCGACCGCGTTTAGTCTTTCGAAAGGGTCGAGATAGGCCCCACTTAGTAACGAGCAAGAGTGCCTCCACGACGATGTTTCCAGACATCTTTGATTCACCCGCGGTGCGGTCGGAAAATGAAATTGGAACTTCAACAATTGAAGCGCCACCACGTCGAGCTCTATAAGTCATTTCGATCTGGAAGCCATAGCCGTCGGCGGACACTGACTGATAGTCAATAAGTTCGAGTGCTTTAGCGGAATACACGCGATACCCAGCCGTTGAATCGTGCACCTTCAAACCAAGCATTAATGACGCGTATTGATTTCCGCCGCGTGACAGTACGCGCCGAGAAAGCGCCCATCGAGGAATTTCACCTCCATTGACGTAGCGAGAACCGATTACGACATCGCACCCCTCGGAAGCTCTGAGCAAAGATGGCAAAGCCTTCGGATCATGTGAGAAGTCGCAGTCAATCTCTACGAACTTTTCGTAACCTTGCTCCAGGCCGAGTGCGAAACCGGCACGATAGGCACCTCCGAGTCCCGACTTCTCCTCCCGTCGCAGGACTTGAATCTGCCCAAGTTCGCGGGAGAGGGAGCCTGCCAAGTCGGCTGTCCCGTCAGGACTGTTGTCGTCAACCACCAAGATGTGGCACTCAGGAACAATTTCTCTCAATGCACGAAGCATTGGCTCGATATTGAGAATCTCGTTGTACGTAGGAAGGACCACGAGCGTTCGCATCCTTTAAGCCTACCCAATAACCAACGTATTTCTCAGCCGATGGGGTGATCGGCGCTTGAGATGTGGCAAAGTTGATAGCAGTATGTCCAACGAACCCGTTCAGCGTCGTTTTCGTTTGCCTCGAGAGATTCGAGTTATTTTGAGCTTGGGTTCGCTGATTTTCATCTTCGAATATCTCGTCTTGCCCCAATTTGCGTCAGCGCGGAAAAGCCTGCACTTGCTTACTGGCCTAAATCCTCTGATAGTTGCGCTGGCCGTTGGACTGGAAATGCTCGCCATCTATTCCTACGTGGAGTTGACTAGAACTGTTCTCTATCCCCATGCGCCGAGTCGCTTCAACACGATGAGGGTGAATCTCGCCGGATTAGCCATCAGCCACGTTGTTCCCGGGGGCAATGCACCGGCTGGAGCCCTGGCTTATCGAGTCTTTAAAGATCTAGGGGTTCCAAAAGAAACAAGTGGGTTCGGAATGGCGGCCCAAGGTAGCGGTTCCGCTGTAGTGCTAAATCTGCTGTTCTGGATAACTCTCGTGATTTCGATTCCGCTCCACGGTGTTAACCCGGCGTATGGATTCGCCGCGTTAGCGGGAGTGTTTCTTCTACTCGCTTTCTTTGGCACCATCTTGCTAATCACTCGAGGACAGAAACATGCGGACAACTGGATTCGAGTCCTCGCCCGCCACATTCCGGCCATTGACCAGAATCAGGTCAGCGCTACTCTTCGCAAAATTGCCGAACGGATTACCCTGCTCATCACCAACCGTAGGAATCTCTGGTGGGCTTTTACTTGGGCCGCCCTTAATTGGCTCTTCGACGCAGCTTGTCTCTGGGTCTGTCTTTGGGCGTTCGGGGCCACGGTATCTCCCGTTGATCTGCTCGTTGCCTACGGTCTCGCCAACGTTTTGGCCGCGATTCCCATCACCCCGGCAGGCCTAGGCGTAGTTGAGGGTGTCTTAATTCCAACCTTGGTCGGGTTCGGCGTGCCACACGCCCAAGCCATTCTCGCGGTGCTCTCCTACCGGCTTATCAACTTCTGGATTCCAATTCCGGTTGGCGGACTTGCGTATGCGTCACTGCAATGGAAGAGAACAGCGACTAGTTCGAAAGAGTCCGGCTCTTCTGAAGTTCTCGACGCTTGAATTCTTCCTGGGCGGAGAAGTTGTTAACAGATTGAAGTCTGCGCCAACGTCGATCCGTTCCCAGGACCCACGTGTGAGTATCGTCGCGCCACGTTACGTCGAAAAAATCCTCGACTTCCAAGCGCACGACCTCATCGAGAACCGGGACGACTACTTCGACACGTCGGTCAAGATTTCGCTCCATCAAGTCGGCTGAACCAATAAAGACTGAATATCCAGGAGATTCGGGTTGACCGAAGCTGAAAATTCGCGAATGCTCAAGGAACTCCCCAACCACCGAGTGGACCGAAATATTCTCTGACAGGTCTGGAACACCGGGGCGCAGGCAACACAGTGTTCGAACTATTAGTCGCACCTCCACACCGGCAATAGACGCTTCGTAGAGTGCATCAATTACAGCGGGGTCGGTCAAGCCATTCACCTTTATGGCAATTCGGCCATTCTCGCCTAAGTCTCTCTGCTGGTTGATCAGCTCGATCATTCTTGTTCGAGTGTTCAGCGGGCTGACAATCAGTCTCTGGTAATTACCAATTCGCGCGAATCCCGTTAAGTAGTTAAACAACTCGCCAGCGTCGCGAGTGATTTCGGGATCGCAGGTAAACAGGCCCAAATCCTCATATTGCCGTGCAGTCTTTCCGTTGTAATTGCCCGTGGCAATGTGTGCGTAGCGAGCGGTACGGTCACCTTCACTGCGGAGAACAAGCGTGATCTTTGAGTGGGTCTTAAGGCCGACAATTCCATACACCACGTGAACCCCGGCGTCTTCTAGTGCCTTGGCCCATTCAATATTGGCTTCCTCGTCAAAGCGAGCCTTTAATTCGACAAGTGCAACCACTTGCTTGCCGCGTGCAGCGGCGTCAATGAGCGAGCGAACAATGGGAGAATCGCCCGAAGTTCGATAGAGCGTCTGCTTAATCCCAACGACCTTTGGATCGTGTGCCGCCTGAGCCACAAACTGTTCTACCGAGTCGGTAAAGGACTGATACGGGTGATGAAGAAGAACATCCCCTTCTCTAATTGCCGCAAAGATGTTGCCAACGTGATCCCCGTCCAGCAGGCGCTTAGGGGTCACTGGGGACCAGCCTTCACTCTTCAGGTCAGGCCGGTCGATTGAATATACGCTCCACAAGTCGTGGAGACCGAGAGGAGCATCGGTGACGTAGACGTTGTAACGGTCAAGCTTAAGTTGCTCTACAACCAGCTCAAGAAATTCGGGGTTCATTCCACTTTGAATCTCGACTCTGAGTGCCTCACCAAACCGTCTACGACGCAATTCGATTTCCAGTGCAACTAGTAAATCGTCCGCTTCATCTTCTTCCAAGGTGATGTCCGCGTTTCGAGTTACACGGAACAAGTCAGCATGCCCAACAGTCATTCCTGGGAAGAGTGCTGACAGATTGGCAATGATGAGTTCTTCGAGGCGCACTAATACGCCGTCCGAAGCCTTGATGAAGCGTGGCAGAGAATTGGGAACTTTGATTCGAGCGCTGCGTTCCTCGCCAGTCGACTCATCTTTGACGGTCACAGCGATGTTGAGAGAGAGATTTGAAATCATTGGGAACGGGTGTCCGGGGTCAACCGCGAGCGGCGTCAATATTGGGTAGACGTTTTCACTGAAGTATTCCTCGAGTTTCGAACGGTCCTCACCACTCAATTCAGAGAACTTGACGATCGATAGTCCGGCTCTCGAGAGTTCGGGAATCAGGGTGTCTAGTACGAGGCGATCTTGGCGCTCCACGAGTTCGATGACTCGCTGTCGAATGGCCTGGAGTTGCTGCTTGGGCCGAACGCCGTCAATAGATGGGGTCTGGATTCCTGCCGCCACTTTGTCTTCCAAACTGACCACTCGAACCTGGAAAAATTCGTCGACCATATCGGCGAAGATTGCGACGAACTTGAATCGCTCGAGGATTGGAAGCGTTTCATCTGCCGCGAGGTCAAGCAAGCGCGCCCCGAACTCCAGACGAGAAAGCTCCCGACTAGAAAAACGCTCGGGACCAAAATTTTCAACCAACGTGCTCAAATTGAGTCCTCACAAAGAATCGACTTCCTCTATCGTACGACTACTCTTGAAGCGTGGCGAAACAATTGCTAAACAGCGGTGCAAATTCTCCAGAACGAGAGTTCACAGAGAGTTCACCTAAGCGACTCACCGAGTTGACGCTCCTGGTGGTTGCGTGGATTGTTATTGGTGGGGCTTATATTCTCGCTAGTTTCGGCGAGAAAGGCCACATGCCGCCGAAGTTGTACGCATTCTTGGCCGTGGTGATCATTACTTCAGGGCTACTCCACCTCGGAATTCGCAAATTTGCCCCCATGGCCTCCCAAATTCTCATGCCAATCGCCACCTTGCTCAACGGAATTGGGTACGTTGAGATTGCACGGTGGAATCCAGTTGCAGCTTCCTACCAAGCCTTTTACTCAGTGGTTAGCGCAATCGCGGTTATCGGAGTTCTCTTCTTGGTAAAGAACGTCCGCGACCTAGACCGCTATCGATACTTAACGCTTGTTGCGGCTCTGGGACTAATGCTCATGCCTCTCATTCCTCACTTTGGTCAAAATGTAAACGGCGCACGAATGTGGGTCCGCGTTGGTCCAATTTCATTCCAGCCAGTCGAACTTGCAAAGATTCTTTTGGTCTTCTTCTTCGCCTCCTACTTCTCGACTAACCGCGAAGTTTTGTCGACTCCGACACAGTCCTTCGGGCCCTTCCGTATCGTTGCCCCGCGTGTCCTCTTGCCCATCGTCATTGCCTGGGGTCTCACGCTCGCCATTCTCGGTGCCGAAAACGACATCGGCTTCGCGATGATGATTTTCGCACTGTTCATCTCCATGCTTTGGGTGACCACGGGACTACGGACTTACCTCGGTCTCGGTATGGTGCTGTTCGTCGCTGGAGGATTCGCCGTGATTCACCTCTTCCACCACGTTCAGTCTCGAATTTCCATGTGGCTTGATCCTTGGTCTGCTCACAATTTCAATCTGTCGTCTCAGCTTGCTAACGGTTGGTTTTCGCTTTCCGCGGGTGGCATTCTCGGTACGGGCCTCGGCCTTGGGCAGGCTGGACGCTGGGTCTCCTTCGCCACATCGGACATGATCACCGCATCACTCGGTGAGGAGCTCGGCCTAGTCGGACTCGTAATTGTTATTTGCTTGTTCGCAGTTTTCGTAGGTGAGGGATTCCGCATCGCGCAACGAGCTCAGTCTGATTTCATTAAATTGACTGCCGGCGGCCTAACCATTTTGATGGGGCTGCAAGTTTTTTTCATCATGGCCGGTGTTTTCCGTCTGGTTCCGCTGACCGGAATCACTCTCCCCTTTATGGCATATGGAGGATCGGCCCTGATTTGCAATTATCTGCTAGTCGCGGTGTTGCTGAGAATTTCCCACGCCAATGCCACCGAACGCGTTGGTGGCGGCGTAATTCAAGTAGATCTCTAACCCAGTATTGACTCTTCGCACAATATCGGCGCCGCTACCCTTTGTCGAAGCGCAAGGGCGATTGCGTCTGAAGTACGACAATCAAAAGTTTCACGTCCTTGCGGGAACATCACATCGAGCTCCGAGTAGAAAATGCCCCCTTCAAATCGCGTGATACGGATATCGATGATGTTGGCGTTTAGACGCTCGAGCACCGAGCTCAGCAGTTCTCCAGTGGTTGGTCGGGCCGAAGGCTCTCCGGCTACTGCGTTACGAATCGCTTGGCCGTCTTGAAGCGCCACTGGAATTTCTAGCTCCCGGAATGGGGACTCAGTCTCAATTAATCGAAGAGTCGGAGATGAATCAGCGAGATCGAAATAGACCTCCCCTACTTGCATTACGCGATATTTCTCGTTAACTACCAATTCGCTCATGGCTATATATTCGCACGTCGAGAGACCGACAGAACTATGCCCCCGGCTGCATAAAACACCACAGCTGCAGAACCGCCGTAACTCATCAACGGCAACGGAATACCGGCGACGGGCATGATTCCCATCGTCATACCTATGTTTTCAAAGGCTGAAAATGCGAAAAAGACAAACACACCAAGGGCCAACAGTTGCCCCATCGAATCCTTAGCATTTCGAGAAATCGAGAACAATCGGTAACCAATGAAGGCCATCAGCAACACCGTGAACATCGTGCCAACGAAGCCCAATTGTTCTCCCACGGCCGTAAAGATGAAGTCCGTCCGGTTCTCCGGAACATAACCAAGAGTGGTTTGCAGGCCGTGAAAGAGGCCGGCCCCGTGCAAACCACCAGCACCAATTGCGCTCTTTGCATTTCTGACTTCGTACACGAGTTGGGCAACAGCCTTGTTAGTCGAGTTTTGGTTCAAAAAAGACGTGAGCCGCTGGAGTTGGTATTTGTGGAGAACACCCAGAAAAATTGCTGCGACTAGTCCCACGACTCCCGTTACCACTAGGGCACTCATGAGCCGAGGGGGTACGCCCGCTACAACCAACATCGCACCGGAAACCAAGACCAATACGATGCACGTTCCAAGGTCAGGTTGCAGGTAGATCATGAACAGTGGGACTCCGACCATCACCAGCATGCGCGAGATGTCGTACATTGTGAGTCCCTGTGGCCTTCGCTGTGCGTAGGTGGCGATGGCAATAATAATGAACATCACCATGAACTCGCTCGGCTGGATCTGAATGAATCCCAGAGAAAACCAGCGCTGAGCCCCCAGCGATGAGGTTCCCACAACGAACACCCCAACCAGGGCTAATGCTCCAGAGACATAGAAGGCAGTTGAGACCACCTCCAAACGGTGGTAATCGATTCTTGACATCAGATACATCAGCCCAATGCCAAGCAACACGAACTGGCCCTGTCTCTGCAGGTAATAGTGAGGGTTATACCCAGCGTTGATAAGAGGCTGCTTCGTGGCTGAGTAAACCATCAAGACTCCAAATAGTCCCAACACGACCATTCCCAACATCAATGGAACGTCGAAGCGGTCAATATCCCTACGACGTTGTGCGAATGCGTCAACTCGGCGTCTCACTTGATTGACTCCAATATCTCGTCACCGTCGAAGGTCTGGTCGAGCCACCATTCGAGTTGTGCAGCGGCTTGGAAGGCCAGCATTCGAAGGCCATTGTCAGTCTCACAGCCGAGCTGTTCGTACAAAGCCAACCATTCACTGGTTCGCGGTTCGTAAGCAATGTCAACTGCTGCACTATCAGGGCTAACTCCTTGCAGCACGGCGCTTTCCGGAGTTCTCCCAAGAACGGGAATCGTATTCACGATTAGGTCAACCGGTCGATAGACCAATGAGAAGCCAAATACGTTCCCGTAAGGCTTGCAGGCCCGCTCAACGTTCTCCTCGGAACGACCATGCACCGCGATCGACGCCACTCCAGCGTCCACTAAAGCGTGGATAATTGATCGCGCAGCCCCACCGGCACCGAGCACCACCACATGGGAATCTGCGAAGTCGCTTCCGTATCGACTTTTCAGAGCGTTCATAAAACCCAAGCCATCGGTGTTATGCCCTTCAATCTTGCCATCTAGGAATTTGAGTGAATTAACCGCTTGAACCGCCTTGGCCGACTCACTGAGAACATCAGCACGCTGGAAGGCGAGTTCCTTCAACGGTGCAGTGACCGACAACGCATCAAAAGAGTCCGGCGCTGTGGCAATGAACGGAAGGAATCCATCCGACGCCACCTCGATCTTCTGAGAAGCGCCTTCCAGGCCCACCTTCTTCAGAGCATATTCATGGATTGCTGGACTCAAGGAGTGCTCAATGGGTGAGCCAATGACACCAAAGCTGTTGGCCATCACAATCCCCTGCTTCGAGCCAAACTTTCGTTTGCCAGTTGGCCCGCGTACGTTGTCGAAAAGGCCTCGTGTCCAGCTTTATCAACCACGACGAAGTATCTCCACCTTCCAGCGGGTGCGTGCATGACCGCATTCAATGCCGTGGCTGAGGGAACACAAACCGGCGTCGGAGTGAGTCCAGCATTCAAATAGGTGTTGTATGGGGTGCGCGTCTGCAGCATGGCTGGAGTGACTTTGCCCCCATCGAGTTGCAAGGCGTAGAGAACCGTGGAGTCCATCTGAAGGGCCTGGTGTGCCTTGAGCCGGTTCAGAATCACTCGGGCGACCTTGGGCATGTTGACCGGGTAATAGCCTTCTTTTTCGACAATCGAAGCTGCGGTGATGATTTGGTACGCGTTCAGCCCGTCAAGGGTCGTGGCCGGGCTCACTCCAGCAGCTTTTGCTTGTTTTTGAAACCGGTGGAACATTTGGAGTGCCAATTCGTTTGGCTTCATTCCTGGAGTTACTACATAGGTACCTGAGCCAATGAGCCCATCGAGATTATTAGTAGTGGTCCAGCCGCTTGTCGTGGCCAGACGTTGGGTCGCCGCGAAAAATTCGCTTCCCCATGCGCCGGACAGGTCACTACTCAGCGTTTGAGCAATCTCTCTGACTGTTAATCCCGGACGGGCATCGATCGCAACAACATTCGGGGCTCCGTCAAGAATTGACCGCACCGTAGAAAACGAAGACCCTTCTTTGAATTGGTAACTACCTGGTACCGCCGTGGGGTTTCCTTCGAACAAGGAATCCAATCGGAAAGCGAATGGTGAAGCGATGACCCCATCCATTTGCAGCTTTGCTGCAATGGTGGCCACCGTGTCACCGGGGTTGATTTGGACTATCACCGACTTGCTCGAGGAAGAAAATACCGGATAAGCCTGCAACAAGAACCAGACGATGATTGCGGTGACAACCACTCCAGTTACGGAAAGAGCAAGGCGTATAGGTCTAATCACGGGGCAACCCTTCTAGATAGCTCTCTAACAAAATGACCGCCGCTGCACTATCAACGAGATTTCGCTGCTTTTCCATTTTATGACCCGCTTCGCTCAACTGATGCGAAGCTTGCTTCGTCGTGAGTCGCTCGTCGTATTGAATCGCTGGGAGATCGGGAAATTCGCGACAAATCTCTTCAAAGAACTCAGTGGCAAGCCTCGTACTCGCGGTCTCTGCACCACTAAGTGCATGGGGCAACCCCACCACAATTCCTGCTACAAATTCTTCTTCAATCAAGAGCGCCAATTGCTTCATGAGATCGGGTCCAACCGTCAGAGCCTCGCGAGGAAACGCCATCCTCTGTTCAGAGTCAGTAATCGCGACACCGCAGCGCTTGGTTCCCGGATCCAAGCCGAGTATTCGAGCCATGGGTTAGAGGCCCTGAGCCGCCTGCAAGAGTGCGCCAATGCCCTCTGGGTTTCTACCTCCAGCGAGCGCCAGATCCTTCGAGCCACCGCCACCTCCACCGACGTGACTAGCTAGTTGCTTCACCGTTGAAGCTGCATCTACTGTTCCGTCTGTCGCCACCGCTACGGCAACCTTGTCACCCTCAGCCCCAGCCAGGACTACTACACGGCGTCCCTTGCGTTGTAGATCCTGAGCCAAAACTCGGAGCTGCTCTCCAGCAAATCCGTCTACACGTGCTACCACAACGTCACCTGGCGTCTTTTGATGGAGAGCCTCGGCAAATGTTGCCAGTTGCGCTTGCTTGAGAGCTGAAAGTTCCTTCTCGATACTCCGTTGCTTTTCAAAGATTCTTTCGAGCGAAGGAACGACTTCGTCCATAGAGCTTTTTAGCAAGGTTGCGACTGCACCGAGTGTTCGTTCCATCTCTTGGCTTCGCTCTAAAGCTCCAAGACCGGTGACGGCTTCTAGGCGACGAGTGTTGGCACCTATAGAAGCTTCAGACACAATCTGGATCTGCCCGATGTCACCAAGCCGTTCAACGTGGGTTCCACCGCAAAATTCCAAACTGTGCTCACCAGCTCGTACCACCCGGACGACATCTCCGTATTTGTCACCGAAGAACATCATTGCGCCCATAGCTTCCGCCTCAGACTTACTGGTCTGAATGGTCTCTACTGTTCCATTTGCCACCACATCTTCGTTGGCCATGGTCAAAATTGCTGTCGATTCCTCGGGCGCTAATCCCTTACCGTGAGAGAAGTCAAAACGGAGCCGGTCCGGACCAACGTACGAACCCTGTTGGCGGACGTGGTCACCCAGAACAATTCGCAGCCCCGCGTGCAACAAGTGTGTTGCGGTGTGGTTGCGCGAGTTCGCCTCGCGACGAACTGGATCAATCGTCGCCACCGCCACTTGACCTGGCAAGATTTCGCCACTCAACTTTCCGCGGTGCGCGAAGAGTCCGCCGGCCACATTGACCACGTCGGTCACTACGAATTTTCCGGTTTCCGTGACAATGGTTCCGGCGTCCGCCAATTGTCCACCCGACTCGGCGTAGAACGGTGAGGCCTCTAGGAATAGCTCCTGACCCCCTTCGGAGTCTCCGAGTAACGCAATGACTGCGGCCTCAATGCTGAAGCGACTTACGTCTCGCCCAACGAACTCAGTAGCCCCGTGAGATTCGATGATCGCCTTGTATTGACTCTCGTCGGCGATTCGTAAGGTTTTAGCGCTCGCCCGTGCACGTTCACGCTGTTCGGTCATCTCCGCATCGAAGCCCGCTCGGTCGACCTCTAGGCCCGACTCATTTAGAACCTCTTGAGTGAGTTCGATTGGGAATCCGTGAGTGTCGTGCAACTTAAAGGCTACGGAACCGGACACCGCCTTAGAGCCCGAATCCAGCGCCTCTCTTTTGGCCTCTTCGAGGAAATTCATTCCATTGCGGAGAGTTCGGGCGAATCCAGCTTCTTCTCGTTCAACAACCGACTTAATTAGTTCTCGATCTTTGACCAAGACTGGGTAGGCGCTACCCATCTTTTCGATGGCCGCATCAACCAAATCGGCGACCAGTGGGCTTTCCGTTCCGGCTCGACGGGCAGCCAAAATTGCCCGGCGAATAATACGACGAAGAACATAACCACGACCTTCATTGGAAGGAATGACGCCATCAGACACCAGCATTGTCATCGCGCGACCATGTTCAGCCACACGGCGAATCAGCACATCAGTCTCTTCCGACTTGCCATAGGGGGCGTTGAGCGCGCGCGAAGCCGTCTCAAGTAAAGGTGCAAAGAGGTCGGTCGCGAAGACAGACTCGACGCCATTGAGGATCGAAAGGACTCGCTCGAATCCGGCTCCAGTATCAATGTTCTTCTTTGGAAGTTCAATCATTCCCTGGTTAGGGACCTTCTCGTATTGCATAAAGACGAGATTCCAGAATTCAATGAAACGATCGTCCCCTCCGAATGCAGGGCCTCCGTCGGCACCAAACTGAGGACCTTTATCAAAGAAGATTTCTGAGCATGGGCCACAAGGCCCGGCCTCGCCCATAGACCAAAAATTGTCTTCATCGAGGCGTTGAATTCTTTCAGGGCGAATGCCAATCGTGTCGCGCCAAATTGCTTCGGCATCGTCATCGGAATTGTGGACTGTTATCCAGAGTCTCTCAGGGTCTAGGCCAAACCCTTCGGTAATGAGTCCCCAGGCGTACTTAATGGCGCCTTCTTTGAAATAGTCGCCGAAGGAGAAGTTGCCCATCATTTCGAAAAATGTCAGGTGGCGTTGCGTGGTTCCAATGATGTCAATGTCGGGAGCGCGGAAACATTTCTGCACTGAAACAGCGCGACTGTATTCCGGCTTCTCTTCCTCGGTGAAATAGGGCTTGAAGGGCACCATGCCCGCGACAGTGAACAGTAGCGATGGGTCGTGCGGAATCAGACTCGCCGACGGCACCACCGTGTGCCCGTTCTTGGCGAAATAGTCGAGAAAGATGGACCGGAGTTCTGCTGCTTCCATTGAAACAGCCTAGTTAACGAGACTGCCTAATCCTGCCCGCGACGCTTGCGCCACTGTTCGACACTCGGGCCCTCGCGGCCTTCTGAACCTGGGTTGAAGATCTCGCCCTCTGCAACTCCTTCGGGTAAATATCGCTGTTCCACCCAATGGTTAGGGAAGTCATGAGGATACAGATATCCAGTTCCTGATCCGAGCTTCTTGGCTCCCGGATAGTGCGAATCACGGAGGTGTTCGGGAACCTCTAGCGCTCCCCCTTCTGACACGGCCTTGACCGCTCGAGCCAGCCCATCCGTAGCCGAATTGCTCTTTGGCGCCAGGGCTAAGGTCAGCGTCGCGTGAGCCAGGGTCAATCGGCACTCTGGGAGGCCGATGAACTCAACGGCTCGTGCACAGGCCTCCGCGACCAGAAGCGCAGTCGGGTCAGCCAAGCCAATGTCCTCACTCGCGGCAATCACTAAACGACGGGCGATGAATCTCGGCGTCTCTCCACTATCCAAGAGCGCAACCATCCAAAAAAGCGCCGCGTCCGGATCTGAACCACGAATTGACTTAATGAAAGCGCTTATTTGGTCGTAGTGCGAATCAGAAGACTGATGCATAAGGCGCCCGTCACGAGCATTAGCCACGTCGTCTAGTGAGACGTTTGAACGGTGGTTAGCTTTGGCCAAGATTATTGCAGTGTCGAGGGTCGTTAGAGCCGAGCGAGCGTCTCCGTCAGCCGAGTTAGCCAGAGCATCCATCGCCGCCTCGTCGATGGAAACTTCTCTGAGGGCCACTCCACGATCAACGAGCGTCTTTAAATGGTCTCGCGTGAGAGGGTGCAGTCTCCACAACGAAGTACGACTCATTAAGGCAGCGTTGACTTCAAAGAATGGATTCTCGGTAGTCGCACCAATGAGAACGATTTCGCCTGACTCGGTCACCGGGAGCAGTAGGTCCTGTTGGGACTTGTTGAAACGGTGCACCTCGTCAATGAACAAAACTGTTCTTTCACCACGCTCACCGAGTCGGGTCCGCGCCCGCTCAATGGCCTCTCGGACGTCCTTAACGCCACTAGAGACAGCCGAAAGGGTTTCCGTCACGTATCCCGCCGAGCCAGCCAATATGCGAGCCAGCGTGGTCTTGCCAGTTCCCGCTGGTCCCCAGAGAATCATTGAAGTCAGTTGCTTGACCTCGACAAACCTACGTAATGAACCGTTAGGCCCAACTAAATGTTCTTGCCCAACAACGTCAGAAATCTCTTTCGGGCGCAACAGCTCCGCCAAGGGTGCACTCTGGCGAAGACGCTCAGCGATAGCTTGATCGAAGAGTGACGTACTAGACCTTCGGCTGAAACTTGAGGCGCAAGTCGCGAACTTGCCGCTCGGTGATGTTCTTTGGAGCGCCCGTCATCACATCTGTTCCCGACTGAGTCTTTGGATAGGCGATGACCTCTCGAATGTTGTCCTCACCCGCGAAGATGGCCACCAATCGGTCGATTCCGAAAGCAAAGCCCGCGTGCGGTGGTGCTCCGTACTTAAATGCGCCCATCAAGAAGCCAAATCGACTTTCGGCTTCTTCGTCGCTAATACCAAGGGCCGAGAAAATACGAGCCTGAATGTCAGAGCGGTGAATACGAACTGAACCACTACCCAACTCCCAGCCATTTAAGACAAGGTCGTAGGCTTGTGATCGCACCTTGAGTGGATCTGTTTCGATGAGATCTAAGTCATCCAGGTGAGGCATCGTAAACGGGTGGTGTGCAGCCTGAAGGTTCCCATCCTCATCGACACCCTCAAACATCGGAAACTCGGTAACCCAGAGGTATTTGGGCTCCCCTTCGCTAACTGGCGGTGCTCCAAGCGTTACCCGAAGCGCACCGAGAGTACGACACGCCTGAGCGTGCTCATCCGCAACGCACAAAATCAGGTCACCCGCTTGTGCCCCATCGCAATTACTAATCGCGGCCTTTTCTGAGTCGTTGAGGAAACGCTCCAGTGGTGAATCCAAACCCTCAGCGGTGACACGGAACCAGGCAAGCCCCTTGGCTCCGAGTCCCTTTGCTTGCTCCGTTAAAGCATCGAGCTTTGATCGTGAAAACTCCGACCCTCCAGGTACCCGCATGGCCTTTACAACTGGGGCAGAGAAAGCCTTGACCTCGGTCATTGCAAAATCAGAGGACAAATCCTGCAGCACCATCCCAAACCGTAGGTCGGGCTTGTCTGTGCCATAAAGGTCAAGGGCCTCGGCCCAAGTCATTGACAAAATCTCTTTCGGGCGAGAACCGGTGGCCGCTTCAGCAGCATCCAAAACAGCCGATGAGATAAATCCCATGATGTCTTCTTGAGTAACAAAACTTGCTTCAATATCAAGTTGCGTGAACTCGAACTGACGGTCCGCGCGAAGATCTTCGTCTCTCAAGCAGCGTGCAACTTGGTAGTACCGGTCAAAACCGCCAACCATGAGGAGTTGTTTTGCGATCTGGGGACTCTGAGGTAATACGTAGAACTCTCCCGGGTGCAGTCTCGAAGGGACGACAAACTCTCGAGCGCCCTCAGGGGTTGGCGCCCACAGAAGTGGCGTTTCCACCTCACAGAATCCTTGTCCGTCCATTGCCTTACGCAAAGAAGCATTCACGGCGGCGCGAAGGCGCAAGTTCCGTTGCATCTTTTCTCGGCGAAGGTCCAGATAGCGGTAACGGAGCCTGACTTGCTCGTCAATTTCAACACGATCATCGAGTTGGAAGGGAGGTGGCTCAGCGGCCGAAAGGATTTCAACCACGCAATCAGTAAGTTCAACCTTTCCGGTAGCCAACTTCTCGTTTACCGTTCCGGCCGGGCGCTCAGTAACCGTTCCAGTCACCTTGACGACATATTCGCTTCGAACATCAACTGAACCATCAACCACTGCTTGAACGACACCAGAACGGTCACGTATGTCGATGAAGGCTAAGTGCTCACCGTGCTCACGCCTCTTGGCGACCCAACCACAAACTGTGAGGGTCTTTCCCAATTGCGTTTCATTCACTGAAGCGCAAAGTAAATCGCGCAGGCTGGTGGCTTCAAGATTGGCTGACATAAATTTCACTTTCCAAGGCGCGAGATAACCTCGGCTAATACTTCCCTACGTGCGACGACGGCCTGTTCGACCTTCTCCTCGCTGCGCAGGTCTCTAATCGTAATCTGACCAGCGGCTAATTCCTGAGGACCCACCAAGAGCGCGAGGCGTGCCCCTGATTTGTCGGCAACCTTCATCTGCGCCTTCATCGACCGGTGGTCGAATGCGCGAACGGTCGCAATTCCAGCCTGGCGAAGTTCATGACAAAGTTCGGTTGCGACATCGGACTCAGTGGTGTCGACCACGAAAACTTGCGGCGTCCTCTGTATCAGGGGTTCACTAATTCCCTCGGCTTCCAGCGCCAGAACTAAACGCTCTATACCAGAGCCGAAACCAATACCTGGGGTGAGGCTGCCACCGAGTTGCTCAGCGAGCTTGTCGTATCGACCGCCTCCGCCGATTGCATTTTGGGCGCTGTCGAGAGCATCAGACACGAATTCAAAAGTCGTTCTCGTGTAGTAGTCAAAGCCGCGCACCAAACGCGGTGCAAGTTCAAAATCAATATCGAGCGCGCCAAGTCCTGCTCTTACTGACCCGAAATGACTCTTGCAGCCCTCACATAAGTGATCTGGCAACTGCGGACCATCATTGGTTACCTGTACGCACTCAGTCTTTTTACAGTCAAGCAAACGCAGAGTGTTTTGGTCCCATACCTTTTGGTGTTCTTCGCAGAGCTGAGCGACCCTCGAACCCAAATACTCCCTCAAGGTATCTACGTATGCCGTGCGACACTCATCGTGCCCCATCGAATTAATCAGAACGCGAAACTTCTTCAGACCAACGCTGGTGAAGTAGTCGTGCAACAGCGCAATAACTTCAACATCGATTGCAGGGTCCTCACTGCCCAAAACCTCCACCCCTAGTTGGTGGTGTTGGCGGTACCTTCCCTTTTGAGGCCTCTCGTAACGGAAGGCGGGTGTGAAATACCACGCCTTGTAAGGAATCGTTGGGTTGTGCTGGACGAAGGCCCGCACCACCGGAGCGGTTCCTTCTGGCCGGAGAGCGTAGGTGCGTCCCCCGCGATCTTCGAAGACGTACATCTCTTTTTGCGCAACTTCACTTTTCTCGCCAATTCCCCGATTAAAAACCCCGACATCTTCGAAAACAGGCGTGACAATGAGTGAAAAACCGTAGCGATACGCCAACTCAGCGAAGGTTCCGATGATGCCTTCCCACTGAGCGGCCTCAGCGCCGAGTACATCATGGGTGCCAACTGGTGCTTGAAATGCTTCGCTCATGATCCCTTATTGTGTCCTGGCAACTGGCGATACGCGTCAAAGACGCCATCGGTGTTCTTAAGAGAACCGATCAAACTCGAAAGATGCGCCGGGTCCGCGAGTTCAACGTCGAAGACCATGCGCACAATGCGAGTACCAGATGTTGATGAAGAGTTTGACACAATATTGAGCTGTTGCTCAGCAAATACCTTGGCCACATCCATCAATAATCTCGGTCGGTCAAAGCCCATGACTTCGATAACGACCCGATATTGGTTTCGTTGCGATCCGTCCCACTCGACATCAATGATTCGCTCACCTAGACGCTGGGCCAGCGCAACCGCATTAGAGCAGTCGTCACGGTGCACCGACACGCCCCGGCCCTGCGTAACAAAGCCCATAATCGGATCCCCTGGCACTGGCGAGCAGCAGCGAGCCAGGGTAATCATCACATCATCGAGGCCCTCAACGTAAACACCAGCACTCCGTCCGGCGTGAATAGTTGCTCGTGGAGCCTTGGCGACGGTCGTCGGCATCTGCTCGGCTTCCCCACCGTGCAGTTCACGTTCGAGTCGTTGAACAACGGCGAGCGCAGAGATGACATCTGAATCAATAGCCATTAGCAGCGCGTCAAAATCATCCAAGCCGAGAGACTTAATGACATTCTCCATTGCTGCCGAGGTCATCGTGGTATTGATTGGAAGGCCCTCACGTCGCAACATTCGAATGAGCTCTTCACGCCCACCCTCAATTGCGTCTTCGCGACGCTCTCGTTGGAACCATTGGCGGATCTTCGCCTTGGCCCTCGAGGATTGAACAATGCTTAACCAATCTCGACTCGGCCCATTCTCTTCATTCTTCGAAGTAACAATCTCAACCACATCCGCACTGCGGAGTTTCGTGTCCAACGGAACTAACCGCCCATTGACCTTGGCGCCGACACAATGGTGACCGACCTCCGTGTGCACCGCATAGGCAAAGTCGAGAGGCGTCGATCCGTCAACCAACGGAATAACTCGTCCCTTAGGCGTGAAGATGTAGACCTCATCGTGCCCTAAGTCGAGCTTTAGCGCCTCTAAGAAAGCGATTGGATCAGCCTCTTCCTCATTCACGTCATTGATGCGCTGCATCCAAGCAACTTCGTGGGCTGTTGCGCCTTCTTTATAACCCCAGTGAGCCGCCACACCGAACTCCGCACGACGGTGCATGTCTTGGGTTCTAATTTGAACTTCAATGGTCTTGCCCCGTGGTCCAATCACCGTGGTGTGCAGTGATTGGTACAAGTTGAATTTGGGCGAATTGATGTAATCCTTGAATCGGCCTTGCACTGGTGACCACAAGGCGTGAATCGCTCCTAGGGCTGCCCAACAGTCACGATCTTCCTCAACAATGATCCGCATTCCCACGAGGTCAAAAATTTCGTCGAAATCTTTTCCGCCGACCACCATCTTTTCGTAGATGCTCCAGAGGTGTTTCGGCCGCCCCCTAACATCGGCATCAATGTGGAATTCGCTCAATTTCGCCTTCAGCGTGTCCATCACTTCACTGAGATACTCTTCGCGCTCGGGCTGGCGGGAAGCGACCATCTGCTCAATTTCCGCGTATCGCTTGGGATGCAGAGTGGCAAAAGAGAGGTCCTCTAATTGCCACTTCATCGATTGCACACCGAGACGGTGAGCCAAAGGCGCGTAGACATCGAGGGTCTCCTGCGCAATCGCTCTTTGGCGCGCCATCGGCATCACTGAAATTGTTCGCATGTTGTGTAGGCGATCGGCCAATTTGATGAGCAAAACTCGCCAGTCCTGCGCCATGGCAATGAACATCTTGCGAATTGTCGCGGCTTGCTGAGCTTCTTTCGAGTCGAATTCCAGGCGGTCCAACTTGGTTACACCATCTACGACGCTCGCCACTTGTGCGCCAAAGTGCTGCTCGACAAAATCCCCGGTCATCCCGGTGTCCTCCACGGCATCGTGCAAAAGGGCCGCTGCCAGTGTCGGCGCATCTAATCCCAAGTTTGCAGCAATTTCAGCGACCGCAATCGGATGTGTGACGTACGGTTCGCCGGAACGACGAAGTTGGCCCGAGTGAGCCTCTATTGCGGCCAAACCCGCCTGTCGAACTAGTTCAGCGTCGCCCTCGGGGTGATGAGAGACGAAATTCTCGACTAGGCGCTCTATGGAGCTTGTCAATACCGGGTCGGCATCCGGACGCGAAGTGAGACTGACCATGGAGTCAGCCTACCGGCACGCTAGCGACGCTTTTGCTTGCGAGCTCTCGCGGCAATCACGCCTCGCTGAGCACTTGCGCTGAGTGGAGTGCCCGCTGGCGCGTCCCCGGCAATCGCGGCTCGAGCAACGCTCGTAGCACTCAAACTCTTCTTCTCCCGCAGAGCAACTTTGGCCTTTAATTCCTTGAACCGTGGCTCGCGCTCCTTCATTACTGCCAGTAACGGGCTGGCGATGAAGATTGAGGAATATGCACCTGAGAGCAGTCCCACAAACAGCGCGAGACCATAGGTTTTCAGCGTGGTGGCACCCAGTATGTAGGCGCCGACTACCAACACAGAAAGAACCGGAAGAATGGCGACCAGCGAAGTGTTGATTGAACGGGCCAATGTTTGGTTCATCGACAGGTTGACCATGTCGGCGTAGCTCACTTCGCCAGTGTTCAAAATTCCTGAAGAGTTGTCACGAACACGGTCGAATACAACAACTGTGTCGTACAGGGAATAGCCCAAAATCGTCAACACCGCAATCACGGTGTCCGGGGTGATCTGGAAATTCAGAATCGAATAAATACCGACCACGACCAGCAAGTCGTGCAACATTGCAGCGAACGCAGCCACTGCCATTTTGAACTCAAAACGGAATGAAATATAAATTCCAACTGCGATGAAGAACACAATTAGTGCTTGCAACGCCTTGTTGGTTACTCCACTACCCCACGAAGGCCCGATAGTTGAAGTTGAGACCTGTGACTGATTCACACCGGCGAGTTTGGCCATTGCCGAAATGACGGCATTAGAGACCGAGCCCTGCTTAGTTGCGCTGAAACCATTCAGGTCTGCGGTCACCTGGTAGGTGTCCGCCCCGAGCTTCGTAACGGTTGGATTACTCAATCCAGCGTTCGTTACTGCAGTTGTCATACTCGCCACTGAGGTGTGGGGAGCCAGCACTTCAAAAGAACTTCCGCCTCGGAAATCGATTCCAAGGTTGAACCCGCGAACGGATAATGATCCCAGGCCCAGAACGATGATCACCGTCGAAATTGTGAACCACAGTTTCTTTCGGCCGACAAAATTGATTGTTGTAAGGCCGTGATACAAGCGTCCAAAACGCCCATATTCCTTCGTAGTGCTACTCATTGGCGACCGCCTGTACTCCCGCTGCAACTGACAACTTCGATTCCTTTGTGCCGGAACGACGCCCCAACAACATCACGACTGGTCTAGTGAAGTACCACGTCACCGCAACGTCCAGAATCGTCGACAGACCAAGGAAGAATGCAAAACCTCGGACGCTGCCAACTGCGATCAAGTAAAGGACGATGGCGGCAAGCAGTGAGACGAAGTCTGCAGCCAGCACTGTGCGCCACGCAGACTTGAATCCCCGGTCGACCGATGAACGGACAGTTCGCCCTGCTCGCGCTTCGTCCTTCAATCGCTCAAAATACACAATGTATGAGTCGACCGTAATACCGATCGACACAATCAAACCGGTAACTCCAGCTAAGTCGAAGCTTGGCGCAAACGAAGTGTGGCCAAGTGCCGAAATGATTGCCCATAGCAATGCGGCCGTTAACCCAAGACCGAGGAAGATAACGAAACCAAGTGCTCGGTAGTACAAGATTACGTACAACATAACGAGTGCGAGGCCCGCCAAACCAGCACCGAGGCCAGCAACTAGCGATGAGTGACCCAGTGTTGGCGAAACGGCTTGGGTGGTTAGTGGGTGCAGTCGAAGTGGCAGAGCACCATAGTTCATCGCTAACGCCAGAGTGGTAGCCGACTGGTGCGTGAAACTTCCGGAAATCTGGCCCTGTCCACCGAATGAGGTGAATGATGTGCTGGCCGGAAGAATCAAAGGAGAGGATTGAATAACGCCATCAAGCTCGATTGCCACCATGGCGTGGAAGTTTGCTTTAGCGACCTGATCCCACAGTGGCGAACCAGTTGCGGTCAGGGTGTAGCTAACAACCCACGCACCAGTTTGGTCCAGTTGAGCAACGGCCTTACCGATTGACGTACCAGTCATCTCAGCTGGCCCTAGGAGGTACCGCAGGCCAGGTGAGCCAAGAACTGGAAGTAGCACGTTGTTACGAGGATTGTCATTCGCTGGACTGGTCGACTTGTAGATGTCGTAGTTGGTGTAGGGCGTTACGCTCGCCATGCTGTAGCCCTGAACGGAGTTGTTAGGAGTAACGGCAAGATTTTGAGCAGTCATCTGATACTTCGTCGGACAGACCGGCAAAGAGTTTGAGCCAACAGGAATCTGCTTCTTTTGGCTCAAGACCTCGCAAAGAACGGGGCGAAACAAGAGCTGAGCAGTTTGACCCACCGCGGCTAAGACCGAACGTGCATCCTTTACGCCAGGGACTGAAACTACAACGTTCTTACCTTGAAGATTGACCTTGGCGCCCGACACTCCGAGTCCGTCAACGCGGTTCGTAAGGATTGTTACCACTTCGTTCAAATTGGCCTGCGTTACGTTGCCACTGGGCTTGTAAACGACAGAGAGACCACCCGCTAGATCAAGTCCGAGCTTTGGTCCCCACCCGAGTGCGAGCGTCGAAACAAGCGAGCCCGTCGAGATAAAAAGAACGAGAAGAAAGCTGACGACGAAATTGCGCCGTGAGCCAACCTTACGAGAAGCCATTGTTACTTGCGGCCCTTCTTTGGCTTCTCAACTACTGGAGGAGCGGGGTTCCACTTGCCAGCGATGGCACGGGCTTCGAAGTCCAACGTGACGCCCGAGTCGGTCTTTACCGTAACCACGCCGTCAGCGTTGTTCGTAACGGTCGCAATGAGGCCACCGATGGTCTTGATTTTGTCGCCTACCTCAACGTTGCGAGCCTGCAAGCGGGCTTCCTTGGTGCGCTTGGAGCGTGGACGAATAACGAAATACCAAATTGCCGCATAGGCAATAAGTAGTAGGTACAGAACTGGGCTGCTACCGGACTTGGTGGCGGCTATGAAAATAGACATGGTTTCCTCCGAAAATCAACAAAGGAACTCTACTCCAGGTCCGGACTCGGCAAGTACCGCCTAGGGCTTTGGCGGTTTCAGCCCTAGATGGAGGAATGCCTTTTCGGTGGCCACTCGCCCGCGGCTACTCCGAGCAAGCAACCCTTCGCGGAGCAAGAAAGGTTCATACGACTCTTCAACCGTGTTGGGCTCCTCGCCAATCACATGCGCCAATGTTGAAACGCCCACCGGCTGGGTGGCGAATTGCACACAAAGGGCTTCGAGGATTCGACGATCCACCTTGTCTAGTCCCAGGTTGTCAATTCCGAATGTCGTCAAAGCCGACTCGGCCGTTTCGGAGTAGATCTGGGATTGTTGGTGGACGTTGGCGAAATCGCGCACTCGACGTAGCAGTCGATTGGCAATTCGTGGAGTTCCTCGCGACCGAGAGGCAATGAGCCGAGCGGCATCCGTCGCCACAGAAATTTCAAGAATCTTCGCCGACCGCTCAATCACCTGCGTGAGTTCATCATTGGTATAAAAATCGAGCTGGCCGACAAACCCAAATCGATCACGGAGCGGAGCAGCAACGAGTCCGGTTCGCGTCGTTGCTCCAACCAAAGTGAAGTGCGGAAGTTCCAGACGGATGGATCGAGCCGACGGTCCTCGACCAATCATTACGTCAAGTCGGCGATCTTCCATCGCTGGATAGAGAACCTCTTCAACAGTTCGACTCAACCGATGGATTTCGTCGATGAACAAGACTTCATTGTCCGAAAGATCCGTCAGTAGTGCCGCCACGTCCCCAGGTCTGGTGAGAACTGGACCCGATGTAATGCGAAGCGGAACATTCAACTCACTCGCCACAATTCCCGCCAGCGAAGTTTTGCCTAAGCCCGGAGGGCCGGAGAGCAAAATGTGATCTGGCGGCTGATTGCGAGCTTTCGCCGATTGCAAGACGATGCTCAAATGATTAACTAATTCACCTTGACCAATGAATTGACCCAAGTCAGTTGGTCGCAACGAACCTTCATTAGCTCTGTCGGTAGCGTTCGCCGAAGGATCGGCGATGTGAACTACTAGTTCATCAACGTTTATTTCCTTTCGACTCATAGCGAACTCATTATCGAGAGTCCGACTTTGATGGCTTCCGCATCATCAGAAGGCAGTGAAACTCCAGTAAGTGAACGGACAACATCTTTTCTCGCGAATCCGAGTCCCACCAATCCCTCGATCACTGTCTCGGTGGCATTGGTTTCGAGTGGACTCGATTGGCCCTCTGGCAACTTGCCCTTTAGCTCGAGAATCATTCGGCTCGCGGTCTTTGGGCCAATGCCTGGAATCGTGGAAATCAATTTCTGATCACCGGCACGTATCGCCGCTTCCAACATTGCTGCGGGCATTGCGCGCAATGCGCCAAGGGCCGTGCTTGGTCCAACCCCCGGAGTTTCGATCAGCAATTCGAAAATTGTTCGCTCTTCAGAAGAATTGAAACCAAAGAGGACAATCGCATCTGGCCGGACAGAGGTATAGATGAAGTAAACGACCTCACTCCCCACCTGCGCTTCGCTTGACTTGCCTACCGTAACGTCATAGCCAACCCCATTTACGTCAACAAGGACGTGGCCCGTACGACTCGTGTCAATCACACGACCACGCAAGTAACCGATCATGCGCGCGCTCTTTCACGTAAACGCATTTCGGTTCTCTCGGTCATGAAATATGTCATAGCTAAACCAATGGCGTCCGCAGCATCAGCGGTAGCTGGTATTTCGACCAGACCACATAATCTCGCGACCATCTCTTGAACTTGTGATTTGCTGGCCGCGCCATAACCGGTGACTGCGAGCTTGACCTGTTGTGCAGTGAATTGCCTAACTGGAATGCCAGACTCTCCGGCCAGGGCAATTGCCACGCCACTTGCTTGTGCAACTGGTATCGCTGTTTTTGCATTGCGCTGATAGAACACACGTTCCACAACTACCGCGTCTGGAGCGCAATCGGCGTACAACGAACGAAGATCGACCAAAATTTGAGCCAAGCGCAATTCCACGCTCAACTCCGGTGAAGTCTCTAGGGTGCCAGCCCGCAGGACTCGAAAGCTCTCAATCCCGTCGAGAGACCCCTCAACGAGGCCGAAGCCGCACCTGGTCAAACCGGGGTCAATACCTAATACGAACATACGTTCGATAATACCTACCCGCCAGCCAAAAAGCGAGGATTTGTGGTCTGTTAGCCCTCGTAGCTGTTGAGGATTTCCTCGGAAACGTCAAAATTCGCGAAAACGTTCTGAACGTCATCGTGGTCATCGATGGCGTCCATGAGTCGCAAAATCTTGTGCGCTTCAGCCTTGTCCTCGACCAAGATCTGGTTCTGAGGAACGAGTGTCAGTTCTGCTGACAGAACCTTGACCCCGTGGGCTTCCAGTGCGTCTCGCACCGAACCCACTTCATTCGGTTCAGTCGTTACGAGGTAATTATCACCATTCGCGACATAGTTGTCCGCTCCGGCCTCCATGGTCCACTCCAGAAGATCATCTTCGCTGAGTGGACCGGCAATCTCGAGCATTCCTTTGCGATCGAACTGCCACGACACCGCTCCCGGTTCGGCAATTGATCCGCCATTCTTCGAAAGCAAGTGCTTGACCTCAGCGCTGGTGCGGTTTCGGTTGTCGGTCAACGTTTCAATAATCACCGCGATGCCGCCAGGGCCGTAACCCTCATAGTTGATGGCCTCGTAGCGAACACCTTCGAGCTCGCCCGTGCCACGCTTAATGGCTCGCTCAATCGTGTCCAGCGGCACCGAATTCTCTCGAGCTTTGGCATACATGGTGCGAAGCGAGGCATTTGATTCCAGGTCTCCGCCACCTTCGCGCGCAGCCACCTCGACCAGCCGAATCAGCTTGGCGAATACCTTGGCGCGGGCAGCATCCTTCGCTCCCTTGCGGTGTTTTGTTGTGGCCCATTTGGAGTGACCAGACATATTTCCTCCTGCCCGACTAGAGCGTACTAATGGTATCTAATTACAACGATTCAACAAAGGCGCCGTGAATTCGAGAGTCTGCCGTGAGCTCGGGGTGGAATGAGCAGCCCCAGAGGTTGCCCTGGCGAATCAGCACCGGATGATCTCCGTCTTTATCCAAACTCGCAAGCACTCTGACTGAGTCCGAGACTCGCTCAACTCTTGGTGCTCGAATAAAGACCGCTTCGTATTCACCCAAACCATCAATTTCAACCGGAACTTCGAAGCTGGCTATTTGGCGACCATAGCCATTGCGTCGAACGGAAACATCGAGGGCCGAAAAACTCCACTGATCGGCGCGGCCATCGAGAATCTCGCTCGAAAGCAGAATTAGGCCCGCACAAGTTCCAAAGACTGGAAAATCATCACGTATCAACCCCGAAAGGGATTCGGCCAAGCCAGAGCTCTTGAGCAAGTGTGCGATCGCCGTTGACTCCCCACCGGGGAAAACTATTCCGTCTAGGCCGTTTAGATCATCCGGACGTTTAACCGCAACGGTCTCCACTTCCAAACTGTCGAGCATCTCTCGATGCTCACGCACATCGCCCTGGAGGGCAAGCACGCCAACGCGGGTCATTACCAACCGCGCTCAGCAAGGCGGGTTTCGAGCGAAGCGGTCTCCCAACCCTTCATCGCCTCACCCAAACCAGTCGAGACCTTAGCGACGACGCTGGCGTCTTGGTAGTGAGTTGTTGCTTCGACGATCGCCGCAGCCATACGCACCGGATCTTGACTCTTGAAGATTCCCGACCCAACGAAAACGGCCTGCGCGCCTAGTTGTAGAACAAGTGCCGCGTCAGCTGGCGTGGAAATTCCCCCAGCGCAGAAGAGTGGTACGGGCAGCTCACCTCGCTCAGCTACTTCTTGTACGAGCGGAAGTGGAGCCTGTAGATCCTTGGCCAACGCGTAGAGTTCACTCGCGTCAGCGGTTTGCAACCGACGAATTTGTTGGTTGATCGTGCGAAGGTGACGAACTGCCTCAACGACGTTGCCAGTTCCGGCTTCGCCCTTGGAGCGAATCATGCAAGCTCCTTCGGCAATACGACGCAGTGCTTCACCGAGATTGGTGGCGCCACAGACAAAGGGAACGGTGAAGGCCCACTTGTCGATGTGATTAGCCTCGTCCGCTGGAGTAAGTACCTCTGACTCATCGATGTAGTCAACATCGAGCGCCTGGAGAATCTGTGCCTCAGCGAAGTGACCGATGCGAGCTTTGGCCATTACCGGAATAGTCACGGTCGCCTGAATCTCCTGAATCATCTTTGGATCACTCATGCGAGCGACGCCTCCATCGCGACGGATGTCACTCGGTACGCGCTCAAGTGCCATGACCGCAACCGCACCTGAATCTTCGGCAATCTTGGCCTGCTCGGGATTGACGACATCCATGATGACGCCGCCACGAAGCATGTCCGCTAGGCCTCGCTTAACGAGGGTTGAACCGGTCTGTGCGCTGTTACTCATGGCTAACAGCCTAATGGGGCGTAACTACCATTCCTTCAGGGCCAGCGCCCGCAAAGAAACATCGTCATTGTCCGAAAAATCTGCTTCGAAGCGGTCCGCGTGAACATCGAAAAAGACCCATCGGGCCCTTTCGAACAGTGGTGTCGAAACGAACGAACCTTTGACATTCCGGTGTCGAGCGCAACGATCTAGGGCACCAGCAATACCGAGTGGGTACCGAATTGCCGCGGCCGCTACCTCGTCGGCACGGTAGGCCATGCCTGTCCCCGCTAACGAGGCCCGACTCTTGGCGTCTAAATCTTCGACCGCTGACAAACCTTGACGAACACTAAGACCCATGCGGACTCTGGCCAGTAAGTGGGCCACGACCCCTTCCACTTCAATAAGTTCGAAGTCCTTCATGGCCGCGCTGGTGATGAAGAGGGAATAGTTCTCACCACTCGGCACGAGGCAAGCGTTGTAACTCGGGTCATCGACAATGAAGGCGCTCACGTTGTCCACGCCAAATGTGGCGGTGAGGCGCTCGAGAACCGTAACGAGACGTAAGCGGTCCTTGGTTGTCCCACCGGCCTTGAACTCAGCGAGAAACACCGAACCGAGTGAGCCTGCTCGCTGCTCGATGCGCTGTTCAACCTTGCGCAAATCAAAGGCGTACAGACCCGCTACCGCTACAGCCGCAATGGCAAGAAATGGAGTCAGAACAATTCCGGCTAGCAAGCCCGCAACTACAACACCAACGGCAATGGATTGAGGCGTACGTTTGCGAATCGCGTACCGAACAGCAGCGCGTTCGTTGCTCTGACGTTCTTGTGCCGATGGCAGATAGGGATTCTGCCAATTCGGATCGAGGACTGGCGCCACGTACCGCGGTCCGCGTTCACGACCAGATTGTCGTCGAGAGCGATTGCGGTTTTTCGTAGCCATTGGGTACAGACTACTAAACGCGGTCAAATCGCTGTATCGCCTCTTCGTAGAACTCGAGGTAAGAATCCATCAGCGCCTCCATTGACCAATGCCTGGCGTGCGAGAGTGCAGATGCCCGTTGTTCATTCGAGCTACCGGTAAGCGCCGTTTGCATGCCCGCAGCGAGTTTCGCCGGATCTGAGGGTGGCACCAAGATTGCGTGACCCCCGCTCGCTTGGCGATAGCCGTCAATGTCGCTGGCCACAACTGGAATTTCACTGGCCATCGCCTCAATCAAAATGAGCCCGAAGCTCTCACCATGCAGTGATGGAGCCACCAGCGCCGACGCACTTCGAATCTCTTGTCGTTTAATTTCATCAGATACGCGCCCGAGAAACTCAATAGTGGAGTCGGACTCCGAGAGCGACCTGAGCCGGTTCCCCTCGGGCCCATCGCCAATAATTCTGAGCTTCCACTTCTCGTCGCTCGATCTGTTGTGTAGCTGCACCGCCTCAATGGCAGTAGCTACTCCTTTGCGCTCCTCAAGTCGCCCGATGACTAAGAATGTCGGTGTCGTAGGGCGAGACAATGGAAATTCCTGGAAGCGTTCAATTTCAAATCCGTTAAACAGGACTCGAGGCTTCGCCGCAAGCGACGACGTGTACGTCTCGGCGGCCATCTCGCTCACAGCCGTAAAGAGGTCAATCCCCCTACTCAACTTCGCCAGCAAGGGTCTCGTGAGGGATATTGCGGGACCAGCACCACTGCGGTGGATTGTTCCTACCGAGGCAAACTTGTGGGCCAGAAGAGCTTTCCAGCCCAGGAGCGGAGCGAACGGTTCGTGAAAGTGCACAATTTGTGGGTCGAAGGTCGAAATCGCATCGAACGCTTTGCGCGCAGCCGACCACGAAAGTGTCACCGGCGCCTTAGAGCCGTTGGCCGGAAGAGAGAGCAACTTTCCAAATCTTTCAACGTGCGCCGGTGTGCTCAGTTGAAATTCATCATCACTGTCTGGCGCGAGCAGTAACACCTCGACACCTCGACGACTCAAATCTCGACTCATCGCGAGAACTTGTTCCTGCACTCCCCCCGGTACGCTCATCGCGTAGGGCGATACCAGAACGCACCGCTTAATCACGAGTGAACCTTGGTTGCAGGTCGTGCCATTGTTCAGGAGCCCGCCGTATAAGCCCCTCTAACTCTCTTGCTACGAGCTGGGTCAGTGCCGCCACATCCGACCTGAATTTCCCCGACCGTTCGAACTGGATTGGTGGGTTTACCACCGCGTGGTGTCCATCAATAGGGCCCGAATAACACGCAGCCGTCAATAAGGGGGCGCCCGTGCGCAACGCCATCACTGCCGGCCCTGGCGGCAAGGTGACGGTCTCTCCAAAAAATTCAACCGGAATTCCGTTGTTTTGGATGTCGCGATCGCTCAACAGCGCGACTGTTTTGTTGGCGGACAGGGCGTCGAGCAACGCTGAACCGGCTTGATCGTTTAGACCGATAACCGAAATTCCCATCGCCTCACGCTTTTTCTTGAACCATTCAAAAAGTGCGGGTGGCTCAAGTTCTTCAGCGACCGCGGTGAGGCCAAATCCAATTTTGTCCAGGTACGCTCCGCCCCACTCCCACGATCCAATGTGAGGCAACACGACAATCACGCCCTTGCCCTGAGCCTGAGCCCACTGAAGATTCTCTAAACCTTCGGACATGGCGAAACGATTGACAATTGACTGTGAGTCGAGAGCAGGAAGCTTGGCGCCCTCTGCCCAGTATTTTGAGTACTCCACGAATACGCGATCTCTGAAGCCAATAAGGACGTCAGTAGACACCTCGTTCAGGTCATTTCCTAGGACATGGCGCATGTTGCGCGTCACGTTGTGTCGACTTTGCTTGTTGCGCGCGCTAGTGAAGCGCGAAATTGACTTGGTGATCCAAAGGTCCACCCGCAGTGGCAGATGCTCGAGCATCCAGCCGACAAACTTAACTATCGCGACCTTCAAAGTCGTCCTAGAGCTGAGAGGCGCGCGAAAGTGCGCGTCGCTGGCGCCGTGCCTGAGTCCGAGTGCGCAACGAAGGAGTTGTGGAAGGTACGGGCTTTACAGCGATCACCCACACACGGCGGAATCTTCCAAATGCCGTCATCCACGTCAAAACCAACATCACCCACAGGACTGGCAGCAAGGTGGCGTTAGTCAAAAGTGCCACGCCGAGCAAAATCATTCGCTCGGCGCGCTCCATGAGCCCGCCCTTAGCGGCGAGGCCAAGGGACTCAGCCTTGGATCGTTGATAGGAGATCATGAAACTCGCAGTAAGAATTGCGAACGGCAAAAGGACCATCTCGCCGTGATGATGAGAAATCAGAACGAACGCGACGCCGCCCATGAACGCGGCATCCGAAACCCGGTCAACTACCGAGTCGAAAAAACTCCCGCGCTGCGAACTACGTTGCGAAGCCTTCGCTACTGCGCCATCCAGCAGATCGTGAATTCCCGTCAAGGTGAGGAGAACAATTGCTTGCCAGTGCATGCCCGCTCCGATAGCGAACATGGTTCCGAAGGAAAAAAGCAATCCCGAAAGAGTCAATACGTCCGCAGAAAATCCAACCTTAACGAGACTGCGACCAACCGGCGCGATGATGGCGTCTGCAGATGTACGAAACTTGCCGTCAAACATTGTTCCTCCGGGCGCTCACCCAAAGCCTACCGAAGTGAACTTTAAGCAAGCTGTTCATAGACCTTGCTCCATGTCGACTCTAGGGACTCCGGTAAAACACGCGTCTCGCCAATACTGGTCATGAAGTTGGTATCACCGCTCCACCTTGGCAGTGCGTGGGCGTGCAGGTGTTTGGGAATACCAGCTCCGGCCGCCTTACCGAGGTTCAACCCCACGTTCATGCCGTCTGCGCCGTACGCCTTTTCCAAGGCGACAACGACGGTACGAAGCAATTCAGTAAAGTCCCGATATTCCAGGTCGCTCATATCACCAAGATCTGCCAGGTGTCGTTGCGGGAGTACAAGAAGGTGGCCCGAACCGTAGGGAAACGCATTGAGAACACAAAACGAATACTCAGTCTTCGCAAGAACACCGGAATCACTTGAGGGAGCACAAGTAGCTAACGCGCAGAAGACGCACTCCCCTTCGCTTTTGGCATTGGCCTTTGCCTCATTACTCGACACGTAGCTCTCGCGCCACGCCGCCGAGAACCGCTCAAGCGCCATGAAGCTCAGGTGAGCCGTGACTGGCCACTTCGGCCACCACGCGTTCGATAAACCCGTCGAGTGAAACACCACGCTCGGGGTCATTGCTACCTCGAGCATTAACGCCAACGGTGCGAGAACTCACGTCCTCATCCCCAACCACCAAGATGTAGGGGATCTTCTCCTGTTTAGCGTTTCGGATTCTTCCGCCGAGAGGTTCGTTGGCGTAATCAATTGATGCACGAATTCCTCGCGCCTTGAGCGCAGAGACGATCTCGAAGGCGTATTCATCGTGATCATTACGGACGCCCAGCACGCGAACCTGTTCGGGGTTCAACCACGTGGGGAGATTTCCCGCGTAGTGCTCAATCAAAATGGCCATGAAGCGTTCAACTGAACCAAAGAGGGCTCGGTGAATCATGATGGGGCGTGTGCGGTCATTCGAAGTCGCCACGTATTCGAGCTCAAAACGTTGCGGCAACTGGAAGTCCAATTGAATGGTCGACATCTGGTGGGTTCGACCAATGGCGTCGCGCGCCTGGACCGAGATCTTTGGTCCGTAAAAGGCTCCGCCACCCGGGTCCATCACGAGCTCGAGGCCCGCTTCGTTAGCAACCTTGGCGAGTGTGCTCTCGGCCTCTTCCCACTCCTCGAGGGTGCCAACGGCCTTTTCCTCGGGCCTAGTGGAGAGCTCTAGGTAAAAGTCGTTGAGCCCAAAATCCCGAAGCAGGGACAACACAAAAGTCAACAGGCTGGTGAGCTCATCGCGCATCTGATCGCGTGTACAGAAGATGTGCGCATCGTCTTGGGTCATACCGCGAACACGAGTGAGACCGTGGACTACTCCAGACTTCTCGTAGCGGTAGACCGAACCAAACTCGAACATTCGAAGTGGCAGTTCGCGGAAACTTCGAGGGTTTGACTTGAAAATCAGAACATGGAACGGGCAGTTCATTGGCTTCAGGTAGTACTTCTGGCCCTCGTCGAGTTCCATTGGCGGGTACATACCATCGGCGTACCAATCCAAGTGTCCCGAACGCTCAAAGAGTTCGGACTTGGTGATGTGTGGCGTGTAGACGAACTCATAACCCGCGGCCTCGTGGCGTTGACGCGAGTACTCCTCCATCACGCGGCGCATTGTTCCGCCCTTAGGGTGAAATACCGCCAAGCCTGGTCCGAGTTCACTCGGGAAGGAAAAGAGGTCGAGTTCACGACCGAGTTTGCGGTGATCACGGGCGATTGCTTGCTCTAACTGCTCAAGATGCGCCGCGAGAGCCTTTTCGCTTTCCCACGCAGTTCCGTAGATGCGCTGGAGCATTGGATTCTTTTCGCTGCCTCGCCAATACGCGCCGGCTACCCGCATCAACTTGAAGTGTCCTAAGCGGGAGGTGCGAGGCACGTGGGGACCGCGACATAAGTCAACGAAGTTTGGATTGTTCGAATAGGCCGAGACGACAGAGCTATTCCCTGCCTCCATTTGGTCCTCTTCGCTGCCACCGGCTTGCACCGCCTTGATGATCTCGACCTTGAAGGGTTGTGACTTAAAGAGTTCTAGCCCTTCGGCAAAGGTGTGTTCGCTACGCGTGAATGGTTGATCTTCGGCGACAATCTTGCGCATTTCCTCTTCGATGCGAGGAAGGTCGTCATCGGAAAAAGAAGCGTTGTTGGGCAACTCGAAGTCATAGTAAAAACCGTCTTTAATTGCCGGTCCAATCGCGAAGTGAGCTCCGGGCCACAGCCGCGTCACCGCTTGTGCCAAGACGTGGGCGGTCGAGTGGCGAAGTACGTCGCGGCCCTCTTCGCTCGCGGGCGTGACAATAGAAACAGCAGCCCCAGACTCCAACGGCCGATTCAGGTCCGTTAACTCACCATCAACTACCGCGGCCAAGGCATCTTTGGCTAAACGCGCACCAATCGCGCTAGCCAAGTCGAGTGAAGTCGAGCCCGATTCCAGGGTCCTCTGCGAGCCATCTGGGAGGGTAACTACTACTTCACTCATACACGCCTTTCTTTGCTCTACAGCGTAATGCCCAGCAAGGTTGCGGCCGGGCCAACGTCAAATCCCTTATGGGCCGCGTCATCAATCGCGTTCAACGCACCCGGGGTGTTGAGGTCGTCGTCAAGCGCTGCGCGCACATCTTCAATCACCGAAGAATCACGTCCGCCGATGCTCGTTGAACGCCACGTTGATAATCGCGACACTGCGCGGGTTAGCAATTCATCTCGCCACTCCCAGTCGTGACGATAGTGCTGGCCGAGTAACGCCAAACGAACCGCCGTAGGTTCTGCTCGGTTGGCCAGCTGCTCAACAAAGACCAGGTTGCCCAAAGACTTGCTCATTTTCGTGCCGTCGAGACCTACCAGCCCAACGTGCATCCAGAACTTCACGAAGGGCTTACCCGTGGCGACCTCACTCTGGGCGGCTTCGCATTCGTGGTGGGGGTAGGCCAAATCACGCCCACCGCCGTGGACATCCAGAGTTGGGCCAAGGTCTCGCATTGCTAAGGCGGAGCACTCAATGTGCCAGCCGGGTCGTCCCGCTCCATAGCGTGATTCCCACGCGGGCTCATCTTCAAGCGAAGGTTGCCAGAGGACGAAGTCCAACGGGTCTCGCTTTCTTGGGTCGGTGGGGTTGCCCCCGTGAATTGCCGCGAGCTCGATCATCGATTCTCTGGACTCATGGCTCACTTGACCTAGCCGGGGGAACTTCGAAACCTCGTAATAAACCCATCCATCAACCTCGTAGGCCACGCCCGCATCGAAGAGTTGACCAATCAAGGTAAGGATTTCCGAGATGGCACCGGTAGCGCGTGGCTCCTTATAAACAGGCAAAAGATTGATCAACGCCATGTCTCGATCGAATTTGGCCATCTCTTGTGCGGCTAAGTCAAGGTAGTGAACACCGAGTTCGCGAGCCTTGCGCAACATGTCATCGTCAACGTCCGTAACGTTGCGCACCAGACGGGTCTCGTGCCCGGCGTCGCGTAACCTACGCTGCAACACATCAAACGACAAGTAAACGAAAGCGTGTCCCAGGTGCGCGGCATCGTAGGGTGTGATTCCACAGCTGTACATCGACACATGTGGACCGGGTTCGAGTTCAAAGACTCCTCGACGCGCGGTGTCATACAAACGCATTATCGAGCGAGGCCTTCCAACTTAACGTAGCTGTGCGCCTTGTTGCGAATATTCACCGAAATACAAACCGACGTGAACGCTTCAATGGTTCCCGCTAGCGCCAACGAACCAGCCTCGATTGCGTGAAGGCCAGGCATGGCCGAAACCATTGTCGCGACTTCGGCCATTGCGTCGTTGTCATTGGCTGACAAGATCACGTCGGCGTTAATTCCTGAGTCGAGGTCTTCCATCTGCGCCGCGGGCAAGTGGTTGAAAGCAGTGACGATCTTGGAGGTGGGAAGTACCGCCGCAATCTCCTGCGCGCAAGAACCGGCGGCCGGAAATACAGGACGCATCTCTCGTCCCTCTTTTTGCATGGCGTTCACCATCGAAACCACGATTTTGTTTTCTACCGAACTAGCCACATCGCGAAGGGTCTCAAGTGTGGACTCCCATGGTGTGGCGACGATTACGACATCACACTTCGCCGCATCAGCATTCGAGACTCCGTGAACCTTTCCGGTGCCCCGTGGCTCCAAACGACTCGCGACTTCGAAGGCGCGTTCGGCATCCCTCGAGCCAATGGCTACTTCGTAACCGGCGCAAGCCAAACGAATAGCAACGCCGCGTCCCGCAGGACCGGTTCCACCAAGAATTCCAACTGTTGTCATGTGCCCTCAATTACTGGATTATGAGAACTACGCTACTAACCATGGGATTGCTAACGAACCACAAAATTCTCGTCACCGGCGTTCTGACCGATGACTCCATTGCCTTTGGTATTGCCCAACGGGCCATAGAAGAGGGTGCCGAGGTCATTTTGTCGGGTGCCGGACGCGGCCTAAACCTCACTAAGCGCATTGCCAAGAAGCTTGGTGACTCCGTTGGCGAGGTCCTGGAGATGGACGTTACCGAACCTGCTCAGATCGAAGCGGCCGTCAAGGCCGTTGAAGAACGTTTTGGACGCCTCGATGGTCTCGTGCACGCCATTGGCTTTGCCCCGCAGAGCTGCCTGGGCTCGGGTATGTTCGTTGCGCCCTTTGATGACGTCAAGGTCGCTATGCAAATCTCGACCTACTCGCTCGCAGCGCTCGTCGGGGCCTTCAGGCCACTTTTGGTTAAGAGCACCGCTCTCGGCGGCGCCTCCGTTATCGCCCTCGACTTCGACGGTTCGCGCGCCTACCCCATGTACGACTGGATGGGCGTGATGAAGGCTGGACTCGAGTCTTTGGGTCGCTACCTAGCCTTTGAGGTTGGCCCCGACAAGATTCGCGTGAACATGATCGCCGCGGGACCAATTAGAACGATGGCCGCAAAATCAATCCCCGGCTTCCAAAACTTCGAAGACACTTGGGCTGACCGAGCACCGCTGGGTTGGGACGTTAACGACTCGAGTTCGGTCGCCGATACCTCGATTGCCTACCTGTCTCCGCTACTTCGCGGAACAACTGGCGGGATTGTCCACGTTGATGGTGGACATCACGCCGTTGGCTAATACATCTCGTCGTCAGTTGCCGACTGATTGATGTGACGATTTTCTTCGACCTCTTCGGGCGCTAGAAAATCGGGCATGTCCCAAATCTTTACAATCATGTGGTTCTCGGGCTTTTCGCGAAGGACCTCGAGTACGGCTCGGCGCACCATTTCCACCGTCACAATGAGCTCGGATGCCCCAAGGCTCTCGCGGCGATAGTTCGGGTGAAATTGTTCGGAGATCGGGGGCTCAAAGCCAATTGCTACGAGCGCCGCTTCGTCATCGTCGCTCAAGGCAATCGCCTCTCCAATGTTCAAATTAGAGATGACTTCGGCCGAAAGTAGCCCTTCGGGCTCGACCCAGAATTGAACGTAGCGACAATCGTCAAACTCGGCAATACAAACCAGGCGGCGCTCGTCGACGGTCATTGAACCAAGCAATTGCGGCAAATTCTCCAAAAACTCCCCTACTGAGGTGTCTCGGTAATTTTCATATCCAGTTAGCTCTACATATCTCATATGACCAAGATACGTAGCGGGTGTGACATCACAGCCCTAGAGCACTCCCCGCAACCAGCAGACCCAGAGTGGTCATGACACACGCCCCCACCACGCGCATAGTGATCAATCGCTTGGGATCTGCGCTTAACCACTCTCGAGCGGTGCCGGCGATAAAACCCCAAGTCCCGTCGGAGATAAAAGCCATTACCGAGAACACCGTGCCGTAGAGCAGCAGTTGAGCGGTTACGTGGCCCCGCGAACGATCCACGAAATGGGGGAACACTGCCGTGAAGAAAATCAAACTCTTTGGATTGAGCACCCCAACGACGAAGCCCTGCTTGATCGTAACTAAGACACGGGGGCGCGAACCGACTTGACTCACCATGGCATTGGCGTGAGAGCGACGGTGTCGGAATGCATCGATTCCGAGGTAGACCAAGTAACTGCCGCCCGCGAGCTGCAAGAGCGTGGCCGCCAACGCCGAATGGGAAATCAGTGGCCCCAAGCCCACCGCGACCAAAATTGCGAGCAGGTAGGTACCCAAGGTGTTTCCTAAGGTCGTGAGTACCGCGGTAGCTCTCCCCCACGCAATGCCGCGCGCAACCGTAAAGAGCACGCTCGGCCCAGGCACGATGATGATGATTGCCGAAGCGACGAAGAAGGCAACAAAATTCTGCGACGAAACCATTCCCGCTAGCCTTCCACCAACTCCGCAACAACGCTAAGCGAAGCGCCAATGCTGTAACCAATCATTGCGCCAAAGACCGCCGTGCCAAGTCCCACCGTTCCGCCCAGTAACCAGCCAATGAACAAGACCGTTCCCTCAATTGAAAGTCGCACATACACAACCGAAATATTGAAACGACGATGAAGCGACGTCATCAATCCATCACGTGGCCCAGGACCAAGTCCCGTTGTTAAATACAGCGCCGAACCCACCCCGATCACTGCGATCCCAGAGACTACATATGCCCAGCGAATCCAAAGGGAACTCGACACGGGCAAAATTGCGACTGACACGTTGAGCATTTCAGCAATAATGAGCAGATTGGAGATGGTCCCCAGTCCTGGCTTTTCACGTAGCGGAATCCATAAAAGCATTACCGCACAAGAGATCAGCCCAGTGGCGGTACCTACGGAAACCCCCAAATGATTGCCTAAACCCTCGGCGAAGACTGTCCAAGGGCTGGCCCCGAGATGAGATTGGACCAAAAGGCCCTCGCCAAACCCAAACAGGGAGAGGCCCCCAACAAGTGGAAGCACCATTCTGGGTCGCAACTGCCACGTTGACGTTGCTCGCCACGGTGTTGTTGGAATTGAATGTTTCAGTTTCAATTTCAAGAGTGTGCCTCATACGTGAAACAAAAAACCCGCCACGCCCCATAGGAGCGTGGCGGGCAATTACAAAACTATTAACGCTTTGAAGTCTTCTTAACAGCCTTCTTAGCGACCTTCTTTGCAGGAGCCTTCTTGGCAACCTTCTTAGCGGCCGACTTCTTTGCAGGAGCCTTCTTGGCAGCCTTCTTAGCGGCCGACTTCTTTGCAGGAGCCTTCTTGGCAACCTTCTTAGCGGCCGACTTCTTTGCAGGAGCCTTCTTCTTCGCTGGCATCAAGTCTTCAGCCCAGTTCTCCAAAAGGTTCTCAGTGTGAGCAAGCTTGCTTGCCAACTCGTCCTTTTCTTGACGCTTAACCTGCGACTTCGAAGCGTTGTTGACATTCTTCTCGCCGCCAATGTAAGCGACAACACCCAAGACAACGAGGGCAATAAGTACTAGAACTGCGATTAGCATATTTCTCCAAATTATTGGGTCCCGACCGTAATTCGAGACTGGGAAAAGTGTAGTCAAACTGCAGACCACCCACGGCGATAGCGCTCTTTGAGAGTGGCTTAATCGTTTTCATCATGTTTCACCAGCAGAAACGAGTTGCTGATACTGACCCAGGGGAATGCGACGATCAGTACGGATGTCACACAGTAGATTGCTGCTAATCGGCGAGAATTCGAAGAAAAATCAGCCGTTTAGCGACTTCATTGAGGCTTCAGCGTAGCGATCTCCCGTGACCGCCTCCCGCGGAAAAGCCATCTCTATTGCCGCCAAGTCCTCGGCGCTGAGCTCAACTGAGCTGGCAGCAATATTGTCCCTCAACCATTTACGGCGCTTAGTTCCAGGAATAGGGACCACATCTGCACCTCTGGTGAGGACCCAAGCGAGTGCCAATTGGGCCACCGTAATCCCCTTAGTGCTGGCAATGGCTTCGAGCCGTTCAACCAACTCGAGATTCTTAGCTCCCGCTTCACCAGCAAAACGCGGATGGGCCTTGCGGTAGTCCGCGGCCCCGAGTACTTCACTGGCGGCGGACTTTCCTTCGATGACCTCGCGCATGGCCTTGGCCTCGTCGGTCAAGAACCCGCGCCCGAGTGGGCTGTAGGCAACAAACCCAATACCCAGCCGACGACATACTTCGAGTACCCCATCTTCTGGGTCTCGCGTCCACAGCGAGTACTCACTCTGGACTGCGGTCATTGGGTGAACGAGATGCGCCCGCTCGATTGTTGCGGGCGAGGCTTCCGAGATTCCGAGGTGACGAACCTTGCCGGCCTCGACTAACGACTTCATTGCTCCCCAGGTCTCTTCAATGGGAACGGTGCGGTCAACGCGGTGCTGGTAGTAGAGATCGATGTAGTCAACGCCGAGCCGCTTGAGCGACGCATCGCAAGCGGCTACTACGTACTCAGGCTCACCGTTGATGCGAATCATTGAACCGTCTTCGGCGCGCTGATTGCCAAACTTGGTGGCCAGGACCACCTCTTCGCGGCGTCCCTTTATGGCTTGTCCTACGAGGACCTCATTTTTGAATGGACCATACATGTCGGCGGTATCGAGGAAGTTAACTCCCTGGTCGAGCGCCTCGTTAATCGTGGCAATGGACTCTGTGTCGTTGGCCTCGCCATAGAAGTCACTCATACCCATACAACCGAGACCCTGCTCGGAAACTTCAAGACCTTGACCCAGCGTGCGCTTGTTCATGTTTTATCCCTTTACATAAATCCCTAGCCAGATACCTTCTGGATTTCTACGAGTGGGCGCTAGAGGACTCGAACCTCTGACCTCTGCCGTGTGAAGGCAGCGCTCTAACCAACTGAGCTAAGCGCCCTCGAGGCTATGAGGCTACCGCCCACCAATCCCGAACGCGAATGGCTCTCGGGGTAGCCTTAGTCGGAGGGATTCCCCCTCGGTAAGCAGGAAAAGAGTTAAGTAATGGCTACAAGAAGGGTATCGGTCGCACCTCGCGAAGCGGTCGTTGGAATTGACACACTGGAACAAAAAGTCACTTATTTTGGTGTGGTACTGGGCTTCGTCATGTCCCTTTCCTCCGTTTACTTATGGTTCAACGGTGCCCAGCACTCCCGAGTGGGCTACGCCATTCAGTTCGCTTTCATAATCGGTTGCTCGATAGCCATGCTTTTCTTCGCCACCAAGAGAAAGAGGAGTGGGGTCATTGTCTCCTCGTTACTTCTCGGTATGTATCTGCAGCTTGCCGGAGTCGCTTTCTTGTACATCGGTATCTGGCTCTTGATCCGCGCCTACCGACTCCAGAAGTACGGCGACCCCACCCTCTTTGGCTCAAGCCGCATTCAGCG
>Ga0214180_1000058_pt1 | contig 45018 bp, 43 predicted proteins | sample TroBogEpilimnion_22_FD_153018 | JGI IMG/M metagenome (GOLD analysis project Ga0214180, IMG submission 153018) | Freshwater microbial communities from Trout Bog Lake, WI - 16OCT2007 epilimnion | ecosystem: Environmental > Aquatic > Freshwater > Lake > Epilimnion/Euphotic zone | place: Trout Bog... | reverse complement strand
GTACCGCCACCAATATGCCGACAGCACCTACAGCAACTCCACCAATCACCAAGAAATGGCGGATAGGTAGGCCGGACAGAAAGAGCATGCCTGCGGTGGTACCAAGAATAATTGTGGTTGTTCCTAAATCTCCACCCCAATAAATCAAGACTAAAGCTGGAACGATGCCGCCAAGGAGAAATGAGATATGGCGAAGCGGAGTCTTTTGAATAATCGTCTCTTCATACCTCTTAAGTTGCGCCGCTCCCCAGATGATCAACCCAAACTTCGAAAACTCACTTGGCTGCATGGTAAAGCCGCCAATATGAATCCAGTTGGTATTTCCATTAACCGTGAGCTTTATACCGGGAACATGAGGCAGGCAAAGAGCTCCCAGGCTCAAAATCAATGCAGAACGCGTGAATTTCTCCCAGTTGGACTCCTTCCACCGCATTGCGACGAAGAGCACGAAGAGAGAAATGAAGAAGAAGATCAGCTGGCGAATAAAAATTGAGTACGTGGATCCAGATTGCTCCAGCGATATCACTGACGATGCAGAGAGCACCATCACCAAGCCAAGGCAGGAAAGCGCGGCGGTAGTAAGGACAATAAGGTAATAGACGGCATCGGGGCGTTGTAGAAAAGAGGTATAGCCCTTTGAACGTGGAGCGCCAGATTGATCACTCATGCATGACTCCGCTCATGGGAGTATCTTCTCGCGGACCGCTTGTGCGAATAATTCGCCACGCTCTTTGTAATCCTTGAATTGGTCCATCGAAGCACACGCTGGTGCAAGAAGTACGCAGTCGCCTTCTTGGGCTAGCGTGGCTGCCGCCGTGACAACATCGATCATCAGGTTTCTGGCATCACCTGTCATATCGATCATGACAATGGGGATCTCTGGTGCATGCGTTCGCAGCGCCGTGGCGATCAACTCTCGATCTTGTCCAATGAGAATCGCACCACGAATCCGCGACGCACATCGGGCAATCAACTCGTCCATGCTTGCGCCTTTGGCAAGACCACCAGCGATCCACACACTCTGTAATTGCGAGAGCAAAGCCGCCATGGCGGCATGCGGATTGGTCGCCTTAGAATCATCTATCCAAGTGACGCCATCTGCCTGGCCCACAATTTCAAGACGATGTCGATCCAATACGAACTTCGCCAAACCCTGCTGCACCTCTTCATGTGGAATACCGATTGCAAGTGCGAGAGCTGCTGCGGCCATAGCGTTGGAGACATTGTGTGGAACGGTGGGGGTGATATCTGTTAGCTCAGCAAAGACTTGGGCTTCATTACTGCTTGCAGAGAAGGCTCGATCTACTAAGAGGTTCTCAACCAGACCAATCTCCCCCGGCGCGGGCGTCTGGAGTGAATACTGAATTGCACCGGAATCCTGTGAGGCAAGCGTCGTAGTTCGCGCTCGTGCCTCTGGGTCATCAGCGTTAATGATGGCGATCTGACTTGCCCGCAAAAGAGAAAGCTTTGCTTCAGCATAGGCATCGAAGGAACCATGCCAATCAATATGATCTGGCGCAATATTGAGAAGCGCTGCGGCTTCGTAGCGTGCCTCGTGACTCCAGTCGAGTTGAAATGACGAGAGTTCCAAAGCGAGAAAATCATAAGGTGGATTATGTGAAACTGCCGTTATCGCTGGCACGCCCACATTTCCACAAGCGATTGCTGCGCGGTTACTTGCCTGAAAAATTGATTCAATCATTTGGACTGTTGTGGTTTTGCCGTTCGTGCCAGTAAGACCAGCCCATTTCTGATGTGGCGCTATTTCACATTTGACCCGCCATGCAAAGTCGATTTCACCGATTATCTCGGTTCCCGCTCTCTGCAATTTCGCAATTAATGGATGGTCTTTTTTCCAGCCTGGAGAAATGACTGCCAGATCGTAGCGATCATCAACGCTTCCGCGCGCGCCGTTAACCTTCTCGTCAATCAGATCAGAGGAAATGTTTCTTGATGCTAAAAATTCTTGAACTGCGCTTCCAGTAACACCCGCGCCCACAACCACTATCCTCTTGGAGCTCAAACTTTCAAGGAATGATGATTCGTTTCCAAACATTTTATGAAGTCACCCATTGCGCGTAGAAGAGACCTAGTCCAGCAGCAACGCTCAAGCCAGCAATAATCCAGAATCGAATAACGATCGTTACCTCGGCCCATCCCAGCAACTCAAAGTGATGCTGCAGTGGAGCCATACGAAAGACACGTTTACCGCCGGAAGCCTTGAAGTAGAGACGCTGGATAATCACCGACATCGTGATGATGACAAATAGTCCACCTAATGCGATGAGTAGCAATTCGGTCCGCAAAGTAATAGCAAATCCAGCGATCGCGCCTCCAAGTGAGAGTGAGCCGACATCGCCCATAAATATCTTTGCAGGCGAGGTGTTCCACCACAAGAATCCGGCGCACGAGCCAGCAAATGCTGCTGCCAGAACCGCCAAATCAAGGGGGTCTCTGACTTGATAACACTTCGCGATTGCTACAGATGGTGCTCCTAACCCACAACTTTGGCGAAACTCCCAGACGCCAATCAGTACGAAAGCGAGAAAAGTCATAATTGAAGTACCGCTGGCAAGTCCATCTAGGCCATCAGTCAGGTTTACGCCGTTACTCGTGCCAAGAACAAGGAAGATGACCCAGAGCGCAACAACGACAGAACCAAGAACGAGTGAAGTATCACGAACTGTCGATAAATGGAGCGAGATCGGAGTAAGTCGATACTTATCTTTGAAATGAAGTCCTGCGATGGCAAAGCCCGCTGCTGAGATTGCTTGACCTGCGATTTTTTGCCAACCAGTAAGTCCCATAGATCTCTGCTTAACGATCTTGAGCCAATCGTCGAGAAAACCGACCAGGCCCAGAGCTACGACAAGACCGATGACGAGGATGGCCGAAGCGCTGATGCGCACGCCATTAATAAGGTGACTTGAGAGATAGCCAGTAATAGATGCGAGTATGAGAACAACCCCACCCATAGTCGGAGTACCACGTTTGACATGGTGAGTCGTAGGTCCATCATCGCGAATGATCTGACCATAGCCATTTTTTGCAAGCAAGCGTATGAATGCGGGTGTGAGAAGGAAAGCTAAAACAGTCGAGACCGAACCTGCTAGAAGAATCTCTTTCATCAGGCCTCCTCGTGCCATTGTGCTAATAATTTCTCTGCTAATTCATCAAGGTGTTCCGCGCGAGATGCTTTCACAAGCAAGGCATCGCCTTCTTCGCTATGCCAAGCCATCGAGAGCGCTTGCTCTTGGGTCAAGACATAATGAACGCTCATGGCATGGGCATCTGAACTATCAAGACCTAAACCGTTGAAATACAGGTCAGTACCGATAGCCACGAGATGATCGACGCCTAACTCGCAGGCGAGTCTGCCAATATCCAGATGTGATTGACCTTCTAACTCGCCGAGCTCATGCATTTTTCCAAGAAAGGCCCACGAAGCTCCGCCACTCTCCTGCGCTAGCAGAACCAGGCTGCGAAGCGCCGCGGCCATACTCTCAGGATTTGCGTTGTATGAGTCATTTAGAAGGATTCGACCGCCAATTTCATGTAGCTCCATCCGCCACTTACTTGAAATCTCGGCCTCACTCAGCGCGACGGCAATCTGCTCCACACCCATCCCCACTTCCAGTGCAATTGCTGCAGCCGCAAGCGCATTAGGTATGTGATGCTCTCCTAGAATTTTTAAACTCACTGGAGCACGACCCCGGGGGGTAACTAAATCAAAGTGAGCTGCGGCGCTGCGAATTTCAATATCGGCTGCGCGCACATCTGCTTCGACGCCAGCGCCAAAGAGAATTCGCTTCACTCCAGCAGGAGTCTTCATGGCTGGTGTGTACGGATCATAGGTACCGAGGATTGCACTTGCCCCCGCCGGAAGTTCGGCCACAATTTCAGATTTTGCTTGTGCAATTGCTTCGCGGCTACCGAACTCACCGACGTGCGCGCTCCCAACCACTAGCACCACACCAATTGTAGGTTGTGCAACTTTTACCAGCGCAGCAATATCTCCAATGTGACGAGCACCCATTTCGATGACACAGAACTTTGTTGATTCAGTGCAGCTCAAAATTGTCAGCGGCACACCCAAATCATTATTGAGAGATCCTTCCGGAACCACTGTCTCGCCTGCATGCGAGAGCACCTGACCCGCTAAATCCTTAGTGGTGGTCTTGCCTTGCGATCCGGTGATGGCAATAAATGTACAAGTGTTCATGCGAGTTCTGGCATAACCAGCTAACTTCGAGAGTGCACGTGCAACATCATCAACAACAATTGACGGTAGTCCAAGATTGAGATTGGTCAGTACAAATTCGGCGCCGGCATCGATTGCCGATCTGGCAAAATCATTACCATCGACTCTGGAGCCAGGTAGCGCAGCAAAAAATGTCCCTGATTGAGCCTTGCGTGAATCTATAACCGCTTTGGCGCTCGTGATTGTGTGGGGTTCAATTCCGACAATTGTGCCGCCTACGGCTGTAGCAATCTCCGAGATCTGTAATGGAATCATGAGAGAGCCTCAATCGCCCGTGCTAGTTCCTTGCGGTCATCAAATGGGTGTTTAACGCCAGCAATTTCTTGGCCGCGCTCGTGTCCTTTGCCGAGAACGATGACACAGTCCCCAGGAGCAGCTTCTGCCACCGCAATAGCTATAGCGCCGCGTCGATCTGCATCTACGATGAGGTTTTCACCGACTGTGTGCGAACCGAGCATCTGGCGAATAATTTCATCTGGTTCTTCGCTCCGAGGATTGTCGCTTGTGAATACCGCAACATCACTACCAGCAACGAGTGCATCCCCCATAGGAAGACGCTTGCCGGGATCGCGATCGCCTCCGCAACCCAGTACTGCGATTACTTTTCCGGTTGTTAATGTTCGTGCAGTTGCAAGTGCTCGCTCGACAGCATCTGGCGTGTGAGCGAAGTCGACAAGCGCAATAAACTTTTGCCCAACTTGTACCGGTTCTAGTCGTCCTGCAGGAGCGCGCAGATTCTCTAACTCTGCTGCGATCACCATGGGATCTACTTCGGTGGACGCGGCTAGCGCAACTGCCAAAAGTGCGTTATCAAGGTTATGTTCACCCACAAGTGGCAGCTTGCCTTCAATTAAGATTCCGCCAACTCCTCGAATAGCAACTTCATAGCCTTTCCCAAGTGGCAACTCTTCGATTCGGTCGTAATGCCAATGAGCGCTCCGATTGCTTCGAGAAACTGTCTGTACCTCGATTGAGGTCATCTCGCACAACGCGCTTCCATAAGGGTCGTCAATATTAATCAGGGCAACGTTCGCATACTCCGGCGTAAAAAGTGCGGCTTTAGCCGCAAAATAGTTTTCCATCGAGCCGTGATAATCAAGATGATCTTGAGTGAGATTCGTAAAAGCAACATAATTAAATTTCGCACCTGCAATACGCTTCTGAGCAATCGCATGGCTACTGACTTCCATCACAAGATTTTTTACATGCCGCTCTCGCATCGTGGCTGCAATTCGATGGAGAGAAGTTGCCTGGGGTGTTGTAAATTCCGCCGGAAATTCATCGTCACCAATACTTATTCCGATCGTCCCAATGAAACCACTCATGCGGCCAGCTGCTTGCCACAATTGATTGAGCAAAGTGGCGGTGGTTGTTTTCCCGTTCGTTCCAGTAATGCCGACAGCACCAAGTGAAGAGAACGGTGAGTTATAGAGCCACGACGCGACATCTCCTGCTATCAAATCTGGGCGCGAAACAACAATGGTAGGCAATTTCTCTGCAACTAACGCTTGGCCCGCCGCATCAGTAAGCACAGCGCGCGCGCCGGCAGCCATGATCTGATCTATATATTGTGCGCCGTGCCCTTTGGCTCCTGGCAGAGCAATGAAGAGATCTCCGGGCGCAATCTCACGAGAATCCTGAGTTACGCCAGTACATTGAATCTCGGGAAATTCGCCTTCAACGCCAAGAAAACGAGCAACTCCGGCAAGAGTGCGAGTGAAGGGCTCCATTGGATGAAGTTCACTCATGGTTTGGCTACTTTCTTCAGACCAGCTGGCGTTGCCGCAGGCGTACTCCCCATTTTAGCCAACTGCGCAGCATTCAGTGGGTAAGCGGTTGTGGTTGATGGCGCTGGCGCGATCCCCTTTTCTTGTAGAACAAAGCTCATTACCTTTTTGAATACTGGAGCAGCGATTACACCGCCAAAGTGCGCACCTTGAGGATTTTCGATGACTACGCTGACAACGTACTGAGGGTCTGAGGCGGGCGCCATTCCCAAGAATGACGCTGTGTAGCCTCGGTAGCAATGACAGATCGGATCAACCCGCATAGCTGTTCCTGTCTTACCAGCAATTTGATAACCAGGAATTTCCGCTTCTGGAGCAGTGCCCGCTTCTGAAACTACGCCTTCAAGCATCATGCGGATTTTTGAAGCCGTATCTGCGCTGACAACTTGGGTTGAGGTGCCTGGTTTTGATGGCGTGTAATTTCCGTTGGCATCATATGTTCCGGCAATAACATTAGGGGTCACACGCACTCCATTATTCGCGATGGTTGCAAAGACCATTGTCGCTTGCATGGGAGTTACCGAATATCCCTGACCAAATGACATAGTTGGCGCTGAGGAATTAGACCACTGCGACACTGGATGCAAAATGCCGTCTGACTCTCCCCCTAAATTTGAGCCAGTGCTTTGACCAATACCAAATTTTTGTAAGTAGTTATAAAAAGTTTGATTAGGCATCGATGCTCCGATTTGAATCGCACCAATGTTGCTCGATACCGCCAGAATTCCAGCGGTCGTCAGATGCTCCGTTGGATGGTTTGCATCGTCCTGGAATACTCGTCCACCCGCTTTTAAACGATTGGGAATTGTGTAGAGCGTTGTAGGAGTTGTCGTACCTTCTTCTAGCGCAGCCGAAACCGTGATGACTTTTCCAGTTGAGCCAGGCTCATACACATCTTGTACAGCAGGATTTCTAATTGAGTTGAGTGTGATCGTCTTTGGCTTTGAAGGATCAAAGGTTGGCGCACTGGCTTGTGCCAAAATTTGCCCATTTTTGGGATTGATGACGATGACAGTTCCTGACAACGCTTTAGCTGATTTCACGGCGGCGGTAATTGCGGATTGAGCTGCCCACTGAACGTCACGATCGATGGTGAGTTTGATGCTTGTACCTGGCTTTGCTGCGGTAGTGAATTGTTGTGAACCGGGGATGATTGTTCCAGCGCCATACGCGTAGTCATATGCACCATTGACTCCGGAGAGTTCTGAGTTCAAGCTAGCTTCTAGCCCCGAAGCACCAGTGCCATCCGGGTGTGTAAAACCGATGAGTGATGAGACCATCGAGCTGGTTGGATATTCGCGAGTGTAAGTATTTTCAGCGAAGAAGCCGACAATTCTCTGCGCATAGCCCGCAGCAGTCTTCTCTACCGATGCGTTATACGAGTTAATTGCGCTCTGCACGTTGTCCCAAACCGCTGGAGTCACCGGGTTGGCAATAATTTGATATCTACGCTTACCAGTCAAGAGGGCTTGCAGCTGTGCCACCGGTATCCCTAGGGCTGGAGCTGTTATCTGGGCGGTTTTTGCCGGATCGCTGATCATTGTCTGATCCACAACTATTGTCTTGGCTGCGTCACTACGCGCCAAAACCACACCATTGATATCGGTGATTGTTCCGCGAGGTGCAAGAAGCACAGATTGAGAGATCATCTCATCGTTGGCTCGCGTGGCATATGAGTGAGCGTGTATCACTTGAACATAAACAAGCCGCACTCCGTAGAGCCCGAAGAAAAAGACCATCATCACCAACAGATATCGGACTCTTTTGGCAAAATCCGATTGTTTGATCATGGCAACTTTACCGATAGATTAATGAAATTGTTAGTAACAGCTGGAGTCATTCCAAGTTTGGTTGCACGAATCGCAAGTTGATCTGGGGCTGAAAAAGTTGCAACAGTATTGAGCGTTGCATCTCGTTGGTCGCTGATTGCGGCTAATTTAAGTTTGAGATTTTCCATGGTGAATGCACCAGAGGTCAACGAAACATTGATTGCCAGCAGCGCTAGCAAACCAGCGACGGAGATCGTTGCGATAATTTTAAGAAAAGTGCTGTTATCTACGCTCGCTGAATTCTCTACTGACAGATCTGGCACAAGCTTGAGTGCAGCTCGGGTGCGACCAGAGAAGTCAAAATCGCGTACTGGACGAGTGCGTGTAGAAATTTGATTGAGCGCCACTACGCAGCCAGCCTTTCGATTGCACGTAGGCGCATAGAGCCGGCACGTGGATTGGTGAGAATTTCTTCTTCGTCGGCTCCTTGACTTCCACGCATCACCAGCGCGTACTTAGCTGCGCTGTCAGGGAGCTCGATCGGAAGTCCGCGAGGAGTGGTTGATTCTGTAAGCGCTGCAAAATGTGCTTTAACAATTTTGTCTTCAAGCGATTGGTATGACATAACAACTACACGACCCTTGACCGCTATTGCAGTAAGCGCCGCAGGAATTGCGCGCTCGAGCACTGCTAATTCTTGATTAACCTCAATACGCAGGGCTTGGAAGGTTCTTTTGGCTGGATTCCCACCCGTGCGTCTTGCCGGAGCTGGAATGGAATCCTTCACTAGTTCAGCAAGTGCCTTCGTTGTGCGAAGTGAGCCGCTTACACGCGCCGAGATGATGTTATCTGCGATACGCGGTGCAAACTTCTCTTCACCATATGTTCGCAAAATTCTGATAAGCGCAGCTCGATCATAAGTATCGACAATCATCTGTGCTGTTAATTCCTGGCTCTGATCCATACGCATATCGAGTGGTGCGTCGTGTGAGTATGCAAAACCACGATCTGCTTCATCGAGTTGCATGGAAGAGACGCCTAGATCAAAGAGAATTCCCGCAACTTCTTTTAGACCTTGTGATTCAAGGACTTCATCAATCTGATCATAGGTGGTGTGCATGATGGTAAGTCGATCGCCATAGGGCTCAACGTTTACCCTTGCTAAAGCGATTGCGCTCTCGTCACGATCAATTCCAATCACATGAAGTGTTGGGAACTTGGCGAGCAATGCACGTGTGTGCCCGCCAAGACCCAAAGTGGCATCAATGACAACCGTCTGTGAATGAGTTGCCAATGAAAACTCAATTGCAGGGGTGAGCAACTCGATGCATCGATCGAGTGCAACTGGGATATGTGTTGCGTTCATTGCTCTTCCCCTTTCTTAAGAAACTTTCTCTGTATTTTTATTTATGCGAACCGCCGTACAACTTCTTCGAGTTCTTTAGAGAGGTCACCGCCGACCGACGGATCTTGGGGGCAACGGCGCCGGGGAAGGGGCGTCGTTGATGAAGTCGGCGATGGCCTACCTACAGAAATCTCTATACGCTCTCCCCTCTCTCTTCATCTTTTTCGTGTTAGTTCTTAATCAGCTCTTTAAAAAAGTCCAGGTAAAACTTCGGTAGATACATCAGCGAAACCTTTTTCACGATCTGCTAGGTAAGCGTTCCAAGCATCTGCATCCCAAATTTCAAGCCGGGTATTTGCTCCAATAACCACGCACTCTTTTTCCAAAGCGGCATAAGTACGAAGTCCGTTAGGAATCGTGACTCGACCTTGCTTATCTGGGACCTCATCGTGTGCACCGGCGAACATCACGCGCATGTAGTCGCGGGCAGCCTTTTCGGTGACCGGAGCTTGGCGCAGGCGCTCGGTGATTGCGGTGAATTCAGCGAGAGGGAATACATAGAGGCAGCGCTCTTGGCCTTTGGTAATGACAAGACCTTGGGCTAAATCTTCGCGAAAACGGGCAGGCAGGATCAGGCGACCCTTCTCGTCGAGCTTTGGCTCGTGAGTGCCCAAAAACATGAGCTTCTCCCCCTTTTTTCCCTTATGTAACGATCAGTTCCCCCGAACTCATCGTTAAACCCCACTTTACTCCCTTTTTCTCCACTTTCAACCATCTTTGACCACTTTCTTTCCGTTTTGCACAGTTGATTCCCCACGCGCTTGGCAGGTTTTTTCTGTCTTCGACATGGCGATGGGTGCGGGAATATGAGGGCAGGCGAGTGAAACCAGCCCGGTTGTACCGAGATGGCTGGCTAGTGAGCTATTTGGTTAGTGAGTTTTTGAGGTTGAGTTATTACTCGTTATTGAAGTGGCGGCGATCCCAGCGGCCTTCAAGGCGAGCGCTCCAGGATGGCTTCTTCGACTGCGCTGATTTATTGAGCGAAGGAAGGGTGAAATTAGTGACCAGCAAGAATGCACCGATCAGGGCAACAATGAATCCGACGAGGCCGATCGCCACGATTTTCACGATCAAACCAGCGAAGAGGACCACGATTCCACCAAGAATAAGCAGGAGTCCAAGGAGCATGCGGCTGCCTTGGCGAGTGCGTGCCTTACCGGTGAGGGTGGAGACTAGGCGGGGATCATCCTGCTCAAATGCAGCTTCCATCTCCGCAAGCATTTTGCGTTCGTGGTCAGAAAGAGGCATACCAACAGAATAGAGCATCCCCTCGGAGACCCGCCACTCCTATTTATTCGGATTTTTATGAGAGTTTAATTGGAGTTTTATTCGCCGTCGCCATGAGCAGATTGTGCGGGCTTTTCGACCTGCGCGGCTGCGCGTAGTAGTCGTGCCGGTCTCACGCTGCCATCTCCGAAGCGAGCGCTGGCTTGGTCGAGCGCTGCGGTGGCCTCACGCCAGCCACGTTCGCGCTCTCCGAGAATGAGCTGTTGCGCCACCCCTTCTGCCTCAGCAAGCCCCTCAAGCCCAATCCCGATGAGTCGAATACGTGCACGATCGAGTTTGAGGCTCTCGTAAAGTTTCTTAGCCACCTCATAGCACTCCTGAATTCCATCTATCGCCTGTGGCACAGTCTTTGAGCGCGAGATGGTTTTAAAGTCGGCGAAGCGCACTTTGATTGAAATTGTCTGTGCTGACATTTTTCGAGCACGAAGTCGCGCTGTAGCTTTTTCAGTAAGGCTCAATAATTCGCGCAAGATCGCCTCTTGATCTTCCAGGTCATAAGGGAAGGTCTCGGCTGCGCTAATACTTTTATCCGGCTCATCTGGTGTCACCGATCTGTAATCTCGGCCCCATGCAAGTTCATGTAAATGAACGCCGGTTGCTTCTCCGAGCGCGCGAATCAAAGTTGCTCTAGGTGTGTGTGCGATATCAGCAATAGTGCGCAATCCAAGTTTGGCTAGCTCTTCATTTGTCTTTGGCCCCACTCCCCATATCGCCTTGGCTGGTAGCGGGTGTAAGAAATCTATGACCTTGGCTGGATCGACTTCAAGCAGACCATTTGGTTTGCAGTGATCTGAGGCGAGTTTTGCTATAAATTTTGTCGATGCAATTCCAACCGAACAGGTAATTCGCTCTTGCGCCAAAACTTCTGCGCGAATCTTTTCACCAATCTCTCGCCCGCTACCCAAAAGTCGCTTTGAGCCCGTGACATCAAGAAATGCTTCATCAAGTGAGATGGGTTCGACCAATGGTGTGTAGCGTGCAAATATCTCCATGACCCCCTCGGAGACTTCGCGATAACGCGAATGGCGTGGCGGTACAAATATTGCATGAGGTGCTAGTCGTTGGGCTTGACCTACTGGCATTGCCGCACGAATTCCGTATCTGCGTGCTTGATAGTTGGCGGAGAGAACAACCCCACGTGCACCAGCACCTACGACGACCGGCTTTCCCTTAAGGGTGGGATCTTCGCGTTCTTCGACTGATGCATAGAAGGCATCCATGTCGATATGCAAGATTGTGGAGATGGTGGAGATGGTGGAATTCGCAGCCCCTTCAACTCCCTGCGACATGCTCTGCTCCTCCATAAACCTGCAGATTACGCCATTTTTTGTAAGAGTCAGGCAGATCCCATACTTGTGTTGCCCGCAAAGAAACTCCCCGGGCCCCAGTTCGTCGCACTACTCCCCGGGCCAGAATCAACGAAGAATGAAAGAGGATCTGATCGTTTCCTTCTTGGGCGTTTTCAAAGAAGGTGATATCGCTACATCCGTAGCCATCATCGAGAGTAATAAAGATGACGCGCTTTCCGGATCGAATAGGTGGCATCTGTAGCGCAACTTTTACACCAGCGACAAGAATGCTTGACTCTGAGCGCTGATGAAGAAGATCGGATGATCGAACTGCGCCAATATGATTGAGAAAATCTCCGTAAAAACTCATCATGTGAGTAGAGATATCCATGCCAGTGATTGATATTTCACTCTCCACCGCATCTGCCAGCGAGAGCGCAGGCAGACCGCTCGGTGAGAGCTCTTCTGGCGTGAGCGCAAGTGACATCTGTCCAAGAAGTTGAGAATTTTTCTTTCCCGAACCTAAAGAGTAAATGTCGTTAAGGTGCAGCAAAAGATCACGGCGATTAATTGAGCCATTGCCGCTAGCATCAATGTTATGAAGATGATCAAAGGCGCCTAGAGTGACGAGATGTTCCGCCGTTGTTCTTCTTACTGAAGTGCGATGAACAAAGTCAGCTAGATCGATATATGGCCTATTGGCAATAATGCTTTCCATCTGGGAGTCATCGATTCCACGAATATCGCAGAGCGCCATTCTGATCTGGTACCCACTATCGGATTTCTCAACTCGATAACTACTATCAGATTGATTGATATCAATCGGTGCAATAGCGACACCAGATTGTCTGGCATCATCCACGATCAATCGCTTGGGATACATACCCGGATCATGGGTAAGAAGTCCGGCGACAAATGCAGCTGGGTGGTGGGCCTTGAGCCATGCTGATTGATAGGTCGGCAAGGCAAAGGCGGCGGCATGCGCTTTGCAGAAGCCAAAAGATGCAAATGCGTGCAAGATCTCCCAGATCTGATCGATCAGAGATGGTGCATATCCACGCGCAGAAGCTGCACCATAAAACCATTCGCGCATCTGGCGGCTGCCTTCAGGCGTTGCCATCTCTCTGCGCCGCTCATCGCCCTCGGCCAGAGTCGTGCCTGCAATGATGGAAATAATGCGGATGACCTGCTCGTGAAAGACAACAACACCCTCTGTTTCGCGTAGCACCTCGTAGAGATCTGGGTGAATCAAATTTCGTGGTGCGTAACCTTGTCGAGCATTTAAAAATGGACGGATCATGTCGCTCTTTACAGGACCTGGCCTAAAGAGTGAGATATCGATAATCAAATCATTGAAGGTGCTAGGGGCAAACTTTCCAATTAATTCTCGTTGCCCCGGGCTTTCTATCTGAAAGACTCCTATGGTCTTTGTTGACTGAATTAATTCAAATGTCTTTTTATCATCGAGTTGAATCTGATCAAGATCAATGGAAATGTCATCGACGCGTTTAATCTCTTGTAGCGCATAGCTCATTGCAGATTGCATCCGCACTCCCAAGATATCGAGCTTCAGCAATCCGATTGCCTCTACATCATCTTTATCAAAGGTAAGCATCGGGTAGCCGCTGGCGTTAATATCAAGTGGTGCCATATCAAGAAGAGTATGGTCAGAGAAAACGATCGCGCATGGATGCATAGCGAGATTTCTTGGCAGGCCATAAAGGCGTTGAGCCAGACGTAATACTGTTTGAAGAACAGGAGTAGCGGTGCGCTCTCTTATGTGAGAGCGCGACTTTGCCAAGGTATCAATCTCCATGGGAGAAACGCCAAGGGCTGCGCCCACATCACGAATAGCGTGTCTTGATCTATAACGCTCAACCATCGCTACCGTAGCAACCGATGTGTTAGCGCCTACCTTGTAAGGAGCAGAGAAGCCGTAGCGATTAAAGACGGCGTCATAAATTTCTAGTCTGCGATCTGATTCAACATCAATATCGATATCGGGAAGTTCAGCTCGCAACGTTGAGCAGAAGCGTTCCATAAGGAGCCCGTGAGAGATTGGCTCTACACCGGAGATACCTAAGAGATAGCAGATCAATGAGCCAGCACCACTTCCTCTCGCTGCAACTCTGATACCTCGAGCTTTGGCCATATCCGCCACATCTGCAACGGTAAGAAAGTAGGGCTCAAAGCCAAGGGCGGTTACGGTCGCAAGCTCATCATCGAGTCGTGCGGAAGCGGCGACAGATAGCTCACCGGTATATCGATTCAAAGCGCTACGAGTTCGCCGTGTCAGTTCACTTCGATCAGCTACTTGTGGCAGGTGAATTCCGCCGAGACCAATATCGCGCCGTGGTGATAACCGCAATCGCTCTGCTAGTTCGTAGGTGTCGGTGAGCAAGCGCCGCCCATTTCGCTCCCCTGCAACTCGAGCAATCTCATCGCTCACCCATTGCATCTCTGCACTACTTTTTAAATAGGCTTCACTATTACTGCGCTCTACATGCTTTGAAGAGAGTGGTACTAATTTTCGTGATGCATCTAAAATATCTGCAATTGGTCCGTCGCTACGGTTAAGCATTCGCACCTGGTTACTCACAATTGCTGGAATGTTGTAATCACGAGCAAAACCCAGTGCTCTAGCTGCATATGGGGTAGATAGCACAGCTGCGCCAGAGCGTAGATGAGAGACGCATTCAATATATTGCTCTGCAAAGAGATCTGCAGTCGATGCATAGATAGATAGGGCTTCCTCATACTTGCGATTATTGATCGCTACTTGCAACTGTGAATGTGCTCCGTGCAAAGCAATGATCCGAGATGAATAGCATGATGCCTCTTCAAGAATTTTATATGTGAGGATCTTCTCTTGACTCATGTTGATTGTTGTCACCAAACGATAGAGCGCATCTAGCGAACCAGGCTGAGCTAAAAGTGTGATCTGATTTTTCTTCTGAAGAAAATCAAGGGTGACTCCCACGATGGGGTCGATGCCGTTCTTCTCGCAACTCTGAGCAAAGACGATGACCCCGGCGAGTGAAGATCGATCTGTGAGAGCTAGCGCGCTACCACCACTCTCTGCGGTACGTAGCACGAGATCATCAGGTAGCGCTGTTCCATATTTAAATGAATAGCCGCTTGATACATGAAGATGGGTGAAGGGAGTTTTGGAGATAGTTTTCATGGTCTCTAAAATTTCTATGCTTGTTAACTTTTATGCTTGCTTAATGCGCAGGCCTGGATGTAGGTCGAATCTGCCAAGCACCAGTGATCTCATCGCACTCGATCTCAAAGGTGGCTACCGCACCGATAGGCGCTGCCTCCACTCGCCAGATTGCTTTGCCACCATCGTCGAAGATCTGCTCCTCTAGCCCTGATGCGATTGCACGCTTACGAGATAATCGACCATCATCGATGCGATTCCACCAACCACCCGATTCGCGCCAGCGCGAGACAATGGCATGGACATGGAAGCGAATCCCGTTATAGATAAATTCCATGGGTTCACCCTCCGGGGCGATCACCGCTGGAGGTACCTGTGAAGTAGTTTTTTCGAACATATGTTCGAAAGATAACTGGCTCCACTGACAGTGGCAAGCCCCGCCCTGACTCCCACGCGTGAGGTGGCGTAATCTCCTGCCTATGCCCCAGTCCGCAGCCAGCCAGCCGCAGCAGCCACAGAAATTGGCTCCTGGGCAGCGCCTGCACTACCGACGCAGCGGCCAGGCCACGCATCAGACCCTGCTCCTCATCCATGGCATGGGTTCGGCCAGTACAGCATGGAAGTTGATTACACCCAGACTTGAAGAGCGCTATCAGGTGCTCGCCCTAGACCTGCCTGGACATGGAGCATCTGAGCTCATACCAGGGCAAGAGATGGATCCAGAATCGTTAGCTCGCCTGATCGCATCAGAATTGCGATCAATGGGTCTAGAAAAAATTCACGTTGCTGGAAACTCCCTCGGAGGGTGGATCGCACTCGAATTAGCGGCGATATATCCCGATCTGGTGCAGAGCGTGTGCGCACTTGCACCTGCAGGATTGTGGCGAGAGCCAGCAACACATCGCGAGAAGCGCGGTGCACTTGCCCGTTATTTAGCAACCGCGACTCATCGAGTCGCACCAGTACTGATGCGCTATCAGTGGGCGCGCAGAATTGGATTTGCTGTTGTGAGTCCACTCTGGCGCGAACTTCCGTATGAAACATGCGTCGATGCGACGATCGCATATGGAACATCAGAGGGATATTACCCAGCGTGGGATGGAATGCTACGACGGAGATTTGAGAAGAGAGATCTGATCTCGCCAAAAATTCCTGTTTCCATCGTCTTTGGCGACCACGACAACACACTTCCCGAGGAACATTCACAAGAGCGTTCAATCGCCCCAGCACACTGCGAATGGATCAGAATTTCTCAATCGGGTCATGCGCCAATGTGGGACCACACCGCGGAAGTTGTCGATATTGTGGTCGAGACAATAAATAGATCGAAACCAGAATGATCACCGTTATTTATATTTGGAGTATTAAACCCACACCGCTTTCCACTCTGCGCGCGCTACGACATATGAGCGCAGATCGACGTGAACTTAAAAGTGATCCCAGCATTGGATTTTATAAATTACTCGGTACGGGTAGCGGAAAGTCATTTACACCGAGGGATGCCGACCTGCATACCTGGGCGCTTCTGATAACTGTCGCAGAGAGTGAGATTGATAGATTTGATCAGAGCGAGAATATTCAAGCCTGGCGCAAAATCTCTACCAACGAGGTGAGATTAATTGCTGAACCACTTTCTGCGCATGGTGCCTGGTCTGGCAAAAATCCATTTATCACCGCTGACGAAAATCATAAAAGAGAGACGTGGAATGGGGAGATACTCGCAATCACACGAGCCAAAATTGCTTGGGCAAAGAATCGTGTTTTTTGGAGCTCAGTGCCGCCAGTAACTCTCAGTTTACGCAGCAATCCAGGTTTGAAATTTGCGATGGGAATCGGTGAAGCTCCTATCGGATTGCAAGGTACGCTCTCGGTTTGGGAAGATGCAGCCAGCATTCGTGCATTCGCCTACCAAGGACGGGCGCACGCCGAGGTGATCGAAGCCACCGTGCGCGAGAATTGGTATCAGGAAGAACTTTTTGCAAGGTTTGCGCTGCTTGAGCAGCGCGGTGAGTTTAGGGTGGCAGAATAAACTCATGTCGATTCGCCAATACCGTCCACGGAGAAACAATCGACACGGCGCTTCTCGCAATCTTGTCTTTTTAACTGTGGGCTTTGCAATCACAACTATTATCTGTGAAATTGCCTATCCGCTCACCCACGGTCGCGCACTAACAAATCTGACCATAACGACTGTTTACGTTGCCGCGCTGACAATGGCGCTTCACGCTTTAATTGCGTTCGGCAAAAAATTTCTCACAATATTTCTCACCATTACTTTGATCTATGGATTTCTCGTTGAGGAAATTGGCGTAAAGAGCGGTTGGCCATTTGGCACTTATCACTACGACCACTCGCTTGGAATTCAATTGGCTGGAGTTCCGCTGCTTGTTCCATGCGCGTGGGCGATGATGGCCTACCCGGTATTGATCGCTGCTCGTAAAGTGGCTCACAACTGGGCCTTTCTTTACGGTGGATTAGCTCTCATGGCTTGGGATATTTTTTTAGATCCTCAAATGGTTGCCGCTGGCAGATGGCATTGGAAGATGGTGGGTCCACATTCGCCATTCGCTTCACAGATCCCGCTCTCCAACACCGCAGGCTGGCTTTTCGCAGGCATGGGTTTAATCGCACTACTCAACAAGTTGACACCGCAGGAACGTAGAAAAAATGGGGCAAGCACAACTATCCCCGATCTCTTTTTGGCCTGGACACTATTCGCAGGCGTTGTTGGAAATATCTTCTTCTTCCACCGCCCGGGGCTTGGACTATTTGGCGGCTTTCTCTTCGCGGGGATTATGGCGCCCTACCTCTTCGCGCTCCGTTTCGGCCGTCCCGATTTCGAATAAGTCACCAGGCGACCTTTCCACTATATGCACTCTCCCAGCACCCTTACCGCCATCGCTATCTATTGCGCACTTGCAATAGATTCACTCGCCCTTGTAATCAGCGCAGTCAACGCTCTTAGTATGAGGGTAATAAAACCCAATCCGGATGTTGTGATAGCCAACGCTGTTTCAATCCTGATACCGATGCGAAACGAAGAAATTAACGCGACTGCAGCTCTTGAGTCAGCTCGTGCAACTACAGGGTGCACAGATCTGCAAATTGTGGTGCTTGATGACAATTCAGATGATGCCACTGCGAAGTTACTCCAAAAATTCACCAATGACCAGAAGATCACAGTTCAGAACGGAAACACACTCCCGCTCGGTTGGCTTGGTAAAAATTACGCCTGCCACCAACTTGCAGCAACCCAAGAAGCCCGATCGAGTGACTATCTCGTCTTCCTCGATGCCGATGTCAGATTACATCCGCACGCTATTGCAAGTTCAATCACGCAGATGCAGCAGCACAACTGGGATTTTCTCTCACCCTACCCACGCCAAATTGCTATTACAGTCCTAGAAAAACTGTTCCAACCACTCTTGCAGTGGTCATTTATCAGCTCGCTCCCGCTTCGCCTAGCCGAAAAGCTTCGCTTCTCTTCTATGGTTGTTGCCAATGGACAATTCTTCGTTGTGAAGCGCTCTGCCTACGAAAAATCTGGTGGACACCACGCAATCAAGAGCGAAGTTCTCGATGACCTTGAGCTCGCCCGATTGTTAACTCGTTCGGGTTTTCATGGAGTGGTAGCCGATGGCAGTGCGATTGTGCGTTGTCGAATGTATAGCAATAAAGCTGAGATCTTCGCCGGCTATCGCAAATCACTCTGGAAAGCATTTGGAAATCCGTTGAGCGCGCTGTGCCTCGGACTCTTTCTCGTGATCGGTGGCGTTCTGCCATTAATAGTTGCCGGTTGCGCAACAGCTCATCTTTGGCCGCTTGCGCTTATTGCTTATGGCGAAGTGGTTGTGAGCCGCATCATCACTGCGCTTCGCACTCGCTCTGAACCATTAGTGTCACTGCTCCACAGCATCTCGATGCTGCTATTTATCTATCTGTTGATCACCTCATGGACAGGTAAGGCAAATGGTCAATTAACCTGGCGTGGCCGTAAGATCTAACCGTGCCAAAAATTATTATCGTCGGAGCTGGAGTCGGTGGATTAAGCGCAGCGGCTCGCTTGGCACGAACTGGTCACCAAGTTGAAATTTTTGAGAGCTCGGATCGAACAGGCGGAAAATGTCAGACCGAATGGATCGGTGACTACGCATTTGATACCGGCCCTTCGCTATTCACTCTTCCGGCTGTCTATAAAGACCTTTTTTTAAAGACTGGCAAGCGCTTTGAGCACGAACTCACACTCACGGCTACCGATCCATCCTTTCGCTATAACTTCCCTGATGGCAAGAGCGTAGATTTCGTTAATCTGGATTTACCGAAAACCTGCGCAGCAATTGATCGCGCCCTAGGAAAATCTGCAGGTGATGCGTGGCATCACTTGATGCAACGCGCTGAGGCAATGTGGGACATTTCTCGCAATTCTTTTGTGCAGTCCCAGGCACCCACTTTGCGCTCTCTTCTGCGCAATAGGAATTTCCTTCGCGAACTTCGCTTAATCGCCCCGTGGAATTCACTGCAAAAATTAGCAAGTACCTACACCAAAGATCCGCATCTAACTGCAATCGTTGATCGCTATGCCACCTACACGGGATCAGATCCGCGTTTGGCTCCAGCTGCACTCCTCACGATCCCATTCGTCGAAACAACTTTTGGAGCCTGGCATATCTCAGGCGGTGTGGGTCAGTTGGCGCAGGCTCTCACGCGCCGCTGCTTAGATCTTGGCGTTACCATCCATCTCAATACCCCCGTAGGAAAAATTCTGACAGAGGATGATCGCGCTGTTGGAGTTGTCGATGGCAAGGGCGTTACTCACAAGTGCGACAAAGTGATTGTCAATGCAGACCCCGCGTTAGCATATGAAAAATTGATTGATCCAAAAATCAAGAGCGCTGCAAAAGAGCGGCGCAATTTAGTAAAAGCAGATAAATCACTCGCTGGTTTTGTGCTTCTGCTCGGATTAGATAATTCCAAAGCTCAAGCCTTACAAGTCGATCTACCTAAGCTTGCACACCACAATATTTATTTCCCCAAAGACTACGATGCCGAATTTGACCAAATCTTTCAGCAGAAAGTTCCGGTCGATGACCCAACAATATATATCTGCAAACCCGACGACGCCACGATGACCAGACGCGAAAACACCGAGGCGTGGTTTGTGCTGATCAATGCACCAAGACACGAACCGGGATCGGGGTGGGATTGGAGAACCGGTGGTGATCAGTATGCCCAAAAAATCGTTTCCAAACTCGATGCGCTTGGACTGAACGTTTCACAACGAATCGATGTGATGGAGTTTAGAACTCCATATGATCTAGAAAATTCAACGAACGCACCGGGTGGTTCTATTTACGGAAATGCGTTGCATGGCGCAAGCTCGGTCTTCAAGCGCGCAAAAAATAAATCGCCAATCCAAGATCTATATTTTGTTGGCGGTGGCGCCCATCCTGGAGGTGGGCTACCCCTCGTTGGAATCAGCGCTGAGATTGTCGTGGACGACATTAACGGCACGAAGCCGGGAGAAAGCTTCCATTAAAACTGTGGCTAAAGCTACAACCTGAAAAGTTACCCAAAAGATGGCCACCTTCTGGGTGTAATTATGATTGAGCGCCACTAAAGCTAAGGCAATTGCGAGAAAAATCGCTCGCACTGGTCGCTCGCAGATTGAAACAAATTCAATTGCGCCGGTATCAAGGGCTGCCAAACGAGCTCGAACATACTCTTGGACTAGCGCCGCAAGCCACGCAACTCCCACTACCCACCAAGATGCGCCAAGTGCGTAAAACGCTAGCGCCCAAAAGAATTCGCCGAGTCGATCTGCGCAAGAATCAAGAAGTGCGCCCCACTTGCTACTGGTGCCAGTCAATATTGCAAGCGAACCATCAAGACCATCTGCAAGGAGTGAGATCGCAAGAATAATCAACGCATACGGGTGTGCAGCCAATTTCCACACTGCTATAGCCGCAAGCAATCCAAGCAGCGTGACGGAGTGCGCATTGAGCTTTATTGCTGCAAGTGCTCGTGCAATACGGCGCGAGATCTGCAGCCAACCACGAACGAATGCGCTCAGCTCAACTCCTCCGTGCAACTCTTGCCAAGCGAAATTGAATTCTTCTTGATTCATCGTAAGTGCAATCCTTCAACTATTCTGCGAGTAGCTTCAGAAGTATTCATTGTATAAAAATGCAATCCTGGTACGCCAGCTGCAATCAGCTCTCGACATAGCTCGGTGGCTATTTCAATACCCAGTTCCATGACGGCCTTCTCGTCGTCCGCAACTTTCATGAAGCGCTCATTAATATGCGCAGGAATTGCCGATCCATTGAGTTCTGACATCCGCTTGAGTTGCTTCACGTTGGTCACCGGAAGTATTCCCGCAATTACCGGAAGGCGGGACCCTTTTTTCGCCAGCGCATCAACTAACGAGCGCCAGTTCTCGGCTTCAAAAAAGAATTGTGTGGTAGCGAATTCTGCGCCGAGCGATTCCTTGCGCAACAAGACATCTATATCTTTACTTCGATCGCCGCCAGATGCTGGATGGCCATCTGGAAACGCAGCAACGCCAATCCGAAAGCCACCACGCTTTTGGGCAAACTCCACTAATTGATCTGCGTGATCAAAACCTTCTGGGGTGCTTTCCCAAGGCGCTTGCGGTCCACCAACGGGATCTCCGCGAAGTGCCAAAATCGTGTCGATCCCCGCTGCTTCGTATTGATCGAGAATGGATGCAATCTCACTTCGGGACGACCCGACGCACGTCAGGTGAGCTACTGTGGAAATGCCGGTGCGTGAAGTGAGTTCCGAGGCGATGCGAATTGTGCGATCGCGTGTGCTGCCGCCAGCACCATAAGTGACTGATATGAAATCGGGGTTCAATGTCGAGAGCGCTGAAACGGCCGACCATAACCGCTCTTCTCCAGCCGTATCTTTAGGTGGAAATAACTCCATCGAAATTGTCGGCAGGCCATTGATTGCAGTGCTCATAGGGAATCAGGGTACCTTTACCGCGTGGAATTTGATGGAATTAACGGACTTCGCCAGGAGATTGATAAGAGCCTTGCTGCATTCTTTGCCCGTGAGTCGACCTACTTAGGGCGAGTGGGCAGCGAATTACAACCCGTCTCTGATGCGCTCGGACATTTCTTGCTAGATAGCGGTAAGCGGCTACGTCCGCTCTTTGCGGCGATTGGTCACATTGGTGCAGGCGGTGAGATCACCGAAGAGAGCATTGCTGCACTAAGCGCTCTGGAACTTGTGCATGTGTGTGCCCTGATTCACGACGATGTGATGGATGCCTCCGATACCAGACGCGGTGCACCAGCAATCCATAAACAATTTCAAGAACTTCATGCCGCACAATCTTTGACCGGCAGTGGTGAACAATTTGGAGTTGCCGCCGCGATTTTGCTTGGTGATTTGGCTCTGGTCTGGGCCGCAAAGATGCTGCACGAATCGGGCATGAGTCCGAAATATATTCTCCAGTCACTCCCCGTTTACGATGAAATGCGCGTTGAGTTGATGGCAGGTCAATATCTCGACATCTACGAACAAGCTTTGGCCAGTGAAAGTGTGGAACGCTCACTCAAAGTAGCTCGTTATAAATCAGGGAAGTACAGCATTGAAAGGCCGTTACATTTCGGAGCAGCTCTAGCACCGGCCGCCTTACCGAACGTCTACTCCACCTATTCGAATTATGGCCTGCCCCTTGGTGAAGCCTTTCAACTTCGCGATGATGTCATGGGCGTCTTCGGTGATCCACAGCAAACTGGCAAACCAGCTGGCGATGATCTGCGCGAAGGTAAGCGGACTGTTCTGATTGCATCAACGCTCAACAGCGCAAGTGAGAGCCAAAGGGTAGTTTTCGAGCGTCACTTTGGACGCATCGACCTTGACTCAGCGGGGGTCGATGAGTTGCGCCAGATCATCATTGATACTGGCGCCCTTGCACGTGTTGAATCCCTCATTGATGAGATGACTTTCAACGCGCACCAAGCCCTCGTTAATGGTGAAATTGAGCCGCTGGCTAAGGCCATGCTCGATCAGATGGCTATTGCAGCTACCAAGCGCACTACCTAGTCGACCTCAATCTTTGTAAGGAAGCCGTCATGAAGAAAGTTACTGGCCCAACCGATCACGTTGTCATAGTTGGTGCTGGCCTTGGCGGACTCAGTACAGCTTTACGTCTTGCCGGTGCTGGCCGGAAAGTTACTGTTGTGGAACGCGAAAGCGTTCCCGGCGGTCGCAATGGTCTGCTCATGAAAGATGGTTACGCATTTGATACTGGGCCAACCGTTCTCACGATGCCAGATCTCATCTCAGATGCTCTGGCATGCGTCGGTGAGAAATTGGAAGATTGGCTGGACTTAATCCCGCTAGACCCGCTCTATCGCGCTTTTTATCACGATGGCTCAACGTTAGATGTTCACGCCGATACCACAGCGATGCAGGCCGAGATCGAACGAACTATCGGAAGCAGCGAAGCTATTGGCTACGGTAAATATGTAGATTTTGTCACCAAACTTTATAAGTATGAAATGAAAGATTTCATTGATCGAAATATTGATTCCCCGTTTCACTTACTCACGCCAAACTTGGCAAAACTTGTCGCCATCGGTGGCATGCGAAAGTTAGCTCCTAAAGTCAATCAATTCTTAAAAGATCCACGCACTCAGAAGGTCTACTCGTTTCAAGCGATGTACGCCGGGGTAAGTCCGCAACAAGCGCTGGCGATTTACGCAGTCATTGCATATATGGATTCGGTGAACGGTGTCTTCTTTCCAAAAGGTGGAATGCACGCTGTACCTCGAGCACTTGCTGGCGCAGCCCAAAAGCATGGCGTGGAGTTCAAATACGGAACCACAGTCACTTCGGTAGAACATTCCGGGGCTCGCGCACGCGCTGTCGTAACAGATACAGGCGAACGCATCGAATGTGATGTTGTCGTTCTCAACCCAGATTTGCCGATCGCATGGAAGCAGCTTCTGGGAGAAGAGCCACGTAAAGTGAAGAAGCTTAATTACTCGCCGTCGTGCGTCACGCTCCTTGTGGGTAGCGAGAAGAAATACGAACGCCTGGCTCACCACAACATCCATTTTGGTGAATCTTGGGATAGGGTATTTGACGAACTCATCACCAAAAAAACGCTCATGAGCGATCCCAGTTTGCTTGTTACCGTTCCCACCCACGACGATCCAGATTTAGCGCCTGCTGGCAAATCTTCTTACTACGTCCTCTTCCCTACCCCGAACTTAGATGCAGATATTGACTGGCGGAAAGAAGCCCCTGCCTATCGCGAGCGAATGTTGCGCACCATGGAAGAGCGCGGCTATGACGGTTTTGCAGAATCAATCGAAGTTGAACATATGACCACGCCGCTAGATTGGCAGGCACAGGGAATGGAGCGAGGTGCACCTTTTGCAAGCGCGCATACCTTCTTCCAGACTGGCCCGTTTAGACCTGCAAATATGGCCGCTGGTTTTGAGAATGTTGTGTTTGTTGGATCTGGCACTCAACCAGGAGTTGGTGTGCCGATGGTCTTAATCTCTGGCCGCTTAGCAGCAGAGCGGATCGTTGGCGCAGTTAAATAGTCTGGCGAGATAAAGTTCTCACGTGATCGCACAAAGATCATCAACGGCAAATAAATCTGAGCAAAGAGCCCAAAGAAAGGTGGATCTTTAATCGTGGAAGAATTAAGCGCAGCAGGAATCACCGATTCCACGCTTCGTGCATCCTACGAAGCCTGCAAGGCTCTTAATTCGCAGCACGGCAAGACGTATTACTTAGCAACTCTCCTACTTCCCAAGAAAAAGCGACCATATGTTCACGCGCTGTATGGATTTGCGCGCTATGCCGATGAGATCGTAGATGATCTCAATTCGCCGCTGAGTATTGCTGAAAAAACAGAACTTTTACAGAGGTGGAGCGATGGCATCCTCCACGATATCCAGCAAGGTAGCTCCTCCGACCCGATTGGGGCAGCACTTGTAGATACTGTTAACAAATTTTCAATTCCACTCGAATATTTCCAGGCATTCATCCACTCAATGACTATGGATTTGAGCGTGGGTGAATATCAGAACTTTTCTGACCTCATGGAATATGTCTACGGCAGCGCGAGTGTTATTGGTCTGCAGATGGTTCCCATTTTGGGAGCCCTCTCGAACGATGCTTATCAGGCTGCTGAAAAATTAGGAACAGCATTTCAGTTAGCTAACTTCATCCGCGATGTTGGCGAAGATTTAGAGCGTGATCGCATTTATCTTCCAATTCAAGAACTAGCCGATCACGGTGTTACCCGACAGATGCTTCACAATCGAGTAGTAACACCAGAAATTCGAAGCGCGCTCAAAGCTCAGATTGCACGCGTGCGCGCACTTCAGGCCGAAGCCGCTCCTGGAATTATGATGCTAGAGCCATCGAGTAGAGCCTGTATCGAAGCTGCCAGCGAGCTTTATTGCGGAATTGTGGATGAGGTCGAGAAGATCGATTATGAAATTTTCGATAAGCGCGCAAAAACTTCAACAGCGCGCCGTCTGCGAGTCGCACTTCCTGCCTATATCCGCGCGGTAGCCGCTCGGTAATTCAAAGATGATTACCACGATTGATGGTTGGGCTGGAGCAGGCAAGACCAGTCTGGCAGCCCACTTAGCGCAGACCTTTGCTGAGCGAGGTTCCACCTTTATTGTCCACATGGATGATCTGTACGATGGGTGGGAAGACCCGCTCGGAGATGCACTCACCGCTACCTTGCAATCAATTGTGAGCGCGCATCGCGAAGGACGTGAGCTAGCACTCTCCGCCTACGACTGGAGCAAGGGTGCATTTGGAGAGCCACTCGTTATTCCTGCGGTTGATCACCTGATTTTAGAAGGTGTGGGAGCTGGCCAACGCGCCACTCGAGAATTTGCGCAGACAAAAATCTGGGTTGAGATCGAACCGATAGTTGGATTGCGGCGCGTGCTAGAACGAGATGCTCACATCGTGAGTGACCTAGCCGAGTTTGAAAAACAGATGCGACGATTCTCCGATCTCTCTGCTGCTCATTTTGCAACAGAAGGCACACTCTTTGCCGCCGATTTCGAGGTCAACGGAGCGTCAAACCTCTAAGATTTACCCGTGTCAGATATGACGGGTGAAATTATTGATGGTCGCTATCAGCTTGAATCGCTGATCGCTTCAGGAGGCATGGCAAGCATTTACAAAGCCATTGATATGCGCCTAGATCGCCCAGTCGCAGTCAAAATTATGCACCCGCACTTGGCCAACGATGAAGAATTCGTCCAACGCTTTATCCGAGAAGCTAAAGCCACCGCAGCCATTACTCATCCCAATGTCGTAGCAATCCAAGACCAAGGGTGGAATACGGGTGGTGCGCCGGCTGTATTTATCGTGATGGAATATGTCGACGGCTTCACGCTGCGCGATCTCTTGAACGAACAAGGCAAACTCACGGCGCAAGATCTCCTTAAATATATGACGCCCGTTGTCAGCGCACTTGCACAGGCACATCGCCTTGGAATTACACATAGAGATCTCAAGCCAGAAAACATTTTGATCTCTAAAGATGGCAGAATCAAGATTGCAGATTTTGGACTCGCGCGCGGTGGTGGCTTAGGAGCTACTATGACAGTTGAATCCAGCATCATTCTCGGCAGCGTCTCCTACCTATCTCCCGAACAAGTCCAACGTGGAGTCAGCGACTCTCGAAGCGATATCTACTCTCTAGGAATTGTCTTTTTTGAACTACTAACAGGTCGCAAGCCTCATGAGGGCGAATCTCCTATCGCCATCGCATACAAGCATGTCAACGAAAAGATTCCAGCGCCTAGCACTCTTGTGGATTCAATTCCGCCAGAGCTCGATGCACTTGTCGTCAAAGCTACTGCGACAAATCCGGACCAGAGATACCCAGATGCCGCAGCGCTAGAAGATGCGATGCAAGCCATTGCTGCGCACTTAGATCCGGCAAAGAAACAGTTAAGCCTCTCACTTGACCTCCCAGTTCCACCCTTTCAACCTACTCGTGATGAACAATCCAAGCGAGCTCGCACTTCTAACCGGCAGCGGCCGCAAGTGCGAATCGGTAATACAGTTGTTGAAAATGTGAAGGCGAGCAATCAAGAATTTTCAGAGACCAAGCCAAAGGAAGACTCTATGAGCAAGACTGCGCAAGTACGTCGCAAGCAATCTAGGCGAGTTCGACGTAATCGAAGTATTGCACTTGTCATTCTTCTGGCATTGATTGCGGCTGGTTGGTATGAACTCTCTGGCCCTGGAGCAGGAATATCAATACCCTCTGTTGCGGGAATGAGTCTGTCTGAAGCTAAAACCACAATCGATGCGCTCGGCCTACAAGTAAGCGTAGTTTCACATTCATACAATCCAAATATTCCGGCTGGTGAAGTGATCTCTTCAAATCCAGGTGGGGGTGGACACCTCAAAAAAGGCGGCGTTGTCGATCTCTTCATCTCTGATGGTGCGCAACCTGTTGCTACGCCATCTCCCACCTCAACCCCAACACCAACTCCGCTTCCAACCTCGAGCTCGTCATCGGGCACGCCTTCAGCGATTTCAATTCCGTCCTATGTTGGCATGAGCGGTGATCAAGCGCAGAACGAACTCACTGCAGCCGGATTTGTCGTTAATTCGATTTTTGGTTTCAGCGATACCGTTCCAGCAGGCGATGTCATTTCACAGACTCCTAACTCTCCAGCGTCAGCCCCGGCGGGCTCGACTATCACTATCGTGGTCTCTCAAGGTTCAGCAAATGTATTTATTCCCAACATCAATTCCCTGACACAAAATGCCGCAACGATTGCACTAGAGAATTTGCAACTCCGAGTTGCGGTGAAGAAGATCGGCAAAGGATTGCGGGTAGTGAAGGTCTCGCCACCAGTAGGTTCGTCCGTTGCCCGAAATTCGCTGGTCACGATTACCCTTAAATAACCACGCTTAAAGAGGGCAATTCTTGATCCGATAGGCTTACGGCATGAGCCTGCAAGCAGATCGCCCTCGAATTGGTGCCCACACTCCTACTTCGGGAGGGATGGCTAAACGCTCGATTGACTATGCACTTACTACTTCCGCCGAAGCGATTCAGGTCTTTGCCTCCAACCCTCGCGGTTGGGCAATGCCAGATCCAAATGCCGATGCCGATGCTGCCTTTCGAGCAAAAGCCGAGGAGCACGATCTGGCCGTCTATGTACACGCACCATTTTTGATCAATTTAGGCTCCCCAACACCAAGCACGTACGAAAATTCAGTAGCGTCTACCGCATATTCGCTGAAGCGGGCTCGCGAAATTGGAGCGCTCGGCACTGTGATCCATACTGGATCGGCAGTCGATGAGAACCATGTTGAGAAGGCATGGAAACAAATCAACAAAGGCATGATGCCGGTATTAAAGAAACTTAAAGAAGATGATCCCTGGCTGCTACTTGAACCAACCGCGGGTCAAGGCCAATCATTAGTAAAGAAACTTGATGACCTCACGCGCTATTTTGATGCACTGGAATGGCATCCTAAAGTTGGCGTCTGCCTAGATACTTGCCATGTATTTGCTGCCGGACATGACATCGCTAAAAAAGGTGGAATGACAGAGACTCTTGATTTGCTGGTCTCACTTGTAGGTATTGAACGAATTAAATTGATTCACACTAATGACTCAATGGATATCTGTGGCGCGCTCAAAGATCGCCACCAAAACTTAGGTGAGGGCGAGATCGGCCTAAAAGCATTTGAAGAGCTGATCGCACACCCAGCCGTACAAAATGCTCCGCTTATTCTTGAGACCCCGGGCCAAGAACCAGAACACGGGGCAGAAATCGCGCTACTCAAAAAGATGCGATCTGCGCGCAAATGAGTAAATCACAACGCCACACTGTCCCCATTCTCTTACTTGCCGGCGTGGCGCTAATCTGGGGCAGCACTTTTTCACTTATGAAAAACACCATGGTGCGCACGAACGTCAATTCATTCCTCTCCTGGCGTTTTATTGCAGCAGCCCTGCTCATGGCAATTATTCGCCCCAAAGCATTTAAGGAGATCAACCGCGATTTTCTGCTCAGAGGCGTCGCTATTGGTGCACTCCTTGGAAGCGGTTATCTCTTTCAAACATATGGATTAACAATGACTACAGTTGCAAAGACCGGTTTTATTACTGGCCTTTACTCAGTCTTTGTCCCTCTAGTTGCTGCTGGAATATTTCATGATCGCGTCACCAAAGCTCAATGGTTTGCAGTCTCATTAGCTGCAATTGGATTAGGCTTCCTTTCGCTTAATGGTTTTCGAATTGGTTTTGGCGAATTTTTAGTGCTCATAAGCGCCGTCTTCTTCGCCTTTCATATCGTGGCCTTAAGTCACTGGTCTCCCGGTCGCGACGCGTATGCCCTGACCATGATTCAAATGGCCACCTGTGGCGTACTTTCTCTTCTCTTCTCGGTGAAAAATGGCATTCAACTTCCGCCAGATCACGGCGTCTGGATTGCCATCATGTACTCAGCAATCTTTGCTAGCGCCATCGCATTTATAGTCCAGACCTGGACGCAGTCTTTTATGAGCGCCACAACTGTTGGGGTGATCTTGACGCTGGAATATATCTTCGCAGCGATCTTTGGCGTGCTCTTCTCGCACGAACATCTGACCTGGCGCACGCTAGTAGGCGGCACTTTTGTCATGGCAGGTCTCTACCTCATTGTCCTGATTGAAGGCCGTGACGGGCAAGACGGTAGAAAAGTTCTTGATCAGGATACAGTTCTTACATGATCGATCTTCGCTCTGACACTGTCACCCAACCTTCGCAAGAGATGCGCGAAGCAATGTTTCGCGCTCCGGTCGGAGATGATGTCTATGGTGATGACCCCACAGTAAATTCATTAGAAGAACGAGTTGCCGCCATGTTTGGTCACGAAGCAGCTCTCTTTTCGCCTTCGGGTTCGATGGCCAATCAATTGGCTATTCGCGAGCTCGTTAAACCGGGTGAAGAGTTACTCACCGAATCCTTCGCGCATATTGTTCGCGCCGAACTTGGTGCAGGCGCTGGACTCAGCGGAATAACCACTCGCACCTGGCCCGCAGCTCGCGGCTTATTGCAATGGCAAGATCCACTCTCGATCGCTCGCCCCGACTCTGGACCTTACCTCGTATCAACAACGGCAATTGCCTTGGAAAATACTCATAATTTTGGAGGAGGAACAATCTCCGCTATCTCAGAGATAGCGCAGTTGCGTGCAGCGACTTCTGATCTTGGAATCGCCATGCATCTTGATGGCGCCAGAATCTGGAACGCACATGTTGAAAGCGGCGTAAGTTTTACCGAATACGGAAAACACTTCGACACCATCTCGGTCTGTCTCTCCAAAGGTCTAGCCGCACCCGTGGGCTCGCTGGTAATTTCAGATAAAAAGCGCATCGCTTCGGCGCGAGTCTGGCGCAAACGTTTTGGTGGCGGCATGCGCCAAATTGGAGTGCTTGCAGCAGCAGGACACTTTGCTTTAGACCACAATATTGAGCGACTCACTGAAGACCATCGTCGGGCTCGCACAATTGCTCGCGCCGCCAACGCTGCTGTTAACTCTGTTGTTAATCCAGATCATGTTGATACCAACATCGTGGTCATAGATTTAAGCGGAGCAGCCATGAGCGCTGCAGAAGTAAATAGCGAGCTCAAGTCTGCAGGAATACTTGGAAGCGCTCTTGGACCAACATTTTTACGCTTGGTTACTCACCTTGATATTAATGATGAGGATACCCAGAAAGTCTGTTCGGTATTGCCAAAAATTTTAGAGCGCGCCTTCAAACTTTAGAAGCGCTTGCTTAACATTTAGGCCGTAACCGTAATTTCCTAAGTCGCCACCCGTTTTCACCACTCGATGACAGGGCACAATTGGCGCAATCAGGTTTCTGGCGCACGCGCTACCAGCTGCTCGTACTGCAGCAGCTGATCCAGCCCGCTGCGCAAGTTCAGCGTAACTCATGGTTTTTCCTGCGGGAATCTTGCGCATCGCTTTCCATACTGCTTGTGAAAAATCCTGACCCGGTTGGCGTACTTTGATTCCGTTAAAAGCTTGTAAATCGCCATCAAAATAGTCGGCAACCAAATCGCTGATGACTGGAATCGTACGCACGCTCTTAAATCCGAGCTCGGCATCAGCCAAGTCCAAGCCGGCAACAAGAGGATCTAGTCCATTAAATCCAGCCGCCAAAAGAATCTGCTCTCTGGCAATCAACGAGAGAGTTCCAACTGGCGTCTTATGTGAAACAGTAAAAAGCACGCTCACAGAATAATCTGCTGAGCGTGCTTTTGGAAGGGAGGTTTTTTAACGATCCCGCAACATTTCCGCAACGAGGAATGCGAGCTCAAGAGATTGGGTGTGATTTAGACGTGGATCACAAGCGGTCTCATAGCGATTAGCGAGATCGGCTTCAGAGATTTGTTCACCACCACCAACACATTCGGTCACATCATCACCAGTGAGTTCAATATGAATTCCACCAGGGTGAGTGCCTGCTTGCTTGTGCACTTCAAAGAAGCCACGGACTTCATCTAAAACATCATCAAATCGACGGGTTTTGTATCCCGATGGCGCTTCGTAAGTATTACCGTGCATAGGGTCACACACCCAGAGCACATTGGCACCTGAACGAGTGACCGCTTCAACGAGCGCAGGCAACTTCTCTCGTATCAGGCCAGCACCCATGCGCGTGATAAATGTGAGACGACCAAGTTCATTATTCGGATTGAGCTTTGCAATCATTGCAAGAGCATCCTCTGGCGTTGTTTTAGGGCCGAGTTTGATGCCAATCGGATTGTGAATCTTGGCAGCAAAGTCCATATGCGCGCCATCCATCTGACGAGTGCGCTCCCCTACCCAGACAAAGTGACCTGAGACGTCATAGGCCATGCCTGTACGAGAATCAATCCGTGTCAGCGCCTTTTCATATTCAAGAATCAAGGCCTCGTGACTAGAGTAAAAATCAACCTTCTTAAAACTTTCAGGATCAACACCGGCTGATTCCATGAAATTGAGCGCACGGCCAATCTCATTTGCCATCTGCTCGTAGCGTTGACCAAAGCGAGGATCATTGGCAAAACCTTTGTTCCACTCATGAACTTGGCGCAAATCTGCGAATCCACCTTGGGTGAATGCGCGGACTAGGTTAAGAGTCGCAGCCGAGGTGTTGTACACCTGAACAAGGCGCTGTGGGTTGGGCTGACGGGCTTCTGCAGTAAATTCAATGTCATTCACAGCATCGCCGCGATAGGCAGGCAGGGTTACATCACCGCGGGTCTCGGTGTCATTGCTGCGTGGCTTGGCAAATTGTCCGGCCATGCGACCAACTTTGATGACAGGCATACTCGAGGCGTATTGAAGAACCGCTGCCATTTGAAGAATGGTCTTGATGCGATTGCGAATCGAGTCAGCGGTGGCAGAGTTGAATGTTTCTGCGCAGTCGCCGCCTTGCAACCAAAAAGCTTTTCCAGCAGCTGCTACCGCAATCTTCTCTTTGAGATTGTCACACTCACCAGCGAATACCAGTGGTGGGAGTTTCTTGAGAGTAGCTACGGCCTCTGCAACTGGCTCACCTTGTGGGCCACCCGGCCATTGTGGCTGCTGCGCAGCCACAAGGCTTGAGTCGAATAATGTATCGAGATTATCCATGGAGTAATTCTAGGGAAGTTGGTTTCGCGCGTGGCGACCAATTATCCGAAGAAGACCTCTGCTTCAGCGTACAACGATGGATCGACAAGCTTGAGCTCACCAGTGGCAGATGCCAATGGGACCGACTCAATCTTTGTTCCATGGAGCGCAACCATTGTGCCCCAGTTGCCATTGTGGGCAGCGGTGATCGCTGCCAAGCCAAAACGAGTTGAAAGTACGCGATCGAATGCCGTTGGTGAGCCGCCGCGTTGGATGTGGCCAAGGACTACTGTGCGAGTCTCCTTACCGGTCTTGCTTTCGATCTCTTGTGCAAGCCATTCACCAATACCTGAAAGCTTGACGTGGCCGAATGAATCGAGGGTCTGATCTTTCACCTTCATGTCACCATCTTGAGGGATTGCACCTTCTGCGATGACGATGATTGGAGCAAAGCCATCGGCAAAGCGCGAGTTCACCCATGCTGCGACCTTATCGGTTGAGAACTTCACTTCGGGGATCAAGACTGCGCTTGCTCCACCCGCGATACCAGCGTGTAGCGCGATCCAACCTGCGTGGCGACCCATAACCTCGACGACAAGCGCGCGGTGGTGTGAGTCAGCTGTTGTGTGTAGACGGTCGATTGCTTCAACTGCAATGTTGACAGAGGTATCAAATCCAAAGGTGTAGTCAGTGTTATTGAGGTCGTTGTCGATTGTCTTTGGAACGCCGATGACTTTTACGCCAAGCGCATCAAGTTTGGTCGCAACGCCGAGTGTGTCTTCGCCGCCGATTGCGATAAGCGCATCGATGCCAAGCTTCTCGAGATTGGCTTGAATCTTTTCAACGCCACCTTCGATTTTAAAAGGGTTTGTGCGTGATGAACCAAGAATCGTTCCACCCTTTGGCAAGATGCCACGTGTTGCAGGAAGATCCAATGTCATTGTGAGTCCCTCGAGTGGGCCTTTCCAGCCATCGCGGAATCCGACGAACTCGTATCCGTACTCTTTAATTCCTTTACGGACTACCGCGCGGATTACGCCATTAAGACCTGGGCAGTCTCCGCCACCTGTTAATACTCCAAAACGCATTTTCGCTCCCGAAAGCCTGAAATAGATATGAAATCAAGAATGTGTGGTCAACGATGACTGGCGCAGTCTACCCTTCTCTCTTGGGCCCTGCTAGCAACCCGAGATGAGAGTAGGCGTAAATGAGTCGCAAGAGCTGGTTTAACTTCTGCCTGGTTGGACTCCTGTGGGGCCTGCCATATCTGCTGATCAAGGTAGCGGTTGCCCCGGGCGAGTTCACTCCAGCGTTTCTGGTCTTTGCGCGCGTAGTCATCGGCTCAGCCATATTGATCCCCTACTCATTGCGCAAGGGCATCCTCACACCTGCATTGACTCACTTGCGATGGATCGCGCTCTATGCGGTGTTAGAAATCTGTGGACCATGGCTGCTGATTAGCACTGCCGAAACAAAAATCACCTCTGGGCTCGCGGGACTTCTTGTCGCGACCGCTCCCTTTTGGGCGACCATCATCATGTCTTTTTTGGGCGACAAAACTGTCTGGCACTCAACTCGTTTAGCAGGACTGATTGTTGGTTTCATCGGCGTGGCCTTCGTGGTCGGACTCGAAAGCATTCGCGGTCATCAAAATATCGGTGCTATCTGCATGATTCTGATCGCTACCGTGGGATATGTCAGCGCTCCAACAATTATGAGTCGCAAGGCCCCTGGAATTAATGGCGCCGCTATTAATGCGATAGCTATGGTAATCACGGGAATTATTTACCTGCCTATGGCGATCAAAGATTTTCCAACGCACAGACCATCAGCGCACGCGATAGAGGCAATTATTGCGTTGGGAATTTTCCCGACCGCCCTAGCATTTGCGCTCTACTTCACTGTGATGGCAGATTTTGGTCCTGCACGTGCATCGCTTGTGACCTATCCCAATACCGCCATTGCGGTAGTCCTCGGAATAATTTTCTTGCACGAGCCATTAACACTGGGAATTATGATCGGTTTGCCGCTGGTGCTTGTCGGCTCCTATTACGCCAGCCGCAAAAGCAGCTCGTAGCAAAACCGTTTTTAAGTTCGTTCCGAGAATCCGAGTCTGGCAAGCGCTTTAGGATCTCGCTGCCATTCTTTAGAGACTTTGATGTGAATGCCTAAATAAACTTTTGCATCAAGGAATGTTTCTATCCCGGCGCGAGCACGCATACCAATATCTTTCAAGCGACTTCCCTGCGGTCCGATCAAAATACCTTTTTGAGAGTCGCGCTCAACATGCAGGGTCGCATGAATGTCGTAAAAATTCTTTCCTTCGCGCTTACTCATCTCATCGATAGTAACGACGACAGAGTGTGGCAACTCCTCGAATAGATCGGTAATAGCCGCTTCTCGAATCAGCTCAGTGATATGCAGTTCGGTAGCTTGGTCGGTGTCTATATCTTCTGGGTAGAGCGAAGGCGATACCGGCAAAGACTTCGCTAGGAGCTCAAGGAGGAGATCGGTCTGCTCTAAATTCTTCGCTGAAATGGGAACAATTTCATCGACCACAATTCCAGTGCGCGCCACAAATTGCGCAACTTCCGCTAGCTTGGAGATCAAAGTATCGTTTTTAGCAGTATCGACTTTGGTGACCGCAATGTAAAGATGGCGGATGTGGCCTAACTGCTTAACAATATACTCATCACCTGCACCGATTTCTTCATCCGCCGCTAGGCAGAGCAGCGCAGCATCGACCGACTCCAAGTTCTCACTGACCATACTGTTGAGTCGAGCGCCGAGTAGCGTCTTGGGTTTATGGATACCTGGGGTATCGACCAAAATCATCTGAAAGTCTGGCTTGGAGATGATTCCGCGGATCGGATTGCGAGTGGTGTTGGGATGGTGCGAGGTAATCACGATTTTCTTACCGACAAGCGCGTTGACCAATGTGGACTTACCAACATTGGGACGACCAATGACAGCTACAAATCCAGCTCTGTGAACCTGGGTGGAATCAGTCGTGGGGTTATCGGACATGGCGTTATTCTCTCAGAGTTGAACCAAAGGTCCGACCAATTCCATCAAATCTGCGATTGAAGTAACGAGCTCAGCGCTTCGTTCTGCAATCAATCGATGACAACCATCGCTGGTTGGTGAGGTTATGGGCCCCGGGACTGCCATCACTGGTCGAAATATTCCCGCTGCATCACGTGCGGTTCGCAGTGAGCCACTTCGAAATGCGGCTTCGACCACAACAGTTGCGCGTGAGATAGCGGCAATCAGTCGGTTGCGAATCAAAAACCTTGCAGGAATCGCGTGCACCATCGGTAGAACTTCGGAAAGAAGTAGACCTTCGCTAGCAATTTCCGCGAACATTCTGGCGTTGCCAGCAGGAAACGGCGCGCCAACTCCAGAAGCGAGAATTGCAATAGTTGGACCTTCGGCAAGTAGCGCACCTTGATGGGCAGCAGTGTCTATGCCAAATGCACCACCACTTACCACTGACCATTCTCGATCGACAGCGCCAGCAGCAAAATCGCCAGCCACTCGCACTCCGTATTGTGTGGGATTGCGGGTACCTACTATCGAGAGCGATTGCCTCAGTGTGAGCAAATGTTCGCGCCGGCCGCGACCCAAAAGCGCTATAGGTGGAGCTTCTAAATCATCTAAACCTGCGGGCCAATCGTCATCAGCCCGGGTGATAAGAAATGCTCCGCATGCCTGCATCTCCAAGATTTTTGAGTCAAGATCCAGCGCTCTGGCGCTCTCTTGTAGTCGTGCACCGATTCTCTTATAGCTCGCGAATTTGCCATCCGTTATAGCGGCGACAAGTTCAGTGGCACCTGATTCCTTATATTGCTCATACCAATACGAAGAACCACCTTCAAATAGCGCTAGCAGGGTCAAGTAGTCGCGTTGTTGCTTATCATCGATAGCCACTTAGAAAATATCTGCGCCTTCGCGAAGTGAGAAAGCCATGCCAACATCATCACGTGTAGGAATGTGGTGACCTTTGCTATCAGCCACCGACCACGCCAGTCGTAGAACTTTATGAAAACCTCGAGCACTTACTCGTTCACTCTCGAGTTCATTGTGAAGAAAACTCATACCCTCTTTCGAAGCGCGAAACTTTTGGCGAAGCGCACTAGCTGGAATTTTTGAGTTGACTTGCCAATCGCAACCTGAAAAACGTTCAGCCGCAATTTCTCGAGCGCGAATCACTCGGTTACGGACGACCTCACTGCTCTCGCCCAACTCTGATGCAGCCATCTCCGATCTGCTCGGGGTCTCAACGAAAGTTCGAATATCAATCCGATCAAGCAGAGGTCCAGAGAGCTTTTGTAAATATCGACGAATCTGCACTGCCGTGCAGGTGCAAGCGCGACCACGACCACTGTATTTGCCACACGGACATGGGTTTGCGGCTAAAACCAAGAGGAAGTTTGCAGGATAGGTCACGGTGCCTGATGAGCGCGAGATAGTGATTGCTCCGGATTCCAACGGCTGTCGAAGAGCATCTAAGACTCCGCTGCGACACTCTGGCGCTTCGTCGATAAAGAGCACGCCTTCATGCGCGAGCGAGCAGGCACCGGGCCGCACAGAATGAACACCGCCTCCCACCATTGTTACTGCAGTAGTTGTGTGATGCGGAGAGACAAATGGCGGTAGCGCATCGTGATTGGCTGCGCGAATAGATAATCCAGCAACCGAATGCACGGCCCGCACCGCTAGAGCTTGTTCAGTTGTAAGCGGCGGAAGAACTGTGGGAATTCGTTCTGCCAGCATAGTTTTACCGGTCCCGGGCGGTCCGATAAAAAGTAAGTGATGCGCACCGATCGCGGCAATTTCTAAGGCGAATCGTGCTTGGGGTTGACCCACTACGTCGCTGAGATCAAGCACATGAGGTCGCTCCGAGTTAATCGGAGTGATTGGCACATCTGGCACCACTCCCTCCTTTACATAAGCCATAACTTCTTCCAGAGTATTCACTGCGATCGTGTGAATACTTTCAATACCACCACTCTCGCCAAGGTTGATTGCTGGAATTACGGCACGTTCAACGTCCTGTGTGCTGGCAGCCACGAGCGCCGGCAACACTCCGCGTACCGACTTCACTGAACCGTCGAGTGAAAGCTCACCAAGAAATACAGTGGAGTCCAGCGAGCCGGCAGGTATCAAGCCCTGCGCGATCATCAACGCAACTGCTATTGGCAAGTCAAAGCTCGAACCACTTTTAGGTAGCCATGCTGGCGAGAGCGAGACAGTAACGCGCTTATTTGGCCATGGGGCTCCACTATTGATCAGCGCAGAGCGCACTCGTTCACGCGACTCTGATAGCGCTGCATCAGGTAAGCCAAGAAGTGTGTAACCAGGAAGCCCTTCGGATATATCAACTTCAATCTCAATAACGTGGCCGGTCAGACCCATCAGGGCGATAGATTTCACTTTTGCCAACGTCATTACAGCACGCCTTTTCGGTAATCGATCTCTACATTCTGACCTTTGCCAAGTAGAACCGCCGCGCAATCAATTCGATAATCACTCCCCCAACTTCCATGAAGTGAAATCCAAGCCAGTGCTAAGCGCTGAAGCCGATGCGCCTTTTTGGCATCAATCGCTTCAAGGGGATGCCCAAATTTTTCAGAACTACGCGTTTTTACCTCAACGAAAACAATAGTTGCGCCCTCTTGCGCAATGATGTCGACTTCGCCCTCTTTAATCCGCCAATTGCGATCAAGAATCGTCAAGCCATCTCGTTCTAGGTATTGCGCTACATAGTGTTCCCCAGTTGCGCCAATTGTCTGCAAAGTTCCCATAGTCGGGAGATTAGATGCGAGAGTTCAACCGTATAAAAGTGTTTATTTTCAGTTGTGGCTAATCAGCCATTGTGGAAAACTCTTTAAGAAGAGAGCAGTTCTTTAATATTCGCAAATGATCTGCGATGTATGGGCGTGACACCATGCTTGTGCAAAGCCTCAGTATGAACCTTGGTGATATATCCCTTATGTTTCGCAAATCCATAAGATGGATACAAGAGATCTGCTTGTCGCATAATTCGATCTCGATAAACCTTAGCCAGGATTGATGCCGCACTGACTGAGAGCGCGACCTGATCGCCTTTCCATACTGCAAGATTTGGCACCAAAAGTCCCGGGATCGCATAACCATCGGTCAGGACATAATCTGGCGTGGTGGAGAGTGCGTTTATTGCGCGTCGCATTCCTTCTAGGTTACATACGTGAAGTCCTTGAGCATCAATCGCTTCTGAGGTGATTTCAATAATGGAATACGACAACGCTTGCTCGGTGATAACGTCAAATAATTCTTCGCGCCGTTTTTCGCTTAAAGCTTTGGAATCTTTCACTGCGTTCAACTCCGGTGAACGCAGCTCCGGCAAAATTACTGCAGCTACTACTAACGGACCAGCACATGGACCACGCCCGGCTTCATCTACACCGGCGATTGTCTTTACTCCAGATTCCCTGAGAACTTCTTCTAGGTCAGTCATGGATGGATTTCTACAACGAACAGTGGAATGAATTTCTTCAGGTCCGCAGCGATGTGCTATTTCTGGACTGGGATTTTAGAGAGGTCATGCCCAACAGGAAGGAATGAGATGTGGCTAAACGGCCAGACAATAAATTCGGCGCGACCTACAACATCACTGAGTGGAACCATTCCTTTATGAACATCGTCGGTGTGAAAACGAGAGTCTGCACTCGCCGCGCGATGATCGCCCATCACCCAGATATAGCCTTGAGGGACGTGAACGCTAAATTTCATATCGCTTGGAGTATTTCCAGCGAAAATATATGGCTCGTTTATGGAAACGCCATCGACGACGAGGTGGCCTTTAACGTCGCAGCACACTACCGTGTCGCCGCCCACGCCAATTACTCGCTTTACCAAGTATTGAGTGGCGGGATCTGGGAGAACACCAACATCAACTAGTGCGCTCTTCACATCTTGCGTGATGCGCGAACCAGTTGGAACCGGTGGTGCGCCTAACCAATTATCTGGATCTTTAAAAACAACAACTTCACCCCTGCGAATATCGCTAAACATCGCAGCAAATTTATTGACGGCGATACGGTCACCAATTTGTAGAGTGTTCTGCATCGAACCAGAAGGCACAAAGAAGAAGTGAACAATGAAAGTTTTGACAACAATAGAGACAACGAGCGCAGCGAGAACAATGATGGGAACTTCTCTGAGAAGTGAACCCTTCTTAGGAAGGCGCATCGTTAAGAAATTTTCCGAAGAAAATTAAGCTTGCTCTGGTGAAGACTCTGCTTCAGTCGCAGCTTCTTCAACTGCAGGAGTTTCAACCACAGCTTCAACTACACTCTCAACTACCGGAGTCTCAACTACTGCCTCAACAGCTGGAGTCTCAACAACCTCATCGAATGATTCAGTGATGATGAATTCGTTGTTTGCGCCACGACGCTCTTTAATCTTGGCAGCCTTACCGCGTAGATCACGGAGGTAGTAGAGCTTCGCACGACGAACATCACCGTGGCGAACCATCTCGAACTTCTCAATGACAGGAGTGTGTACTGGGAAGGTACGCTCAACACCGACTCCGTAAGAGAGTTTGCGGATTGTGAAAGTCTCGCGGATTCCAGAGCCTTGACGGCGGATAACTACGCCTTGGAAAACCTGGATACGGCTCTTGTTACCTTCGATAACACGAACGTGGACCTTGATCTCATCACCCGAACGGAAGGCGATAACGCCCTTGCGGAGGGATGCAGCATCGACTGCGTCTAACACGTTCATGGGTAGTCCTTTTCTTCAATACTTCACGTAATTTACGTGAGGCTCACCAAGCGAGCCCACTAGAAGGCTGTATCTTGCCACAAAGGGGCCAATTCAGGCTAATCCGCTACCGCCCCAGCGCCTGCTGCGATCTCGGCCATCAGCTCTGCGTGCAGGGCCTTTCCGCCGGCGATCGTCATCTCCTCGTTTGGCTCGCCCCCAGATAACCCGGTCACTACGCCACCTGCTTCGCGGCAGATCAAGGTCGCCGCGGCGAGATCCCACTCCTTGAGGTCGCGCTCAAAATAGCCGTCGAAGGAGCCAGTAGCCACGTGACAGATATCCACGGCAGCTGCCCCAAAGCGGCGAATATCCCGAACTTTTGGGATCAGGCCAGAGATGAAGGCGGCCTGCTCTCGGCGGCGAGCGGTGTCGTAGGAGAATCCGGTTCCGATCAGCGCTGAACTTAGAGGGATTGGATCATTGACCGAGATAGGTCGACCATTTTTAAATGCTCCACCCCCACGAGTGGCATACCAGAGCGAATTGATGGTCGGGGCGTAAACCAGCCCCATAAGTACACCATCACCATCTTTTGCAGCGATGCTGATATTCCAACCAGGCAGATCGTAAAAGTAATTCACTGTACCATCGATCGGATCGATCACCCAGGTGATACCGCTCGTCGATGGGCGGGCTGTATCTTCCTCGCCGATAATTCCATCGCCCGGGCGCGCAGCCAAGATTTCGCGCACAACCAACGCCTCGCTGGCATGATCCATCTGGGTCGCAAAATCACGCGCGGAACTTTTCTGGTTGATCGACATGGCATCTGGTCGCTCTACCAACAACTCTCCGGCTTTGCGCGCAATGCCGTGTGCAAGAGCAAGAAGTTCATTCCCCAAATCTGCAGCTACTTGTTGCGGCAGATGCGAGCTGACTTCTGGCTTTCCTGCTTCACGGTTACTCATGGGGTAAACCTAGATTTATACATTCACCATCGCAACCCACCGCGCAGTAGCCCTATTTGAGAGCGCAAATATGGCACTCTTTGCCCGTGACTGATCTACGACTTGTTAGCCGATCCGAAGATGGCAGCCATCTTGAACTTAAAGATAGCGACGGCCGAAGCTACTCGCTGCGGATTAGCGATCAACTTCGCGCTTTCGTCAACCAACCTCGACTAGTAGCCGTGACTCCAACATCCGATTCACCACAGGCCATTACTGTCAAAGAAGTGCAAGCCAGACTTCGTGCAGGTGAGAGCGCAGATTCTCTCGCTCGCACAACCGGTTGGTCGGCCGAGAAGATTGAAAAGTTCTCTGGACCAATCATGCAAGAGCGCGCATACATCATTGAATTAGCGTTGGCTACTGCGCTCTCAAAGGATAAGCATGCTCCTACGCTGTCAGCCGCGACCATTGCTCAACTCTCACCGCGCGGCGTTGATATGGAATTAGTTGAATGGAATACCTGGCGCAATAGCGATAACACGTGGAAAATCATTCTGCTCTACCCTCAAAAAGATGGTGGTCAAGGCGAAGCTAATTGGAACTTCGATCTTGCAACCCGCGCACTCGTTGCGCAAGATGAAGGCGCTTCCTGGATTGCTGGCGAAGAACGCAGCGCCAAGCAATCAGCAACACCTCCTACACACGGCCTAGTATTCCCATCTTCGTCAACACCACCACGTTTGGTGGCAGTGCGAGAAGAGAGTGATGAAGACGCAGAAGTTGAGCCGATTCGCATCACCACAACTCCCACTGCGATCACGCCAAATAACCCAGCATCAAACAATCTAGAAACTATTTTTGACAGCGCTCCGGTGACTTCATCGAAGAAATCTGATGATGATTTACCCGCCGATGCTAAGCGCGATGGCGTCACTAAACGTTTAAAAATTCCATCATGGGACGACATCATGTTTGGCGGCAAGAAAGACTCAGATAACAGCTCCGAGTAGCGGAATCTCTACCTCGGCCGCACTTAATCCACCGTGCTGCCCAATAATCGCACTCTCTTTTTCCACTCGAGTTGGATCGATGAACACAATCTCGTCCTGCGCAATTGCAATTAGATCTCCCAATCGATCCAGGCTTTGCGTTCTTACTTCTACGCCAAAGAGGCCTGCACTTACAGCTTCTGATTTGGTATAGATGGTTGCCTTATTACCTAAGTACTCCCGCCACGTGGCTGCGATTTCATCGACATAGCCCAGATTGCTGCGAGAGATGAGTTCAGAGTCGAGATAGATATGGCGCACGCGCGGTTCGCCACCAACGAGTTCCACACTGTTCATCAGTGGATTGTCTTGTCCCAAGACAATTCTTTCGCCTGCATTTATCATTCCATGATCTGCTGTGAGATAGAGCGAAGATCCGCGTGGAAGTTCATTCGCTAGTCGAATCGTCAACTCCGCAACCTCCCTGAGCGCAAGCAACCACTGCTGCGAACCAACACCAAAGTTGTGTCCCGCGTTATCGACGATATTTGTATACACATATGCAAAAGAGTGTGGTTCAGCGAGCGCATTCACTGCTTCACTCACGCTCTCTGATATCTGATTCGAAGATCGATACGTTGCGCCTCGAAGTGATGCCTGCGTGAAACCACTCTGGGCATAACGCTTATCGCCGATGGTGGTGACATGAAAACCTGCTGCGGCGGCTCTTTCAAAAAGAGTTGGGGTCACTTGCCATGCTTGCGGATCAATCTTTGGATCCCATTTGAGTGGATTCATCAACCGACCGGGTGAACCGCTTTCTGGAATTCTTACGGTGTAGCCCAACATTCCGTGAACTCCGGGCAGCACTCCGGTTCCGAGTGAAGTCAGGTTTGTGACAGTAGTGCTGGGAAAGTGTGAGCTCATCTGGGTGTGCGTTGTGAGCTCTAAAAAGATCGAGAATTCACTGCCATAGCACGCCAGCGAGTGCGTTCCCAAACCATCAATAAGAAGCAGGCAGATTCTTTTACTGCTTGCTAGTTGCAATCTGTTTTCGGTTCCAGGCAACCCCAAGGCAGCGAAGAGTGACTGTGATAGATCCGACAGTCCTGGGCGCGTGAGGCTCACATCCCCAGTCTGCCGTAACTTGCGTGGCAAGATACGCGATATGGCCCGTACCCCTAAAGCCGTTCTCCCAAAACCAGGTGAGAACCCAGGCAAGATCATCGATATCGACGTCTCCGCTGAGATGTCAGAGTCCTTTTTGGAATATGCCTATTCCGTTATCTACTCACGCGCCCTTCCCGACGCTCGCGACGGATTAAAGCCGGTTCAGCGCCGCATCCTGCACATGATGTTTGAGATGGGGCTTCGCCCAGATAAGGGGCACGTCAAGTGCGCCCGCGTTGTCGGTGAAGTGATGGGTAAGTTGCACCCACACGGAGATGGCGCAATCTACGACGCAGCAGTACGTCTCGCTCAACCTTTCACCACTCGCCTACCGCTGATCGATGGCCATGGAAACTTCGGCTCACTCGATGCTGGTCCGGCCGCTATGCGTTACACCGAGGCTCGCCTTGCACCAGCCGCTATGGCGATGGTCGATGAAGCCGATGAAGATACCGTTGATTTTGGTGGCAACTACGACGGCCAACTCCTTGAGCCGCTTGTTCTTCCTGCAGCATTCCCAAATCTGCTGGTCAATGGTGCGACCGGAATTGCGGTTGGCATGGCCACAAATATGGCGCCACACAATCTCGGCGAGGTGATCGCAGCCACCAAGCACCTGATCGATAACCCAAAGGCCACTCTTAAGGCGCTGATGAAATATGTGCCGGCTCCAGATTTTCCAACTGGCGGGGAGATCGTTGGACTTGAAGGCGTTGCTGATGCTTACGCGAGCGGCCGCGGTTCATTTAAAGTCCGCGCTACTGCGGTTATTGAGAAAGTCACCAGCCGCAAGCAAGGCATTGTGATTACTGAGTTCCCATTTAATATCGGTCCTGAAAAAGTTGTTGAAAAGATCGCTGATCTGGTCAAAGCAAAAAAGATCCTCGGTATCTCAGATATCGTCGATCTTTCCGATGGCCAACAAGGAACGAAAGTCGTCATCGAAATCAAAAATGGCTACGAACCAGAAGAGATTTTGGAGAAGTTGTACAAACTCACTCCTATGGAAGATCAGTTCTCGGTCAACGCCGTGGCGCTGGTCAATGGTCGCCCACAGACTCTCGGTCTTAAGGAATTGCTCCAAGTCTTTATCGATCACCGCGTCGAGGTTGTGCGTCGTCGCTCAGAGTTCCGTAAAGCAAAGGCAGAAGGTCGTCTCAATCTCGTAGAAGGCTTGCTCAAGGCAATTATCGATATTGATAAGGTCATCAATATCATTCGTGCTGCCGAAGATGCGAATGAAGCAAAAGCTGCGTTAATCAAGAGCTTTAAGCTCTCCGATGAGCAAGCGACCTATATCTTGGATATGCCGCTTCGTCGCTTAACAAAGATGAGCAAGCTAGAACTCGAAAGCGAAGAGAAGTCACTGAAGGCAACCATCGCAGAGCTCAAGAAGATCTTGGCGACAGAGGAGAGCATTAAGGCCCAGGTTTCATTGGAGCTCACTGAGGCGTCGAAGGCATTTGCTACACCGCGCCGTACTCGTATCGGCGCCGCGTAAAAAGCCGTACTCGTATCGGCGCTGCGTAAAAAGCTTTTTAAGCGTCGATCCGATCG
>Ga0214180_1000057_pt1 | contig 45107 bp, 43 predicted proteins | sample TroBogEpilimnion_22_FD_153018 | JGI IMG/M metagenome (GOLD analysis project Ga0214180, IMG submission 153018) | Freshwater microbial communities from Trout Bog Lake, WI - 16OCT2007 epilimnion | ecosystem: Environmental > Aquatic > Freshwater > Lake > Epilimnion/Euphotic zone | place: Trout Bog... | reverse complement strand
CGAGATCACCCCATTCCTCTCTTTGTGATGTGACACCCCTTTGCAAGGGTTGAAACAGAAGAAAGGAATTACATGCGGCATGAAATTGAAGTTTCCATTAGTTGCAACGAGTGCGTACGTCGCGATACTCCTGACTGCCAAGGTTGCTTGGTGAGTTTTGTTGTTGGGGGAGCGCCCGATTCACTCGAGCTCACCTCGAGCGAGGCGGCCATGGTCGAATTGCTCGCTCAGGAGCAAATGATTCCGCGTTTGCGATTTCAATCAGTAAATTCCGAGGCGTAAGTACCCTCGATTAGATTGGTGTCTGTGACCCGGCACCTTCTAATCACTAATGATTACTTGCCAAAAACCGGTGGCATCCAGGTCTATCTGCATGAACTGTGGCGACGCCTGCCAAGTGGTGAGGCCGCAATTCTTACCGCCAATTCGGATCCTGGTGCCAAAGAATTCGATGCAAAATCCGAAGTGGTGATTGAACGTATTCCAGAAGGAACGCTATTTCTACCAACGCGCAAGATCCGCAAATACATTGAAGAGGCCATTGCTAGGCACGATCCCGAGTTGGTAATTCTTGATCCCGCCTGGCCACTCGGCCTGCTGGGGCCAAAACTTTCTCGCCCGTATGGAGTGATACTTCACGGTGCGGAAGTCACAATTCCGGGCCGACTTCCCTTTACTGGCGCCTCGTTGCGCTACATCTTGCGAAATGCAGAACTCGCGATCTGTGCTGGGACCTATCCAGAGGCCGAGGCCAGACGAAACGCCGCTGAATTTATGCCAGCGGTAGTCCAAGTTCCACCTGGCGTCGATCTTGAGCGCTTTGTGCCTTTGACTAAGGCTCAGCGTGAAAAGACCCGTGCAGAGCTGGATATTCCCGAAGGGGCACTCGTTGTTGCTTCTTACTCGCGCCTTGTTCCGCGCAAGGGAATGGATGTTCTCATTGAGGCCAGCGTTCAACTCAAAAATGAATTCCCAAACCTTCTGGTAATGATTGGGGGTAAGGGAAGGGACGCGAAAAGGCTCAATAACTTGGCAACCAAGTTGAATGCCCCCGTACGATTCCTCGGGCGAGTCAGTGACGATCTTCTTCCTGCCTGGCTTGGGGCGAGTGACATTTTCGTTATGGCGTGTCAAAGCCGGTGGTTTGGCCTCGAACAAGAAGGCTTCGGGATGGTCTTTGGCGAAGCTGCGGCTGCAGGGATTCCACAAGTCGCCGGGCGCTCTGGTGGATCGCACGAGGTTGTCCGTCACGGCCAAACAGGTCTCATTGTTGAGCGTCCAAAGTCGGTAACTCAACTTGCTGATGCAATGCGCCAATTATTGGCGGACTCAGAGTTGCGAGAATCGATGGGAGCAGAGTCTCGAAAGTTGGCTGAAGAGAACTATTCGTGGGACGCGTTAGCTGCAGTACTTGCGAATGGCCTCGCACCCTATGAGGGTGGGACACAGTGAAGGTCGGGATAGTCCTCCCATCCTTCAGCGCAGATGCAGAAGCGGCTTTTGCAATTGCCGCTCAGGCGGAACGAGCCGGCATCGACGGAGTCTTCGCCTACGACCACATTTGGCCGATGGGATCACCCGGCAGACCAGCAATTTCGCCATTCCCACTGCTCGCCGCGATTGCCACGCGTCACCGGAAGTTGATTGTCGCTCCTTTGGTTGCGCGGGTTAGTTTGGCCGAGCCCGAACGACTCGCCCAACGCTTTGCGACTCTCGAGAAGATTGCCCCCGGAAGGGTTATTGCCGCACTGGGAACGGGTGACTCGATGAGCCTCGATGAAGAGATCGCCCTGGGACTGCCCGTCTTAAGCGCCAAGGAGCGTCGGGAGAAATTGCGCGACGTGGTTCGGCTCCTACCTAAATCAATGGAGAAATGGTGTGGTGGCGGTGGAGAAGAGACCAACCAAATCGCTCGTGAGTTTGAGATGGTCTTAAATCTTTGGGACAGCACGGCCCAAGAACTAAAACAGGCATCCCTCGAAGGTCCAGTTTGTTGGGCTGGCCCCAAGCCCGGAAACATGTCTGAGGCGGTTAGGGGATACGAAGAGGCTGGTGCCACCTGGGCGGTCGTCGCAGGAAATGTGAACCTCGAGGTTCTAGCGAGCCTTAAGGGATAGAGGTCGGCGGCGCCTTCACAGTAATCCGAGGAGGATTGCCGTCAATGGTGTCCCACTCGAGGTAACCGGCATAGGACTTCATGTGATCAGGGAGTTGGTTCGCGACTCCAAAGATTGGACCCGAGTTCCCCGCAATGAGATCGCCCATCATGTCGGCACTTTGAATAGTGACGTTCATGAAGGTCGCGCCCGTTAAGTCATTGATAATGAACATTGAAGCGGTCAAATTAACATTGACAAAGATTGCTCCGCGAAAATCACAGTGCGAAATGTTGGCGTTCGAAAAATTGGCGCCAGTGAGATTCGCTCCAGCAAAACTTACGTTGTCGATTGACGCGTTGTCGAAGTTCACACCGGCGAGATTGGCGCCAGCGAAACTGTCATTTTGGAAACTGACTGACTGAAGGCTTGCGCCGTGGAAGTCGGTGTTGTTGAAACTGCTGTAGTACGCCTGCGCAGTCTTAAAATCGCCGCCCGCAAATGAACAGTTAGAGAAGTCAGAATTTTGGTAGTTCGTACCACTAACGAATTGCTGGCCGTGGCAGGTCGGAATGGTGGTCGTTGGATCGGTCGTCGTGCTCGAGGTGTCCGCCACGGTAGTAGTAGTGGTCTCAACTGTGGAGGTTGTCGTGGAGCTGTCGGCGTTCACGATGGTGGTAGCTCCCAATAGCGCGCATGTCGCTCCAAAAGCCAGTAATGAAATTGCCTTGACCAATGGTGTCGCTTTGATTCTGCTCATGACCTAATGCTAGGCAAACGTAGTGACAGTTCCTCAACTCAATTTCAAGAGCGAAATCGGAAGTAAAAAGCCCCGAATATCAGGACAATTCCAATGTTTGCCACTAGGCGTTCCAACGTCCATCGGCTCTGACGAAAAAAGAGAATGTCTACGGTGACGATGGCGGCGACCATTATCAGGATCAAGAGGGCCCGAAATGTAGTGCTGCTCACACCCTCAGCATAGTTGTGTCACACCCGTGGCCTAGTATTTCTTCCGTTACATCAAGAGGAGTTGAGGGACCTAGCCCTTTGAAGCTCCGCCAACCGACCTTCGGGCACGGTGGCAATGCTGGGATCGATGAGGAGAAGAATGAAAAAAGTTATTGTTGCTCGCCGTGCGGCCTTAAGTACAGTTCAGCACTGGAGCTCACTCGAACAAGTTGCTGCGGCACTTTCGTTAATTGACGGAGGCCTGCGCATTGTTTACGTGGAGCGCCTGGGTAAGAAGTATCGATGGAGCTTTGCCCACTCGGGCGGGCCCTACGCACTGTTTAGAACCGTTGAGGCCTATCTGGGCGTTGAACGCGGACGCCTGTTCGGTGGATTTCGCACCTTAAAAGACGGAACAACTATTCAGTGTGAGAATCCAGAAGACTTCGACAAGCCAGATAATTGGGTTGTGGTTCCTGGGGACTCTGACTTAAGTGCCGAGAATCTCGAGGAACTCTTGAAGGGCAGTCGTTCTAGTGGGGGGACCAAGTCCAAGTTTGGGTTTTTGAAGTCACCATGGAATTTGGGTTCGTAGTCGTTGCCTCAACAATCCAATTCGTTCCCTTGTTGAATAGCCAAACGGGATTGGGCGAGGTGTAGACCAAGGTGACCGTCGAGCGAGCTGGGACAATTGGATTCGGCGTGGACCAAAACCCGACTGGGTGAGATCCAGAAACCAATACCAAAACGTGCGGCTCGACCGGCTGAGAGGTCGAATTCGTGATGGTCAATTTCAGGTTATTGATTTGCTGCCCGCCGGCGAGGACCTCGTAACCAACTACGCGAAGTGAAAGACCTGAAGGCAAGAAGGCCAGAAGGAGACCCAAGGCGACGAAGCCCGCACCAAGCCCACGCATGATGCGAAGGCCTAGCGATGACCTGGAAAGGTTGTGCTCGCCGTGGCGCACGGTAAGTGCGGCCGCAATGCCGGCGGGAACGAAGTCAATGTAATAAGCGGTGAGAGAGCGTGCGGCTATGAAGAAAACGAGAGGCAGCAGGAACAGCCACGCCTTGGACCAGCGAAGTGGGTGAGACCAAATAGCGACTGCCAGAAGGAGCAAGACTCCGAGTCCCGCGACGCTGAGCCACAGCGGACTCACGCTATTGAGCAAGCCGTGTTGAACGACCGAAACGAGGCCCTGACCATCGGGAATGAGTGGCTGGGTAAGAGGAATCAGCACGCCATGCCACCAGGCGCGAGCATTCCAAATTATGAAAGGCAAATTCAAGAACGCGAAAGGAGCAATTGCGAGACCTACGTAGCTGGCCCCAATTTTCCACAGTGAACGGTCGAGGTCGCGTGCTTCCGCCAAGACCACGAGGAGGAGCAGCGGAGCCGCAAACCACGGGGTTTGCTTGATGGAACATGCGAGTCCGAGCGCGAGTGGGCCAATCCAGCGCTGCCAGCGTGGAGCGAGGGCGTCGACAAATACTGTGGTCCGCCACGCGGCGAGAGTTAAGAAGGGTACGAAGAGGGCGTCGGTGCCGCCGTGGGTGAAGATGTAGGTGAACACCGAAGTCACGAGCAGCATTGGCGCAATCCACCGGTATTTCGGAGTCGCAGTGAAATAGATGATCAGTCCTGTAGCGAGCCACGCCGCTAGGTCCAAGTAATCAGAGGTGAGGTGCGTAAAGCCGAGCCACTGGAATGGCGCCTGGAGCAAGAATGCCCCGGCGGGGTAGGAGACTTGATCGATGTGTCCACCGCTGAGGGTGTAGGTCCAGAAATTTGACGCATTCGAAAGCGCTAAGTGAACTGGGTTGAAGTGTGCCGCGTAAGGGTTAATGCCCTTAAGAATCAAACTCGTGGCCCGCTGATTAAAAGCAGCTGAGTCGGTCATGAAATAGTTACTGCCGTGGATTGTTCCGAATCCAGCGAGGCCCACACTAAAAATTGCGGTGCCGATGCCAATTGGGTTGAGGTGCTCGTGCCACCAGTCGCTCTCTAACCAAGTGAAAGTTAAGCCCACTAGGCCCATGAGAACAATCAGAGGCGCGAGCCAGTTAAACCCAACCCACTGGCCCCACGAAGCCCATTCATTGCAGCCAGTCGCAACTAGAGCAAAGAAGTAGATAGTCCAGATAAGACGGCGCTGAGTTTGGCCGCTGGTGTCGAGGTGGTTGGTCACGGAAATATCGCAGGTGAAGAGAAGTTGTTAATGGTAAGGATAACGAGCAAAATCGCAGAAATTGTGACCAAGCGTCGATATTTGTCACCTTCGTACCGCAGAGCAAGGGCCATCACGATTGGGAAGGTGATTTCCCAAAAACGAGGTCGGAATCCGACCGGGTGCGAGGTAACGAAGAGCGCAATGAAGGCCACTCCGAGGATTCGGAGCTCGAGAATCAACTTGGACTTCCAAATGAGCCAAACGGCTACACCGGCAAAAATTGTGCACCAAAACAGCATGTGCCACTGAAGCGTGGGGCGAATGGGGTCAAACAGAAAGTTGGCGAGAACGTGCAAGGGGAATCGAAGCGAAGCGTATGCGGTCCAGCCGCCTCGTTCGGTTCTGTTCCACGCAAGCAGTTGACCGGTTTGGTGCCACAAGAACCCCAAAAATCCAACAAAGCCCACCGGTACTAGTGCGGTCGACAGTAGGGGGCGCCAGTTCTTCTTGCGCAGTTCACGTAGCGCAACAAAGAGAAAGGGCGCCAGTAGGGGAAGTGCGGCAGGGGAGGTAAGAGTTGCTAGTGCTCCAGCGAGACCAGCTCGCCACCAACGCTTTTCCAATAGCGCCATCATCGCCAGCACCGTCAGGGAGATGAGTAAACCTTCGCAGTAGATCATCGAGAAAATGAATGCTCCCGGCGATAAAACAAAAAGCATGGCGGCGCGCTCGGCGGTTTGCCGGCTACTGATTCGCTCGGTGAGTTTTGCTACACAAATTGTGGCGAGAAGACCTGTCGCCGCGCTCAGAATGAGGCCAATCACAATTGGATTGCTAAAAGTTATCCACGATACGTATCTAACTAACATTGGCCAAAGAGGCGAGAAGGCGCTCGTGTTTTGTTGAACCAGTCCGTTCACGGTTGGTAAGACATGGGGATACCCATGGAGGGCAATCAGGGTGTACCACTTGCCATCCCAGGAGCGCAGAACGTAAAGCGGGCTGTGACCACCGATGAGCGCGCCGATGGAGACGAAGAATGCGGTCGCAATGCGTATTGCGAGGTAGATTTCGACGGCCTTGGCGTACGGCTTGGTACGCAATTCTTTAACTGTGATCATCAGCAAAACCTTGTTCAAAAAGTGCTCGGGCGCGACCGGAACGAATGAAGTAAGCCAATCCGATCAGCAGAAGCGGGCCCGTGACATAAAAACTATTTCCACCAAGCATCGGCGAGCCGCCCGCTCCAGCTAAGAAAGTTGCTCCACCTGCGAGTACCGCTAGAACGGGCCAGCGTTGGAGGTGAGTCGCAGCCAAGATTGCGATTGCCCACAGGTAATACCAAGGCCAGAGCGAAGGGCTGAGCAACGAAATACCCAGGAGGGCTAATCCGGCCACGAATAGGTAATCGTGACGCTCAAGCTTCTTCAGCAAATAGATCACCAGGCCTACAGCCACCAGTCCAAAGAGCGCTTCAAGATAACTCACGAGGGAGTGTCGAGATACCGGCACTTGAAGTGCCCGCAGGCATTGAGCGAGGAAAGATCCAACCGCAATGCTCGGGGTAATGACCGTGCGGATTGAAGTTGGAATTTTAAAAGCAGCGGGCGACGCCCAAAACCAACCGAAGCCTGCGAGGAGCGTCGCCACAACGATTGAAATAACGGAGACCAGTCCTGCTTCAATTACTAGCCACGCCCGCTTTGCTCGAGGTGAGCGAACTACTTCGTGAATCAAGATGAATCCGATCACCGCAAAGGCTGGAGCCTTGATTGTCGCGGCAAGTGCCAAGGCACAGTAGGCACTCCGACGATGCCCTCGGTCGGCGAGTAGGACTCCACTAATAACCAATGCGAGCATGTAGACATCGTTGTGGGCGGTCGAAACTGCCGAGATCAGAAAGAGAGGTGAAAGCGTGACTAACCAAAGGGCGCGAACGGGGTCAACGCCTCGACGCTTGGCCAGCGGGATGAGTGCAAGAGACAGAGCAACGGCCGCCAAGACGGCGAACCCGCGGTACACAAGGATTTGGGCAATGAGTGAATGGTCGTCTAGGTAGCTGAGCAGGTGGCCATGCATGGTGAGAAGTGGCCCATAGGGCGAGGGAGTGTTGCGCCACACTTCGGCGATGGACTGAAGAACATTGGTATTGCCAAGTGACAGAGGCGTTGACACGTAGGGATTGAGTCCGTGGCGAACGAGTTCTCCCTGGGCGACGTAGCTGTAGATATCGCGGGAGAAAATTGGCACACCGAGAAAAAAGGGTGTCGCCCAGAGAGCGAAGGTCTGCCACACCTTTTTTATGTTCAGCCACCCTGATTCAACCGATGCTCCTAGGGCCCACCACGCGAGCACGAAGGCGGCAATTGAGAGATAGAGGTAAATGTGGGCTGCAATCCCAGTGCCAACGTTCAGGTAGAAGAACCAACGATAGGAATGAGGTCTAGGAATTGCACCAAGTTGAGAGCTGCTGAGAATGATTCCGACTCCAGCAAAAAATCCCAAGAAAATTGACTTCCAGCCTGAAAGCCCCTCGCGAAGTCGTTTGATTTGGAGTTTCACATCAAGCCCCTGCAATTCGTCTCTAGAGCAGAGACTGGTGGAATCATCCTACAGAAGAGGCGATGCCGTCCTGGCTTGGCGTGAGATTACGCCGTAGGCGCAACAGGAGAGCTCCACCCACAAGAGCCGTTAGCGCAGTTGCGAAGGGCCAAATATTTGAGTTACCAGTCTCAAAGTATGCGGAGGTAATGACTGGTGCGAGCGTGCCAGCGATTCCCCAAACGAACCCTTGCGCGGAGTTGTATCGGCCCCTTAGGTGTTCGGGAGCCAATTCATTTACTAGCGCACCACCAATTGGTTGGAACAATGTTTCTCCAACCGCGAATACCATCATCGAGATCACGAGCATCACGAGGGCTACTCCAAGGGGGAGTCCTCGAACTGAACCCAAGACGACCCAGAAGAAGGCCCACAGCACGGCGACGCTCGCTAGGACCATCATTCGAGAACGACCCTCAATCTTGTTGATGACCACTAGCTGTGCACCGACAATGGTCATGGTGTTGAAGAACAAGATGAGCCCGATGTAGTGAAGACTCATGTGCAAGTTGTTGACCACGTACAGGCTGTAACCCGACTCTTGTGAACCGTATCCACCAATCATCAAGAGCACGCCACAGAGAAGAAACCACCGAAAGGTCTTGTCCTGCCATACCTCTCGCCAACCTTCACCTGCGGTTTCGGGATTGTGAATCTCGGCAACGGGCTTACCGTATTGACGGATGGTTAGGAAAATCGAGCTGGAGACCAAGCCCACGCACGCGTTAGTGAGGTAGAGAACGGTGAAGCTAAAAGGATGGTGGATGTCAACAATCAGGGCTGCGATGAGTGAACCCACTCCGATACCGAGATTTACGAACATGAAGTTAATTCCGAATGCTCGTTGACGGTGCTCTTCGGGTACGAGTCGAGATAACAACGTGGCTCCCGGGCCCCAGCCACCGCCGGCGAAGAGGGCCAGAAAGAGCGCAGAGAAGGTGAGTTGGGTAATGCTCTTCGAAAATGCCAAGAAGGTGAGTCCAATAGAGCCCATGATTCCTGAGGTGAGGATCATTACCCCGGGCCCAAATCGATCGGTGAAGGTGCCCGAAATTGGATTAATCAGAATGCCAATTACCGCTCCGGCGGCCATGAGTCCAGTGGCGAATGCCACCGAGTGGTGTCGGACATTATGTACGTAAACAATGGTCATCGACAGGGTGAGGCCCATCCCTATGCAACCGGTAAAGACCATGGCATAAAAACGCTTAATTTGAGGAGTCATCGCCTGGCGAAACTCAGCTGGAATCAGTTCGAGGCGCGTAGACACGGAGAGTAATCGTACTCGGGCTTGTGCGCATAATTCACAAGTTTTGGGTCTATTTTGGCTTTCTAGCGTTAGGGTTGAGTGTCTGTTGTATTGCACGAAAGGCCGTCAGATGACTATCGCACCAGCCAGAAGTGTTGACCTGCTTCAAGAACTCAGCGGTGAAGCTGAGCGTCTCTACAACCGCCACCTCGAGGCACCTCGCCTCTGGTTCCCTCACGAACAAATCGACTGGGGTTCTGGCGAAGACTTTAAAGAAAAGCCCTGGGAACCCACTGACTATGTCCTTTCCGACGGTGTGCGCTCGGCCATCTATACCAACCTCCTAACCGAAGACAACTTGCCTTACTACACCGAGTCAATCATGGCTCACGCTCCTAAAGACCATCCGCTGAACGCCTGGACTCGCCAATGGACAATGGAGGAGAACAGACACTCAATGGTCATGCGTGACTGGGTGCACATTTCTCGCTGCATCAATCCAACCAGCCTCGAAGAAGGCCGTGTTGTTCAGATGAGTACGGGTATGGTGCCACGCTTCGAAAATCTGGGCGACTTGATTGCCTACGTTGCGATGCAAGAGCGGGCCACCCAAATCGCGCACCGTAATACCGGAGCAAAGTTGCCAAAAGAGGACAAGCAGGGTCGCAACCTCTTGGCGCTCATTGCCGGAGACGAAACCAAGCACTACATGTTCTACCGAGACTTAACGAAGGCCGCCTTCGATCTGGACCCTTCAACCATGATGGAAGCCGTTAACCGCCAAGTCGAGCACTTTGCCATGCCAGGCGTGGGAATTCCAAACTTCACCAAGCACGCTGTTCGCATTGCCAAAGAAGGCATCTACGGTGTTCAGCAGTTCTTGCAAGATGTCGTTACCCCAGTACTCGAACTCTGGGACGTAGAGCACCTCGAGGGACTTAGTGCTGAAGCCGAAAAGGCTCGTGTTGCGCTCTTTGAGATGATCGACAAACTCAAGGCCGCCGTTGAGCGGACCGCTCAAAAGGCCGCCGCGCAAGCCGCCGCCGCTAGCGCTTAGTTCATCACCATCGCGAGTACGTCTCGGGCGTATTCGGCCAGATTCAACTTCATCGCGTTATCTTTTGAAAACCACTGAGCTCGCGCGGTTGTGCCCTCGGCTTCGTGGCGCAGGTCTCCACCAAAGTATTCACAGGTGTAAATAATCCGCACGGTATGAACTCGCTCGCCGTTGGGTCGTGTGCGAACGTCAGCGTCGGCGTGGACCAGTACAGGTTTGTGTACCGCAATGCCGGTCTCTTCATCAAACTCACGTACGAGGGCTTCGGTTGGAGTCTCGCCGAAATCAATTCCGCCTCCGGGGAGCCACCACAAGGGAGGGTTGTAGCGAGGGTTTGAAGACTGAACTAACAGCACCTCATCGTTGTGAATCAGCACGCCATAGGCGCGAGCAGAACTGTATTCGCGTCGCTTCCTCATCGAGTGCGGGGAAAACCTAGGTCGATTTGTGAATCACTGGGCTGTGGCCAGCGGGTAGTGATGACCTTGGCGCGGGTGTAGAACTGGAATCCCTCTGGTCCGTAGATGTGCGAGTGGCCAAAGAGTGAGTTCTTCCAACCACCAAATGAGTAGGACGAGACCGGAACAGGAATCGGAACGTTGATTCCGATCATGCCAACAGTCACTTGACGGGCGAAGAGGCGAGCCGCATTACCGTCACGAGTAAAGATGGCCGTGCCGTTGCCGTACTTGTTGGCGTTGATGATGGCCACTGCTTCATCGAAGTTCTCGGCACGGACGACGGAGAGTACTGGTCCGAAGATTTCGTCCTCGTACGCCTTCGTGCCGGGCTTGACGTTGTCGAGCAGGCAAGGGCCCACGAAGAAACCAGGCTGGCTGGTCATGCCGGTGCCGTCGCGAACAACGGTGATTCCTTCGCTGGGAGCGTTGTGAACATAGGAGGCCACGCGGTCACGGTGTTCTTGAGTAATAACGGGGCCAAAGTCGCTACTCGGGTCACTTCCCGCACCCACTTTGAGTTTGTCGAGCCGTTCGGTAATTCGATTAATCAAATCATCGGCAATGTCTCCAACGGCCACGACAACACTGATGGCCATGCAACGCTCACCGGCGGCGCCGTATCCAGCGTTAATTGCAGCATCAGCGGCAATGTTTAGGTCAGCATCGGGAAGCACGACCATGTGGTTCTTTGCTCCACCGAGTGCCTGAACTCGCTTGCCATGCTTGGTTCCGTTTTCGTGAACAGTCTTGGCGACTGGAGTTGATCCCACGAAGCTGACCGCATCGACGCCTGGAGCTTCGAGCAACTGATTCACAACGTCAACACCACCGTGAAGAACGTTGAAGACTCCATCGGGCAATCCAGCTTCTTTTAGGAGTTTGGCCAAGAAGACAGATGCACTGGGGTCACGCTCGGAGGGCTTGAGAATGACGCAGTTGCCTGAAGCCAGTGCGTTAGCGCTCATCCAGAGTGGAACCATGATGGGGAAGTTGAACGGGGTAATGGCCGCTACGACACCCACGGGTTCGCGAACCGAGTGAACATCGACACCGTCGGCAACCTGATCGGAAAAACCACCCTTGAGATGTTCGGTGAGGCCGCAGGCGTACTCAACGTTTTCTAGACCGCGAGCAATCTCACCCTTGGCATCAGCCAAAGTCTTGCCGTGCTCGTTAGTAATGATTTGGGCCAGTTCGTCGGTGTGTTCGACCAAGAGGGCACGAAGAGTAAACAAGATGTTCGTTCGCTTCGACAGTGAAGACTGACTCCACGACGTGGAAGCCTCGTGTGCGATGTCGATGACGCTCTGCACGTACTCTCGAGTCGGCACTGGAACACTGGCAGTTTGTTCGCCAGTGGCGGGATTGAATACTGGAGTTACTCCAGCTTGCGTGACTTCTTGGCCGTTAACAAAATGGGGAATTGTTTGCATGATTACTCTTTCCGTTACCCAAATCTACCGTCTGACACCCGCGGCGACATTAACGTTGAGCCGTGACCGATTACTTAACCCCTCAACTTCGCCTCGCCGGCGGCGTCGACCCAGTCGGACCCAACCTCTACTCCGCAGAGCTCTCAGCCATGTTCAACGTGGTCGAGCACCCCAATGGCGGGTATCTGCATGCGGTCCTGGCCAGCGGGGCTCTCGCGGCTGGAGTGGCCGCGGGCGCGAGCCAACTCGATGTCACGGCAATTACTACGAACTATATGGCGGCGCCCAAGCCTGGCCCAGTTGAAATCCGAACCCAAGTTCGAAAAATCGGTCGAAGCGCATCCTTCGTCCACGCTGAAATGCACCAAGACGGAGTCCTCAATTGCGAGGCACTCGCGACCCTGGGTTTTCTCGAGGATTCGCCGAAGATCCGATACGAGGGTTCCCAACCATTTGATGTCGCACCACGAAGTGAATGCGTGCGCGCACCAATGCCCGATGCTCCGAATTTGCTCCGTGTCGTAGACGTAGAACTTGATCCTGCATATTCCAAGTGGTGGCACGGTGAAACAACTGACTGGGCCGAAGTCCGAGGTTGGATTCGCCTCGCTGATGGTGACATGAATTGGAATGCGTGGAGCCTTCACTTTGCTAGTGACGTTTTGCCCCCATCGGTCTTTCCAATTGGATCTTCAGGTTGGGTGCCGACTTTGCAACTAACCAGTTACGTACGTCGCAAGCCCCAATCCGAGTGGCTGAAGGTTCGCCAGTGGTCGCAGGTCATTGCCGACAACGTGATTGATGAGCGCTGCGACATTTTTGATGACGAAGGTCTGGTCGCAACTGCATCACAACTCGCTATTGCTCGGTTTTAGATGAGTACGAAATTTCCATTCGTCAACGACGATGGAGACATCGTGCTCAACGGCCGAGTCCGAATTCCCGCCAGCGAAATTTTCATTCGCGCTACAACCTCCCAGGGCCCTGGTGGCCAACACGTAAATAGAACTATGTCGAAGATCGTGGTCACCTTTGATATCGCAGCCTCATCGCTAAAAGTGAGTGACAAAGACTGGCTAATTACGAAACTCGGGCCAGTAGTCAGCGCCAGCGCGAGCCGGTTTCGATCTCAACGACAAAACAAGCAAAATGCCCTCGAGCAGTTGGCGGAGCGTTTGGTGGCTGGACTCGTAAGACCCAAAGTACGCAAAGCGACCAAACCATCAATCTCATCCAAAACCAAGAGAGTCGAATCCAAACGAACTCGAGGAGAGGTCAAGCGCCTTCGAAGAAATATCGAGGACTAGTAGCGCTCTTGTAGGTGAGTGGCAATTTTGTTGAGGGCTGCTTCCATGATGTCGTCGAGTCCCGGGTTCGAGTCTTCGTGGGGTCCGCGCAGGGGAGTAAGTGATGCGAACCCAGCGTGCACGAGTGCACCGTCATCATCGTCAGCTTCGTCCGAAGTATCACCCAAACTTGGGCTCGCCTCTCCGAGATTTAGCTTGAGCATGCCTGAGTCGCCGAGTGCCTGCCCGTTTGCTTCGAGTGCATCGTGAATGAGTGCCGCGTGTGAAACTCGTCCACGGCGCACACCCCTTAAAGCTGATCCAGGAAGGTTTGGAACATTCAAATTGAGCAAGGTGCCGCTCGGGGCCTTTTCAAGTTCGGCCAGTACCTCAACGGCCACTGCGCCAGCGGTGTCGTAATGAACATCGTCACCCCACTGAACTGAGACAGCTAGTCCAGATAGCCCAAATTGAGCACCGGTAAGAACCGCTCCGACAGTGCCCGAGTGCAGAATTGAACGTCCAACATTGGCTCCGGCATTGATCCCCGAGAGGACAAAATCAGGGACGAAATCAAAGGTGCCAACCGCACCCAGGATCGTGCACAACGCTGGAGCGGCATCTAAGCCGTAGGTCGGGAGAGACTCGGCGCCCTCAATGGTGTAACGCTCATATTTAACGCCCGGCATTTCAAAAACGTCACCCACCGCGGCGCTCATGCCGGAGTAGTTATGGTCGGGAGCAACCACCATGGCTTGGCGGTTGCTCGGGTCTCTGGCAACCCACTCGGCGACACAGCGGGCCAGGGTAGCGATGCCGGGGGCCTTTACGCCATCGTCATTGGTAATCAGAATTTTCATAACGCCCTAACAAGTAAACAACTAGGAGTACCCTAATTGTCCTAAGTTACATATACGTGAGATTGAGGAAACAAGCCATGCTGCCCACCGGTGAACAAATTGCGATTGCCCACGGTAATCAGCGCGCAGTAATTACCGAAGTTGGGGCGAGTTTGCGCAACTTCGTGGCCGGTGGAATCAATGTTATTGAGGGCTACGCCGCTGAAGATCTCGCCGACGGAGCTCGCGGCCAAGTTATGTACCCCTGGCCCAATCGGCTCTCGAGCGAGGACTGGACCTTCTCCAATCGTGTTGGAACGCCACTAGTCGACAACGTTGCGGAGCGAACTCTCAATCACGGCCTCGTTCGTTACACACCTTTTTCAATTGACGCGGTAAACCAAAACCGTTGTTCGCTCAGCCTCGTCCTCCACCCGTCTCCGACTTACCCTTTCGCTTCGGAAATCAAGGTTGATTATCACCTGGGCACCCTGGGGCTCACCTGCACAATTACGGTCACCAACATCGACACCGTGCCAATTCCCTTCGGAGCTGGTTCACACCCGTACTTGGCGGTGACGACTCCGAGTATCGAGGGTGCCACCCTTCACGTTCCGGCGAAGTCTTACGTGAACGTCAATGACCGACTTTTGCCTACGGGAACAATCTCTCCAGTCATTGGTACCGATCGTGACTTCCTCACTCCCAAGAGCGTCTCGGGCGTTGTCCTGGATGTGACCTACACGGATTTCCTTCGTGACGACAACGGCATGGCCACCTTTACCGTCACCGACGCTGAAGGTCGCAGCGTTGAAATTGCGATGGACCGAAACTTTCCCTACGCCTGTGTCTACACCGGCGATACCAGAGAGCCGGGCCGCCGTCGCACCTCAATTGCCATCGAGCCAATGACCTGCGCCGCCGACGCCTTCCATACGGGGAAAGACATTCTCGTGCTCGAGCCCGGTCAACACTGGGCGGGCAGTTGGCGGATGCGTCGCCTCTAAAGAACGACGCGTGGCGTGGGCGGAACCGCGATGCGCATGCCAACGCAAATGATTTTCGTAACCGGGTGAATGAATAGTCGGTTGAGCAGTTTGTTCGATTTCACTTCGAGCATCTCTTGAGCCCATTTGGGCAGTATTGAATACGAGCTGCGAAGCAAGAACCAAAACACGAAGCGCCTAGTACGCCCCTGAACTACCTCGTGTTGCAGAAAATTGCGCGCCCGAATTCCGTCACCACGCAATTCGAGTCCTGGCCGGAAATCAGCCAATTGAGATTGAAGTTCCCGTGCGTTGTGAGGAATAGGGGAGCATCCCAAATCGCGGGCAAGTTGAGACATCTCTTCGACGTACTGGTCATTTTCACCAGGAAAGAGCGGGAGTTTCCCAAAAACTTCGTATGCGCGATAAAACATCGCAATCTCCGCACAGTGCACCCAAGAAAGCAGATCGGGGTCGTTCGCCGAATACGGCTCGCCTTGATCAGTTAGACCAACGACCTGCTCGTGTACCTGGAGGACCCGTTTAATCGACTTGCCAGCAAAGCTCGTTGAGCCGTAGGTAGTCGCACCGATGAAATTGGCGGTTTGCAACATCCGGCCGAATGGATCGTCTTGGTACCTCGAGTGTTGAGCCACCCCAGCCATGGCACGAGGGTGGAGCATCTGGAGGAACAGTGAGGCGAGTCCACCAACGACCATTGACGAGAGGTCACCGTGAACAAGCCGAGCCACCGAGTCAATCGGGGTGTAGGCCTCTGCGGGGTCAAAGCAAATTGGGGGAGGATTTTGGGTCAGTCCGATGGCGTCACGAATGGCGACATTGACGCGTTTCTTTAGTCCGGTTACCTCAGGGGGAGAAGCATCCACGCAATCAGCCTAGAGATGACCCTTTCATTTTCGTGCAGAACGTGGGAAACTATCGTCGTGACGCCCCAGCAGAGAATTCTCCTCTCTACCGAATCCGACACCGACACGATTACTCGTGTAGTCACCAAGAAGCCGTGGAAAGTCATCGTTTGGGACGACCCCGTGACCCCTATGCGAGTGGTCGAGGTGATCTTTAAAAAAATCTTCGGCTATCCCGAACCCAAATGCACTCAGTTGATGTTGACCGTGCACCACGAGGGTAAGGCCGTCGTCTGGGATGGGGCGCAAGACCGCGCCATTCATTACTGCACCCAACTCCAAGCCGCTGGGCTCATGGCCTCAGTGGAAGAGGATAAGTAAGTGGCGCTCTTTAAAAAGAAGCGCGACGGTTCAATCGCGGTTCACCTAAATGACAACGCTCGTGCATTCGTGGGCGAAATCTTCAATCAAGTGGTGCAAGCCGAGAATGATCCCAACCATGAGTGGCATCTTTCGATGAACCCACCAATCAATCCTGCGGCTAACTCGGATGACCCCCTCGCCACTTTCGCCCGTCAAAAAGAGATGGCCTCGAACGCCGAGTTGGCCCAAATGACCATTAATGAGGAAACGCTGAGTGCGGGTGAGGCGTACGCCTGGATGACTTCCCTGACGTTGGCGCTGCGAGCAACGGTGAGTCTCAAGAACATCTCCGATGAACGAGCCCTGCACAACGTTGATTCCGACACTCGCCAGTACATCTTGACAATCCAAAGCTTGCTCTTTGGAATTGCCGACTGCCTCTAACTAGAGGCTGAGGGACTCAGCGCTTCGAGAATTTGCTACGCGGTAGATAATTACCAAAGTCGCTGGCAGCAAGATAATTGCCGGCATGTAGACCGCGGGCTGGTGCAACAAGATTCCGTAGGAGAGCCAGCAAACGGCCGTCACCGCGGCGAGCCAGTAACTTCCAATTGATACTCCAGAAAATTCGCCGTCGGCGAACACTTTGCGAAGTTGAGGAATGTACATGGTAATTGGAGCCGCGTCACCCATCATGCCAACTACCCACTTGGTGGAGTGGTGCACGCCAAAGAGAGTGGCGATGGCGGTCACGAGCGTGACGCCACCGAGCCCCCACCAGAAGTGCGAGATGTGCTTGTGGGCCTTGGCCGCGAGGTAGGTCACCCACAAAGCGAGGATTAAAAAGGCACCGTTTGATTCCCATTCCGCGGGAACGGAATACAAGATGCCGTAGGAGATCCAGATCTCGCCACAGAAGATTGAAAGAATCCACGTACCGAGAGCGACGCCATTAGCGCCGGCGAGTCGAATGCGCTTGGCCTGGAAGATGCACTGGAGCACCGTCAGAACGGGGGCGGCAACTGCGAGGAATCCGGTCACATCCCACCTTTCTTTGAAGACCGATTCACTGGTGAATGGCTGGACTTCTCGAGTGCACTGCAAGACTCAAACTACGAGTCTCTAATTGGTGCGCCGACCGGGACTTGAACCCGGAACCTGTTGATTAAGAGTCAAATGCTCTGCCAATTGAGCTATCGGCGCATGGACGAGTCTAGCCGGTTTCGGGGCGTCGCCATTGGCGACCAAGACTTAATGGGGTGAGCGACGGGGGTCGAACCCGCGACCTCCAGGACCACAACCTGGCGCTCTAACCAACTGAGCTACGCCCACCAAGGAGTACCAAGTATGCCACAGGTTGACAGCCCCCGCTACCCCTTGAAGGGCTCGCTAGGGGGTGGGGTAGAATTGACACGGTTTGAAGCATTCCCACTAACAGGAGAGGAAACCCGTGGCTACCGCGAAAACATCAACGGCAAAGAAAGCCGTGACTAAGGCACCAGCTGCGAAGAAGGCAGTGGCGGAAACCGCAACGCCCACGGCAACTACCGCCAAGCGTCCCGCACCGCGAAAGTCCGCTCCTGCCGCCAAGGCTCCCGTTACTAAGTCTCCTGTCAAAGCGACTGCCCCTAACGCCAAGAGCGCAACTGTCAAGAAGTCGGACAAGCCATCCCAGGCAACATCAACTCCACGTCAGGCGGCTTCGACTACTACTCGCACTACGGCAAAGCCACAAGGCAAGAAGGTGGCTTCATTGCCAAGTCCTCCGGCCTTTATGAGCGACACCATGGCCAAGGAGAGTTCTGGCAGTTGGAGTTTCTTTCGCAGGGCCGAGCCGGACTCGTCACCGATCTCAGGCTCGCGAGACTTAGAACACATTCTGCGTCAGCGAATTCGTGACCTCGAGAGTGAAGTGAAGTTTATTCGCGAGAGCCCGATGGACCTGAGTCGATTTGACGACGCTGAACTAACAGTCTTGGCCTCAGAATCAGCAACCCGCATCCTGTTGGTTGCTCGTGAAGATGTTCGAAACAAGACTCGAGATGCTCAGACCTTCTTGGACTCGGCACGTGGTGAGTCAGAGAAAATTGTGGCCAAGGCAGAAAAAGAAGCCAAAGCCATGATCGCTGACGGTAAGCGTCAATACGAAGAGGCGGTCGCCGCCGCGCGCGCCGATGCCGAAGCGATTCTCGCGGCTGCTCAGGCCACCACTTCGGCTCAGACCTCGGCCGCCACCGTGATGTACGAAGAGACAATGGCTAAGGCGAAGAGTGAATCTGAAGAGTTGCTTCAGACCTCTCGACTCGAAGCCGAAGAGTTGGTTCGTGCCGCGCAGGTTGACGCTAATTCCATGCGCCAGGCAGTCGTAGGCGAGGTTCAGGCCAAGCGCGACGAGGTCACCGAAAAGGCCAAGGAGCTGATGGATCAAACCAAGGCTCAGGCGTCACAAATTATGGCCGAAGCCAAGGAACGCTCAGAGAAGTTAATTACCGAAGCCACCGAAAAGAAGACCGCGTTGTTGCTCCAGATTCAAGAGCAAAAGCGATACTTGCAGACGGCACTCAAGTCAGCCGCATCGATTCAAAAGGCCTTCACCGAGGGGTTTGAAGCCATGCGCCAAAGCATGGCAAATTCGGTCGAGCACCTGCAAAAGCCCACGACTTTGGCTCGTGAGCAGATTCAAATCATTGACGATCAGCTCAACAGAACGAATTACGGCATAACCTACGAAGAGTAGGTTCGCCTTCTAGCCCTTGTAGCTCAACTGGATAGAGCAGACGGTTTCTACCCGTCAGGTTGCGGGTTCGACTCCTGCCGGGGGCACTACTAGTACGAAAGAATGCCCGAAGCCTCTTCTCGGGCCAGGACCACCTGTTCAACGGTGATGTGGCGTTGGAGAAATCCGGCTTCGCAGTATTCGAAGTAGAAATCCCACATTCGCAAGAAGCGTTCGTCATATCCAAGCGCGAGGGCGTCTTGACGGCGAGCTGCGAGATTCACGCGCCACTCACGAAGCGTTCGTGCGTAGGAGTGCCCAAACTCTTCTAGATGGGTGAGCCGGAGCGAAGTCTTAGAACTGATGGTGTTCAAGATTGCTTGAGTGGATGGCAGACAACCACCAGGAAAGATATAGCGACGAATGAAGTCTTGGTGAGTTTTGTATCGTTCAAATTCGCTGTCTTTAATAACGATGCACTGAAGAGCAATAAGGCCATCAGGCGTGACCAGTTCTTCTAGCTTTCTAAAGAATGTGGTGTACTGACGCCAGTCAACCGCTTCAATCATTTCGATAGAGGCGAGGTGCGTGAATTGTCCAGATAGGTCTCGATAGTCCTCGAGCAATACAGTGACGAGGTGATCAACGCCAGCAGCTTTGATGCGCTCGGTGGCGTAGGCGTGCTGCTCGGTGGAGATGGTCGTGGTCGTGACCTGGCAACCATATTTAGTGGCGGCGTGCAGAGCGAAACCGCCCCAGCCGGTGCCGATTTCCAGCAATCTCGAGTCCTTGGTCAGGCCCAACTTTCGACAGAGGCGATCAAATTTTTCAGTTGAGGCCTCTTCGAGAGAGAACTTGTCGCTCTGGAAGTAACCACTTGAATAGGCGAGAGTAGGGTCCAGGAATAACTGAAAAAAGTCATTGCCTAGGTCGTAGTGAGCAGAAATGTTCTTTCGATCACGACGGCGCGTATCGGAGGCGTCGTTGTTTCTTCCGATGCGCCAGGCCTTCTTTAACCATAGAGTTCGATTGGCGAACGAATTAAGTTTGTCGAGGTTTATCGCTAAGACTCGAAGAACCGCCACGGTATCTGGGCTGGTCCACTCAGCGGCAATGTAGGACTCGGCCAGCCCTACTCCGCCACGCCACAAGAGGCGTGACCAGAGGTTATCTGAGTGAATTTCAACAACCGCTTGCAGGCTGCTGGCCGGATCGCCAAACGAATAGGTACGTCCCTTTTCGTGAATCGTGAGGTGCCCGCCACGGAGATTTCGAGCGAGGCGGAGCAGAATTGCACGGGCCGGTGATGAACCAGGACGAGGCGAGGGGAGATTTACGGTACGAACAGTTGCAGTCATGATTTCTTCTTCGGATGAGTGTAGAACTTCGCTCGACGAATCGCCAAGACCAGTGCCTCTCGGTAAATACCTTCGGAGACCCGAAAGGTTTGTAAGGGGTAGGCGAGGAGAGACCAGGCAAGGCGGCGACGAGTGAGGGGTACTCGGCGCATCGTCATACCGGCACGAAAAACTTGGGTGGTGCCCCGAAGCACCGAGACCGAAAATGCGAGGCGCTCATTTGGCGCACTCAGTCGGAATCGGTAGTCGAGGTCCATGGGTAAGAAAGGTGACACGTGCATCGCCTTGGCCTGAAGTGGCAGGTCGCCCACACCATTTCGAGTGTCAATCGCGTAATTATGTGTTTCGCCCCAAGGCGTATTACTGACCGAGGCCACTACCGCTTCCAAGTTTTGACCGGTTTGGTCAAAGCAGTAGTAGAGAGCAATGGGATTGAACAACCAGCCCCACGTGCGGTGATGCGCGAGTTGAGCGACCGGTCCAGCTGGGCGAAACCCAAGTTGAGAATCAACGAAGGACTTCACCGACTCCTCGAGCGACTGGTTCTCGCCAAAAAAGTCGTCACGTCGCCAGTGGATGATGAATGGGAATCGTCGACCCCATAAGGGGGCGAGGCGAAGAGAATCAACCTCGTCGAGAAAGACCAGGGGCATCATGATGCGATTGGTGAATTTGCGCTCCGGTCCTTCGGCGCGCTCGTGGCTCACCTGGCCCACGTACAGTGCGGACTTAATCAAGTGACAAATCCTTCGTCACCAATTTGGAAGCGACGCGGTAGGCGCTCGCTGCACCATCCTCGTGAAACCCATATCCCCAATAAGCACCTACAAAGTGAGTGTTTCGCACACCATCGATTTCGCCGTGACGCTTCTGGGCTCGAAATGCCCCTTCGTCATAAACCGGGTGGGTGTAATGCATTTCAGCAATGACTGAGTTTGGATCAACGTGTTCCTTGGCGTTAAGAGTCACGCAGAGATCAACTTTGGTTTCGAGACGTTGGAGTTTGTTGGCGTAATAGGTGAGTGTTGCCGCCTCGGAATTGTCACCGAAGGAGAGATAGTTCCAACTGGCTCGAGCGATCTCTCGGCTGGGGAGCATTGAAGAATCGCTGTGCAATTGAACCAAATTGTCTTGGAAGGGGAAGCTTCCAAGGACTTCTTTTTCCAAATCGCTTGCATCCTTTAAGAGTGACAATGAGGTATCGGCGTGAGTGGCGAGAATGACACGATCAAATAACTTTTCTGAATCGAACTTCGGTGAATTGATTTCAATACCATCTGGGGTTCGCGTGATGGACGAAATGGGAGTGTCGCATTCGACTTTGTTCTTGAGTCCAGCGGTTATGGCGCGTACATAGTTCCACGATCCGCCCGTAACGGTTCTCCATTGTGGTCGGTTACCTAATGAAAGAAGGCCGTGGTTCTGAAAGAACTGGGCGAGGGGTCCAGCGGGAAAAGCGGCGAAGGTCTGAGGGTTAGCGGACCAGATCGATGAGCCCATCGGAATCAGGTAGTTGTTAATGAAGGCTTGACCAAACTTCATTTGGCGAATGAAATCTGCGACCGATAAGGAGAGATCTTCCTTGGCCAATAATTTCTTTGCACTGCGGTTAAAGCGAAGAATGTCGATCAGCATTCGCCAGAACGATGGGCTGAGAAGATTCTTGCGAGTTGCGAAAAGGGAGTTCAGGTTGGTCCCGGCGTATTCGTTGCCTGACTTGCGATCCACCACGCTGAAGGTCATCTCGCTGTCTTGAGTGGCGACATCGAGTTCGCGAAGCAACCGACTGAAGTAGGGGTAGTTGCGCTCGTTATAAACAATGAATCCGGTGTCAACGAAAACGGTCTGGTCCGCGAGAGAGACTTCATGGGTATCAACATGCCCGCCGACATAGGAATTCGCTTCGAAGACGGTGACGTTGTGCTCCTGATTCAGCAAATGGGCTGTGACGAGTCCAGAAACTCCCGAGCCAACAATGGCAATTCGTTCTCGTGTTGGCCAAGAGGACATCGCCCTAGGCTAGCGGTACTACGAAATTGCCCTTAAGGAGCGCTATGCCTCGTTACGTTGTTACCCTCACCTCACGCCAGTCTCTAGATGAAGTGTTTAAAAAGATGGCTAACTTCCAGAATGCCCAAGACTGGGACCCCGGCGTCATCAAGGCGGTAAGCGCTAGCGCGGGTGAAGTCAAGAAAGGGTCTTCGTTCGTATTGACGGTGCCAGCGGCTCGCAAGACCATGGACCTCACTTACGTCATTACCGAGTACGAACCAAACAAACTTGTCACCCTCTTGGCTCAGACCTCGCGACTCGAATCCCTGGACCGCCTGAGCTTTGCCCCAACGGCAACAGGCTGCGAGATGACCTATGACGCGACACTTCGTTTCAAGGGCATCGCCGTCCTGGCCACGCCACTACTGGCTCTGAGTTTCAAAAAGATTGGCGACCGCGCCCGTGATTCACTGAAGAAGTATCTCGAGGCTGACGTCAAATAATGGGTCTTGCTTCGTTGATCGACGAGACGCTCGAAAAGAGCGTGGTCGGGAGCTTTTCCAAAGTTGGCTACGTGCTACGAAAGCCACTTATGAAGTGGAAGCCGCTGGACTTGAGTTTCCTGCGAGGCGAAGTGGCAATTGTCACCGGTGCAAGTTCAGGAATTGGTTTGTTCCTGTGCGAACAATTAGTTAGCGCTGGCGCCGATGTTCGCCTACTAGTGCGAAATCGTGCCAAGGCCGAAAACGTCACATCGGGTTGGGCGAGTAAATACCCCAACGGCACGTGGACAATCCACGAAGTAGACACCAGCGACTTCTCATCAATCCAGCACTTCGTAAAAGAGATCGCGCCCCTCAGGTCAATACGCCTTCTCGTACATAACGCTGGAGCCATCACGACTGAATTCACAACGAACGCTGACGGCATTGAAGTCACGGCTGCGACTCAACTTGTGGGTCCATACCTATTGACAACGCTGCTTAGGGACAAACTCAAGAGTGGTCACGGTCGAGTTCTCTGGATGGCGTCGGGTGGACTGTACAGTGAGCCCCTTGATTTGGGTTGGCTAAATGACCCTCGCGAGGGTTATCGCGGTGTCAGCGCTTACGCCAAGATCAAACGGGCGCAACTCAGCCTGGTCGCAGAAATCGCACCGGCGTGGGCCCAAGAAGGAATCACTTGTAGCGTTCTGCACCCTGGTTGGGTCGACACGCCCGGCCTTAGAAAAAGCCTGCCAGTTTTCGGGCTCATAATGAGGCCTTGGTTGAGGAACTTAAAGCAAGGAATCGACACCGCTCTGTGGCTTGCCACCGCCCCGAATGACGAAATCAAACCAGGGAAGTTTTGGTTAGATCGCCAATCACGTTCGTTCTACAAGACCAAGGCCAGCCGCGCCAGTGACACCAATGCAAATCGGGAACTCCTGGTTTCATGGGTCTCAAACTCGTGTGCCAAGTACATCTAAGGGTTGAACATGAGTAAAAAACTTCGAGTACTAATGACCGGTGCGAGTGGGTACGTGGGTGGACGTTTAGTTCCAGAATTGCTCTCACGAGATATCGAAGTTCGATGCCTAGTGCGCACGCCGGCAAAGCTAGAGGTCGCTCCTTGGCGCGACCAAGTTGAAATCATTCCAGGCGATTTGAGTGGACCGCTCGATAGGGCGCTCCAGGACATTGATGTCGCGGTGTATCTGGTTCACGGTATCGGTGATGGACCCGACTGGGCAGCTCAAGAGAGTAGGGATGCAGAACATTTTCGCTTGGCCTGTGAGGCGGCGGGCGTAAAGCGCATTGTTTATCTCGGTGGCATGGGCGACGATAAGTCGGCGCTTTCAGTTCACCTCAGAAGTCGCCACGCAGTTGGTGAAGTACTCGCCAATGGCCCGATCCCCGTGATCGAGCTCCGAGCAGCGGTCATCATTGGTTCAGGGTCAGCAAGTTTTGAGATGTTGCGGTACCTGGTTGAAGTACTGCCCGTCATGGTCACCCCGAAGTGGGTGAAGACAAAGTCTCAGCCCATTGCCATCTCTGACGTACTTCATTACATGGTTGAAGCAATCACCATGAGTGACGCACCAGCTGGCGTCTACGAAATTGGTGGCCCCGACGTCGTGAGCTACGCAGAACTCATGGCGCTCTATGCCAAGGAAGCTGGGTTGAATAAGCGTCGGCTCATTCCTGTTCCGGTTCTTACTCCGAGACTTTCGAGTCACTGGGTTGGAATCGTTACTCCGGTGCCCGCCCAACTCGCTCGACCACTCGTTGAATCACTAGTGAATGAAGTCATTGTTCACGATGAAAAGACCATCAAAACCTTCGGCGCGCCAAAGCGCTCGCTCCAAGAGGCCATTCATTTGGCTCTGGGACGTTCGCAGAGCAACAACGTACCCACCACCTTTAGTGACGCCGATCAGCAGGTTTTTCGTCCCTACGCCACTGACCCACGGTGGGCGGGTGGAACCGAACTACAAGATCTGCGTGAGCGGGATGCGGCAGTCAGTGTGGAGGATTTGTATCAAACGGTATCGAGAATTGGTGGGGCTAAGGGCTGGTACTCCGGAGGCTGGCTCTGGTACTTACGAGGTGCACTCGACCGCATCTGGGGCGGACCTGGCATGCGCCGTGGGCGCCGAGACCCGGACAATTTGCGAGTCGGAGACTTTGTCGATTTTTGGCGAGTCACTGAGGCAAGCGAGCCCAACAAAATCTGCCTGCACGCAGAGATGCGTCTTCCGGGCGATGCATGGCTGGAGTGGGAGATCACGCCAACGGGAACGGGCTCTCATATTGTTCAGCGTGCTCGTTTCAAGCCTCGCGGACTTTTTGGTCGTGCCTACTGGTACGGCGTGATGCCATTTCACTTTTTTGTCTTTCCCGGCCTTCTCAAAGGGTTAGTCCGAGACGCCGAAAGCGGCTCATAAAACCCTGTACCCTCACGGTTTTTTGGCCTCGGCGAAACTAGTCTCGCTATGCCGAGATTGGCGATGTGATGGTGGCGGGGAGGCTGACCATGAAATTCCTTAACGGAATTGTTCCTGAATACGATCTGACTTACAGCGACGTCTGCATCGTGCCAAACCTCACCGAATCTGCTTCGCGCATGGAGGTCTCAACTGAGACCGTTGACGGAGTTGGGCACCTGCCAGTAGTCGTGGCGAACATGACCGCGGTAGCCGGAAAGCGAATGGCCGAGACCGTTGCGCGTCGTGGCGGCATTGTCGTCATTCCACAAGACATCCCGATCGAAGTTGTCAAGAACATCGTCGACAGCGTCGGCTCGGCCAATCTCCTCTACGACACACCACTTACTCTGGGGCCAAACAACACGATCAACGAAGCACTCGAGCTCATCCATAAGCGCGCACACGGAGCCATCATTGTTGTCGACGAGTCCAGTCGACCCGTTGGAATCTTCACTGAAATTGACGCGCACGGGCAAGACCGCTTCTCAAAACTCGATCAGGTGATGGCACGTCAAGTCGTGAGTTTGAATGATGGTCAGTCGATTACTGAAATGTACGAATTCCTTGAAATCAACCGACTCAGCGTGGCGCCGGTGGTTAATTCCAATGGTGTACTCGTTGGCGTGATGACACCAAAGACCTGTTTGCGCAGCGAGCTCTACAAGCCAAATCTCGGGGCAAACGGCAAGTTGCGTGTAGCGGCAGCGGTGGGAATTAACGGCGACGTTGCGGGCAAAGTTCAGCAACTCCTCGATCTAGGTATCGAAGTTTTGGTCGTTGATACTGCCCACGGCCACCAGTCCAAAATGTTGGAGGCACTTGAAAAAACGCGTGCGGTTATTGGCTCTCGTCCCGTCACGGTTGTAGCGGGAAACGTGGCAACCGCCGAGGCCACCCGAGACCTCATTAAGGCCGGTGCCGACATTGTCAAGGTTGGCATTGGGCCAGGGGCGATGTGCACCACCCGAGTTATGACTGGTGTGGGTCGGCCACAATTTTCCGCTGTTTTGGAGTGCGCGACCGAGGCTCGCAAGCACGGCAAGCACGTATGGGCCGACGGAGGAATTCGCTATCCCCGAGACGTGGCGCTCGCCATTGCCGCGGGTGCGAGCAACGTTATGTTCGCCTCGTGGTTAGCGGGAACCTACGAGAGTGCCGCCGACATGATGCACGACGAAAAGGGTCGACTGTACAAAGAGAGTTTTGGCATGGCTTCGCGCCGAGCGGTTCGCAATCGCAACGCCAAAGAATCGACTCTGGACATTGCTATGAAGGAACTGTTCGAAGAGGGGATTAGCACTTCGCGTTTCTACCTAAAAGACGCCACGCCTGGCGTGGAAGACATCATCGACCAAATTGTGGCGGGTCTGAGATCGGCTTGCACCTACACCGGTGCGACGAACTTGGAAGAACTCTACGAACAAGCGGTCATTGGTGTGCAGTCAGCAGCAGGTTACAACGAGGGTTTGCCAGTTTCTAACGGTTGGTAGTTAGCTGAGGCCTTCGCAGAGTGGGCGCGGGCCAGCGTTCGCATTGCCGTATCGGTGATTAGTTATAGCGACAGCTTGTTCGAGGAACCAGCGAGGAGCCTCGACTTCACCACGCTGTGCGATGGACCGTGGGTCGACTGAAATCCCTTGTTCAAGCAACTGGCGCTGAGCGAGGGGTTCGTTGCTTAACCACCTCACCTTGGCGAACTCGTTGGAGCGCGATACGAGTTCGGCAATGTTCTCGTGACGGTGGGGTAGTGAACTCTCAATGTGGCTTTGGGCGCTGATTTCAATGTGCAGCCCACAACCATCGCGCAAGCCCTCTAAAAAACGAATGGTCGCTTGGTCAGTTCTCTCGTCACAGCGCACCACAATGGGTGTCACGGTGCGTCGGTACCGGAAGAGATTTCGCTCCACGCCTAGGTTGCTCGGATCGACGGTGTTCTTTCCGCTTTCGTGCCACCACCTCTTGGCCCCCTCGAGCGCAGCATCAATGTCGCTCAAGGAATGCCATGAACGCAAGGAGTTGACGTAATTGGGTCCCCCGGCTTTCGCGGTTGGCCCAACACTTGATCGCTTCCAGCCGCCAAAGGGCTGTCGGCGCACGACCGCGCCAGTAATACCTCTATTGACGTAAGCATTTCCTGCTTCAATGTTGTCAATCCACCACGAACACTCCTGTTCGTCCATGGAGTGGAATCCTGCGGTAAGTCCGTAGGGGGTGGAGTTTTGCCAACGAAGTCCAGTCTCGATATCAGGGGCAACCATGATTGCGAGGACGGGGCCAAACCATTCGTTCTGGTGACTCCACGAACCGGGCTTCACGCCGATTTTGATACCAGGTCGCCAAATATTGCCCACCTGGTCGAGTTGCTTGGGCTCCAGTAACCAACGTTCGCCTTCATCGAGCACATCAAAAGCTCGACGTAAGTTTCCCTCGGGGGCGTGAATCAGTGGACCAACGACGGTGGAAGCATCCCAGCCACGCCCAACGTTTAATGATTCGGTGGCGTCAATTAGCTGCCTTAAGAACAGTGGGTCGTCAATGGCACCTTGTTCAACTATGGCGAGCGACGCTGCCGAACACTTCTGTCCAGCGTGTGAGAACGCCGACGAAACCAAATCTTTGACCGCGAGATCAATGTCAGCACAAGCGCTCACCAAGATTGCGTTCTTGCCAGAGGTTTCGGCCATCAGGCGGATGTTGTTTTTCCAGGAGGCGAACAACTCAGCGGTGGCGAAGGCACCCGTAAGAATGACTGAATGCACCCCATCGTGAGTGACTAAGTGTTGGCCGGCTTCGTCGTCACGAGTTGGAACGAAGTGAAGTACTGACTTTGGAACGCCGCTCGCCCAGAGTTGATTGACGAGCAACCATGCGGTTGCGACCGTCTCGGGTGCAGGTTTTAAAATCACTGCATTTCCCGCAGCCAGGGCAGCGCTCACGCCTCCACAAGTAATGGCGTAGGGGAAGTTCCAGGGTGGAATGACCGCAACTACACCGAGGTTGGTTGAGAGCGGATCATCGGTAGCAAGACTGGCGTAATAGGCGCAGAAATCACTGGCCTCACAAACTTCGGCCTCGGCCTCAACAAAAGTCTTTCCCGCGTCAAAGGCCATCACCGCTAACGCGCTGGAGGCTTCGTCCATTAAACGCTGGGCAGCGTTACGAAGGATGTTGGCTCGCTCACTGGCGGGAGTCTTGCCCCATTGTGTAGCTCCTTCGGCAGCAGCTTTCACTGCTTGATCGATTTGATTGATGTTGGCGACGTGATAGCGATACCACTCAGCGTCTTCATTGCTGGGGTCGAGTCCGGTGACGAGGTCGGAACCTTCAACGACTTCGCCGTTAATCACAATTGGAATCACTTGATCAAAGTTGGCCTTGGTCTCGTCGAGCGCTGCGCGGTATTGCTCTAAGACACCCTTTTTGGTTGAATCCAAACTGCTGGCGTTATCGAACTCTTCGGTGACCCGTGGGTGGGGTAGGTGTCGGCGACTCTTAGTGGAAAGCGTGTGGCGATCAGCGAGCGCTTTTAAGAAACGTGTGCGCTGTTCTTCGAATACTCGCGGATCGCGGTCAATGGTGAAAGCAGCTCGCAAATAATTCTCAGGCGCGGTATTTTCATCCAGACGACGCACGAGGTAGGCCACGGCCGCCCCGAAGTCAGAGGGCCTCGTTACCGGTGCATAGAGCAAGACACGCTGGCCGCTTTGAGCTAGGAGCAGGGCTTCGGCATTAGCCATACCTTCGAGCATCTCTAAGTCCATAGCGTCGACAACGCCACGTTGCTTGCATAGGGCAATTGCGAAGTTCAAGTGAAAGAGGTTGTGACTGGCGACACCAACTCGGAGGAAGGCCGAATTCTCGGGTCGCAATGCCAGGTCAACCAATCGCAAGTAACTGGCGTCGGTCTCTGCTTTGGTGGCGAAAGGAGCAGGGGTCCATCCATGCATGCGCGCCTCGGTGGTTTCCATGGCGAGGTTGGCACCTTTAACGATACGAACCTTGACTGTGGCGCCGCCACTCTCGACCCGCTTTTGCGCGAAAGCGAGCAGTTCTTCGAAGGCACTGTGCGTCTCTGGAAGATAGGCCTGGAGGACTATTCCCGCTGGCATTTGGTGGAACTCGGGTTCGGAGAGAACGGAGAAGAAGACATCCAAGGTAAGGCGAAGGTCGCGGAACTCTTCCATGTCCAAGTTGATGAAGACATCATGCTGTTTAGCCTGCGCATACAGAGTGCGCAGCTTTGGAACAATTCGTTCGCGTGAGCCCACGGGGTCAGAGTTGGAGAGCTGAGACACAATGGATGACACTTTGACCGACAGGTAGTTGACTTCGGGCCTAGTCATCATCTCGAGCACTTGAGCGAGGCGGGCATTGGCCTCACCCTCACCGAGAACCGCTTCACCCAAGACGTTCACGTTGAGTGCGAGTGACTCAGAACTACGTTCGGTCAAGTGAGTTGATAGTGCCTTTGGTTCGGCATTAAGAATGAGGCCCTTAGAGATTCCACGAACGCGCCAGTGAACAGCGTTAAGGACTAGCGAGGGCACAACCCTCGAGGCCACGCCGAGGATCTTTAAGCCAAAGGCGTTCAGTGGACCAAAGCCCGCAATGCGAGCTTTTCGACTGGCATCGCGAAGGAGCGCACTGCCGCGCTTTTTTGATGAGACCCGCATGACCTCATCGGTCAAGGTAACGGTCACGTCGAGAGCGCTCGGATCGTCGAAAAGTCGCGCCATTCGTTTTTGGTTGGCTCGATCAGCGTGGTTTCGCAGTCCACTGGCTTGGTCAATCATTGCCCGAGTGGTGCCTATGGCTAGGTCCCCTAAGGAATCAATCGTGGGGTCAGTGAAGAGAGCAGGTTGGTCAGCCACTGTTTCGAGGATAGTGAAGGCCGAAGCGTCTGTGTGGTCGGGAAGGGGGGATTCGAACCCCCGGCCTCCTGGTCCCAAACCAGGCGCGCTAACCAAGCTGCGCTACTTCCCGAGGTATCTACAATGCCACAAAATCAACATGTCCTTTTTCGTTCCTAGAATTGTACGGTGAGTGATGCGTGGATTGCCGATGCCCTAGAAGAAACTTGGGGCACGATCTACCACCTAATTGACACTTTTCCGCAGGAATTCTTCGACTGGGCCACTCCCTGTCCGGGCTGGAGTATCCGTGACATTGTTTGCCACCTGATTGGCTGGGAGCGCTACTACAACGAAGGTTTTGTTCCCAATACCAAGAGCGTGAGGGGCGAGTTCATCAAGAACGAACTCGGCGTACTCAACCAAGGCTTCATTCTCTCGATGCGCTCAATCGCGCCGCACCAGATACGCGGACTATTTGGAATTGAAACTGCCCGATCACTCGTGCGCCTGCGAAATTTGACCGAGGAGGACTACGACCAGATTGTCGTTTCGCCACTAGGGGAGTCTTCGACCTACCGGTTTCGAATGGAGACCCGAATTTTTGATTCGTGGATTCACATGCAAGACCTCCGTGACGCGATGTTGCGACCCGACGATGACCACACCATGGGTGAAGAGGTCGTTATGGCTCGATTTGAAGCTTCACTGCCCGGCGTCATCAGATCTGCTCTTGAGCTTCGCAATGGCGAATTGGTAAGAATCAACCTGTCGGGCAGGTTGGCTCGAAGCCTGACCTTCCGTTGCCTCGAAAATGGGGTAGCGCCAGTTGAGTACGCCAGCGAGGCGCCGGTCCTAGAGATGACCACTCCGATCGCCCTGTTTTGGCGACGGTGTGCCGGACGCATCAGCGCAGATGCCTTCTTGGGCGAGGAATCAACCCACGTTCGTGGCAATGTCGTTCTGGCTGTAGCCCTGGCGGATGCCCTCGCGACGACCCGCTAGCGCCCAACAACTAGGCTGTTTTCCCTTATGCGTGCCACCACTGCCACCCTGCCCGAGAACAAAGTAAAACTGACCGTCGAACTTGATGACGCCGAAATGAATGCGGCTATCGACAAGGCCGTCGTGAGCGTTGGCCGTCAGGTCAACATCAAGGGTTTCCGCAAGGGCAAGGTTCCTCGCAATGTGCTGGTCGCGCACCTTGGTGGACCCGGCGCACTCCGTGGCGAAGCCATTCGTGAGTCGATGCCCGACTTTTACGCCCACGCTGTGGTCGAAGCGGGAATTGACCCAATCGGACAACCCGACATTGACATCACCGCCGGCGAAGAAGAGGGCAACCTCACCTTCGAGTGCGTTGTCGAAGTTCGTCCTGAAGTCAAGGTCGCTGGTTACCAAAAACTCAAGGTGACTATTCCGTCACCAATGGTCACTCCTGACGAGGTCGACGCGCAGATCAACCGCTACCTCGAAACAGATGCAGTCCTAAAAGATGTTGACCGCCCAATCGTGACCGGTGACATGGCCACTCTCGACGTCAAGGCCGAGCAGGTCGGGGTTGAGGGTGTTGAGCCCTTCGAAGTCTCCGACTTTATGTACGCCGTGGGTTCAAACTCACTCGCACCAGAGACCGATGGTTTGATCGTTGGCATGAAAGCCGGCGAGGAACTCACCTTCACTTCAACGCAACCTGGTGGTCTACAAGTTTCCTACGTCATTCAAATTAAGGCCGTGAAGGAGCGCGAGCTCCCAGCCCTTGATGACGAATGGGTGAAGGACAACACCGAGTGGCAAAGCGTTGAAGAGATGCGCAACACCATTCAAGACCAGATGCAACGTATGCGCGTCATGGAAGCCCAAATGGGCAAGCGAGACGCCATCGCCAGCGCGGTTGCTGAATTGGTGCCTGAAAACGAGTGCCCCGCAGCATTGCTAGACGCAGAGACCAATGAGCGTTTACACGAACTCGGACACCGCCTTTCCAACCAGAACTTCACCATTGAAACTTTCTTGCAAGCCACCGGTCAAACTGCTGAGCAGTTGATTGAAGTATTCCGGGCTGATGCGCTTCGTGCCGTTCGCTCGGACCTAGCCCTGCGTGCAATCGTGAAGGCTGAAAAGCTTGAGGCGAGTGCCGAAGAGATCGAAGAAGAGCTCGTCAAGACCGCGCTCTCCATGGACGTAAAGCCTGATGTTCTACGCACCAACCTGTACGACTCAGGCCGCCAGGTTTCTTTCCAAGCCGAAGTGGCGAAAATGAAGGCCCAGAAGTGGCTCGAAGAGCGTGTGGTCTACGTTGACCCCGAGGGTGTCGAAATCAACAAGGAATTACTTGAGGCCGACCAGACCGCTGGCCTCGACCTCTAAGGTGGAATTCGTGAACGACAACTATCGCTTTCAGAACTATCTCGTACCTACGGTCGTCGAGTCCTCGAACCGTGGCGAGCGCGCCTACGACCTCTACAGTCGCTTGCTGCGCGAGCGCATCATCTTCATCGGAACCGGCATTGACGACACCATCGCCAACTTGGTCTGCGCACAGATGTTGTTCCTCGAGAGCGAAGACCCCGATAAGGACATCAACCTCTACATCAACTCACCTGGTGGAGACATCACCGGTTTGTTCGCGATCTACGACACGATGAAGTACATCAAGCCCGATGTATCGACCTTCTGCTTTGGCCAAGCTGCATCAGCCGCAGCGGTGTTGCTCGCTGCGGGCACCAAGGGCAAGCGTTACGCGTTGCCTCACTCGCGTGTTCTCTTGCACCAGCCGTGGGGTGGCGTTGGCGGCCAGGCTTCTGACATCGAGATTCAAGCTCGTGAAATCCTGCGTATGAAGGACATCTTGAATGAGATGCTCGCTCAAGACACCGGTCAAACGGTTGAGCGAATCACCCAAGACACTGACCGTGACTTCATTCTTGAGGCCAAGGATGCCGTGGAATACGGCTTAATTGACGAGGTCATCACCCAACGTCCGTAATGCCCGTTTTCTGGGTGTGGTTCTCGTAGGATGGAACACGGCGGAGGTCGTGTCGGAGGACTGAAGTGGCAAAGTTTGGCGAAAACAACGATCTCTTAAAGTGCAATTTTTGTTCTAAGGGTCAAAAGGCTGTACTCAAATTAATTGCGGGCCCTGGGGTCTACATTTGCAACGAGTGCATTGACCTGTGCAATGAGATCATTGCCGATGAGCTCGGCGACCGCCCTGAGTTCGTCCTGAATGAACTTCCCACCCCTCGTGAAGTCTCTTCCTTTCTCGATGAGTTCGTTATTGGTCAAGACGAGGCCAAGAAGACTTTGGCGGTAGCGGTCTACAACCACTACAAACGCATCCAGACAGGTCCGCTCCACGACGATGATGTCGAAGTCGCTAAGTCGAACGTCCTCATGCTTGGACCAACCGGTTGCGGCAAGACCTTCCTCGCACAGACTTTGGCGCGAATGCTCAATGTTCCTTTCGCAATCGCCGACGCGACGGCGCTCACTGAAGCAGGTTACGTGGGCGAAGACGTCGAGAACATTTTGCTCAAGCTCTTGAGTGCAGCTGACTATGACGTTAAGCGTGCCGAGCGGGGCATTATTTACATTGACGAAATCGACAAGATTGCTCGCAAGTCGGAGAACCCATCAATCACTCGTGACGTATCGGGCGAAGGCGTTCAGCAAGCTCTCTTGAAGATCCTTGAAGGAACTGTTGCCAGCGTGCCACCGCAGGGCGGCCGCAAGCACCCGCACCAAGAATTCATCACCCTTGATACCAAGAACATCTTGTTCATTTGCGGTGGAGCATTTGCGGGACTCGAAGAAATCATCGAGCGCCGCTTGGGCAAGAAGTCAATGGGCTTCAACCAGCCCGTTGAGTCAAAGACGGCCGGGGACATTGAGTTGTTCAAAAACGTCTTGCCAGAAGACCTCACCAAGTTTGGTCTGATTCCAGAATTCATTGGCCGCTTGCCAATCGTTGCCGCCGTTCAACAGCTTGATCGCGAAATGCTTATCTCGGTTTTGACCGAGCCCAAGAACTCACTCGTTCGACAGTTTCAGCAGGTACTGGCGATGGACGGTGTTGAGCTCAGCTTTCAACCCGATGCCCTCGAGGCCATTGCGGACTTGGCGATTGAGCGCGGCACGGGAGCTCGTGGGTTGCGTTCGATTTTGGAGCAGGTTCTTCTCGAGCCCATGTACGACGTCCCAGGACGTAGTGATGTCGCGAAGTGCGTTGTGACAGCTGCCGCTGTCCGAGGCGAGACCACGCCGACGTACGAATTGCGCAAGGCCACCCGCGCTCGTCGCGCCAGTTAACTCTGTGCGATTTAGAAACTACGAATCAGCGCTGAGTTGGCTCGAAGCACACGTTGACTTTGAGCGCGTAGCGCCCAATCACGCGGATGTTCCATCACTTGAGCCAGTACGTAAGTTCTTGGCCATGGTGGCCGACCCCCAAATGGACTACCCGTCAGTGCACATTACGGGCACCAACGGTAAGGGCACGACTACGACGCTGACCAGTGCATTGCTGCACGCAACAGGTTTGCGAGTCGGTACTTTCACCAGCCCTGACCTCCACGCCATCAACGAACGCATTGCAGTAAATGGAGAACCAATTGGTGATCGCGAGTTGGTTTCACTCATTGAACGCTTAAGCGACATCGAAGAGGCCTCTGGAATAATCCTTACTCGCTTCGAACTTCTAACCGCCGGTGCACTCTTGCATTTCTCAGATGAGGGAGTCGATGTCGCGGTCATCGAAGTGGGGTTGGGCGGAACTTGGGACTCGACCAACGTCATTGATTCTGATGTTGCGGTCATTACGAACGTGGACCTTGACCACGTGGCCGTTCTTGGCACAACCGTTACCGCCATCGCGACCGACAAGGTCGGAATCTTCCGAGGTGACGGAATTGCAATCGTGGGTACGACTAACGCAATGGTTGTTGAGGTCGCTACAGCTAAGGCCGAGTCAATCGGAGCAACTCTCTGGTTGGCCGAGGAGAGCTTTGCGCTGTTGGCTAACGATCTTGCAGTTGGCGGACGCTTGATCAGTGTTCGCACTCCATACGAAACCTACGAAGAAGTTCTCCTCTCATTGCATGGAATCCACCAAGGTCAAAACGCAGCCAGCGCACTAGCCGCGAGTGAAGCATTCTTAGGGCGCCCTTTGGGTGAAGAACTCGTTCGCACAGTTTTGGGCGAGGCTCGAATGCCTGGGCGGATGGAACTGCTATCTCGTGCACCAATGATTGTTATCGATGGGGCGCACAATCCAGCGGGCATGCGAGCCTTAGCCGCGACTCTGGATGGTGCTTTTCACGTCACGGGACAGCGCCGTTGCGTTATCGGCATGCTCCATGGACGTGAGGTCGATGAGATGATCAAGCCCCTCTTGAACCTTGGATTCAGCGAATTCCACGTCTGCGCTCCGGACTCGCCTCGGGCGATGCCCTCGAGATTGGTCGCACAAGCACTTCGAGACAACGGTGAAACGGTTATAGAACACACGAGTTCGATGCGCGCTTTGGCCCAGGCCCGTGAGCACTCGACAGACGAGGACTTAATTGTGGTCTGTGGTTCGCTGTATTTGATCGCTGAGGTCAGGGGAGAACTTCTTTCTATCCCCTCGAGGCACCTTCGAGCGAACGACTAGATTTAGAAACCGTGAATCGCACTTTTATTATCGTTAAACCTGATGGCGTCCGTCGTGGCCTTATTGGGGAAGTACTCTCCAGATTTGAACGCCGTGGCCTCAAGATTGTGGCCGCCGAGCTCCGCGTTATTGACGTTGAGACTGCGACCGTTCACTACGGGGAACACGCGGGAAAGCCATTCTTTAACGGTCTCGTTGAGTTCATCACCTCCGGTCCCGCTCTACTCGCGGTACTGGAAGGCCCAACTGACACCTGGAAGATTGTGCGAACCATGATTGGTGCCACCAATCCCGCCGACAGCGCTCCGGGCACTATTCGTGGAGATCTGGGCCTCGAAATGAGTGAAAACATCATTCACGGTTCAGATTCCGCAGATTCAGCGGCTCGCGAAATCGGCTTATTTTTCCCAAACCTGTAAGAAATAATTAGCCGTTTGAATAAGACGGACTTCGCCTAACCTTGTAGTGCGGAGGGTACTTCGAGTACTCAATTGAGGTTTTATGGCTGATCGTTCATTTTCATTTTTAGGTCGCGACATGGCAGTCGACCTGGGCACCGCTAACACGCTCGTCTACGTTCGTGGGCGCGGCATTGTCTTGAATGAACCATCAGTTGTCGCTATTGACACCAAGGACAACAAGCCGATTGCTGTTGGTGCTGAAGCCAAGCGCATGGTGGGCCGTACGCCTAACAACATCCAGGCGATTCGACCTTTGAAGGACGGCGTTATCGCTGACTTCGACATTTGCGAAAAGATGCTTCGCTACTTCATTTTGCGAGTCCACCAGCGTCGATTCGCTAAGCCTCGCATGATTATTTGTGTTCCATCGGGAATTACCGGTGTAGAGCAGCGCGCAGTTATTGAAGCCGCTGAGTTCGCCGGAGCTCGTCGCGCCTACATTATTGAAGAGCCCATGGCCGCAGCTATTGGTGCCGGTCTGCCAATTCACGAACCTTCGGGAAACATGGTTGTTGACATCGGTGGAGGAACCACTGAAGTTGCGGTTATTTCCTTGGGTGGAATTGTGACCAGTGAGTCAGTTCGTGTTGGCGGAGACGAGCTCGATGAGGCAATCATTAAGTACGCCAACAAAGAGTTCTCTCTCGCCATCGGTGAACGTTCGGCCGAAGAGTTGAAGATTGCTCTTGGATCGGCTTATCCGTTGCAAGAAGAGGTCCGCGCTGAAATTCGTGGACGTGACCTGCAAACCGGTTTGCCAAAGACAATTGTTGTTTCAACCGAGCAGATTCGCGAAGCGCTCAACGTGCCGATCAATGCCATCATCGATGCCGTAAAGGCAACCCTGGACCGCACTCCACCAGAACTCGCATCAGACCTCGCACAAACTGGTGTTGTCCTCACTGGCGGTGGTGCACTGTTGACTGGACTCGCCGAGCGGCTCCAGGCTGAGACGGGTATGCCCTTCCGCGTAGCGGATGACCCCTTGTACTGCGTGGCTATGGGCAGTGGAGCTTGCTTGGAAGAGATGGACCTCTTCGCCCGTATGTTGAAGTCCTCGCCTTCGAGGTAGTTCTTCGTGCCTCTCCGCCGGTCGACTCGCCGAAACGTAACGTTACTTTCGGGTCTCGTGGTGACCTTGGTGGGACTTCAATTCACAGTTGGAGTTGGAGCCGGACTGCGAACAATAGCCAACGGCGCTGTTTCGCCTTTCGCGACCGCAATTCGTTTTGTGGCCACTCCGGTTGGGCATCTGTTTTCCGGTTCTCTTAACTATTCAAGTTTGGTTCAGCAAAATCAACAGCTTCGTTATGAACTGGGCCAAGCACAGCTCAAACTTAATGAGTCGCTCGCTTTCACCCAGAAGATGGCGCGCATGAGCGCAGAACTCAATGTCCCGTTCGTTGGAGACCTACCAACGGTCGCAGCCCAGGTTTCGAGTTTTTCACCAACCTCATTCGCTGCCACGATTGACATCTCCAAAGGCCGTGATGATGGGGTTTTAGTTGGCATGCCAGTAGTGGCCAACGGCGGGCTTATTGGCACGGTGATATCAACAACTTTGCACGGCTCAACGGTGAGGCTAATCAGCGATCAACGCTCACACTTCGGGGCAGTCTTTTCAAATCAAGGAACCTCGGTAATCATCTCCGGACAAGGACTTAACAATGGTCTATCCGCGGTGAGTGTGCCAATTTCTTTTAACGTTCGCCCAGGCATGATGGTCTTTACCGATGGTCTCCAAGGGGGTCTCTATCCAGCGGGCTTGCCGATTGCTCGAGTTTCGAAGGTCCGACTCACTCCGGGTGCGGCCACTTACGAGTTGAACTTTCAACCTACCGCCGACTTGCGCCACATCTTTTATGTCGATGTCGTCTTGTGGGAGCCCTCTACGTGATTAGAGAGCTCTTCCCGACATTTCTTGTCTCGCTCGTGGTCGTGGCCTTTCAACTCGCGGTCTTCTCCTCGTTTCGAATTAGCGGTGTCGTCATAATGTTGATCTGGCTCTGGCCACTGTGCGTAGGACTAGCCGGGTCTACCACTGCGGCACTCTTGAGTGGACTGGTCAGTGGAATTTTTTTCGATACCCACGCCGCAACTCCCTTTGGGCTCTCGGCGGTCGTTGCTCTAGTGATTGCGTATCTCGCCGTGCGACTTGGTCGCGAAGGCGTTGGTGACCTCGAGTCCGCGGCGTGGTGGGTAGCCCCGGTGATTGCTGCAGTCGGTGGCTTTTTCGCCCCACTTATTTTTGTCATAACGGGATACTTCGTTCTGGACTTCAGCTTGTGGCGGGGAAGTGTGTTTCAGGACATGCTTCTCAATTCTGTGGCCTTTTTCTTCTTGGCGCGCCCGCTGACGCGTGTCGCTCGGTGGAGTAGCGGATTGGTTAAGGCGCGCCGATGAGCAAGGGATCTTGGCGAGAGCGCCCAACGGGTACTTGGTATTCGAGACTTTGGCGCCCCTGGGAAACGCTCAACCCGTTCAAGGGTCGCGGCCGACGAATTAACGAAACCCCCGGTGTCGGCATTAAAGACTTGGTCAACTTCCCCGACGAAAATAAGGTTCGACCCGAGCGGCGTTGGTACGTGATTGGTGGCTTCTTTACTCTTCTGCTCGTCATTGTTATTTACCGACTGTTCATGCTTCAAATTGTTGACGTGAAAGCCTCAATTCGAACCGTCAATACAAACTCGTATCAGGTGTCCGTAATTCCCGCTACCCGCGGACTGATTCTGGACCGAAATGGACGACCCTTAGTCTCCAACCAAGTCACAGTGGAGGTTCGTTTATCTCGTGCTGAGTCCTACCTGCACCCCTCAACGATTGGTGCACTTGCGGCACTGACTGGTACCAAAGTTTCAACCATCAAGTCTGAGCTTGCGAGTGTTCAGTACGATGCATTTCAACCAGTTCCACTGATTGCGAATGCCACGAGCTCAGAGCTCGAGTTCATCAAATTGCACCCCGAGGAATTCCCAGGTGTTTCCGTGCTTAACATTGCGGTTCGCTCTTATCCCCAAGGTGGCGAGACCGGTGCGCAGGTACTTGGTTACGTCGGACCTATTACCGGTGGAGAGATTGCGGCACACCCGTATTCGGGTTATCACCCGAACTCGCTCTACGGAAAGACGGGTATTGAGAACTTCTATGAGCACTTCCTAAAGGGGCAAGATGGAGTGCAAACCCTCGAGGTGAGCGCGCAAGGCAAGATCCTTGGAACCGCACACTCGAAGCCAGGTGCGGTAGGCGACACGGTAGTTCTCAACATTGACGCGGGGCTCCAGAAGGCCCTCGACACGGCCCTCGCCTCAGACATCCAATCGGTTCGCCAAAGTGTTGACCCCGTTTCGGGCAAACGACCTCCCGCTCTCAACGGGGCAGCGGTGGTGTTAGACCCAAACACCGGGGCGGTACTGGCGATGAGTTCGTACCCCTCGTATAACTTGCAGAGCTTCGTTACGGGACTTTCCAACCGACAGTTCAAGGCCCTTCTCAATAACGGCTCCTTCAACAACTACGCCATCCAGGGTGACTACACCCCAGGTTCGACCTTCAAAATGATCACCGCCACCGCCGCACTTCAAAAGCACCTGATCTCACCGAATCTCTACGTGAACGACACCGGTGTGTTCAAAGTGCCGGGCTGCCTGCAGGGTGGCCACGGCTGTCTTTTCCACGACGACACTCCAAGCGGTGAAGGAATGGTCAACATGGCCTTGGCTCTAACGAAGTCCTCGGACTACTACTTCTATAACCTGGGTTACCTCTTTTGGGCACAGACCAAGCGTTACGGACAAACTCCGATCCAAGATGTTGCCGCTAAGTACGGCCTGTCGAGTTATACCAATATTGACCTGCCAAACGAGAATCAGAGTCGTGTTGACTCGCCAACAGTGCGAATCACGCTTCACGCTCAGGCACCACTCGCTTTTCCAAATACGACGTGGTACACCGGTGACAATGTGGAGATGGCCTTCGGCCAAGGATCGACCGCAGTAACTCCAATTGGCATGGCCACGGCGTACGCGACCTTCGCTAATGGTGGCACGCGGTACTCCCCAGAGGTTGCAGCGGCTGTTGTTGGACCCCACGGCAATGTGGTCGCTCGCTATCTGCCTCGAGCTGCCGCTCACGTGAGCTTGCCCCCTTCGGTCCGAAACCCAATCCTGCAAGGCCTCATTGGCGTGGTGAACAACCCCTCTGGAACGGCTTACGGCACCTTCCGCCATGTTGCAAACTTCAACCTTCGTAACTTCCTCATTGCAGGTAAAACTGGAACGGCGTCAAATGCACCGGGCCTAGAGCCAAACTCCTGGTTCGTCGGTTTTGGGCCCGTCCAGCACCCCAAGTACGTCGTTTTGTGTGTTGTGGCCCAGGGCGGATACGGAGCTGATGCCGCCGCCCCAGTGGTGGCCCGGGCCTTTAACTACCTAGTGGCTCACCCGATTAAGCCCGTTACCTTGCAGCGAAACCTCACGGTGACCACGACCACCAAGCCCAAAGCCACGACTACTACCGTTAAAAAGGGCTAGGGGGCCGAAGAGCCCCTCTCCCAAGGGAGTACAATGGAAGAGTTGGGTGCTCGAGTCTGAGTACAAAAGGACGCTTTGAGTTTGCCCGAATGTGCGAACTCTCCCGCAGTAAGGACGAAGATGTTTGTAAGTACCAAAAACGCCTCTCGCGTGGCACCTAGCGTCACCCCAGCAAAGAACTTGTCACGCACCGTGACGCCCGCGATCAGCACCAGCGATCGCCCATTGAACTCAAGGAGTATTTGTCGTGAGCGACGAAACCAATCCCCAGTCTTCCGCCCCTCGAATTGGCGATACGAGGCCCGCACCGCAAGGTGAATCTCGTCCCAACCCCACACCATCAGCGAACGGTGGTGCCGGTGGCCAGGGAGGCAACAATCGAAATCGCCGCCGCCGCGGTGGCAAGGGCCGTTCCGGTGGTCAAGGTCAAGGTGGGCAGAACAACCCACAGCGCCGTAACGACGCACCAGTAGAGGCTTCGGCCCCCGACACAATCCAGCGCGCCGACAAGAACGACAACAATCGTGCTTCGCGTCGCCGCCGCGGGGGAGAGCGCAAGACCCGCGCTCAAGGTCGTTACTTGATGTGTGTGCACACCACGAAAGACGCCACGCACATCGCAACTCTTGAGGGCCGCTCCATGGTCGAGTACACCGTGGCGAAGGCCGCCGACGAGGTATCTCAGATTGACGGGAACATCTATGTCGGGCGCATTCAAAACGTATTGCCCGGTATGGAGCTCGCATTCGTCGACATTGGTATCCCTAAGAACGCCGTTCTCTACCGTGCCGACATTCACCTCCAAGACGAGGACGCCGAGACCCCGTCGCCCAAGTCCGACGCCAAAATTGAGGAACTGATCAAGTCCGGTCAGACCATCATCTGTCAGGTAACCAAGAACGCCATTGGCGCCAAGGGTGCACGCCTGACCCAAGAGGTGTCCCTACCCGGTCGCTTCGCAGTGCTGGTACCCAACTCCAGCACCATTGGTATCTCCAAGCGCCTGCCCGATGGCGAGCGCCGTCGTCTGCGTCGAATCATTGACGAAGTGAAGCCCGAGAAGCACGGCATCATTATTCGTACCGCGGCTGAGGGTGTTTCCGCTGAGGACCTCGCGCGTGACGTGACTTCACTCGCTGAGAAGTGGGCCGCTATTGAGACTGAAGTAGCCAAGTCCAATCAACCTCGCTTGATCTACCGTGACCTCGACTTGGCGGTGCGCGTGTTGCGTGAAGAGCTCAACGATGACTACCGCGGCGTGATCATCGACGACAAGGGTCTCTACGAGAAGGTGCGTGAGTACGTTCTGGCCGTTAACCCCGAGCTCGCCGACCGCATTGAGTACTACGACCGTGGCACCGAAGAGTTGCCACTCTTCGAGCGCTACTTCGTTCACGAACAACTGCACCGCGCCCTTGACCGCAAGGTCTTCTTGCCCTCGGGTGGATCGCTCATTATTGAGCGCACCGAAGCCCTGACGGTAGTTGACGTCAACACCGGTAAGAACGTGGGAACGAACAACCTCGAAGAGACTGTGTTCCGTAACAACTTGGAAGCGGCCGAAGAGGTTGCCCGCCAACTTCGCCTGCGCGACATTGGTGGCATCATCGTTATTGACTTCATTGACATGGAGGCCAAGGCCAACCGCGAAGCGGTCGCCTCGGCCCTGCGTAATGCCCTCAGCCGTGACAAGACCCGTACCCAGGTCTTTGACATCTCTGAGCTTGGTCTTGTCGAAATGACCCGAAAGCGCGTAAATGAGGGACTTTTGGAGTCCGTCTCGAGCGTTTGCACCGTCTGTGACGGCCGTGGCTTCGTCGTCTCGACCGGCCTGTAAAAACTGGTGTTTCGGGCCCTCTGGGAATCGGCTATCATTGTCAAACTATGTACGCCGTAATTCGAACAGGAACTTCCCAGCAGCGCGTTGAAGAGGGCCAAGTGGTCCGCGTCGACCTGCGCCGCGAAGAGGTCGGCTCAACCATTACCTTTGAGCCTGTATTGCTTGTAGACAACACCGATGTCGTCGCTGGTCCTGCCCTCAAGGGCGCTACCGTGACGGCCAAGCTTTTGGGCGAGGAGTTGGGCCCCAAGATCCGCGGTTTGACCTACAAGGCCAAGGCCATCCAGCGTCGTCGCTGGGGTCACCGTCAGCACTATTCGACCGTTGAAATCACCAAGATTTCAGCCAAGTAAGGAAGTTATATGTCAAAGACTAAAGGTGGCGGTTCTACCAGGAACGGTCGCGATTCCAACGCCCAACGCCTCGGTGTCAAGGTATTTGACGGCACTGTCGTAAAGGTAGGCTCAATCATCGTTCGCCAGCGCGGAACCAAGTTCCACCCCGGCAAGAACGTCGAAAAGGGTCGCGATGACACATTGTTCGCAGTCGCAGAAGGAACTGTAAAGTTCGGCTTCCGCGGCGGCCGAAAGCTAGTTGACGTACTTAACTAGGCTTTTCTCCTATAGAAAAAAATCCCCCGGGCTTGCGCCCGGGGGATTTTTCTTTGAAACGTAAAGGCTTACTTAACGCCCTTGACTGCCTTCTTGAAGGTTGAGCCAATGGAAACCTTTGGTGCGCGTGATGCAGCAACCTGGATCGGCTCGCCGGTCTGTGGGTTGCGGGCGGTGCGAGCCTTGCGCTCTACGCGCTCGAAGCTCAAGAATCCAGCCAAAACAACCTTTTCGCCAGCGACAACGTTCTTAACGATGACGTCTTCGAATGCACGAAGTACGTCTCCGACCGTGTTCTTTGCGGCACCGCTCTCAGCGGCAATTGCATCTACCAATTCGCTCTTGTTCATCGGTCGACTCCTTTTATAACTCGTGTAGTTCGGGGAATTCCTCGAACTCTTCTATCTTTATCGCCAAAAGCCCATAATTTTGGCATTTCCAGCCACTTTTTCCTGAAACTACTGGGGTGCACTAGTAAAAGTCCTGATAAACCCTACTTTTACGAAACCATAATTTCTGTGAAAAAACCCTACGATTGAGGGCATGACCAGCGTAAACCGTGAAAAATTAGCCACATTGCTCCAAGAAGAGACCGCTCGCTACGAGAAGGATCACCCAACCTCTCGGGCCCTGCACGCCAACGCTAACCACCTCTTTGCCCGAGTTCCCATGACCTGGATGAACAAATGGGCCGGGGGATTCCCACTCGGGTTCAAGAGTGCCCACGGAGCAATCATTACCGACCTCGATAATCACGAGCTCATTGACTTTGCGCTCGGAGATACCGGCGCCTTCGCCGGTCACTCACCAGAACCCCTCATTAGGGCCCTCCAGCAGCGCGTGGGCGTTGACGGGGGCATCACGACAATGATGCCTAACGAGGATGCTGAGTGGGTCGGGGCGGAACTAACTCGCCGATTTGGCCTCCCACAGTGGTCGTTTTCACTGTCGGCCACCGACGCCAACCGGTGGTTGCTGCGACTTGTGCGCCTCGTTACCAAAAGGCCCAAGATTCTGGTCTTTAGCTACAGCTACCACGGCTCGGTAGATGAAACCTTTGTTGTTAATGATCACGGTCAGGCCAAATCTCGCCCCGGAAACGTAGCCCCAGCGGTCGATCCCTCCACGACCACCAGAGTTTGCGAGTTCAATGACCTCGCGGGCCTCGAGCGAGAACTAGCCCACGGCGACGTCGCTGCTGTTCTCACCGAACCGGCGATGACCAACATCGGCATTGTTCTGCCAGAGCCTGGATTCTTAGAGGGTGTGCGCGAGCTGTGTGACAAGTACGGCAGTTTGTTGATCATTGACGAAACTCACACCTTCTCTGAAGGCCCGGGAGGTTCGACCAAGCGGCGAAACTTGCGCCCCGATGCCATCACGATTGGAAAGTCACTCGGTGGCGGTGTGCCGTGTGGTGCATATGGGCTGAGTGCCGAACTCGCCGAACGAGTTCAAGAGGCGGTCAAGTCAGGCGCCGACATTGTTGACGTTGGGGGAGTGGGCGGCACCTTGTCGGGAAATGCTCTATCGATGGCGGCCATGCGCGCAGTACTTGGTGAGGTCCTGACCGACGACGTCTTTCCTCGCATGGAGGCCCTCGCTACGACCTTCGCCGAAGGCATGCGGGCCACTATTGCCAGGGCGGAACTCCCTTGGTCGGTTTCGCAACTGGGCACTCGCGCGGAGTACCGATTTGCCAACCCCGCGCCCAAGAACGGCGGCGAGTCGGTGGGAGCGGCTGACGAAGAGCTCGAGAACTATCTA
>Ga0214180_1000055_pt1 | contig 45547 bp, 44 predicted proteins | sample TroBogEpilimnion_22_FD_153018 | JGI IMG/M metagenome (GOLD analysis project Ga0214180, IMG submission 153018) | Freshwater microbial communities from Trout Bog Lake, WI - 16OCT2007 epilimnion | ecosystem: Environmental > Aquatic > Freshwater > Lake > Epilimnion/Euphotic zone | place: Trout Bog... | reverse complement strand
ATGAAGACGATTCAGAATTAATTGCGCAGATGGTTAAGCATCACTTACTACTTTCAGCGGTGGCCACCCGCAGAGACCTCGAAGATCCCGCAACAATCGAATATGTCAAAAACTTGGTGCCAAGCGCGGAGTTGCTCGAACTTCTGCACAGTTTATCAATAGCAGATGGTGAAGCTACCGGACGTACTGCGTGGAGTGACTGGAAGGCAAGTCTGGTCGCCGACCTAGTAAAGCGAACACTTTCATCTATGCAAGGTATTGAACCAGCTGCGCAAGTCGAGCTCACCGAAGCGCAATTAGCCAAGGCTGCCACCGGAGAACTTTCGGTGACTATTGAGTCCCGTGATGGTTTCTTGGATATCGAGGTGATCGCGCCAGATAGACCTGGCTTGCTTTCAACTGTTGCCGCTGTGTTAAGTATTTCAAGACTTGATGTCAGATCAGCAAAAACTCGTACAGTTAATCGATCGGCTGTAATGAATTGGTTGGTGAGTATCGATGTCAATGTCGAGCAACCAACACCTCAGGCAATCATCGAAAAACTTGATCGCGCTATGGAGGACCCCGAAGGGCTGCAATCACGAATTACCGACAGAATTTCTTCCTATCGCAGGTCTCCAGGATTATTCGTTCCTCCGCCAGTTGTTGCTTTTTATAATAGCGTTGCTACCCATGCCACGGTCATCGAAGTTCGTATGCATGACCAACCTGGAATTCTCTACATCGTGACAAAAGCGATCTCAGAATTTGGTGCCGATATTCGAGCAGCTATCGTCACAACTCTGGGAGCAGAGGCTTTCGACACGATTTATGTGAGTGATTTAGCCGGTGGAGCTCTAGCTGAAGATCGCGCCATGGGTCTCACGCGCACGATAGAGAGAGTGCTTTCAACCAATAGCTAAGGCGAGCCTGCCTCATGCTAGTAGGATGACGCCGTGTTTGATTCGCTCTCATCAAAGTTCTCATCCGCATTCGCCTCGCTCCGTAAAAAGGGCAAGATTAAGGCGAGTGACATTAATGAAATCGTCCAAGAGATTCAGAGCGCGCTCCTTGATTCAGATGTCTCACTCGAAGTAGCGCAATCATTCACCTCGATTATTTCAGAGCGAGCGTTAGCCTCTCTCGATCAAGTAAATGTAGGCACAAATCCTGCTCAGGCTATCTTTGAGATCGTCAACGAAGAGCTCACCAAGATATTGGGTGGTAGCGCTAGACGGATTCGTATGGCTAAAAAGGGCCCTACTGTCATTATGCTCACCGGCCTTCAAGGCGCTGGTAAGACCTCTCTTGCAGGCAAGCTTGCGCTTTACCTCAAGAGCCAGGGAAACACTCCGCTTCTCGTTGCATCCGATCTGCAACGCCCAAATGCAGTTACGCAACTACAACAGGTAGGCAGCGATATTGGAGTACCTGTCTTTGCGCCAGAGCCTGGCAATGGTGTGGGAGATCCTGTATCAGTTGCCAAAGCAGGTCGAAAATTTGCCGAAGATAAGTATTACAACTTTGTTATTGTCGATACCGCAGGTCGACTTGGCGTTGATGAAGTTCTCATGCGACAAGCTGCTGACATTCGGGATGCGATTAGCCCTGATGAAATCCTCTTTGTTGTCGATGCAATGGTGGGTCAAGATGCAGTCAAGACCGCAGAAGCATTTTTACAGGGCGTTGGTTTTGATGGCGTTGTACTCACCAAGCTTGATGGCGATGCGAGAGGTGGCGCTGCGCTCTCTATCGTTTCGCGTACCGGTCGACCAATTATGTTTGCGGCTACGGGAGAGAAAGCAAAAGATTTTGATCTCTTCTATCCCGATCGTATGGCTTCGCGCATTCTGGGGCTGGGCGATGTGCAAACTCTCGCCGAGCAGGCAAAGGCGGCTTTCGACCCACAAGTCTCTAAAAATTTGGAAGAGAAGTTTGCAGCTGGAGATGACTTCACGCTGGTCGATTTCCTCGATCAGATGCAAGCAATAAAGAAGATGGGTTCTATGTCCAAGATGCTCGGGATGCTGCCTGGCATGAACTCTGGTGCGATGAAAAAGCAGCTCGACAACTTTGATGAGAGCGAGCTGGTGCGAACCGAGGCGATTGTGCGCTCGATGACGCCGGCCGAGCGCGTCAATGTAAAGATTTTGAATGGCTCACGGCGTGCTCGCATCGCCGCAGGTAGCGGTCGCAGCGTGAGCGAGGTCAACACTTTGGTAGATCGCTTCGTCGGGGCTCAGAAAATGATGCGCCAATTGCGAAATGGCGGGGGAATTCCAGGTATGTCAGGTATGTCAGGCCTGCCAGGCCTGCCAAAACCAGTCAACAAGGGGCAGCAACCCCCAAAAAAGAAGTCAAAGTCCGGTAACCCAGCCAAGCGGGCCGCGCAGTAACCCAACCGAGCGGCTCTCCTGATCGCAGAGCTCGATTTGGCCTCACTTGAGCGGGATGGCAGAATAAGCCTCCTGTGCCAAGGGCCCTCTACCCCTTACACAACCCATCCACTATGGATTGCTCGAACGAACCTCGCTCCCACTGAGGTCAGCACGAGCAGACCGAATCATTCAAGGAGAAACCACACACGTGGCCGTAAAAATTAAGTTGATGCGTCTTGGCAAGATCCGTACACCTCACTACCGCATCGTTGTTGCTGATGCTCGTACCGCACGCGATAGCCGTGCGATTGAAGAGATTGGTCGTTACAACCCAAACTCTGAGCCTTCATTTATCCAGATCGATGGCGCACGCGCTGCATACTGGCTTGGTGTTGGAGCGCAACCAACTGAGGCAGTAGAGGCTCTACTCAAAGTTACTGGCGATTGGCAGAAGTTCAAGGGCTTGCCTGGCACAGAAGGAACTCTTCGTGTTGCGGCTCCAAAGCCTGAGAAGCGCCTTGCTTACGAAGCAGCTGTTAAGGAAGCAATGAATGAGCCAGCTGATGGCGCAACCACTGCGAAGAAGAAGGCAGCCGACAAGCTTGCTGCTAAGAATGCACCAGCGGTCGAAGAAGTAAGAGAAGCTGTTGAAGAGATCGTAACTGAAGCAGTAGCAGAAGCAGTAGTCGAAGAGGCTGTTGCTGAAGCAGTTGCAGAAGTAGTTGCAGAAGCAGAAGCTGCTGTAAAGGCTGCTGAATAACCATGATCGATGAGGCGCTTGAGCATCTCGTCAAGGGGATAGTTGATAACCCAGAAGAAGTGGTTATCACTGAGAAGACCCATCGTCGTGGATCAACACTTGAAGTTCGCGTACATCCAGAAGATATTGGCAAGGTTATTGGACGCAATGGGCGCACTGCGCGCGCATTGCGTACTGTAATCAGCGCTATCGCTGGTCGCTCCGTACGCGTTGATCTCATCGAGGCCGACGAGGCTCGTTAATTATGTTGCTCGTGGTCGGCCGTATTGGTCGAGCTCACGGTGTGCATGGCGAAGCCACCATTGAAATTCGCACTGATCTGCCTGAGGAGCGCTTCTACGAAGGAGCGGTCCTCATGACAGATCCAGCGTCGGCTGGCCCACTCACAATTACGCAAGTCCGCGATAAAAACGGAATCATGCTTCTTGCATTTAAAGAAGTCCAAGATCGCAACGCCATTGAAAAACTCCGCGATACTCTCTTGTTGGCAGATGTGGATCTCGCCGAGGAAGATCAATTCGAGGATGAATTCCATGTGCAACAACTCATTGATTGCCAAGTGTTTGATCAATCAGCTGTTTTACTTGGCACTCTGAGCGATGTTTTTAACTTGCCAGGGCAAGATGTACTAGCAATTCAAACCGATAAAGGTGAAGTGCTCGTACCCTTTATTCGAGATTTTGTGCCAACAGTCGATATTAAAAATAAGCGAATTGTGGTCACTCCACCAAACGGACTCTTCGATCTAGTTGATTCAGATAATTCCTCTGCGCATCGATCAGAAGTTGAAGCCGATCATGAGTGAGAAGACTCAAGGCGAAGCAATGCAGGTCGATCTCATCTCGATTTTTCCTGATTATTTTGCTCCTTTGAAGTTATCTCTCATAGGAAAAGCTATCGAGAAGAATCTGGTAACAATCGACATTCATGATCTACGTGATCAGGCTACAGGAGTTCATAAGAGCGTTGATGACACGCCTTATGGTGGTGGCGCAGGAATGGTAATGTCGCCGGAGCCATGGGGTTTGGCGCTAGATCAGGTCCTCGACGCTCATCCAGAGAAGCACCATGAGTTGATAATTCTTACTCCCGCTGGTGAAAAATTAACACAGAAAATCGCGCACGAACTCTCAACAAAGGAGCACGTGATATTCGCCTGCGGACGATACGAGGGAATCGACTATCGAGTGGGCGAGTATTACCAGAGCAACCCTCGAGTAACTGTTCGCGAGCTCTCGATCGGTGACTATGTTCTCAATGGTGGTGAAGTAGCCGCATTAGTTACCCTGGAAGCAATCATTCGACTCATTCCCGGTGTTCTAGGAAATCCAGAATCTCTCGCAGAAGAGTCTCACTCTATCGTTGATGAAAATGATGCCCAGCTGGTGGAGTATCCGAACTACACCAAGCCCGCCATCTGGCGCGGCTTGGCCGTTCCGGAAGTCTTACTTTCTGGAAACCACGCCTTAATTAAGGGCTGGCGCTCAAAAGTGGCGCGTGAGCGGACCCAAAAGATCGTGGGTCAGACTGGCGAGTAACACCACCCCTCGGGGTACGGTTACACCTGCAGTACCGATGCACTGCTTGAGAGCGATTGCTTGAAGGCGATTTCTTGATAGCCATAGCTTGAAAGCGTGCACACATCGAAAGGTTTTAAGGATGCCAGAGTTCGACCCAAAGTCAATCCAAGCCCGTCTGATTCGTGATCTCGAGCCAGCCGTTGGACGCGAGATCGAACGTCATATTGGCATGACCAAGGACTGGTATCCGCACGAGTATGTCCCATGGTCAGAAGGTCGCAATTTTCCTGGCCCACTCAATGGCGATGCCTGGGAAGCAAAAGATTCAAAGCTCACGACGCTCGCACAAGATTCGCTCGTTCTTAATTTATTAACGGAAGATAATCTTCCTAGCTACCACACCGAAATTGCCTACTCCACGAGCCGTGAAGGCGCGTGGAATACATGGATTAATCGTTGGACAGCCGAAGAGGCTCGGCACAGCATTGTTCTCCGTGATTACTTGATGGCAACGCGCGGGGTAGATCCCAATGAACTTGAAGATTTGCGCATGGCCCACATGTCTGTCGGATATGAAACTCCTTATCCCAACGATATGTTGCACACCATCGCCTATGTAACTTTCCAAGAGCTTGCGACTCGAATTTCCCATCGCAATACCGGTCGTATTTCAAACGATGAAATTTGTGAAGGCATGCTTGCTCGCGTAGCTCTTGATGAGAACTTGCACATGCTCTTTTATCGCAACCTCCTTGCTGAAGCTATCAAGCTTGAACCAAACGCTGCGATGCGTGCGATAACCGACGTCGTGACAAACTTTAAAATGCCTGGCGCTGGTATGCCTGGCTGGGGTCGCAAATCTGTCCAGATCGCTCTTGCTGGCATCTACGATCTCAAGCTCCATCTCGAGGATGTTGTCATGCCAGTCCTGCGTAACTGGGGGATCTTTGAATTGACCACTTTGACTGGTGATGGCGCAGCTGCGCGCGATGAACTCGCTCGCTTCTTGGAGACCATGACGGCCGATGTGGCGACCTTCACCGAGAAGCGCGAACATCACTTCGAGCGCTTGATTGAGCGCGGACAGCAGCCACTTCGCCTGCTCTAACCCTCGTTGAGGGGTGAAATTCGGAATAATTTCGACACGCCGAGCGTTCATTAGGTATTAGCGCGGGTTATACGACAGTATCCGCCCCGTTGGGGAAATCCCCAGAAGCGCTTATGTTCTACCCCTTGAAGGAGGTGCACAATGGCAACCGATTACGACACACCGCGAAAAACGGATGAAGAACTTCACGAAGAGTCACTTGAGGAGCTCAAAGCTCGTCGCGCAGATGCTCAATCAGGTCAGGTTGATATCGATGAAGAAGAAGCCGCAGAGAATTTGGAACTTCCTGGTGCAGATCTTTCCGGCGAAGAGCTCACAGTCCGCGTAGTTCCTAAGCAGACCGATGAGTTCACATGCTCTCGTTGTTTCTTAGTTCATCACGCTTCACAACTCGCACGTGGTGAAGGAGCTAAAGCGGTCTGTAAGGATTGCGACTAGCCCTGAGGTAAATTACGCCGCACTCGGTTTTATAAGCGCATCAGCTAACTGGTGCGCTTTTTTGCTGCTGACAAGCCAGTATGGCGTTTGGTCATGCGGGTCGGAAAATTCAATCTTCACTCCTGTGCTTATCCAAAAGCGCAGCGCGAGGTAAGCCGATGGATTGGCGAGAGGTCCACGTATCTTGGCCATCTCAGATGCGCTAAGGGGAGTGAGGGCGGTGATATATCTACGTTCAAGAGTTGCGTTGCCTACATGGAGTGAGTCCTCGTCAACCGAAATCGCAAGAACAGTGGACTGTGAAAGATAGAGCAGACCTAAAAATTGTACGAGAGTAGAGATCAGTGCCCAGGAGTTACCCAGCGCAGCCCAAATAGCTAGCGAGAGTGATCCAGCGAGGAAGAGTAGAAAGAGCCAGAGCCAGATTGGCCAAGGAGTTCGCTCTTTAAAGGATGGGCTCATGGACTCACTTTAGCGGAGTAATTCATCTATGACCGATTACCATGTCGCCATGGATCTCCTCGTTCAGCGCCTATTTCCTGATGTTCCGCTTCCTGCTTATGCAAAACCAGGAGATGCTGGTGCAGATATCACCACCCGTATTGACTTCACGCTAGAGCCAGGTGAACGGTTATTAGTCCCGACTGGTTTAGCGATTGCGCTGCCATTTGGTTATGCGGCATTTGTTCACCCTCGTTCTGGTTTAGCCGTGAAACATGGTGTTTCTATCGTCAATGCACCAGGCACTATTGATGCTGGTTATCGCGGTGAGATTCAAGTGATCATGATTAATCACGATCTGCGAGAGAGCATCTCTTTCACAAAGGGTGATCGAATCGCTCAACTCGTGATCCAAAAAGTAGAAGCAGCGCACTTTGTGGAAGTTTCCGAACTGCCAGGATCTGATCGTGCTACTGGAGGATTTGGCTCCACGGGTAGGCGCTCATGAGTTATGAAGGTCACGCGCAGGATAAAGCCAAGATTCTAGGAACCCTCGGAGGCACTCGGGGAATTGTTGACTCCGCCCTGCCGTCGATCACTTTTCTCATTACTTTTGATATCACCAAGAATTTAGACCATAGCGCGATTGCTGCTCTAGCGCTCTCGGTTGTTCTTACGGTCATCCGTTTAATTCGCCGCGAAACTTTGCAGCACGCGCTCTCTGGTATTTTTGTTGTAGCGATCTGTGCCTTGATAGCACATCACACCGGCAAGGCGAAAGATTTTTATCTGCCTGGCTTAATTATTAATGCCCTTTATGCGGGACTTTATTTGCTCACAAATCTGGTTGGCTACCCAGTGCTTGGACTATTGCTTGGTCCGATCTTGGGCGAAAATTTGGCGTGGCGCAAAAATTCTGCACGCAAATCTGCCTACACGCGGGCCGGTTGGATCTGGTTTGGGCTCTTTATCTCTCGACTTGTGATTCAGTACCCGTTGTATAAGGCCAATGAGTTGAACTGGTTGGGAACTGCGCTGGTTGTGATGGGCTATCCACTGTTTTTTATGGCGGGATGGTTTACCTGGTTGATCTTGCGCAAAGTTCCAACAGTGAAAGTTGTGGAGAGCTCCGACTTATCCGACTCATAGAAATCGGACCTGTGTCAGAGGCCGAGTAAAGATTCCTTTAACTTATCTTCAGATGCGCTTGTAGCAATAAAGATCAGTTCATCCCCGCTGCTCAGCAAGTCTTGCGGTGTTGGGGTGATGACATGTCCATCGCGCACAATTGCTGCAAGAGCGGTGTCATGAGGAAAGGTCATCTCGGCAACGGTCTTACCGCAACAGAGGGCACCTTCTGGCAAGGTAATTTCTACAAGGTTAGCGCCGCCTCGCTTGAGCGAGAAGAGGCGAACAACATCACCGACCGAGACTGCTTCTTCCACCAGAGCGGAGATGATGCGAGGTGTGGAGACGGCAACATCAACGCCCCAAGCAGAGTCGAAAAGCCACTCATTTTTAGGGTGGTTGATTCGTGCGACTACACGCGGAACGCCATATTCGGTCTTAGCCAGAAGCGAGCAGACCAAATTGACCTTGTCATCACCGGTCGCTGCTACCAACACTTGAACTCCAGCCAACTTTGCGTTGTCGAGCGAAGCTATTTCGCAAGCATCTGCGAGTAGCCACTCTGCTTGTGGGACGCTATCCATCTTCAGCGCCTTCGGATCACGATCCATAAGCAGCACTTGATGGCCATTTTCCAACAGCTCTCGAGCGATTGAGCGACCCACATTTCCAGCGCCTGCGATTGCGATTTTCATTCTGTTATTCGCCTTCCGGTGCTGCTAATAAAATTGCATCGACCGATGCACGTCGTGATTCTTCAACGGTAACGTGGACCAGATCGCCTGCTTGCAACACAGTATGCGCGTTCGGAATGACACCTTCGCCGAGTCGAGTAATAAGACAGACTCGTACCTTCGCCGCTTCTTCGATGAGCGAGATGGGCTTTCCAAACCAATTTTTATGGAGTGAGACTTCGCAGAGTTCGATTAATCCACTTGCATCGCGCCATTCAGATCTAGATCCCTCGGGAGTCAGGCGCCTAACGATTTGATCTGTCGTCCAAAGGACGGTTGCAACGGTTGGAATTCCAAGGCGCTGATAAATTTCAGCTCGCTCTGGGTCATAGATGCGCGCTACAACGTTTGAGACGTTATAGGTTTCGCGCGCAACTCTTGCGGCAAGGATATTTGAGTTATCGCCATTAGAGACGGCTGCGAATGCGCCTGCATTTTCAATACCTGCTTCAAGGAGAATATCCTTATCGAATCCAACGCCTGCGATGGTCCGCCCTTGAAAGTCTGGTCCAAGGCGACGAAATGCTTCGCGATTTTGGTCGATGATTGCAACAGAGTGACCTGCTGCTTCTAGCTCCTTGGCCAGGCCAGTTCCTACGCGGCCACAACCCATGATGACTACATGCACGGGGGATAACTTATACCTAAGTAATAGCCAAGTGATACCGATTACGGGGTGTAAGTGCGTGTGGGGGGAGCGCGTGACATCTGGCAACCTCTAGGGTTACGGCATGGATGTGGAAGAACAGAACGTCGCCGGCTCTAGCGCACAACAACAAGCTACAAGTGAAGCCACGAGCGCTGATCGAGTCAAAGTGGGTGAGGTCGTAGAAGTCGATATTGGGTCGATTGCCCATGGTGGACACTGTGTCGCTCGCTATCAAGGTCAGGTTATTTTTGTTCGCCATGCAATCCCGGGTGAGAGAGCGCTGGTTGAAATTACAGCTGTAAATTCAAAGATGGCGCGTGGTGATGCAATCACCATCATCTCTGCTTCTCCTCATCGCGTGACTCCACCATGTCGATTTGCGGCACCGGGCGGATGCGGCGGTTGCGATTTTCAACATATCGATCCTTCCTTTGCGCGTGAACTCAAGGCCGCCGTCATTGTTGAACAATTCGCTCGTTTAGGCGGACTCACCATCCAGTGCCAAGTCCATGCGGTTCAACCGGAAGATGGCTTGCATTGGCGAACGCGAATGGATTTTGCCATTGGAGAGAGTGGTCATATCGGATTATTCTCTCATCGAAGTAATGAGGTTATCGAGATCGACCAATGTCTGATCGCCGATGACTACATCGATGTTCCTACTCTATCCACGCGAAAGTGGAGTGGTGATGACCGGATCGAAGTGGCATCGACCAGTACTGGTCAAGTGAATATTTCTCGCGCAGGAAGAAGCATCTCGGGGCCAACACAGCTTGAAGAAATTGTCCCTAGCGATGTTGGCGAATTGAGTTATCAGGTATCGCCGCAGTCTTTTTGGCAATCACATATTGAGGCACCAGCAACACTGGTCAATAAAGTGCTTTCATTGATCGAAGCCGAGAGCGGGGATGTGGTCTGTGACCTCTATGGCGGCGTCGGGCTATTTACGGCTGCGCTCTCGAAAGTTGTTGGAGTACAAGGCCGCGTTCATCTGATCGAATCAAGTCCGCGCGCCATTGCTGATGCCCAGAAGATCTTTAAAGGTGTTGGAAATGTCGAAATTCATAGCGGCCGAGTAGAAGCTCGTTTACCTAAGATCTCTAAGACCGATGTGATCGTCCTAGACCCACCACGCACCGGGGCTGGTGAAGAAGTCATTGATGTCATGGTTCGACTTCATCCGTCGACGATTGTGTACGTCTCTTGCGACCCAGCATCTTTGGCTCGCGATGCAAAGTTGCTTCTTGAGAACGGGTATGCCATGGATCACATTGTTGGCTACGACCTCTTCCCTATGACGCAGCATGTGGAGTGCGTAGCCCGCTTTCGCCCGCTCTAGCAAAGAATTTCATAGGTAACGCCTCGAATTTACGTTAGATTTAGGCTCATGAGCAAGAATTCCTTTAACGCAAAGAGTCGACTAGAAGCCGCAGGCAAGAGCTATGAAATTTTCGATATTACCGGGCTCGAAGGCGCCAGCACCCTGCCATTTAGCCTTAAGGTCTTGCTTGAAAATTTACTGAGAACTGAAGACGGTGCGAATATCACAGCCGCGCAGATTAATGCGTTAGCACAGTGGGATCCGACGGTAGAGCCAGATACCGAAATTCAATTCACTCCCGGCCGCGTGATCATGCAGGATTTCACCGGAGTTCCTTGCGTTGTTGACCTTGCAACCATGCGTGAGGCGATTGCCGAACTTGGCGGAGATCCTTCAAAAGTTAATCCACTTGCACCTGCTGAGTTAGTTATCGATCACTCGGTGATCGCCGATCTCTTTGGAACAAAGACATCCTTTGAAGAGAATACAGATATTGAGTATCAACGTAACAAGGAGCGCTACCGCTTTCTTCGTTGGGGGCAGAGCGCATTTGATGAGTTCAAAGTAGTTCCACCTGGAACCGGCATTGTTCACCAAGTAAATATTGAATACTTGGCCCGCGTTGTTATGACTCGTACAGTCGACGGTGTGCTTCGCGCATATCCGGATACTGTTGTTGGAACCGATTCGCACACCACTATGGTCAACGGACTTGGTGTTCTTGGTTGGGGAGTGGGCGGAATTGAAGCCGAAGCAGCGCTCCTTGGTCAGCCTGTATCTATGTTGATTCCACGAGTAGTCGGTTTCAAGCTCAAGGGTGAATTACCAGTAGGCACCACCGCGACAGACCTTGTTCTGACCATCACCGAAAAATTGCGTAAACATGGTGTGGTTGGAAAGTTTGTCGAGTTCTATGGTCCAGGAGTGAGCGCTCTACCGATGGCAAATCGAACCGCTATCGGAAATATGTCGCCAGAGTATGGATCAACATGTGCGATCTTCCCAATCGATGAGGAAACACTTCGTTACCTAGCACTCACAGGACGTATCACCGAGCAGATTGAACTCGTTGAAAAATATGCGAAACGAAATGGTCTATGGCATGACGTTGCTGTAGAGCCACGATTCTCTGAATATGTGGAACTTGATCTAGCGGATGTGGTTCCTTCAATCTCTGGACCTAAGCGCCCTCAAGATCGCATTTCATTGCGTGATGCAAAGAGTTCATTTAATGACGTCATTCCAAGTTATATGAGCGATAAGAGCGCGAAGCAAGCGGTTGATGTAACCGTCGGCGGTAAGAGCACTGCAATTACTCACGGAGCAGTTGCGATCGCATCTATTACCTCGTGCACCAACACCTCCAACCCATCAGTGATGATTGGCGCAGCGCTCCTTGCTAAAAAGGCTGTAGAGAAGGGGCTAACAAGTAAACCTTGGGTAAAGACCACTCTCGCACCGGGATCTAAAGTTGTCACGGATTACTACGATAAGGCCGATCTCACCCGTTATATGGAAGCGCTTGGCTTTAACCTTGTTGGTTATGGATGCGTGACCTGCATCGGCAACTCAGGTCCGCTTCCTGTTGAGATCAGCAAGGCTATTAATGACAATGATTTAGCGGTCACAGCTGTTCTGTCAGGAAACCGCAATTTTGAAGGACGTATCAGTCCTGATGTGAAGATGAACTATCTCGCTTCACCACCGCTCGTTGTAGCTTACGCGCTTGCAGGCACGATGAATCATGATTTTGAAAACGACCCACTTGGTGTAGATCAAGTGGGTAACCAGGTCTTCTTAAAGGACATCTGGCCTTCATCTGCTGAAATTGATGAAGTGATCGCATCATGCATCTCTTCCGACATGTTCAAAAAGGATTACGCAACTGTCTTTGATGGTGACCATCGCTGGAAGTCACTGGAAACTCCAACCGGCAAGACCTTTGAGTGGGAAGCAGATTCCACTTATGTGCGTAAGCCTCCTTACTTCGAAGGTATGCCACGTGAACCACGTCCGGTAACGAACATTTCGGGTGCACGCGTGCTTGCAGTCCTCGGTGATTCAGTAACGACCGACCACATTTCTCCAGCCGGTAATATCAAAGTTGACTCACCAGCGGGTAAATACTTGGCCGAGCATGGGATTGAGCGTTCAGATTTCAACTCTTACGGTTCGCGGCGCGGAAATCACGAAGTCATGATTCGCGGAACATTTGCAAATATTCGTCTGAAGAACTTGTTACTTGATGGCGTCGAAGGTGGCTTCACTCGCAACTTCCTGAGTAATGGCGAGCAGACCACTATTTATGACGCTTCCATGGCTTACCAATCGGCTGGTGTTCCACTGGTCATTTTGGCTGGTAAAGAATATGGATCGGGCTCTTCGCGCGACTGGGCTGCCAAAGGCACTGCGCTCCTTGGAGTTCGCGCGGTGATTGCGCAATCCTTCGAGCGAATCCACAGATCAAATCTGATTGGCATGGGCGTGCTTCCTTTGCAATTTGCAGATGGGCAGAGCGCGCAATCACTTGGACTCGATGGTACCGAGGTCTTTGAAATCCTTGGAATCGATGAGCTCAACCATGGAACTACTCCTAAGGTGCTCACCGTGAAGGCGGGAGAGAAGAGTTTCCAGGCAACGGTACGAATTGATACACCCGGCGAGGCGGACTACTACCGCCATGGTGGCATCATGCAGTACGTGCTGCGTAACCTTCTGGGTTAATAGTGCTGGGTGGAGAGATCTTCACCCTTCGAAAACTCGGGCGGTAGCCTAAGATAGAGCCGTGTTAGAGAAGATCACGTCTCCGCGAGACCTCAAGGGCCTCACCAACCAAGAGTTGGTCGCGCTTGCCGAGGAGATCCGCGCTTTTTTGATTGAAAAAGTCTCTAAGACTGGCGGGCATCTAGGTCCCAATCTAGGCGTAGTCGAGCTCACTATCGCCATGCACCGGGTATTTGATTCCCCGAACGATGTCTTTCTCTTTGATACTGGGCATCAGAGTTATGTCCACAAGATCCTCACTGGCCGAGCAGATCGCTTCGATGGACTGCGACAACGTGGTGGACTTGCGGGATACCCAAGTCGGAGCGAGTCAGAGCACGATGTACTCGAGAACTCCCATGCTTCAGGCGCGCTCTCATGGGCTGATGGAATCGCGCAAGGATTCATGCTCCAAGGCATCAAAGATCGCAAGGTTGTCTGTGTAGTCGGCGACGGCGCGCTCACTGGTGGAATGTCATGGGAAGCGCTCAACAACATCGCTGCTGCACAAGAGTTGCCACTGGTAATTATCGTTAACGACAATGAACGTTCGTACTCGCCCACTATCGGCGGTCTTGCAACGTATCTTTCCACGCTTCGCACCACAAGTGGTTACGAGCGTTTTCTTGAATGGGGCAAAAACGTCTTAGAGCACACCCCGGTAGTTGGAACGCCTATCTATGAAACTCTTCATGGGGTGAAAAAAGGTATAAAGGACATCGTTGCGCCGCAAGGCATGTTCGAAGATCTAGGACTTAAATATTTTGGACCAGTAGATGGTCACAACATCGCAGCGCTGGAGAGCGCCTTCATCCATGCCAAAAATTTTGGCGCTCCAGTACTTGTTCATGTCATTACCGAAAAAGGTCGCGGACATGCGCCAGCGATTCAAGATGAGGCAGAAAAATTTCACGCCGTTGGCATCGTCGACCCACAGACTGGGGAACCCATCAAAAAGGCAGCACCTTCCTGGACTTCAGTCTTTGCTCAGGAATTAGTAGCGATCGGTAAAGAGAATCCACACGTAGTTGCGCTCACCGCCGCGATGCTAGGCCCGACTGGATTAAATCAATTCGCACAGGAATTTCCAGATAGAACCTTCGATGTCGGTATCGCGGAACAGCATGCTGCGGCATCCGCGGCCGGTATGGCATTCGCCGGATTACACCCCGTAGTTGCGATTTATTCGACATTTCTTAATCGAGCATTTGATCAGCTTCTACTGGATGTCTCACTGCACAACGCTGGAGTTACCTTTGTCCTCGATCGTGCTGGCGTAACTGGTGATGATGGTCCATCGCATCACGGCATTTGGGATTTAGCGTTGACGGGAATAGTTCCCAACCTAGATGTTGCCGCACCTCGTGATGGCGCGCGCCTGCGAGAAGTCTTGCGTGAGTCGATTGCAATCTCGGATCGTCCGACGCTGGTCAGATTCCCTAAAGGGGCGGTTAATGCAGATATTCCTGCATTTGAGCGGCGAGATGGCATTGATGTGCTTTATCGGGGTGAGAGCGCTGATGTGCTTCTCATCAGCGTTGGAGCCATGGCTTCTATTAGCGTAGAAGCAGCAGCGCAGGCTTATCGAGAAGGCGTAGGCGTCACTGTTATCGATCCACGTTGGGTCAAGCCACTTCCTTTGACGATTGCCACGATGGCGCAGCGATATCGATGTGTGGTGGTGATTGAAGACGGCATTAAAAATGGCGGAATCGGAAGCGCTGTTGCTCAATTGCTCAGCGAGACCGGTGTGAGCATTCCGCTTCACAGTATCGGCATACCTCGCGAATTTATCGAGCACTCAAAACGTGATGAAATATTGAACGATCTGGGTATCAATGTTCAAAGCGTCACCAGAAATTTGGTCTCGTGGTCTATTGCGGCAGATGTCGATAAAAATGGTGCAGAGCAGTCAGAAACTCGCTCACCGCGCACAGCTTCACAAACTATTGCGCAGGAGTAGCGCTCTGGGTTGGTGACTCGTTCTCGTCATCATTGTTAGTAACGAGCGGAGTAGTCGCGAGTAACGGTTCTTGCAACACCATCCAACTTTGATCTACTTGCCAGCGCCTTGCGCCGAGCGAGAGGAGTGTTGCAGATATGTATTCTTGAAACTCTTCTTCAGTGGATTGCGCCGATACTGTCGGGTTTTTCCACATGAGTTGTCGTAAGTATTCTGGAGAAAGTAAATTCTCAGTAGGCATTCCTAATTCTGCGGCACGGAGCTGTAGCGCTGCTTTGGCATGTGTAATTCTGGCATGTGCCATCGGATTACGCTCACGCCATACTTTTAGTGGCGGTAAGCCAAGAGCAGGGGTGCGCACTTCTGGTAGTTCATCCGCGCTCAAAGTAAGAGTCTGCTGGAAGAGCGTGAACCACTCAGTGGTCGGTAAATTTTCAACGCGGGTACGTCGTTTGACGATTTTGGTGAACTCATCAATTTTCGCGGGCCGCTTGGTCACGAGATCGAGAAGCACCTCATCATTAAAAATTCGCCCAGGAGAAATGTCGATTCGTTGCGCAAACTCATCTCTTGCCTGCCACATCGCACGAATCAGTGCCAACGTCATACGGTCACGAACCTTGTGCATTCCTGAGGTTCTGCGCCACGGATCCTTGCGAGGGGGATTGGGGGCAGAGGTGAGAATTGCGGCGAATTCTTCTTGCGCCCATTCGAGCTTGCCTTGAGATGCGAGTAATTTTTCTACTGCATCGCGCAAATCGACCAATACATCTACGTCTAGAGCAGCATAAGTGAGCCACTCTTCCTTGAGCGGTCGGGTCGACCAATCGACCGCACTGTGTTCCTTGGCTAAAGCGAATCCAAGAAGAGAGCTGCAGAGTGGTCCAAGACCAGCTCGTGGCGCGCCTGCGATGCGGCTACCTAACTCAGTATCGAAGAGGATTCTTGGCGTTAGGCCTAGCTCGCGCAAGCAAGGCAAATCTTGAGTGCTTGCATGAATGATCCATTCTTCATCTGCAAACGTTGAGCCAAGCTGGGCCCAATCTGCTTGCGCAGAGACGGCAATCGGATCTATGAGATGTAAGCCGCCACCTCTACGGAAAATTTGAATGAGATATGCGCGTTGGCTGTAGCGATAACCAGATGCTCGTTCGGCATCAATTGCAATTGGGCCGTGACCAGTTTGCAGAGCCTCAATCATTTCTTCAAATCCGTCAGATGATGTTATGAGCATCGGTAGACCTGCCCGTGGTGCAAGCAAAAGTTCCGGTTCTTGCAGATCTGCTGACGGATCTATTTCGAGATTTGGCTGCGATGTAATTCTGCAACACCTTCCGGGATAGGTTCCAAGCCCGCACACTGCTCCAAAAGATCTAGCCAAGCACGGACATGTGATGTGATCTCTCGGCCATCAAGTGGTGTCCAAGATGCTCGCACTTCCAATTCAGCACTATCTGCTCGCTCGTCAAGGGATCCGAATGAAGAACTAGCGACTCGGGTAACGGTCCCACTTGGAGCGGTGTACGCGCAATTGTTTTTTGCAAGCGCATCGAGCAGCCAACTCCAACCCACACTTGAAAGCACAGAATCACTGGCCATCTCTTGGTCTATGGACGATCGAACAAATGTGACACACCTGAAATCTCCCAGCCAGCCTTCTTGCCCTGCGGGATCGTGGAGTAAGACAAAGCGAGCAGTGGCGATATCGTCGTCATCGCTATCATCATTATCGATCGCGTCCACAGTAGTGACATCTGCCGTCATTGCAAATGCAAAGGGTGCCAATTTGGAGGGAGCTGGAACTTCTTCAACAATAATTTGCCGTCTTGTAGTGATCGCTCGAATTTCATTGAGGATGGCATCGAAAGAAAGGAGCGTACTCATCCTCTAAGGATAAATCCGAAGTGCGCTATTCCTTGGTAGGCGCGAGGTGATACGTGAGAAACCTCCCGCCATCAACCTCTTCATCACTCACTAGCGCGTAACTGGTAAGACTCTGACTTAGCTCGACCGAAGGAGCGGATAGATCACCCAGCTTTTTACTGATGGAAAGGTGAAGGATGTCGATCACTTTCTCACTCAAGCCTTGGGTGACAAGCGCGGGTCCGGCCTCGATCAAGATTCTTTGATATTCGCGCTTGGCAAGATCAATGGCTTGAGCGAGCGGGCATTGAAGAATAGTTGCGAACTGATTATTTGCGGTGAGTTCAGTCATGGGGTGACGCGAGAGCACGAAGAGCGGGAGAGGAGTGTGTTGATAAGGTTCATTTCGAGCGGTATTTCCGCCAATGAGAATGAGATCTGACTTTTTTCGTAGCGCGTGAAATCGCTCTCGGTCTGCAGGGAAAGAGAGTGGAGCTGAACGACCATCCAGGGTTGCCTTCTTATCTTCGCTCAGAAGTAGATTGGCGCTCACGAGGTTATCCATAATTTCTATCCTAATGGTTTAATCTTTATCTTATGAGTCCAGAACCGCACAGAAGAAGAATTCTTCTTGTGACCAACGATCTTGGGCCACGAGCAGGCGGTATCGAAACTTTTATTCTTGGATTGCTCGATTACATTGATGGCTCGCAGTGTGTGATTTACACATCCTCGCAAGAAGATAGTGCGGATTTCGATAAGAAACTTAGCGAGCGAACCGGAGTTGTGGTTATTCGCGATAAGTCCAAGGTGCTACTGCCTTCGCCGAGAGTAAACCGTGAAGTAAGTGCAGTCTTAGCGTGCTACGGGTGCGAGAGTGTCTGGTTTGGTGCGGCCATGCCTTTGGCATGGATGTCTCACCGTCTGCGAAAGCGCGGGGCGAAAAATATTGTCGCGATCACTCATGGTCACGAAGTCTGGTGGGCAACACTTCCGCCATTCTCATGGATATTTCACCAGGCAACAAAGAGCCTAGACACCCTTACCTATTTAGGGGATTTCACGAAATCTGCAATCTCACCGATTGTTGATTCGCATTGCACTATGGTGCAAATTGCTCCCGGCATACCAATAAATCACTTCACACCAGGAGCGAAGAGCCCAGAGCTTCTAGCGCGCTTTGATCTTGCGGACAAGAAAGTGATTGTCTGTGTCGGTAGATTGGTTCACCGCAAAGGTCAAGACAAACTGATTGAAGCGTTGCCGCAAGTGATAAGGAACCATCCTGATGCGGTTTTACTTTTGGTGGGTATAGGGCCAAGAGAAGAGCACTGCAGAAAACTTGTCGCGTCACTGGGGCTTACAAACCATGTTCGTTTTGTTGGTCGAGTTGCATATGCAGAACTCCCTGAATATTTCCGGCTCGGTGACATCTTTGCAATGCCCTCACGTAGTCGTCTGGGTGGGCTTGAGGTTGAAGGTTTGGGAATTGTTTATCTTGAGGCAAGCGCATGTGCAATTCCAGTATTAGCGGGTGCATCGGGTGGCGCTCCCGATGCTGTTTTAAACGGAGAGACTGGCGAAGTTGTGAATGGCGAGAGCGTGGTTGCGATTTCAAACGCGCTTAATCAGATGCTTAGTGACATGCCTCGCTTACGCGCGATGGGTCAAGCGGGCAGAGCTTGGGCCGAGTCTGCATGGAGTTGGGAGATTTGGGGTAAGAAATTCGCTGCTTTACTTTCTATGAAATAAGTCCCAACACACGCGCCTCTGCAACTGCGGCTGTTCGCGAAGTTGTTCCCAATTTCCTGTTGATCGAAGCGAGATGAGTTTTGACTGTCGCCTCGGAAAGGAATAGATGCGAGGCGATAATTCTTGTGCTCCACCCAAGCGCAAGTATCTCGATGATCTCGAGCTCGCGGTGCGTGAGCAGCGCATCTTTCTTCGTCGGAAGCAGTGTAAATAATTTCTTGGCAAGCTGTTCTTGCTCGCCACTGTCGATCAGAGCGATGATCTCCAATAATTGATCGAGTGGTTCTGCTTTAAGTACATAGGCAAGGGCACCTTTGAGATGGGCGCGCTCGAGTGCCTTCGGATCATCTCCCAACGTTAGAACGATGGCGGCCTTGTTGGGGTGTATCAGTTCCAGGCCGGAGCCATCGGGGAGCGAGACGTCGACTACCAATAGGTCATGCGCAGTCGTTGCCACAATCAATTGAGCGTGTGAAATGCTCTGGGCTTCGCCCACGATCTCATGTCCCGCTGCAATCAGCACTCGCCGTAGTCCTTCTAGGATCAGGGCGTGATCATCTACCAGGATGATTCTCAAGGAAGAACTTTGGCAAATGTAATGAGGTTGCTTTCGACGTCGTAGGTAAAGCTCCAGCCAATCAGATTCAAGCGTTCTAAGACGCCCTTGAGGCCATGGCGATCTGAGTCAAAATCTAAGCCTCCGATCCCGTCGTCATGTAACTGGATCAGAGCACCATCGATAAAGACTGTGAAATTACTCCCTTGGCTATGGCGCATGGCATTACGGGCGCATTCGCAGATTGACTTCACGAGTTCAGTGATCTCGATATCGGTGAGATCGTAGCTATCACCGGTTATAGTCGCTCTGAATTCTGAATCCAAGAAAATCTCCGCCATAGCGAGGGTGATATGAGTCAGGAGTGGCGAGCCATCCTTTTTTCGCAGCAGAAAAATCTCTTCTCGAACTCTGTTCGTTAACTGTGAAAGCATCTCTCTCAGCTCACGCAAATCTCCTCTTGATTGCTGATCCAAGGAGCTTCTGCCTATTACGGCGTCAAGGCGATAACCGATGGCAACTAAATCTTGACCGATACCATCATGGAATTCACGGGCAATGCGAATTCGCTCTTCGCTGGAGGCTAAATCTGGATTATGGTGGTTCGAGCTAGTTACCACCAGTGCGCGATTCTTAAACTTTCACTCAATGGAATAGCTGCGCTATCTCAGGCGCATATTGCGTAGCAACGACGTGTCTCTTGACTGAAAGTTTTGCTGTTAATTGACCACCAGCAATTGTGAAATCCTCGGGGAGTATCGTGAATTTACGAATCGACTCTGCGCGACTCACTGCCTTGTTGGCAAAGTCCACTGCTTCTTGAATGACATCCCTCAGAGCTGGATCTTGAGTGAGTCTTTCAATGGAGGCGCCTTCTTTCATATTAGCCCTGGCCCAGTTCGCAAGGGCATCTGGGTCGAGAGTAATGAGGGCTGCGATAAATGGTTTGTTGTCACCAACAACCATGCATTGACTGACAAGCGGGTGAGATCTCAGACGATCTTCAAGAACTTCTGGCGCAACATTCTTTCCGCCTGAAGTGATGATCAACTCCTTCTTACGCCCAACCATGCTGATGAAACCATCTTCATCGATTGCGCCAAGATCACCTGTGCGTAGATATCCATCCGAGGTGAGTGCTTGCGCTGTGGCCTCGGAATTATTCCAATAACCCTGCATCACGATCTCACCCTTGATGAGAATCTCGCCATCCTCTGCGATTCGAAAGCGTGTGCCTGGAATTGGCTTACCCATAGTGCCAACTTTTTGAGCGCGATTGACGTTAAGGCTAGCTCCAGCCGTGGTCTCTGTTAGGCCGTATCCTTCAAGAATGGTGATGCCGGCGCCGCGGAAGAAGTGACCAAGTCGAGGACTGAGCGGCGCGCCACCAGAGATTGCTGCATCAATTCTTCCACCTAACCCAGTGCGGATTTTGGAATAGACGAGGCGATCAAAGATTTGATGGAGTAGTCGCACGCGTAACCCGATTTTGCCTGAGTCGATACCGTATGAGTATTGAACTGCAATTTCGGTGGCCTTTTCAAAAATCTTTATTTTTCCTGAGTCGACAGCTTTTGTGTGAGCGCTGTTGTAGACCTTCTCAAAAATTCTAGGAACCGCTAAAACAAGTGTTGGCTTGAAGCTGGCCAAATCTTGGGGGAGACGATTGATATCGCTGCAGTGCGCTAAATGCAGACCGGCGGTAAGGCATCCAATTTCAATCATTCGACCAAATACGTGGGCGAGTGGCAAGAAGAGAAGGGTTGAACCGCCTGCTTTGAGAAAAATGTCATCCGCGTACCCAACAACATTTCCGCACTCTGCGATGAAATTTCCATGGGTCAGACAGACGCCCTTTGGATTGCCGGTAGTTCCCGACGTGTAGATGAGAGTAGCTAGAGATCCAGGCTGTGCTTGAGCGCGCCGAATTTCCAAATCTTGGTCAGAGATACTCTCGCCGCGAATAATCAGATCATTGAGTGCATTCTCTGTAATGATGAAAGTGTGCGCGCAACTCTGTGGGGTGACCGGAGCAGCTAGCTCTGCCAGCGAACTCGTCTCCACAATAAGTGCTGTTGCTTGAGAGTCCTCCAGAATCCAACGGACTTGTTCAGCGCTAGAAGTTTCATAGATCGGAACGCTCGCGGCGCCGGCGTACCAGATTGCGAAATCCAATATCGTCCACTCGTAACGAGTCTTTGCCATGAGGGCTATGCGATCGCCGGCCTGAATTCCAATACTGAGCAGGCCTTTAGCCACCGAACGAACTTCTGCATCGAGCTCTCTGGCGCTTACCGGCTGCCATTGATCACCGAGCGGGCGAGAGAGCAGTGTTCGATCTGGATCCGAATGGGCCCAGTTGACGATGACGTCGCTGAGATTTCCTGTCACAGGAATCTGGACCAAACTAGGCTGAAACGCTTCTTGCATGGCGCACACGCTAGTGGTTTTTGCCTTGAAAATCTCGGTTTTGGTAGCAGGTAAACTCCAACCGTGAATATCTCCTCAAAATCCGGCACTTCCACACCGAGCCAAGCCCTGAGTATTGGAGTAGATATCGGTGGAACCAAGGTGCTCGGCGGGGTGGTCGATGCGCAGGGTTCGATCCTTACAACCCACCGTGAACCCACACCTAAAGCTGGTGGAGTGGAACTCACTCAAACAATTATCGGCGTTATTCAAGAATTGTTATCGCAATGCGAAGCAACAACTGTGGGTATCTCGGCTGCTGGTTTTGTCTCTTCCGATCGCGGGACCATGCTTGCAACTCCAAATATTGCTGGCTGGAATGGTGTTGACCTTAAGCATGAGATTGAAAGAGAAATTGCACTACCTGTCGTCGTAGAGAACGATGCAAATGCTGCTGCATGGGGTGAGGCAAAATTTGGTGCAGGGCAGGGCATGGACAATCTCATGATCCTCACGCTTGGCACTGGAATTGGTGGCGGCATTGTTTCTTCAGGCGAGTTGTATCGTGGCGCATTTGGAGTTGCTGCAGAGTTCGGACATCTACGTGTTGTCCCAGATGGAATTGAATGTGGCTGCGGAGCTCGAGGTTGTTTTGAACAATACGCCTCTGGTTCAGCGCTGTTGCGTTTTACCAAAGAGCACGTTGCTGTAGGCGTAGAAGGTGCGGATCAGATTCTGCAACTAGGTACCGGCAGTATCGAAGGAATCGTTGGTGCGCACATTACTGAAGCAGCGCGTCTGAAAAATCCATTAGCGCTCCGTGCATTCGCCCATGTGGCTGACTTCTTAGGTGCAGGAATCGCCTCGCTCTGTATGGTCCTGGATCCACAAGCGGTAATTCTCGGCGGTGGTGTGATTGAGGCTGGAGATATATTTTTAGATCAAGCACGAGGTGCGCTAGAAAAGTACATGCCATTTAACGCAAAGCACCCAATGCCAGAGATTATTCCTGCGCTATTAGGTAATGACGCGGGTCTTGTGGGCGTAGCTGACCTAGCGCGAGGGTAACTCTCGCTTATCTACAGGATTGCGCCATCGTCGAATGGATCTGGTTCATCATCAGGTTTGGTGAATTTGTATAACGCTGTTACAACACCCGCTATGAAGCCTAATACTCCAGGCCAAATACCGAAGCCGAAGAGATCAAACCCAGTGAGATACGCAAGAAAAATATAAGCGGGACCGCCTACTAACCCGGCGATGGCCCACTTTCCTAATTGATCTGTGGGAGCAATCGGTGGATTAGGCGGTGTGAAATTGTCACTGCGCTGATCAAGTTCATCAAGATAAGTACTCTCTGTAGATTGATCAAGATTGAGTCCAGAGACTATGGATTCGAATTCTGCGCGAATCAGCTCTTCTTCGATCTCGCCACTTTCTTCTTGTGCGATTCGTTCGAGTTCGCCCGTAAGTACATCATGAATGAAATCGACGGTCTCCATGATCAATTCATCTGCATCAAAATCCAGTGCCACATTATGAAACGACTTGTCGAAAGTGATTTCGCGAACAGTAGGGGAGTAGACATTTTCCAGAACATACTCTGACCAATATGGGTCAACTGTGTGATCCTGCGCCGAGTAAGCAATCATCAGTGGGATATCCACGAGATAAAGATCTTTTGTTACTTCTCGCCAAAGCACTCGAAGCGAATCCAAAGCTTTCAAGGGAGTGCGTGGGAATATATGCAAAGGCGCACCAGGTTTGGCGATATCACTCCGCCCATTTTTCACACTTGAAATAAAATGTTTGACTACCGGCAGAATTTTGAAGGCGACTCTTTTGTCCCCCACGGATGGATTTAGCAGAATCATACCTTCAATCTCACTGCCGCGAATTTCGGCAAGTTTGAGCGCAAGCGCACCACCCATAGAAAATCCGGCTACAAAAATTCGATCACAGTTCTTCTTTAGCTCTAGAAACGCGGCCTCAGCGCTGGCATACCAGTCACTCCATGTCGTCGTGTTGAGTTCCTGCCAACTCGATTGATGACCCGCCAAGGTCGGCGCGCTCACTGTAAATCCCGAGCGATTCACTCCTAGCGCCCAGGGTTGGATCGAGGCGGCAGAGCCAAGAAATCCATGGAGCATGAGAACACCGATTCGTCCGCCCGAACCCGCTGATGAACCAGGGAGGTAAAATCCAGCCCTAGCAGCATCTGCCGGGCCAGAATTGCCCCCAGATTGCGGCTGATCGGAAGAATGTGAGAGAGATGCCACGCTCAGATGGTGTCACAAGGTGGGCAATAACCCCTAAATTAGTCCCCTCAAGGTTCGTACAAGGGCCGTGCTGCGAGGTCTATGCGCCTAGAAGGAGGGTAGATAAATGGCATATACATTTCTCAAGTCATTTCTGACGCCTATCCTGATGCTCCTCTTTAGACCCAAGGTCACGGGCTTGCGAAACGTCCCGAATGTAGGACCGGTCATCATCGCATCGAATCATCTCTCATTTAGCGACTCCATCTTTATGCCGTTGGTGGTGCCGCGCAAAGTAACCTTCATGGCAAAGAGTGAGTACTTCACTTCGCCGGGCCTTAAGGGCTTCATTAAGAAGCTCACCTTCATTGCGCTAGGACAAGTTCCTGTCGATCGCTCGGGTGGCCGTAGAAGTGAGGCAGCTATCAAAACTGGGTTGCGTTTACTGGCCGAGGAAGATTGCATAGGCATTTATCCCGAAGGTACAAGGTCTCCTGACGGTCGCCTCTACAAGGGCCGCACAGGTATTGCTCGTATGGCGATTGATTCGGGTGCGCCCGTTGTGCCAGTTGCGATGTTTAACACGGCAGAGATTCAGCCTACTGGCCAGATTGTTCCCAAGGTACGTCGGGTTGAGATGGTTTTCGGTGAGCCTATGACTTTTAAGGGCGATTCGAGTGACTTGCAGTACCTGCGTGAAGTAACCGACCAGATTATGGCAGCAATTCAAAAGATCTCACATCAAGAGTATGTGGAGATGTACGCCTCGGATGCAAAGGTTGCGATGGCGCGTGAACTAGATGCAAAGGCTACAAAAGAAAAGCACGAAAAGTCGGAAGAAAATTAGGTAAGTCCGTTCAGGGGCTAATAAGGATTTAACCGTTGCCGAGTATCTCGCGCCGTGCGCTGACGTAATTGCATTGACCACATGAATCCCTTGCGGTTGGACAAGGTCCTTGAATCATGCGGATAAACTCCGAAAGACGCTCTTGTAGTGCAATGGGATTACGTTCTGCCGGATACCACGCGCTATTGACGCGATAGCCAAATCCCGCCGAGACATTGCCCCATGGCTTGTCGAGAGACCAGGTGAAGAGCCCAGTCACGGAGATCGAACGGGGAGAATCTTTTTGGGGATGTTCAAGGGCGAAGGCATATGACTCGAGCTGAGGAGCGTAGAACGAGCTCTTGTCGTAATCATTTTTCTGTAACTTACAATCAACAATGCCAAATGTGCCATCTGAAAATTCGAGAAGTAGATCGTACTTGCCTCGCAAAAAGAGCCCCGAGTCTTTTCCATCGACAACAATGTTCTCTGATGCAACCCAGCCGCCATGGCTATGGACTCTTCCTTCAGGAAGAGCAGGATGCATATCTGAAGTCTTAGCACCGATGAAGTAGCGCTCTTGCATATCTGCCAGGTCGCCAATGAGTGGCATAGTGACTGGAGCTTGAAGTTGATGGTTGTACTTGAGCCAGAGGCATCGGTGGCAATCGCCCCAAGCATAGGTGAGGTCACTTGGACTGATTGCTGCGCGCGGCTCGTTCATGGTTGTAGTCTGCCCGTGAGTACTGACAATTGCACGTTATTCGCCTCTCATTACGTATTGCTTTTTACACATACGGTTAGAGTTGCAGATTTCTTAATGCAGAATCGAGTTTGCGAAGGTAATAATTCCCAGCGCAATCATCACGACGCCGCCAATTTTTCGAAGAAGAACCAAGCGCTCAGCTTTTGCAGCAAGCCATTTTCGGAGCGTGCCAGCGAGCATGCCCCAGGTCCCGTCGCAGAAGAAGCCAAGGAAGACAAAGATGAAACCCATCAGTACTAATTGGGCGGTGAGGTGGCCTTTCGAGCTATCTGCAAATTCCGGAAGGATCGCCGCGAAGAAAATTATTCCTTTGGGATTAAGGACGCCGACGGTATATCCCTGCCGAACGGCTCGCCAGAAAGAGGGACGCTCTTCCTTGAGGTCAGTCATTGCATCGGCATGAGCCTTGCTGTGGGCGATGGCATCGATGCCGAGGTAGATCAGGTAGAGCGCGCCAAACCATTGCATCGTCACGTAAATCAGGTGATGGTGCTGGAAGATAGGTCCAAGTCCTAGGGCCACCAGAATTGAAACGGTGAACATGCCCAGGCTATTTCCAAGGACTGTGGCCACAGCCGTAGCCCGGCCAAAGGCGATAGCCCTGGCGATGGTGAAAAGGACGCTTGGACCAGGAGCCAAGATGATGGCAAGCCCAGCAACGATGTACTCCCAAATTCGGGCTGGGATGACGATAATCACAGAAGAATCTTAAGGCGCGCGCACACTTGCGCTGGACAGTTTTATATCGAATCGATAGGTTTCGTCTCGTTATATCGAATCGATAGTAACGAGTGGATAGCCACTGGCGAAAAAACGGCAGTCAATAACAAGCAGGGGAAAGGGGGAGTCAGGTGCGATCACGAAGTGAATCCCTTGAATTCGCCCTCTTGGGCCTGCTCAGCCAAGGACCTCTCCATGGTTATGAACTTCGCAAGCGAATGATCGCCATTTACGGCCCATTTCGCGCACTCTCGTTCTCGGTCCTCTATCCGCAACTCCACCGCATGTTGGATGCCGGACTGATCGAGGAAAAGGTGAGCGAACTCTCGCCTCGACGCTCTCGAATCGTCTATGCAATCACAGCACAGGGACTCAAGCGCTTTGAGACCATCACGGCGAGTAGTGGACCCGATAGCTGGGAAGATGAAAGTTTTGAAGTTCGCTTCGCTTTCTTCGGACCGACACCGGCGCGCAATCGCCTTGCGATCCTAGAAGGCAGACACCGCAAGTTACAAGATAAGGCGGCTCTACTTCGATCAGAGGTAGAAAAGTCACCAGAAGGAATCGATAAGTATTTATATGAGTGGCGTCGTCACTCATTGGAATCAGCTGAGCGAGAGATCGCTTGGTTGGAAGAGATGATCAACACCGAAAGGAAGTCAACACGTGAGTAAAGAGATCCGCGTAGCGATTATTGGCGTAGGTAACTGTGCCAACTCGCTCATTCAGGGAGTGACCTATTACAAGGATGCAGCAGAAGATGTGGAAATTCCAGGTCTTATGCATGCAGTTCTTGGAGGTTACCATGTTCGCGACGTTAACTTCGTTGCTGCATTCGATGTCGATGCTAAAAAAGTTGGCCTCGATCTAGCCGATGCGATGTGGGCAAGCGAGAACAACACCATCAAGTTTGCTGATGTAGCAAAGACGGGTGTAACAGTCGAGCGCGGTCACACATACGATGGTCTTGGTCGTTACTACCGCGAAACCATCGTTGAGTCTGATGCAACACCAGTGGATATCGTGCAGACACTCAAGGACCGCAAGGTTGATGTTCTAATCTGCTACCTACCAGTCGGATCTGAAGATGCAGCAAAGTATTACGCACAGTGCGCAATCGATGCCGGCGTGGCTTTCGTGAATGCCCTTCCAGTCTTTATCGCATCTGACCCAGTCTGGGCTGATAAGTTCACCAAGGCCGGTATTCCTATTGTGGGCGATGACATCAAGTCACAAGTGGGTGCCACCATCACTCACCGCATCATGGCAAAGCTCTTCCAAGATCGTGGAGTGCACCTTGATCGCACTTACCAACTTAACGTTGGTGGAAACATGGACTTCAAGAACATGCTTGAGCGCGATCGCCTAGAGTCGAAGAAGATTTCAAAGACTCAGTCAGTTACTTCTCAACTTGATCACGACATGGGTTCAAAGAATGTCCACATCGGACCATCGGATTACATTCCATGGCTTGATGATCGCAAGTGGGCATATGTACGCCTGGAAGGTCGTGCCTTCGGTGACGTTCCATTGAACTTGGAATACAAACTAGAAGTGTGGGATTCTCCAAACTCAGCTGGTGTCATCATTGACGCACTACGTTGCGCAAAGATTGCGCTAGATCGCAAAATCGGTGGACCATTGCTCTCACCTTCAAGCTATTTCATGAAGTCACCACCAGTTCAATACACCGATGAACTCGCTCATTTGCGTACGGAAGAATTTATTGCAGGAAAGTTAGAACGCTAAATTATGGTAATAAAAAAACCTCCACATACTGTGGAGGTTTTTTTATTGGGAAAATAGTTTTACTGCCGCAACAAAAACGGGCGAAGATCCGAATCGTTGAAATAGCTCCAGTCGATTTGTAGAACCTCTTCTGGATGTTCTTGATCATTCTCGGGGCTGCGCCAGGAAATCAATTGTTCATTGGCTGGAAGATTAATAGGCGGATTTGTGTGGTTGCGCATCGTGTGGTGATGAAGTTGACCATCTTCGATGAACCATTCCTCCCATGTGGCTGGTTGTGACTGGATCACGCGTGTTGTTGGAGCAGCATGGAAGACTCCTGGAGGCAGTCGATCAAGGCGGAAAAAGGTCCAATAATGGCCCTGATAGGGATTGCTGTCGCCATCGTATGTTTTGAGTGGTGTGAGGAAGGATTGCTCAAAATCAACGCTAATCTGGCTTAAAAAGCGGGGGAGTTCGAGGTCGAGCCAGCACTTTTCTAGCTCTAGCTTCCATGGAGCATTCATTGCTCGCACCCGCTCTCTCATTGGAGCGCCGCTAAAACGTTACCGAAACGTTATAGAGCGCCACGTTCGAAGACCCTTGACTTAGGCCACGGGATAAACTGTAATTCGCAGGACAACGTTGTCAAGTCTCGCCTTATTTTACTTGGTGTTTGAGACAACGATGTCATATAGCAGGTGTTCGCCTGCCCCTTCGAAAGGACCGGAATAAATGTCAGTCACACGTAATCGTGTTGCAGCAGGTTTGGCAATTGTTGCCGCAGGCTCACTCGCAGTCTTCGGTATTGCTACACCAGCACAAGCAGCATCAAAGAAGCTCACAATCGCATTCGTCATGGGTGCAGAAGCTGACCCATTCTTCAAGGCTATGAAGGTCGGAGCAACAGCAGAAGCTGCTGCAAAGGGCGTTAACCTTGTATGGCAAGGAAACCCTTCTGTTTACTCACCAGCAACTCAGATCCCAGTTGCAGATCAGGTTCTTGCTACAAAGCCTTCAGGCCTTGTCTTGATCCCAACAGATCCAACTGCGCTTCAGCCAGTTGCTAACCAGGCTATCAAGGCTGGTATCCCAGTCGTTAACGTTGATACCCACGTTAACGATCTCTCAAAGGTTACAGCTTTCATCACAGGCGACAACGCTGATGGTGGCGCAAAAGCTGCAGATGCAATCGCTTCTGCAATCAAGTACACAGCTGGTCAGACATATCAAGTAGCAGTTGGTCTTACATCAGCAACAGCAACAACAAACGTTGCTCGTCTTGCTGGTTTCAAGGCTGAAGTTGCTGCCAAGTATCCTGGTATCCAGATCGTTGATACTGAATACTCACAATCACAACCTTCAGTTGCTGATACAAACGTATCTAACTGGTTGACCAAGTATCCAAACCTTGCAGGTATCTTCGCAATCGATGGCACAAACGCTGCCGGTGCTGCTGCAGCACTTCAAGCTAAGGGTCTCGTTGGCAAGATTGCACTCGTTGGTTACGATGCATATCCAGCAAACGTCAAGCTCCTACAGTCAGGTGTCTTCTCAGCTCTTATCGCTCAGAACCCAGCTGCTGAAGCAAAGCTTGCAATCGATGACCTCGTTGCAACATTGACAAAGTCACCTGCTGCTAAGTCAATCCAGCACCTTGTCACAATTCCAAACGTTGTACTTACCGCTGCAACATCTGCTGCAGATTTCGCTAAGTACACATACGTTGCTTAATCTCTTCTCTGCAGACTCTCAAGTCTCTACAGAAGAGTTAAGTTTAATTAAGTTGTACAAGAAGTAGACCAATCAGGGAAGGGGCCGGCTAGCCCGTAAGCGCGAGGTAGGCCGGTCCCTTTTCTACTCACTTGATATAGTCGTCTTATTACACATATAAAGTTTTCAGGAGTTGATGTGAACAAAGCCCTCACACGTGTCAAAGCCGCTTTCGGCAATCAACAAATTCTGCTTTTGACCGTTCTTGTGGTGATGGTTGCTTTTTTCACATCCCGCAACTCAGTCTTCTTCTCGAATGCAGTCTTTGGAAATATCCTCTCGGATTGGTCACCTGTTGTTCTTATAGCAATTGGTGAAACCTTCGTGATTATCTCCGGCGGAATCGATCTCTCGGTTGGATCTACAGTCGGTGTGAGTGGCGTTGTTGGCGCAATCACCATGGAGGGAATGACCAACCATCATCAAGGTCAAAACCTCACTCTCTTTGTCGGCTTCCTGGTCACCATTGGTGTTGGTCTGTTGGTAGGAATAGTCAATGCCTTGATGATCACTAAAGCGAAGGTAGTTCCATTTATCGCCACCCTCGTCACGATGGGAGCAGGAGCTGGTCTCTCTATTGTTTTTACTGGCGGTGATCCGATCGCAGGTGGACCGGCGAAAGCCATCAGTTTGAGTGTTCCAGATTTTGGCCCATTCTCACGCCCTGGACTTGTTGTCGTTGTCATCATCGCCGCTCTGGGCGTAATTCTCCATAAGGCACGTTTCGGTCGTTATACCTACGCCATCGGTTCGAATTCATTTGCTGCTCGAGCAGCTGGCATCAACGTCAATCGCCATCTTGCCAAGATCTATATTCTCTCAAGCCTTCTAGCAAGTTGTGCTGGTTATTATTTCTATTTGCGCCTAGGTTCTGGTGCTCCGACCTCTGGCCAGGGGGGAGAGCTGCAAGCAATTGCGGCCGTCGTCATTGGTGGCGCAGCGCTATCAGGCGGCGTAGGGAACTTTTTCGGTACCGCTCTCGGTGCCCTCATTTTGACCACCGTAACAAGCGGACTCATCATTATTAACGTTGCAGCGAACTGGGATCAGGTTGCAGTTGCACTCTTGATCGCTGCTGCAGTTCTTCTTCAGCAATATCGCAACCGAGTAAGAAAGTAGGAATTGAGATGACACTAGGTTCACAAGTTCCACTCTACGAAGTTCGAAATGCTTCTAAGCACTACGGCTCGGTTGTAGCGCTTGATGACGTCAGCATGAAGATTCATGCTGGTGAAGTTGTTGGGCTAGTGGGCGACAATGGCGCAGGTAAATCAACACTGGTGAAGATTCTCTCTGGCGCTCATCAACCTACATCTGGTCAAGTCTTTCTCGATGGGGTAGAGCGTCACTGGAAGTCGCCTCAAGATGCCCTCGAAGCTGGCGTAGAGACCTTGTATCAGGAATCCGGTCTTGCTCCTCATCTCTCGGTCTCCTCAAATGTCTTCTTAGGTCGTGAGGAATACATCAGGGGTCCTCTTGGTAAGTTGGGATTCTTGGCCCAGAAAAAGATGGATCGGATTGCTCACGAAAATCTAGAAAAAGTAGGGATTGCAGTCCCTCAATCTAACCGTTCGATTTCACAGCTTTCGGGCGGTCAACGCCAAGCGGTAGCAATTGGCCGCGCTGTTTCATGGGCCAAACATGTGATTATCCTTGATGAGCCAACGAACCACCTCGGCGCTCGTCAAGCTAAGGAAGTTCTGCAGATCATTAAAAATGCTAAGGCTCAAGGCCTAGGAGTTATCTTCATCTCCCACACCCTGCCACATGTCCTAGAGATCACCGACAGAATTGTCTGCTTACGCCTAGGAAAAGTGGTTGCAGATGCTCCGACCTCTACCTTTGACGCAGAAAAATTGCTTGGAACGATAACAGGTCTGATCGAAAGCAAGTAGGAGTTAGTAGCCTTATCCTTATGTCGGAGACACATTCCCCACGATCGCGCTCGACAATGCGTGATGTGGCTCGCATGGCAGGTACAAGTCTTAAGACCGTCTCGCGAGTCGTTAACGATGAAGGCAATGTCAATCCCGAGTTAGCGGTTCGGGTGATGGAAGCAGTTAAAGAGCTTGATTATCGCCCCAACCTGCAGGCAGGCTTTTTGCGCCGCTCTGACGGCAAAACACAGACTATTGGATTACTGGTCGAAAACATCTCTAACCCGTTCTCATCAGCGCTACATCGCGCCATTGAAGATGTAGCTCGAAAGCACAATGTCATTGTATTTGCCGGCAGCCTTGATGAAGATCCCACACGCGAGCGTGAATTAACGGATGCGTTTCTCTCTAGGCGTGTAGACGGGCTCATTATTGTCCCTGCTGGCGAAGATCACTCATACCTTGAGAATGAACAAGAGACCGGAACGCCGATCGTATTTCTTGATCGCCCGCCAGCTAACCTGAAAGCAGACTACGTCGTCGCTACTAATTTCGATGGCGGTTTTGCAGCGACAATGCACCTGATTAAACAGGGGCATAGAAGAATTGCTTACATTGGCGACTACGCAACAATTTACACTGGTGCGCAACGTCTCGGTGGATATAAAAAAGCACTCGAGATCAGCAATATTCCGTTTGATCCAAAACTGGTGCTTCAAGGTTCCCACTCCAGCAGCGATGCTCAGATCTCCCTCAGTGGTCTCTTTGATAGTTCGAATCCACCTACCGCTATCTTTGCTAGTCAGAACTTCGTCACACTGGGCGCGATTAGATACTTGCATAACCGAGGATTAGAGCGCTTGGTCGCACTCGTCGGTTTTGATGAGATTTCCGAAGCTGATCTGCTAACACCTGCAATTACTTTGGTGACGCAAGATGTAGCAACTATGGGGGAGAGCGCTGCAGAGTTGCTATTCAAGCGCCTGAATGGCTACGAAGGAGAATTTGAGAAAAAAGTGATCCCCACGGTGCTGACACCGCGTGGATCTGGAGAAATTGCCCCAACCTCGTTACAGCGATAGCGCATGTCAGGGCTGGTCTTTATGAAAGGACTAGTCGATAACAAATCCATCTGAGATTGGGCCCGGTGCGATACCTGCTCCCGCATCATCTTGCTGCTCACCGCGAGATTGCTGAGCTCTGTGAGCCTGTTCATGCCAACGATGTTCAATATTTCCAAAACGCCAGACGAGAAGTGCTACTGCCCAGACCGCAACGAACATCATGACGATGATGAAACCGGCCTTGTTAATATCAAATCCATTGGCGTAATTCCAAAATCCACCAGTGAGATTTAGTTGACCGGCGAAGACCTGCGCAACTTCAAGACCACCAATGAATATAGCAACAACAACTGAGAGGCCTGTGATAACAATGTTGTAGTAAACCTTGCGTACTGGTTTGGAGAAGGCCCAGCCATATGCGAAGTTCATAAACGAACCGTCAATGGTGTCGAGCAAGCTCATTCCACCTGCAAAGAGCATTGGCAGTGAAAGGATCGCCCACCATGGAAGTCCTGCGATAACAGAAGATCCAGCGAGAACAAGGAGCGCAACTTCGGTTGCGGTATCAAAGCCAAGTCCAAAGAGAACTCCGATCGGATACATCTTCCAACTCTTATCAACGCGACGCGCGATCGGTCCAAAGAAGCGCATCATGAAGCCGCGAGAATTCAAATGCTTCTCGAGTTCAGCCTCGTTATAGAGACCTTTGCGCATCTCAAGAAAGACTTTTACAACGCCCCAAAGGACAACAAGATTAAGAATCGCGATGAGCATTAAGAAGCCACCGCTTACGGATGTGCCGATGAGCCCGGTGTAATGATGTAGCGCTGAGTTGTCGTTATTTACCTGGCTGCCAAGCGATTTGATTCCAAAGTTAAGCGCGATAGCGAGTGCGGTGACCACAGAGGAGTGGCCAAGGGAGAAGAAGAAACCGACTCCCATAGGGCGCTGGCCCTCTGACATCAATTTACGGGTGGTGTTATCGATTGCTGAAATATGGTCGGCATCAAAAGCATGGCGCATTCCCAAGGTGAGGGCGAGAAATCCAGTTCCCCAACCAAAGAGCTTGCCATCGCTGAGTCGATAGTGACCAGAAGTTGCTGCCCACATCAAGAGCAGTCCACCGAAAAGCAGGAAGAAGATAACCCCAAACATGGCTCCCAAGCGCTTGCGCTCATCGGCCGAGAGAGTGGCAAAAGGGTTCTTGGAGCGCGTGCTCTTTACCTTGAGAGTGGCCTCGGGAGTACCCATGAAAATCCCCTTAATGCGAGTTATTGCAAATCATTTGCAAGTACTAACTTATCGCATTAAGGGGATTTTCGCATGCCCAGATGGGCAGCAAGGGTGGCTCTAGCTAGATCAGGGCTCCAGCGCTGTTCTCAGGCTCAGTGAGGGAGTCTTTGCCCACGTTGATCATGAGAGCTGAAATTACAGCACAGGTGAAGAGGAAGGCCGCGCCCCACTTGAAGGTGGTAGTGAAGCCATGAACTTGTGCGTAGATCGGCGCACTTGCACCTAGTTTTACATGACCTTTGAGAAAGGCTGCGGCTGAGGAGATCGCGATTGTGTTGAGTAGCGCGGCGCCTAGTGAGCCACCAATCTGCTGACTGGTGTTGATCATTGCGCTAGCAACGCCAGCATCGTGTTCACCGGCGAGGTGAAGACCAGTGCTCGCATTCGGGATGAAGTAGAGCGCGCAACCAAAAGACATAATCAACATAGGTGCCAGTAGGTGAGAGGTATAACCGGAAGTTGGAGTGATTCGTGCGAAGAGCAAGATTCCCACCGTTGCTAAGAACATACCCACGACCATGAGCGGGCGTGGCCCAATCTTAGGTAAGAGCTGCGAAGCGATGCCAGCCCCGATGATGATTCCGACCGTAAATGGCAAGAAGGCGACGCCAGCCTTGAGCGGTGAGTAGTGCAAGAAGGATTGCATGTAGATACTCAAGAATAAGAACATTGCGAATAGCCCAACACCTGTGAGCAGGGAGCCTATATACGAACCTCCGCGATTGCGTTCAGTGAGAACTCGAAGCGGAAGTAATGGATGGGCAACCTTCGCCTCAATGGCAAAAAAGGCGGCAATAAAGATGAAGGCAGCGATGAAGTATGGGTAGGTGTGAATATTTGCCCAACCATTGTTGGCCGCTTGGCTAAATCCATAGACCAAGCTGACAAGTCCAAGTGTGACTGTGACTGCGCCTTGAACGTCGTACTTATTGTCACCCTTAGCTTTCGATTCGTGGAGATTTGGAATAGCAAGGAGTACGGCAATGAGTGCGATTGGAGCATTGACAAACAAGCACCAGCGCCAGTTTGCGTATTCGGTGAGCAAGCCACCCATGATCAAGCCAATTGCTGCGCCACCACCAGAGATTCCGCCATAGACGCCAAAAGCCTTTGCGCGTTCTTTCGGTACTGTGAATGTCACATTGAGTAGCGAGAGTGAAGATGGTGCAAGGAGCGCACCGAAAGCACCTTGTAGACCACGCATTGCAAAGAGCTCTCCTTGGTTTTGTGAAAATCCGCCGATAAGTGATGCAAGAGCAAAACCAGCAAGGCCGATCATGAACACTTTCTTGCGACCGACATAGTCTGCAATTCGGCCACCGAGAAGTAACAAGCTGCCGAATGTGAGGGAGTAAGCGGTGACAACCCACTGACGATTTGCGTTAGAAATGTGAAGGGCTTTTTGGGCACTTGGAAGGGCAAGATTGATGATCGATGCATCGAGCACAATCATGAGAGATGCGATCGCGATAACGCCCAGCGCCATCCAACGATTTGGATCTAGGCCTTCATCGCCTGGGAGCCAGTGGTGTTTCTTTTCTTTTGGCATGGGATCCTTCCGGTGAGTTTATTTGAGCGTGTTTTTATCGATATTCCGCGCCAATAAGTGCTTTCCTAAAGGCTATCTGATAACTTAATCCTAGCAAGTTGAAGGTTCAATCTTTCCTAGCGAAAACAGCATTGGAGATTGACATCGTGTTCTGGCGCCCGCCAGAAGCCCTCGATGTTTTTTGTTTGACATGGAAACCACACTTACACACGATTTAGAGCCACAGGCATATCGAAAGTTACCTACATCACCAATTCCACTCAATATGGAGCGAGTTTCCGAGCTCATCGCAGCGGAATGGAAGCGCTTCACAACCGGCACAATGGCTTCCAACGAGGAGTTTCAACGCTCACTCGCTTCGATGCCGCTTGGAGTGCCATCAAGCTTCCAGCACTGGGACCCATACCCGATCGCAATCGCTAGCGCAGAAGGTGCATGGATGACCGATGTTGATGGTCGCAAACTCCTCGATCTCTCTATGGGATTTGGTGCGATGCTGGCAGGCCACCTCAACCCGGTAGTAGTAGAAGAAGCCACAAATGCGCTCCACACCGGCACACTGTTCGTTACTCCATCACCAATCTCTCGTGATGCTGCAGAACGTATGTGCAAGCGATTTGATATCGATCAAATTAGATTTGCTAACTCCGGAACCGAAGCCACTATGTATGCATCTAGACTCGCAAAGGCCTACACAGGTCGCGACGGCTTGGTGAAACTTGAAGGCGGCTATCACGGCAGTTATGACCCAATGACAGTCTCTGCAAAGCCAAAGCTTGAATATGCGGGTGACCCTGAAGAGCCAACTCCGGTAATCCCTGCCGGTTCAAATGCAGGCGAGATCTATGTAGTGCCATTTAATAATTTGCCAGCGCTCGAAAAACTTTTTGCGGAGCACGGTTCAACTATCGCATGCATCATCATGGAGCCGGTGATGGAGAATTTGGCGATCGTTCTTCCCGATGCGGGTTATTTGGCCGCAGTTCGCCAACTCTGCGATGAGTACGGAATCATTCTCATTTTTGATGAAGTGAAAACTGGTTTGACCGCCGGTCCACAAGGAGCAGCTAAGCGAATCGGTGTAAAGCCTGATCTGATTACTCTCGCCAAATCTATTGGTGGTGGATTGCCGCTTGCCGCATTCGGTGGCAAGCAGGAGATTATGTCAGCGATTGCTGATGGTCGTTTTGATCACTTCGGAACTTTCAATGCCAATCCACTTGCAATGGCTGGCGTGCGTGCAATGGATCGCATCTGTACCCCCGAAGCTCTTGGTAAGGCCGAAGCGCTTAATCGCCAAGCACTAGGTCGCATCATGGAGATCATCGAGGAGTACAACTTGCCTGCTCATACTGTGGGCTTTGGTGTTAAAGGTTGCATTACCTGGTCGACCACTCCGGTAAGAAATTATCGCGACTATAAGGCGACAGATTTCATGGTGGCTGAGTTGGCCTGGCTATGGTCGCTTAACCGCGGAATCGTTACGCCTCCAGGGCTAGATGAGCAATGGTTGATCAGTCTGGCTCATGGTCAGGCAGAGATTGATAAATTGGTGGAAGATTTTAGAGAGTTGGCGCAAGCGCTCAGATCGTAGGGTCAGAGGAGTTTTTACAGATTACTCTAGAGCGATCAGTTCGTAATACTCGTCGTTCCATAGATCTTCATCGCCGTCCGGCAAGAGGAGCACTCGCTCCGGTTTTAGCGCTCGGACGGCGCCATCATCGTGAGTAACCATAACGACTGCGCCTTGATATTCGCTTAAGGCTGCCAAAATCTCATCGCGTGACGCTGGGTCTAAGTTGTTTGTAGGCTCGTCAAGCAAGAGGAGATTTGCAGCACCAACAACAAGAGTTGCTAAAGCAAGGCGGGTTCGCTCACCACCGCTGAGAACGCCTACAGGTTTATTGACATCATCACCGCTGAAGAGAAATGATCCAAGGACCTGACGTGCTTGCGGCTCTCCGATTTTGTCACCCGAGGAGAGCATGTTTTCAAGAACGGTGCGCTCAAAATCGAGCATTTCGTGCTCTTGCGCGTAGTAGCCAATTTTGAGTCCATGTCCCGGTTCAATTGCACCGGTGTCAGATTCTAAAACACCTGCAAGCATTTTGAGTAGGGTAGTTTTTCCAGCGCCATTGAGTCCAAGGATTACTACGCGAGAAGAACGATCGATTGCCAGATCAACATCCGTGAAAATTTCAAGCGAGCCATATGATTTTGAGAGGCCGTGGGCCATGAGCGGTGTCTTGCCGCACGGTGCCGGAGTAGGGAAGCGTAACTTGGCCACCTTGTCAGACTTACGAACTTCTTCAAGTCCAGCAAGCAAGGCATCGGCACGACGCAACATTCCTTGAGCGGCTACAGCTTTAGAAGCCTTGGCGCGCATCTTCTCGCCTTGTTTTGCCAAGATGGCCGCCTTCTTCTCGGCGTTGGCGCGCTCCTTTTTGCGGCGATGCTCATCGTCCTCACGCTGCTGGAGATATTTCTTCCAGCCCATGTTGTAGACATCGATGCAGTTACGATTGCCATCGATGTAGAAAACTTTGTTGACTACTGTCTCGATCAAATTCACATCGTGCGAAATAATGACAAGTCCACCGGAATACTTACCGAGGTATTCTCGCAACCAATTGATCGACTCGGCGTCGAGGTGGTTAGTAGGCTCATCAAGTAGCAGTGTTTCGGCGCCGCTAAAGAGTAATCGAGCGAGTTCGACGCGACGTCGCTGACCACCCGAAAGTCCAGCCAGGCTATCTTCAAAGATTCGCTCTGGCAGTCCAAGGTTGGTTGCAATCGATTCAGCTTCTGATGAGGCGCTATAACCCCCAGCAGCATTGAACTCTTGATCCACTCGGGAGTAGCGTTCCATGGCCAATTCCAGCGCCTCGTTGCTCTCCATAGCAGCTACGGCGATTGCTTCTTCAGCTTTGCGCATTCGCGTAACGATCTGGTCGAGTCCGCGAGCAGAGAGAATGCGATTGATAACGGTCTCATCTTGATCTCCGGTACGCGGATCCTGAGGGAGATAACCGATGGTCCCGGTACGGATAACTTGACCGCCAGCGGGCATACCTTCGCCTGCTAGAACCTTGCAGAGTGTGGATTTACCGGCTCCATTACGACCTACAAATCCGATGCGATCACCATGGTTAATCCGGACGGTGACATCTTTGACGAGCAGTCGCGCCCCAGCTCTCAATTCAACACTCTGGGTAGCAATCACTGGTTAATCTTACTGGGCAAACATTCTTCTACGAGCCACTTCGTAATCTCGGTCGCTTGGTCGGTTAACCTATAGCCATGAGCAATCACGGAAATCTCTATGGCCCAGCTTTTACCTTTTTGGGCGTGCAAGCATGTGACTTGGATAAACCTGAGACATTTAGCGACGCAGATGTGGTGATTGTTGGCGCTCCTATCGATTCAGGGACCTCCTATCGCTCTGGTGCAAAATTTGGCCCACAAGCAATTCGAGGAACCGATTACCTGCCTCACGATTCATCTAGGCCGCATATGGCACTTCGCGCAGATGCCTTGCAGGAACTCAAGGTGGTAGATGCCGGTGACCTCATGATGCCACCTCATGAATTAGCTGCTTCGCTTAAAGTACTAGAGAGTGCTACTGAGAAAATTTCACGAACTGGCGCATTTATTGTCGTGCTCGGTGGTGATCATTCGATCGCATCTGCCGATGTTGCTGGCATTGCCAAACACCGCGGCATGGGTCGAATCTCGATGATTCACTTTGATGCCCACGCCGACACAGCCGAGACTCAATTTGATTCACTCATTGGTCATGGCACTCCGATGCGTCAACTCATTAATTCTGGCGCTGTTCGTGGAGATCGCTTTTTACAACTTGGCCTACGCGGCTACTGGCCAGATGCACCGACTCTCGATTGGATGAGCGAGCAGGGGATGCGCTCGTACGAAATGACGGAAATCCATCATCGTGGTTTGAGCGCTGTGCTTGATGAATCCTTTGGAATTCTTACAAATGAATGCGATGGTGTATTTCTCTCGGTTGATATTGATGTAGTAGATCCCGGAATGGCGCCTGGTACAGGAACTCCTGAGCCAGGTGGAATGACTAGCCGCGAACTTCTAGAAGCAGTCAGACGAATCTGTTTTGAATTGCCAGTGGTTGGCATGGATATTGTCGAAGTTGCTCCGCCATTTGATTCATCCGACATCACAGCCATGCTTGCCAACAGAGTTGTGCTAGAAGCGCTCAGCGCTTTGGCGCTTAAAAAGCGCAGAGGCAGTTACAGCCCAACTAAAAACCTCTTAGACCGCTAGAACTTAATCGAGGGTGCGGAGTATCTCTTCAATATCGCTCTCTGTCGTCCAAGGATTCACGATTGCAAAACGAAGAATCGTTTGACCTTTGTGTGCTGAAGGAACAACAAAACCAATTTGATCTTTCAGAAGTTGATCACTCCATGCCGCATATTCATCTTTACTCCATCCAATGCGAGTGAAAGCCACTATCGAAAGGGTCGGCTCCATAAGGAGCTCGAGTTTTGGGTGGTTTCGGATCAAATCTGCGGCGTGACGTGCCACGTCTAGCGTTTGTTCCATAGATTTGGTGTATTCATCGCTGCCATTCGCAGCAAGCGAGAACCAAAAAGGAAGGCCGCGAGCTCTGCGCGTGAGATGGATTGCGTAATCTGAAGGATTCCACTCATTGTCATTTTCCAAGGTTTCCAAATAAGAAGCGTGTTGAGTGTGCGCCTTCTTAGCAATACCAGGGTTGCGATAAATCAACGCACAAGCATCAAATGGTGCAAAGAGCCACTTGTGAGGATCAACGATCAGCGAGTCGGCTAACTCCACCCCGTCGAACTTAGCTCGCACGCTTGGGGCGCATAAAGCTGCAAGTCCATACGCGCCATCTACGTGAAACCAGATCTCTCGAGATTTCGCTGCAGCACCCACGCTGGCCAGGTCATCAATAATTCCAAGATTTGTTGTTCCGGCAGTAGCAACAACAGCGAATATGCCATGATCTAGATGGCTCGCTAAGTAGTTATCGATGGCCTGCACGGTTGCATCGCCAGTGAGTCTGCCGTCTGCATCAACCGGCACTTTGAGTACATCAACATCCATAATCTCTGCGGCAGATTGAATAGAAGAATGTGCTTCTTCTGAACAAGCCACGACCCAACGAACCACGTTCGGGTGCTTTTGACGGGCATCTGCTCTAGCGGCAACAAGTGCGGAGAGATTTCCGTTCGTCCCGCCTTGCACAAATACACCTCCGGCGCTCTGCGGCAATCCAGCTAGGTCGGCTATCCATCGAAGCGCTTGGTTTTCAGCAAAGACTGCGCCTGACCCTTCCAGCCATGAACCGCCGTAAAGAGCAGCAGAGCCAACAACTAAATCGAAGAGATTTGCATGTTCACTTGGCGCTGAGGGAATAAAGGATAGGTAACGAGGATGATCGGTTGAAATACACGCTGGAGCTAGGACGTTTTTGAAAAGTTCAAGCGCCTGATGCCCACCCAAACCTTCTGGTGAAATCGTATTTCCAACTTTGGCGAAGAGTTCTGCCTCCGTCGACGGTCCATCAAGTGGGGGATTGAGTTTGAGTCGTTCCAAGCTGTATTCAAGGATCTCGTGGGCCAAATCTTCTACCTCTTGCGTGAACTCATGCATGGCGCAATTATCTCACGTCGCTTTAGTCTTAAAGGTTGAAGAAGCCTTTAATTGATTGCACGATCATATCCACTGCGATAGCCGCAATCAGTAAGCCGGCCACACGGGTGATCAAAGTGACGCCGGATTCCTTGATGAGGTCAATGATCTTCGTTGAGGACATCAAAATCACCCCAATCACTACGTGCACCATAATGATGGCAATAGCTAGCGAAATTTTCGCAGTAACAGTATGCGCATAGTGCACATAGAGCATCGTGGTGACAATTCCACCTGGACCAGCCAAGACAGGAGTTCCGATTGGCACCATCGCGATATTTACCTTGTTGTTCTCCACGCTCTCGCCACCAACTTTGCCGCGTAGGAGCTCCATTGAAATCAAGAATAGAAGAAAACCACCCGCACCTTGAAGTGAATACAAATTAATGTGCAGATAGTTCAAGATCGCTTGACCAAAGAGCGCAAAGGTGACGATGATCAGGAGGCTAGAAGTTGCACCTTGCCATGCTAATTTCACTCGCTCCTTGCGTGGTTTCTCGCTTACTAACGCCAAGAAAATTGGAACGGCCGCGATCGGATCAAGAACGACAAAAAGGGTCACAAAGGCTTGTAGCCCAAAAGTTATTGCAGAGACAGTGAGCAGGGAGTTCATGTTCTCAGTCTCTCATGTCACTGGACAGATGAAAGACCCCCATTGCCGATTTGGCCATGGGGGTCTTACGAGAATCAGATGCTTAATGCATCGCTATGGCTTAGATGTCGTAGTAGAGCTCGAACTCGGCTGGGTGTGGACGTAGACGAACATAATCAACTTCAGCAGTGCGCTTGTAGTTGATCCAGGTCTCGATGAGATCTGGAGTGAATACGCCACCCTTTGTGAGGAAGTCATGGTTAGCTTCAAGTGCATCAAGCACCGCTGGAAGTGAACCAGGAACTTGTGGGATGGCTGCAGCTTCTGCACCCTCGAGTTCGTAGAGATCAACATCTACTGGAGCTAGTGGTTCAATCTTGTTTTGGATTCCATCGATACCAGCCATGAGCATTGCTGCAAAAGCTAGGTAAGGGTTCGATGATGGATCTGGGCAACGGAACTCGATGCGCTTAGCCTTTGGATTCTTGCCTGTTATTGGAATACGAATACAAGCAGAACGGTTACGAGCAGAGTAAACGAGGTTTACTGGAGCTTCGTATCCTGGAACCAAGCGATGGTATGAGTTCACGGTTGGGTTGGTGAATGCGAGCAACGCAGGAGCGTGCTTGAGAAGTCCACCGATGTACCAACGTGCCATGTCGGAGAGATCTCCGTATGTTCCGTCTTCGAAGAAGAGTGGCTTTCCATCTTTCCAGAGTGATTGGTGAACGTGCATTCCAGAACCGTTATCTCCGAAGAGTGGCTTTGGCATGAATGTTGCAGTCTTTCCGTTTTCCCATGCCACGTTCTTAATGACGTACTTGAACTTCATGACATCATCGCCAGCTGTAAGAATGTCGCTAAAGCGGTAGTTGATCTCCATCTGTCCAGCAGTTCCCACTTCATGGTGTGAACGCTCAACGAGAAGTCCAACTTCACCAAGCTTCATCACCATTTGATCGCGAATGTCAGCGAGTTGGTCTGTTGGTGAAACTGGGAAATATCCACCTTTGAAACGTGTCTTGTATCCACGGTTAGGTGTGCCATCTGCTTCAAGTGAAGCGCCTGTGTTCCATGCACCTTCAATAGAGTCGATGAAATGGTGTGAGGCATTTTGAGATGTCGAGAAGTTCACTTCATCGAATAGATAGAACTCTGCTTCTGGTGCGAAGAATGCTGTGTCAGCAATACCAGTTGACTTGAGGTATTCGACTGCCTTTGCAACAACTCCACGTGGATCGCGGCTGTAAGGGGAGTTATCGATTGGATTGTGCACTGAGAAGTTGATGACCAGAGTCTTGACCTTGCGGAACGGATCAATGAATGCGCTGCTTGGAATTGGAAGCAGTTTCATATCTGATTCATGGATAGCTTGAAAACCGCGAATAGAGGAGCCATCGAACATAAGGCCATCGGTGAAGACGGCTTCATCGAATGACTCAATTGGAACGTTGAAGTGTTGTTGGATACCTGGAAGGTCGATAAAGCGAATATCAACGAGCTTGACATCTTCTTTCTTGATGTAAGCAAAAATCTCAGATGCGTTTGTAAACATTCTTCTCCCGATTTGGTCAGAGATTAATCAGATCGATTATCTGGCGCGAGGCACATCCATGGGCCGCGTTACGGAGGCAATGTTACCCTTCGACTATGCCTATGCAAGCCTCATTTGCTCGTCGCTTTCTTGCTATCGCCATCGATTGGGTGATGTGCCAGGGAATAGCGGCGCTCTTGGTTCGCCACCATCTCGGGGCTGCTGCCTTTTTGCCTCTCGGTATATTTTTTCTCGAGGTCTTTCTGTTAACCACCCTGACGGGCTCTTCTGCGGGACAACGGATCTGCGGATTGCGCGTAGTGAGCGTGAATGCAAGCTCATATCTCTCACCGCTACGCGTCTTTGAGCGCACAGTATTGCTCTGCCTGGTATTTCCGGCGTTACTAACGAAGGATGGCCGCGGTTACCACGATTGGTTGAGTTCTACGGTTGTTACAAGAGTGTTACAAGCAGAGTAGAAATCTCATTATTTGGTTGCACTCACTTCTGGATTATCTGCGAGGAACTTTAGCGCCCTTTGGAAGTGGCCCTTTAGGGATCGGCATGTTCATGCCACCAATTGCTTTGACGCGATTTCTCACCTCACGGACTTGATTCTTCGAGAGGGCTTTTGGAAGCTTCTTCATGGTCTTCTGTAATTTACGAAGTTTGACCTGACCTTGACCATCACCCACGATGAGATCGGTCACGGCGATGCCAGGGATGAAGCGCTCCATCTTTCGCTTCTCATCAATCAGAAGTTGTCGTACTGCGCTAGATCCTTCGCCAACGAGAACAATTCCAGCACGTCCAACGCTGCGATGCACCATATCTTGATTGCGAGAGACTGCGACCGCTGGAGTTGTTGTAAAGCCCTTGCGAATAGACATTAAGACGCTCGCTGCTGCACCAACTTGACCTTCAATGGAAGAGAAGGCTGCAGTGTTTGCAAAGCGAGTAAAGAGGAAGAAGGCTGCTAGTAACGAGAGTGGGATTCCAAGAATTCCAAAGTAAACCGGGTGGTGCAGTGACTTTCCGATAATAATGCTCACCACTAGGACCACAACAAAGAGCAGTGCACAATAGAGAAGTGAGAGTGGCTTCTCGCGTCGAGTGAGCGCAAATGCATCCTTGAGTACAGCCATCTGCCCTTGCTTCTCTGGTTCAGCCATTTTCTTCTCCTTTTACATCCGGTTGCGCATCCCTGTTATCGGAATCTGCGCTTCGAGTACTTCTTACTTCTTCTAGAGTCGGCGCTGTACCGCCAAGACGAGCAGGAGCCCACCATTGACCAATAGGAGAGTCAGGATAATTGGCTTGGACTGAATCTAAAAGTTCAGACATGCGTACTTTGAGATCGGCTTCCGCCGTATCAACATCCTGTCCCTTTTCAACGTAATAAGGCTCGCCAAAGGCCACGTGGATTGGAAATTTGTTGCGCTTAAAGTCCGGTTTACGCTTTTTGGTCATGATGCGCTGACTGCCCCAGACTGCAGTATGAATAATCGGTACTCCAGCGCCCATGGCTAGGCGGACCGCACCACTTTTGAGTTCATCGATTTCAAAACTACGTGAGATTGTGCCTTCGGGAAAAATTCCGATGATCTCACCCCCGCGCAAGGCTCGGAGCGCTGCGACGAAGGATGAAGAACCACTCTGTCTATCAACAGAGATGTGGTGCATTCCACGCATCAGTGGGCCAGATATCTTGTGATCAAAGATCTCTTTCTTTGCCATGAATCTGATGTACCGCTTTGCTGGAAGGGCGGCAGTACCCACGAGTGCAAAATCCAAATAGCCAACGTGGTTCATGCAGATAATCGCTCCACCGCTTCTCGGCAGATTCTCGGTACCTGCGAATGTAAATTGCAGACCCAAGTATTTCCAAAAAACCTTGATCGCACCGATGACGGGAGGGTAAACATAATCAGCCATGCAGGACGCTTGCTTTCTTTTCAAGTGCTTGCTTATACAAACGTCCAGCGCGATAACTTGAACGAACAAGTGGACCACTCATTACTCCGAGGAAACCGATCGAATTGGCCTCGTCAGCAAGTTCGACGAACTCTTCTGGCTTTACCCAACGCACTACAGGGTGATGTTGAGGG
>Ga0214180_1000047_pt1 | contig 49776 bp, 54 predicted proteins | sample TroBogEpilimnion_22_FD_153018 | JGI IMG/M metagenome (GOLD analysis project Ga0214180, IMG submission 153018) | Freshwater microbial communities from Trout Bog Lake, WI - 16OCT2007 epilimnion | ecosystem: Environmental > Aquatic > Freshwater > Lake > Epilimnion/Euphotic zone | place: Trout Bog... | reverse complement strand
TCGAGCCCACCCTCAATTGCCCGCAGTGAGGTCGTTCCTTCAATCTCACGCAGCGCCGTGGCGAAGCCCTCGAGGTCGCCCGTGGCTTTGATAGTCACGATCGTGTCGATGCCCGTGGACTGCTTGAGTGCATCGGGGGTGTCGAGGGCGAGCAGGGTGCCGCGGTCCATAATGGCCACGCGATCACACAAGTGGTCGGCCTCTTCCATATAGTGAGTGGTCAACAAGATGGTCTGGCCGTCGTTGTTGAGTTCCTCCAAGATGCCCCACAACGCCAAGCGGCTCTGGGGGTCAAGTCCGGCGGTGGGTTCGTCGAGGAACAAGACTTCGGGGCGATGAAAGATGGCGCGGGCCACCATCAGTCGCTGGGCCATGCCACCCGAAAGGGCGTAGACCGAGGCCTTGGCCCAGCGTGACAGCTGAAAACGCTCGAGGAGTTCACTCGCGATGCGCTTGGAGTCGCTGGCGCTAATGCCGAAGAGTCGACCGTGGAAATAGAGGTTTTCCCATACGGTCAGGGCTCGATCGAGGGTGTTGACCTGCGACACTACGCCGATTGACTGTTTCGCGCGTGCGGGCTGTGCCACCACGTCCACGCCGGCCACCATGGCCGAGCCGGAGGTCGGGATGACGCGGGTAGTCAACATGCCGGCCGTCGTCGTCTTGCCTGCCCCGTTGGGGCCAAGAAGTCCGAAGATCTCACCGCGGCGTACCTCCAGGTTGAGGCCATCGACGGCGGTGAAGTCACTGTCGGGGTAGCGCTTGGTGAGTGCCCTTGTGACGATGACGGCGTCGCTGGGCTGAGAGATCTCGGTCACGAGAGGCATCTTAGGGTGCGCGGGTCCGTTCGCCACGCACACGACGGACACGCGACCTAGCATTGTCGTATGCGCTCTCGGGGTTTTCTCTCTCTCGCCGGAGGCGCGCTCCGAGACCTGTTCGATCAGTCCACCGCGTTTGGTCGCTTGGCCATGGTGCACGTGATCATGATGGCGGGCGACACCCTGGTCACCATCTCGCTGGCCGGCTCACTCTTCTTTTCCGTGTCGCCCACCGAGGCCAAGAGCAAGGTGTTGCTCTATCTGGTCTTGACCATCGCCCCCTTCGCGGTGGTCTCCCCGGTGCTGGGTCCACTCATTGACCGCTCAGCTAACGGCCGTCGGCTCTTGGTGGCGCTCTCGGCCGGCCTGCGCATCGTGTTGTGCTGGTCCATGAGTTCACACCTCAGTTCGTTGTGGTTGTTTCCCCAGGCCTTCGCCGTTCTCATCTGCTCCAAGCTCTACGGCGTGACGCGCGGGACGCTCGTGCCCGAGATGGCGCGCACCGACCAGTTGGCCCAGCACGCCGCAGGGGTCACCAACGCCGGCTGGCCCACCACCGGGGCCAGTGAGACCACCGGTTTTTCGGGCTTTAACGCCCAGCTCACGTTGCTCGGCACGGTGAGCGGTTTACTGGCCGGCAGCGCCGGTGCGGCCGTGCTCAAGAGCCTCGGTGCGCCCAGTGTGCTGCTCTGCGCCACGGCCGTCTTTGGACTTGGTGTCGTTGCCGCCCTGCGCTTGCAGCGCCCCGCAGCCCGCGCCTCAACGGGGCGGGCCGAGTTGAGTCAGGAAGAGCGCGATATCCACCGGCTCAATGCGGCCGGTGATCCCGAGGTCACCTGGGGCCTCGGCGCCTCCGCGCTGATGCGATTCGCGGTGGGATTTAGCTCCTTCCTGCTGGCGTTCGGGCTGCGCCGACTCCACGCGAGCCTCTCGTGGTACGCGGTGGCGTTGGGGCTCAGCGCCGTAGGGTCGCTCGTAGGCCTCGGCATCGTGACACGTCTGAGGAACAAGCTGGCTGAGTCCACGCTGCTCAGCCTGATGATTCTTCTTACCGGCATCGCGGCGGGCGTCGTTGCGCGCCACGCAACGCTTCTCACCCAGGCCCTCTTTCTCGGGGTGCTGGGCATGTGTGCGGCCGTGACGCAGCCCTCCTTCGACGCGATTACCCAGCGCCTCGTCCCCGCTGGGGCGCAGGGCCGGACGTTCGCCCGCTTTGCGGTGCGTCAGCAGCTGACGTGGGTCGTGGGGGCGCTGTTGCCCGTGGCCATCACGATGAGTTTCGCTGACGGTGATCAGTTCTTGTGCGTGGTGATGCTGATCGGGGCGGTGCTCTACACGCTGCGTCGTCGGCACCGTCACGACGACTGAGTGGGTACCATCGTTCTACGGGGCGTATGGTCACCTCGGGGACAAGGAGGGGCGACGTGAGTGAGCAGTCGGAAGACGACATCATCTCAGGCATTTCCAAAGTCGTGGCAACCCTTGCCTCGAAAGACGGCGAGACCTTCATTGGCGACGACGCCGCGGTGCTGAGCCCCTTTGCCGGCAACGTCGTTATCTCCACCGACGTCTGCGTCTACGGCGTGCACCTCGACAGCACCTTGTTTTCCCTCGAAGACTTAGGGTTCAAAGCGGTGACGTCGGCCCTCTCGGACCTAGCGGCGATGGGAGCACTGCCACGCGGCTTAGTCCTCGCCGTCTCGGCGCCGAAGGGCACGGACCTTACAGAGTTGCACCAGGGCGCGGCGCTGGCCGCCACGCTGTGCGACACACCCATTGTTGGTGGCGACTTAACCACAGCGACCGATCCATCAATTGCGGTCACCGTCTTTGGCGAGTGCCCCGGTGGAGGCGCCGTCCTTCGGTCGGGTGCGCAGGTTGGCGACGCAATCTACGTGTCGGCGCCGCTGGGCGCGGCTGCCGCCGGACTTCGTCGCGCCCGTGCGGGCGCACCACTCGATGACGTCAGTGTGTTGGCGCAACGTCGTCCCTTTCCACGTCTGCGAGAGGGCATTGCCTATCGCGCGGGCGGCGCGCACGCCATGATGGACCTCAGTGACGGCATCGGTCTCGACCTGCACCGTTTAGCCGACGCCTCTGGGGTGGGCTTTGCTCTCGACATAGTTCCCGTCGCCACAAACGCCACGCTGGACGAGGCCATCGGCGGGGGAGAGGACTACGAGCTCGTGCTCACCGCGAGCGACGAGACAGCACTGTTCGGCGCCTGCGAGGCACGGGGACTGGGTCGGCCGGTGCGCATTGGCACGATCGTTGCTGACGTCAGTGATCGGACGTTACAGGGCCAACCGTTTCGTCGACGGGGATGGCAACACCAGCTCTAAGGCTGGCGGCAACTACGCGGTGGGCGCAGTCTTGCGGGCAGGCTTGGTGACCTTGCCCGAGCGCAGGCAGCCGGTGCAGACGTTCATGCGAACGGGGGTAGCACCAACCAGGGCACGCACGCGCTGGATGTTCGGGTTCCAACGACGCTTGGTGCGGCGGTGGGAGTGGGAAACGTTCATGCCGAATGACGGCTTCTTACCGCAGATTTCGCAGACTGATGCCATGATGAACGTTCTCCTTATTCAATCGCCGTTGCGGACTGCAGACGACGTATAAAACCGAATAGCCATTGTAGCATCGCTAGCAATGTCTCCACTCAATGAACTCCGCGCGGCCGATGTTTCCAAGGCGATTGTCACCTTTGACGCCCTGTTGCGGGCACAAAAAGACGTGATCAACCGGCTAAACGTGTACCCCGTCCCTGACGGCGACACCGGCACCAACATGTCGTTGACCATGCAGTCAGTCGCCGCGGGCCTGGCCAGTCTGGCCGAGGGCGCGTCGTTGGGCGAGGTGGGCAAGACCATCGCCCACGCCTCACTGCTGGGTGCGCGCGGCAACTCCGGTGTCATCTTGTCGCAGATGCTGCGCGGCTTTACCGAGTGCTTCAGTGGCGTTGACCAGATTGGCCTCGACGAGTTCCGCACTGGACTCAGCATTGCGAACGAACGCGCGCGCCAAGCGGTGTCGCGCCCCGTGGAGGGAACCATTCTCTCAGTCGCTCAGGCCGCCGCTGAGGCGACAGCATCGAGCACATCGTTGGCCGAGGCCGTGCGGGCCGCCCGCGACGGCGCCGTCGTCGCGCTGGCCCACACGCCGGAACAGCTGCCGGTGTTGAAGCAGGCTGGCGTCGTCGACTCCGGTGGCACGGGACTCGTGCTGTGGTTCGACGCACTCTGTCACGTGGTGGCCGGCGACGCACTGCCCATTACCCCGGCACTGCCCGAGGTGCACCTGGCAACGACGTCGGCTCCGCTGGAGCCAACTGACATCTCGGCCCTGCGCTACGAGGTCATGTTCATTCTCGAAGGGAACGACGACGCGATGGGTGTCTTTCGCAGCACCTGGGAGTCACTGGGTGACTCGATCGTCATCGTGGGCGGCGACGGCCTCTACAACTGTCACATTCACACCGATCACGTGGGCCCCTCGATCGAGGCGGCCCTCGAGGTCGGCCGACCTCGCGACATTCGCGTCACCGACCTGCTCGAGCAGGCCGGTGAGGAGGGATGGGTCCTCGGCGCCGCTCTGCCGACATCGCCCGCTCCCGCAACCGCCGTGGTGGCCGTGGCCGCCGGGACCGGTCTGGTCACGCTCTTCACCTCGCTCGGTGTGCGCCAGGTCGTGGTGGGTGGCCAAACCATGAACCCATCGACGGCGGAGTTGGCTGCCGCAGTGACGGCGACTGGGTCGGCGAATGTGATCATTCTGCCCAACAACAAGAACATCCGTGCCGTGGCCGAGCAGGTCAACGCCGTGGTGGCCCCCGACGTGCGCGTCATCGCCACCAACTCGGTCCAGGAGGGCCTGAGTGCCATGGTCGGCTACGTCGCCGACCTGGGTCTGGAACAAAATCTCCTCGCCATGACCGCAGCCGCCGAGGCCGTGACGGCCGGCGAACTCACCCAAGCCGTTCGCGACACCACGAGCGACGTCGGGGCGGTGCTCGTCGGTGACTGGATTGGACTGGGGGCCGGTGGCATCGTCTCGGTCAGCGCCTCGATTGCCGAGGCGGCCCAGCAGTTGGTTGCTGCCTTGCGCACCGACGAGCACGAACTGATGACCATCGTGGAAGGCGACGGGGCGTCGCCGGAGGTCACGGCCGTGTTGCGTGAGGCCGCTGACGGACTTGACGTGCAGGTGCTGGCCGGTGGTCAGCCGCTCTATCCCTACCTCATCGGGTTGGAATGACCGAACGGTCTCCGCGACGCCTGCGCCAACTCGGCGACATCGCGGTGGACCAGCTGCGCCACGTCGGTGAAAAGCGCACGGCGGCCCTCGCGGGCATTGGCATTGCCACGGTCTTTGACCTCGTCACCATCTACCCCCGGCGCTATATCGACCGCACCCGACGCGCTGAACTCTCCGACCTTGCCGTGGGGGAGGAGGCTGCCGTTTTCGCCACCGTGCGAACGGTCTCGTCGCGCCGGACCCAGACGGGCAAGAACATGGTGGAGGTCGTGGTCGAAGACGCCGGTGACACCATGCGCGCCACGTTCTTTAATCAGCCCTGGCGCACCAAGCAATTAAGCGAAGGGGTCCAGGCCATCTTCTTTGGCAAGCTCAGCGACTATCGAGGGGCGCGGCAAATGACGAACCCCGTGGTCGACGTCATCGTTGGCCCCACGGGCGAGGAGCGAGACCCCTCGAAGGTCGGTGTGGTGGTGCCTATCTATCCGGCGTCGGGCAAGGCCGGACTGACGTCATGGGAACTCGGTGGCTTTATCGATGAGTCCCTGCGACGGGCGGGGCCCCTGCTCGATCCGCTGCCGGAGTGGGTGCGCACCGAGCTCGACCTGATTGACCGTGAGGCCTCACTGTGGGGTATTCACCTTCCCGCTTCGATGGAGGCGGTTGCCCCAGCGAGGCGGCGACTCATCTTCGATGAGTTCTTGCGCCTCCAGTTGCTGCTCGCGCTACGCCGCCGCCGACAAGAGGCCTCGGCCGTCGGGGTGAGCCACCCGCTGTCCGATGACGATCTCGACGTGGCACCTGGAACACCGGTGGCGGCGAGTGACTCGTTGGTGCGCCAGTTCCTGGCCGGTCACCGCTTTGCGTTGACCGGTGCGCAGCGCCGCGTCCTCGGTGAAGTGGCGCACGATCTTCGTGGCGCTCGACCGATGCATCGTCTCTTGCAGGGTGACGTGGGTGCGGGTAAGACGGTGGTGGCCTTGACCGCGCTTCTGGCGGCGATTGATGGTGGCCGACAAGGGGCCATCATGGCCCCGACCGAAGTGCTGGCTGAACAGCACGTGGCCAGTATTCGTCGTGACGTGGCGCACCTGACGGTTGCCGATGCATCGGTACTCGGCGGGGTCCGTCCGCTGCGAGTGCAACTGTTGACCGGTCGCGTCAAGGGCAAGGAACGTCAGGGAGTACTCGATGCGTTGGCCTCAGGCGGTATCGACATCGTTATCGGCACGCACGCCCTGCTCACCGACGACGTGCGGTTTCACGCCCTTGGTGTCGTGGTGATTGACGAACAGCATCGCTTCGGCGTCGAACAGCGCGCCGTGTTGCGCGAGAAGGGTCGCGCCCACTCGGCTGAAGGCCGCGACCCCGACCTACTGGTGATGACCGCGACGCCCATTCCCCGCACCGCGGCCATGGTCGTCTTCGGTGACCTCGACCGATCGGTCTTGGACGAACTCCCCAAGGGGCGTCAGCCCATCACGACGACCTGGGCCCAAGACGATGCCGGGGTGGCTGCGGCGTGGCAACGGGTGCGCGACGAAGTCGCCGCCGGTCGCCGCGCCTACGTCATCTGCCCTCTGGTGGAGGAGTCCGATCGGCTCGAAGCCACCAGTGCAGTGGCCGAACGCACACGCCTGGCGACGGAAGAACTGCGGGGCCTGAGTGTGGGTCTGTTGCACGGCCAAATGAAGGCGGCCGAAAAAGACGAGGTCATGGAGCAGTTCCGCACGGGTGAGCTGCAGGTACTGGTGGCGACAGTGGTCATCGAAGTCGGCGTTGACGTGCCCGAAGCCACCGTGATCGTGATTGAAGACGCGTGGCGCTTTGGTCTCGCCCAGTTGCACCAGTTGCGTGGCCGCGTCGGTCGCGGATCGGATCCCAGCTACTGCTACCTGCTCGGCACGCCGCCCACCGAGGACGGCGCGACTCGACTCGAGGCACTGGTGAACTCGACCGACGGCTTCGCCCTGGCCGAGATCGACCTGGATTTGCGAGGCGAGGGGACGATTCTCGGCGCCCGCCAGCGCGGTCGCAGCGACCTTCGTCTCGCCAACTTGCGCAAAGATGAAGAGATTTTGCACGAGGCGCGCCGCATCGCACTCACCCTGGTGGCGGACGATCTTGAGGCAGTACCCGAACTCGTCGATGAGTTGCGGCTCTTCGTTGACGAAGAGGAAGCGACGTACCTGTTCAAGACTTGAGCGGGAGTCGGGGCAAGAGCACGTTCTTTTCACGGCCTTCGTCTAGCCTTTAGGTATGCGTGTTATCGGCGGAGCCGCCCGTGGTCGTCCCCTGAAGGCCAAACTGCCCGAAACCGTGCGGCCCACCACCGACTACGCCCGTGAGGCGATTTTCTCGATGTTGGAGAGTCGCGGTGGCCTGCAAGACCTCGTCGTGGCCGACCTGTACTGCGGCTCGGGCGCCTTAGGGATCGAAGCGCTGTCGCGCGGCGCGGCCAAGGTCTACTTCTTCGACGCCGACGCCGCCTGCCTCGGGGCCGCCAAGGCCAACCTGGACCCCTTGAAGCTCGAGGGCGAAGCCAGTTTCACCCGCGTCACCTTGCCGGTGTGGTCACCGCCCGCCGACCTCGATCTACTTATTGCCGACCCTCCCTACGGCCCCCTCGACCTGCCGGCGCTGTTGAAGGGCGTGACGGCCTCTCGGGTTATTATTGAAAATGACCGCCACATGGAAGCGCCTGAGGGCTGGGTTGTCACGAAAGAGAAGCGCTACGGCACCACCTACGTCACGATGCTCGAGCCCGCCGAGGAGGACTAGATGCGTATTGGTCTGATCCCCGGATCGTTCGATCCCTTCCACAACGGCCACCTCGAAGTGGTCGAACGCGCGGCGCACATCTTTGACCACATCGTGGTTGCTGCCATTCGCAATCCCCAAAAGGCCGAATCTCTCTTCACGCTCGAAGAACGCCGCGACATGATCGCCGAGTCCTGCGCCCACATTCCGAGCGTTTCCATTGTCTCGATCTCCACGTTGCTGGTGAACGTGGCCCGGGAAGTCAACGCGACGGCCATCGTGAAGGGACTGCGGGCGGTGTCGGACTTCGAATACGAACTGCAGATGGCCCAGATGAACCGGTCCCTGTCGAATGTCGAAACCCTCTTTATTCCCTCGAGTTCCAAGCATTCCTTTATCGCCTCGCGCCTGTTACGTGAGGTCGCACGATACGGTGGAGACGTGTCGGATTTCGTGCCCGCCCCCGTGCGAGCTCGTTTGACCCAGAAATTCCCAGGAGAATCCTCATGACGTACTTTCCCGACGACAACGAGTTTGGTGACGACGCCAACGCCCCTTTCTTCCACACGACCCCCACCCCCGAGGTCTTTCAGGAGATGCCGGTAGAGGACGTCCACTACGGCCGTCGTGCTCGCCGCAACGTGGAAGACGACATCGCCGCCGCCGTTGAACTGGTGCGCACCGCCAAGCAGATCCCCATGTCGGGGTCGATCATGCTGAAGGCCGACGAGATCAACTTCTACCTCGAAGAGATCGGCCACAACCTGCCGGTGGAGTTGCTGGAAGCCCGCCGCGCGCTGCGTGAGCGTGAAGCCCTGATGGCTGAAGAAGTCCGCAAGGCCGAAAACCTCATCGAACTCACCAAGGCGCGCGCCACCCAGATGGTCGAGAGCACCGAAATTGTTCGTCAAGCCAAAATCACGGCGTCGGAAATCATTGCCGCTGCCGAAGCCCGCGCGCGTCAGATGATCAACGAGACCGAGGACTACCTCGACCAGAAGTTGGCCGACGTGGAGATTTCGCTGTCGATGATTCAAAAGACCGTTGAGCGCGGCCGCTCGCGTCTGACTATTCAGGACCTGCCAGCGTCGCTGAACTCCTCTGCCAACGGATTCTTCGACGGCACCCCCGCCCCGGCCTCGACCGAAGTCTTCGACTTTGATAACGCGACCGACGATGACGGGTTCTCTTCAGGCTTCTAACGTGACCTCGCTCTACCGCATCCCCGTGGCGCTGTTGCTGCGCGACGTTCCCTCGACGATGGAGCTTGACTTCAAGGCTCCCTTCGACGAAGAGCGCGAGTTTGCCCCGCGCGGACCGGCCGAGACCGACGTCGCCCCCGACGCCGACGTGCACGTCCAGCTACAGCTCCAGAGTTTCGTGGGCGGTCTGCGGGCCAAGGGCACCATTGCGGTGGACTGGTGTGGCACCTGTCGGCGCTGCTCCAACCGGGTCGAGGGTCGCACCAGCGTGGCCGTCCGGGAGCGCTACGTCGACGAAGTCAAGGAGGGCGACGAAGACGCCTACCTGATCGTGAACGACTTTATTGACCTCGAACCCATGGTGCACGACGCGATTTTGTTGGAATTACCGCTCGCGCCACTGTGTCGCGAGGACTGCCAAGGCCTGTGTTTGTACTGCGGCGGGGACAAGAATGAGGCTCCCTGTGACTGCCAAGCGCCGGTCGACCCGCGCTGGGCTACACTAGAGGGACTCAAATTCACGGACGACTCGTCCGCTGAGTAGAACGAAGTGACGGGCTCGCCCGTCTTGGTTGAAAGAGAAGATCGATGGCTGTTCCAAAGCGCAAAACATCTAAGTCCGTTACGCGTAGCCGTCGTGCGGCCAACTGGCGTCTCGAGCGTCCCGCTCGTTCCGTCTGCCCACAGTGCGCGACGTCAAAGTTGCCCCACGTGGTCTGCCCCAACTGCGGTTGGTACAAGGACCGCGTCGCGGTAGAGGTCAAGTAACTTGACGCTGCCCATCGCCCTGGACGCGATGGGTGGTGACTTCGCCCCCTCGCTCATTATTCAAGGAGCGCGTCGCGCCGTTGATGAGCTGGGCCTGAACGTCATCCTCGTCGGCGTCCCCGAACTGATGGGGGACCCCCTCGGTCTCGAGGTCGTCGCCTGCACCGAAGTCATCGAGATGGATGACGAACCTGGCACGAGCGTGCGCAAGAAGAAGGACTCGTCCTTGGTGCGCGCCGCCGAACTTGTCCGTGACGGAAAAGCCTCCGCCATGGTTTCAGCTGGCAACACCGGCGCCACGATGGCCTCAGCACTGCTGCGCATGGGCCGCCTGCCCGGCGTCGTGCGCCCCTGCATCGCCACCCCGATACCCAACCCTGGCCGCGCGCCGTCCACGATGGTTGACGCTGGCGCGAACGCCGAGTGCACGCCCGAGATGCTGGTGCAGTTTGCGCAGCTGGCCGCCGCCTTCGCGGGCGCCCGGTTTGGCATCGATCGCCCCAGCGTGGGCCTGCTCTCGATTGGCGAAGAGTCGTCGAAGGGCAACCCGCTGGTCAAGGAGACCCACGAGCTCCTGGCCGCGTCGGACATGAACTTCTTTGGCAACGTTGAGGGCCGAGATCTGATTCCCGCGCCGGTCGACGTCATCGTCACCGATGGCTTTACCGGCAACGTGGCGCTAAAAACTCTCGAAGGCGCCTTCAAGTTCGTATTTAACACGGTGCTCAAGGTCATCGACACCAATGACGAGACTCGCGCCGCTGGTCAGGCCCTGTTTCCCTACCTCATCCCCGAGGCCACCTTGCTCACCCCCGAACACCAGGGTGGGGCCATGTTGCTGGGTCTCAACGGCATCTGCGTGATTAGCCACGGGGCGAGCAACGACACCGCTATCTTGAACGCCCTGCGCGTGGCGTCAGAAATGGACGCTGCCGGCGTCGTCGCCAAGATGCGCAGCGCCATTCGCCCTGATCAGGACTGAGAATCATCACGGCCAGCCCTGCGGCTGGCTACGCTGAATACATTCTTGAAAGGAGTTGGCATGACTGACGCATCCAACCACGGCCTGGACCGTTCCGCCGTTTTGACCATCGTGACCACGCAGCTCGCGGAGATTCTCGAAACGACCCCCGACGAGATCATTGAAGACGCACCCTTTAGCGACATTGGGGCCGACTCGTTGGCCCTGATTGAACTCGTTGAGGCCATCGAAGAAGTGCTGTCGGCCCAGGTGTCGGACTTTCACTTCGACGACGAGGACTTAGAAGAGCTGACCTGCGTTCGCGACGCTGTTGACTACGTCGCCGCCAAATTGAACCTGGCCTAAGGCGGAGATGGTCAGCACCGATCTGGCGACCTTTGCCCAGCGCGTGGGCCTCGCGCCCGATTCGTCGACCCTCGCCGAGGCGTTGACGCACTCCTCCTACGCCGCCGAGCACAACGGCACGTCCAATGAGCGCTTGGAGTTCCTGGGCGACGCCGTGCTCGACCTCGTGGTCGCTGAGCACGTGGTGGCGACGTACCCCAACTTTCAAGAAGGGCCCGCGACGGTACTCAAGGCCCGCGTGGTCAATGAAGAAGCCCTGGCGGCAGTGGCCCGCTCACTCGATATCGGTAGCGCCCTCAAACTGGGGCGCGGCGTGATCAAGGAGCAGGGGTATGACCGCCCCTCGCTGTTAGCCGACGCTTTCGAGGCCGTGGTCGCGGCGATCTATCTCGACGCGGGCTATGGCGCCGCGCGCGACTTCATCTTGGGCGCTTTGGGTCCGACGATTGCCGAGGAGGCAGCGACGGCTGACATCACGCTGGACCCGAAGACCAAGTTGCGTAAGTGGGCGTTGGCCGAGGGATATGGCGAACCCGTCTACACCGCAACCGCTCAAGGTCCATCACACGACGTCACCTTCGTGGTGACGGTGGTGGCCGGCCCGGTAACGGGCACCGGCGAGGCGCGCGCCAAAAAACGCGCCGAACTAGCCGCAGCGCAAGCTGCGTGGGAGGAAGCACATGCCTGAACTACCCGAAGTGGAACTCATTCGCGCCGCACTGCAGCGCGAGTTCGTGGGCAAGAAGATAAAGGCCTTCGCGGCCACCAACGCCTCCGTGGTGCCCCGGCACAAGGCCGTCAAGGACGTTCGCGCCCTCATCGAGGGGCGCGCGATTAAGAACGTGGCCCGACTCGGCCTCTATCTCATCGTCCAGCTCGACAACGGCCTCGCCTTCGTGGCCACCCTCGGCCCGACGGGCTCCCTGGTGAAAGCCAAGACGGCGAAGGAAGTCAAACCCAAGCACACGCGGGCCGAGTTGTCCTTCTCCACGGGTGAAGAACTGCGCTTTGTTAACGCCGCCGGCGGCGTCGAACTCTTTGTCTCTCTCGCACCCACGCCCGACACCGAGGTCGTTATTTCGAAGTACGCCCGTCTTTCTATTGGTGGCGATGGTGTCGATATTCGTAAGCGCCTCCCCGAGCTGGCCATGCTCGGCATCGACCCGTTCGAGGACCAGCTGGGCTGGGACCGCTTCGCGGCCATTACCCGCTCACGCACCGTGGCGACCAAGACGATGTTGCTCGACCAGGAAGTCATGTCCGGGATCGGCAACGTCTACGCCGACGAGATCCTCTTTGCGGCCAACATTCGCTTTGACCGTCCGGCGAGCGCCCTCTCCACGATTGAGATTCGACGCCTGCACCGCACCATCCCCGAGGTCATGACCGAGGCCATGAAGGCCGGTGGCGTAAGCCTCGAGGCGGCGCCCTTTGTGAACATTGATGGCAAGGCCGGCACCTTCCAAAACGACCTGCGGGTCGCCGGCCGCGACGGCCAGCCCTGTGTCACGTGCCGCACCCCCATCGCAAAGGTGACCTTTGAGGGCGTGGCGACGTATTTCTGCCCCAAGTGCCAGCAGGCCTAGGCCTGACGGTAGGGGGCGTCACAACTTGGTAGCGTTCATCCGTGTTTCTTAAGCGACTGACTATGAAGGGCTTTAAGTCCTTCGCCGACAACACCGTGCTGGAGTTCGAGCCTGGCGTCACCGCCGTGGTGGGCCCGAACGGGTCAGGAAAGTCCAACGTCGTTGACGCCGTGACCTGGGTGTTGGGCGCCCAAGGCACCAAGGCGTTGCGTTCGGCCAAGATGGACGACGTCATCTTCGCCGGTACCGCGAACCGACCGGCACTGGGCCGCGCCGAAGTCTCGCTGACGCTTGACAACTCCTCGGGCAAGCTGCCCGTGGAGGGTGCGGAAGTCACCATTTCGCGCACCCTGTTCCGCAGCGGTGACTCCGAGTACGCCATTAACGGCACCGTCTGTCGTCTGCTCGACATCCAAGAACTGCTCTCGGACTCCGGTGTTGGTCGACAGCAGCACATGATCATTGGCCAGGGCCAGCTCGACTCGGTACTCAACTCCTCATCAGAAAACCGTCGATCCGTGATTGAAGAGGCCGCGGGTGTCTTGAAGCACCGTCGTCGCAAGGAGCGCGCCGAACGTCGCTTGGCCGCCACCCAAGAAAACCTCGAGCGCCTGGGCGATCTCGTGCGAGAAGTGCGCCGCCAGATGCGCCCCCTCGAGCGCCAGGCCGTCTCGGCGCGCAGTTTCGCCGAGGTGGAAAAGGACCTCCACGACGCCCGTCAGGCACTCTTCGCCAGCCGCATTGAGGCCTTCACCGCCCGACAGAACGAACTCGAAACGGTGCTCGCCACTTCGTCGGACCTGGAACGGACGCTCCGTGCCGAACTGGTGACCCTGGACGCCAAGGCCTCCGCGGTGGCCGCCGACATGGCCTCACGCCGTGAAGAGATGCTGGCCTCGACGTTGGGCACCCTGCAGGGACTGGCCGAGCGCGCTCGTGGCACCTCACAGGTCATCGCTGAGCGTGAGCGGGCGCTGCGTGCGGCCCTGGCCGCATCGGCCGACGAGAACGTCACCGCCACCCTGGAGGCCGACGCCGCCAAGTTGTCGACCGACCTCGTGGCCTTGACCAACGAAGAGGGTGAGCTTCGCCAGCTGGCCGCCGACCTCGAGGCCGCCCAGACGCGCCTCAGTGAGCTCGAAGCCTCCTTTGAGGCCACTTGGGGCAACGTCTCCTTTGAGAACGACCAGATCGCGCTGAAGGCCGCTCGTGAGCGTCAGGGCCTCGTCCAGCGTTCGTTGAGCGCCCTGCGCGAGACCGATCGCCGCATCCAGCAGCGCCTCGAAGACGCCACCCGTCGCCTCGCCGAGGCGCAGGTCGCGAAGGGCACCTCGGAGGAGGCCCAGGCTCAGGCCGTGACCGCACTCGAAGTAGCCGTTACCGAGCGTGCCGCTGCGGAGACGGAAGCGAAGGAAGCCGAAGAGCGCAAGCAGGCGAGTGACGAGGCGCGGCGTGAGGCCTCCGACGTGGCCGCTCGCACCCAGGCCCGCGCCGATGCCCTGGCCCGCGCCCTCGAAGAACTCTCCGGCTCGGGCGGCCGCGCCCTGCTCGGCAGCCTCGACGGTGTTCTTGGTTCATTCCTCGACCTCATTGAAGTGGACGAGGGCTGGGAACGTGCCGTCGAGTCCGCTGCGGGCGCCTCGGTGGGCGCGATGGTCGTTGATGGTCGCACCACCGCGAAGGCCGCCCTCGAGCTCCTGCGTCGCGAAGGGGGAGCGGGTCTGATCTTGCCCGTGGCCGAAGGTTCGGTCGCCTCCGTTACCGCACCATCGGGGACCACAGCCCTGCGTTCCTTGGTGCGCGCCCGCGCCGGTTCTCCAGAGCACGTAACGCGCGTGCTCGACGCTCTCTTCTCACGCGCCTTCGTGACCGAGGACTGGCAGAGCGGTGTTGAAATCGCCGCAGTGAACCCCGACCTGGTCTTCGTGACCCGTGACGGTGACCGTTTCGCCTCCTCGGGTTGGCGTGTGGCCTCCGGCCGTGCCGTCGTGACGCGCTCGACCGTCGAAGAGGCCCAGCGCGCCGCCGTAGAAGCCCAGCAGGCCCTGGCACCCGTTCGTGACGAGGTGAAGGCCTCTGACGAGCGGGCCGTGAAGGCCCGTCAGCGCCTTAATCAGGCCACCACCGCCCACGCCCAGGCCGAAGCCAACGTGGAGCGTCGCGGTCGTGACGTCGCAAGGGTTGAAGCCGACTTGACTGAACTGGCCCAGCGAAGCGTCGCCCTGGGTGAAGAGGCGGCCGAAACGGCTGCTCAGATCGCCCCGCTCGAAGCCGAACTCAGCGACCTGGTGGTAGCACTGCCCGATCTCGAAGCAGCCGTGACTGACGCGGCGTCGCGCAAGGCCGAGGCGGACGCCGCACGTGCGGCGGTTGTGGCCCAGCGCACGTCGACGGTGGCCTCAGGTACGGCACTGAGCCGTCGCGAAGCCGAGTTCGCCGAGCGTCGTCGCTTGATCGAACAGCGTCGTGCCGAAATTGAGACGCGCCTCGAAGGCCGTTCGCAGGAACGCCTCGAAGCGGCACAGCGCCGCGAAGCCCTCGAGTTCGACATTCAGGTCCTTGGCCGCTTGGCCGCCCTGGTCGAGATTGCCGCCGGCGACATTCGCTTGAGCCAGGAGTCGTTGGACTCGACCTACCGCGAACAGCTCGAAAGCTCACGCGCGAGTGCCGAAAAGCTCGAAGCGCTGCGCCACGAGCGCCAGCAGACCGAAGCGCGACTCAGCGGCGTCGGGGACAACCTGCACAAGAGCCAGATCGAACTCGCCGAAGTGGCCGTGAAGGTGCAGAACCTGCACGAGGCCATTCGCCGCGACCTGCACATCGAGCCCAGTGAACTCGTGGCCACCGAGATTGAACTGCCTGAGGGCGTCACCCTGGAACAGCGCGTCGGTGACCTCGAAGCGCGCATGACCTCGCTGGGCCCAATCAACCCGCTGGCCCTCGAAGAGCTCGCGGCATTGGAAGAGCGCTACAAGGAACTCGACGAGCAGGTCGCCGATGTGCGCAACGCTCGCAAGGAACTCCAGGAAGTCCTGCGTGCGCTGGACGAAGAGATTATGCAGACCTTCTCGTCGGCCGTGGCCGACGTCAACGAGCACTTCTCGACGTTGATCGCCATGCTCTTCCCCGGTGGCCAGGGTCGTTTGATCTTGACCGAGCCCGAAGACCCACTCAACACCGGTGTCGAAATCGAAGTGCGCCCCATGGGCCGCAACGTTCGTCGCATCTCACTGTTGAGTGGTGGTGAGCGTTCGATGGCCGCGCTGGCCTTCCTCTTCGCCGTCTTCCGCTCGCGCCCCTCTCCCTTCTACATGATGGACGAGGTCGAAGCGGCCCTGGACGACGTGAACCTCCAGCGCTTCTTGTCCCTGGTGGACGAGTTCCGCAACGAGGCCCAGTTGCTCATTGTGACCCACCAGAAGCGCACCATGGAGTCGGCCGACGCCCTCTACGGTGTGACCATGGTGCCGGGCGCGAGCTCGAAGGTGGTTTCCCAGCGCGTCAAGCGCGCCGCCGTTGCCGCTGAGGGTGCCCAGTGATTTTGACTGTTGGTGCGATTGTTGTCGCGCTGCTCGTCGTGGTGCTGGTGGTGCGTTCGCGCGCGGCCCGTCGCCGCCGCGTGGTGCTGCCCCCGACGCGCGAGGCGATGCCGGAGATCCTCGTCGACGAGGTGGCACCCATCCCCACGCTGGTCGCCGAAACGACCCCCGCGTCATTGGACGAACGCCTGGGTGCCGCACGCGGCATCTTTGATCGCGTTCGCGCCTTCGGTGGTTCAACGGCACTGACGAGCGACCAACTCGACGTGGTGGAAGAAGTGCTGCTGCGCAGTGACGTTGGCGTCGCGGCGACGACCGCGCTGCTCGATGAACTGCGCACGAACGGCGCTCCCAATGGGGTAGCGGCCGCCATTCAGGCGGCCCTGCTCGCCAGCTTCGTGGCCGACCGCTCAGTCACCACCACGGCCGACGAGGGCCGGGTGCCGGTGTGGCTCTTTGTTGGGGTGAACGGCGTGGGCAAGACCACGACGATCGGCAAGTTGGCGGCCCGTACCACCCGTGAAGGCCAAAGCGTCGTGTTAGCAGCCGGCGACACGTTCCGCGCCGCGGCGGCCGACCAACTCGAACTCTGGGCCACGCGCACCGGTGCTGACATCGTGCGCGCCGGCGAAGGCGCCGACCCCGGATCCGTTATTCACGACGCCATTGGCCGGGCCAGCGCTCGCGGTGCCTCACTGGTGCTCGCTGACACGGCCGGTCGTCGTGCGAACTCGACCAACTTGTTAGACGAGCTGGCCAAGATTCGCCGCGTGGCCGACCGCGCGCCGGGCCAAGTGGTGGAGACCTTTATGGTGCTTGACGCCACTACCGGCCAGAACGCGCTGAGTCAGGCCAAGGAGTTCCTGGCCGCCGCCTCGGTGACCGGTATTGTCCTCACGAAGCTCGACGGCACGGCCCGCGGGGGCATCGTGGTGGCAATTGAGCGCGAACTCGGCATCCCGGTCAAGTTCGTGGGTATTGGCGAGTCCGAGGCCGACCTGATCGTCTTCGAGCCCGAGGCCTTCGTTCACTCACTCCTCGCCTAGACCGGTAGCCTTAACGTCATGTTTGATGCCCTGAGTGCCCGTCTCGAAAAGGTTGGCACCTCGCTGCGTTCGCGCGGCCGCCTCTCCGACGCCGACGTAGACGAGGCCTTACGTGAAGTGCGCGCCGCGCTCCTCGAGGCCGACGTTGAACTCTCCGTTGTCCGTGCCTTTATCGAGGCCGTCCGCGTCCGCGTGGCGGGGGAGAACGTCGCCCAGAGTCTCTCGCCGGGCCAGCACGTCATCAAGGCCGTTCACGACCAGCTGATCGAAGTCTTAGGCGGTGCGCCGCTCAAGATCACCTACGCCCCCAAGCCACCGACGGTGATTCTGCTCGCTGGTCTCCAGGGTGCCGGTAAGACGACCACGGCCGCCAAGTTGGCCAACTGGTTCAAGTCGCAGGGCCGCCAGCCCTACCTCGTGGGCACCGACTTGCAGCGCCCCGCCGCCGTGGAGCAGCTGCGCGTGCTGGCCGCTCAGATTGGCGTCGACGTCTTCTCCGAGACCTCCGACCCCATCACCGTGGCCCGCAAGGGTCTGGCTGAGGCCCAGCGCCTGGGTCGCGACGTGGTCATCATCGACACCGCCGGTCGCCTGAGCATCGACGCCGCACTTATGGCCGAAGTCCGCTTCATCGCCGGTGAGGTCAAGCCCGACTACACCTTCCTCGTCATCGACTCCGCCACCGGTCAAGACGCCGTGCACACGGCCAAGGCCTTCCACGACTCGCTGGCCCTGTCGGGCATCATCGTCACCAAACTCGACTACGACGTGCGCGGTGGTGCCGTGCTCTCGGCTCGCGGTGTGGTGGGTCGCCCCGTGGTCTTCGCCTCGACGGGCGAAAAGCTGGCCGACTTCGATCTCTTCCACCCCGACCGGATGGCCTCACGCATCCTCGGTATGGGCGACATCTTGTCGCTCATCGAGCAGGCCGAGCGCACTATGGACGCCGACGTGGTGGCCGACTCGGCCGGGCGCATGCTCTCGGGCCAGTTCACCCTGGACGACTTCATGGCCCAGATGAACCAGGTCCGCAAGATGGGTTCCTTGGGCGGGATCATGAAGTTGATGCCGGGCATGAATAAGGAGATGCGCGACGCCGCCAAAAACGTCGACGAAGGCCAGCTCGACCGCATCGAAGCCATCATCCGCTCAATGACGCCGACCGAGCGCCAGAACCCGTCCATCATCGACGGATCGCGCCGCAGCCGCATCGCCAAGGGCTGTGGCCGCAGCGTCAACGACGTCAACACCCTGCTCAAGCAGTTCGATCAGATGAAGAAGATGATGAAGACGCTGGGCCGCGGCGGCATGCCCCAACTGCCTGGTGGCATGGGCAAACTCGGGGCAATGGCCGGCAAAATGGCCCAGGCCTCGGGTCGCGAACTGCCCGCCGGTTTCGAAGCGTTGGGCCAGGGAATGCGTGCGGGCGGAGCCCCAATTGCCCCCAGCACGGGGCCCAAGGGCAAAAAGAAGAAGGGTGGGAGGGTGACCCCTCCCAAAAATCGCTAAACTAGAGCGCTCGGGTATATCACCCAGTTCTGGTGTGACCAGGACACTTGGTTTGAGGAGATGTTGACGTGGCTGTAAAACTTCGTTTGGTACGTATGGGTAAGAAGAAGCAACCGACCTACCGTGTGGTCGCAACTGACGCTCGCCGTGCCCGTTCGGGTGCCTACTTGGAAGTCGTGGGCACCTACCAGCCCCGCGGCCTCTCCTCCGCTGAGTCGGACACCATCATCTCGATCGACAACGAGAAGGCCGTTCACTGGCTTCAGCACGGTGCACAGCCCACCGAGCGCGTCGCCAAGTTGCTCAAGGCATCGGGCGCCCTGGACGAGTTCGCCGCCGCAAAGGCCGCCAAGTGAGCTTCGCCGACGACTACGTCGCCGGTGATGTGAACACGATCGAGGACGACGCTGCCTACAGCGGCGGCCCCGTGGACGCCCCGACGGCCGTCGCCGCTCTCACCTACATCGCCACCTCGTTGGCCGATGACCCTTCCGCCGTGTCCGTCTCCGTTTCGGAGAAGGGCGACAAAGTCGTGTTGTCACTGGCGCTCGCCGCTGACGACATTGGTCGCATGATCGGCCGTCGTGGCCGCACCGCGCAGGCCCTGCGTGCCGTGGTGGCCGCCGCCGGCGCACGTGACGGTGTCACGACGACCGTCGACATCCTGGACTAAGCACCGTGGCTGACGAGCGTCTCACGCTCGAAGTCGGGCGTATTGTCAAATCCCACGGGCTTCGCGGCCTCGTTATCGTCGATCTCTGGACCGATCGTGACGAGCGCGTCGCACCCGGCGCGGTCTTGGAATCCCCGAAAGGTTCCCTCACCGTGGTGAGCGCCCATCGTCATCAGGAGCGCTGGCTGGTCCAGTTCGCCGAAATTTCGGGCAAGGACGCCGCCGATACCTGGCGAGGCACCGTCTTGAGCGCCGAACCGCTCGAGGATGATGACGCCATCTGGATCCACGAGCTCTACTCCTGTGTCGTCTACGACCAGCACGGCACCGCACTGGGCACCGTGGTCGAGGTCGAGGCCAATCCCGCGTCGGACTTGCTGGTCCTCGATAACGGTCACTTGATTCCGCTGACCTTTGTCACCGAGATCGAGCCCAACGTCCGCCTCGACGTGGACGTGCCCGAAGGGCTCTTCGAGTGACCGTGCGCATCGACGTCCTCACCCTCTTCCCCGAGGCCATCACCGGCTACGGCGCCACTTCCATCCTCGGTCGCGCCGCCGAACGTGGCGTGTGGGAACTGCACACCCACGACTTTCGCAACGCGACCACTGACGTGCACCGCAGTGTCGATGACACGCCCTTTGGCGGGGGGGCGGGTATGGTGCTTGCGCCCGAGCCCATCGTGACGACGATTGAGAACACCCCTGGTCTCGCGCGCCCCGTTATCGCCATGACGCCGTCAGGTCGACCGTTTACTCAGAGCGTGGCGGCCGAGCTGGCCCAGCTCGACGGCTTTACCTTGTTGTGTGGCCGCTACGAGGGGTTTGACCAGCGCATCCTGGACACGGTGGTGGATGACGAGATCTCACTCGGCGACTTCGTCCTCGCTGGGGGAGAACTGGCGGCCCTGTGCATCATTGAGGCCGTGGTACGCCTTCGCCCAGGGGCACTGGGTAACGACGCCTCGAGCGTCGAAGAGTCCTTCTCTGACGGCCTGTTGGAGTACCCGCAGTACACCAAGCCGGCGGAGTTTCGGGGGCTGGCGGTCCCCGACATCCTGCGAAGTGGGGACCACGCCCGCATCGCTAAATGGCGCCGGGCGCAGGCGCTGGCCAAGACCCTGGCCCGTCGCCCCGACCTGCTACAGCCCGACGAACTCTCGGAATCTGACCGCAAACTCCTGAAAGAGTTTGCCGTGGTGGACGAGACGGGCGAAACCCGCTAAACTCGTAAATCCCTAGTGATCCGAAAGGGACCGCTCACATGAATCCGACCGACCTCATTGACCGCGACTCGCTCCGCGACGACATCCCCGCATTCCGCCCCGGCGACACCGTGAAGGTGCACGTCCGCGTGGTGGAAGGTACCCGTGAGCGCGTCCAGGTGTTCCAGGGCTTCGTTATCCGTCGCCAGGGCTCGGGTCTCCAGGAGACCTTCACCGTTCGCAAGATCAGCTTCGGTATCGGTGTGGAGCGCACGTTCCCACTGCACGCCCCGACCATCCAGAAGATTGAAGTCGAGTCGCTGGGTGACGTTCGTCGCGCCAAGCTGTACTACCTGCGCGACCTGCGCGGTAAGGCCGCGAAGATCAAGGAACTGCGCGTCACCGACCGCGCATAGTCTTCCCCTGTGGGCGAAGAAGAACTTGACGACTACGAGTCGACGCTCGAGCTCGCGCTCGTGCAGGAGTACAAAGCCGTTGTTGGCATGTTCGACTACGCCATCGAGACCGATCGTCGCTTCTATTTAGCCAACGGCATCGAGACAGAGATTCGCTCCACCAACCCCGTGCTCGTGGAGCTCACGTTGACCGACGCCTGGGTCTGGGACATGTACCGTTCCAATCGCTTCGTGCCGTCGGTGCGGGTGCTGACCTTCCGTGATGTGAACATCGAAAAGCTGCCCAAGGAAGACTTGCAGCCGTGACCAGCGTCGTCAGTTTCAATCTGCGCGCCGCCGATGTGGCGCGCGCTCCGGAACTGACAAATCACCTTTCGAGTGTGGGCCTCGTCATTACCGACGCGAACCCCGTGACCCTGCTGGCGGCCCACGGCGGCGACTGGTCGGGGAGTTGGGGCGTGTGGCTCGAGCACTCCGCGCACTATCCCGCGCCGATGATTGCCCGCGACGTGAAGACGCTGTCGCACCTCATGGACCTCGATCACATAGTCCTCTACGGTGAAAAGACGGAGGCCGCCGCCGAGATAGTGCGCGCGATGCTGAGTGACGACGTGGTCACTATGACGAATGCGGCCGCCACGCTGGTGGGGGCGACCAACCACCCGGCTCCTCCGCGACCCGTTGCCGTCTGGGCGACGTCGGGACCTTTTGGTATTACCGACGGCGAGACGTATTTGTCAATGACGGTGCGCGGTCCCGAGTGGACCTACTACGAGCGCGACGGCTTCTAAGCGGGCTGGACCGCGATGCGGTCCGGTCGAATCCGCACCGTGACCCGCACTTCGCCCTCCTGGGCGTAGGGGTAGGTGTCGGCATCCAGGTACTTCTTGGCTAACCGAGCAATGACCTCATCGGCACCATCGGTCGTGAAGCCCACCACCGTGCCGCGTGCGGCAATGCAGACGCCGGGGTTGTCGGGATCGGTCAGGGATATCGCGACTCGGGGGTCGCTGGCCAAGTTGCGGGCCTTCTTGCGCCCTAAGGCGGTATTGATGATGACGTCGTCGCCGTCGAGTTCACACCAGACGGGAGTGACGTAGGGCTCACCTTCGGCGCCCAGACTCGCCACGTGCACCAAGACGGGCTTGGCGAAAATGGCGCGGGAGGCGTCGCTAAAGGTGTCGCTCACCTTAGGCCTTGGCGTTTACCTTGGCGGGGTCCATCAAGAGCTGATCGGCGCGGACTTCCGTCTCGTCGACCAGAGCCGTCTTGGGCTTAGAGGCGATGAGGCCGACCCACAGCCAGTTGGCCGCGTAGTCGATACCGCACTTGAAACGTACGGCCGCACACTGGGCCTGGCTAATGAAGCCCTTGGCGCTGGTGATGGCCTCGCGGTCCTTGGTGGTCTTGAAGTAGTCGATGAAGGTCAAGACTTCCTTGGTCTCACAGGAGAAGACGCCGTTGATGTGGTCGGCCTTGGCCTTGGCGTTCACGTGGCTGCCTTCGGCGGTCTGGGTGACACCCTTGCACGCGCCCGATGCCTTGTCGTACGCGACGAGCTTGGCGAACGAGAGGCCGTTGGCGCTGCTCGATGAGGTCGACTTGTTGCCGATGGCGAAGAAGGCGATAGCCGCCACGACGGCGACCACCAGTCCAAAGGAGATGTACTGCACGAGACGTGAACGCTGTGGCGCGCTCGGAGTCGTGAAAGTCTGGTCGTTGTCAGTGTGCGTTGGTTCTAGTGCCATACGGCAACGCTAGCAAGCGTGGGGGGACCGCCCAAGGCCAACTTGGTAAGAATCCGTCAACCTCGATCACCGGTAGGTTTAGGGGTATGAATATCGGAGCACACGTAAAAGGCGGCGGAAAACTCATTCCCTCACTCCAGGCGGGCGTGGATATTGGGGTGACCAGTATTCAGATCTTCACCCAGAGCCCCCGGATGTGGAAGCCGTCGGTCTACGCCCCCGAGGTTCTCGAGGCCTTTCGTGAGGCCCAGGCGGCGCACCCCACCATCCGCGACACCTTCTGCCACGCCACGTACCTGATCAACTTGGCGTCACCGAACGAGGAGTTGTTCGCCAAATCACTCGAGTGCCTGACGCATAACCTCTCGGTCGGTCGGGCCATGGGGGCCGCCGGCGTCGTCCTGCACACCGGCTCGCACATGGGGGCGGGCTTCGAGACCCAGCTCCCACAGATTGCCGAGGCCTTCAAGCGCGCACTCGACGAGGCCGACCCATCACCAGCCGGGGTGCCGGACTGTCCGATTCTGATCGAAAACACCGCTGGCGCCGGCGGTACGGTGGGCCGTTCGTTGGAGGACATCGCCGCAATCATCGACGCCTGTGGCGGCGATGAGCGCCTGGGTCTCTGCATTGACACCCAGCATCTGTGGGCGAGTGGCTTCGACTTCTCGACAATTGACGGGACCAACGCGCTGGTGGCGGAAATTGAAGAACGCATTGGCCTAGAGCGCTTGAAGTGCTTTCACTTGAACGACTCCAAGATAGAACTCGGCGGAAATAAAGACCGTCACGCCAATATCGGTGAGGGAGAGATCGGTATGAAGGGGCTCGCCGCGTTGATGGGGCATCCCGCGATGCGTGATTTGCCGATGATTTTGGAGGTGCCCGGCGATGGCGATGGCCCACGGGCCAGCGATGTCGTCGACGCCCACAAAGCCTGGAAGACTGGCGTCAAGCTCTACAAGTAAAGTTGCAGTGCAGACCCTTCCCACTAGAAGAAAAGCGGAGTTATGAGCATTCGCATCGAATCCGACACCATGGGCACCATCGAGGTCCCGTCCGACCGCTACTGGGGCGCTCAGACGCAGCGCAGCCTGCACCACTTTGAGATTGGCACCGACACGATGCCGGTCGCGCTTATCAAGGCCTTCGGCATTTTGAAGCTCGCCTCCGCACTCACCAACAACGACCTGGGCAAACTGAGCGATGAGAAGGCCGCGCTGATTGAGCGCGCGGCCCGTGAAGTGATCGACGGCACGCTGGCCGGCGAGTTCCCACTGCGCATCTGGCAGACCGGTTCGGGCACCCAGACCAACATGAACGTCAATGAAGTGATTTCGAACCGCGCCATTGAGATGGCCGGGGGAGAGATGGGCTCAAAGAAGCCCATTCACCCCAACGACGACGTCAACATGAGTCAGTCCTCGAACGACACCTTCCCGACGGCCATGCACATCGCCGCGGTCATCGAAATCACCGACCGCCTCATCCCCGCGGTGACGCGCCTGCGCAACGCGCTGCACGCCAAGGCCGAGGCCTACGTCGACGTGGTCAAGATTGGTCGCACCCACCTGATGGACGCCGTGCCGTTGACCCTGGGTCAGGAGTTCTCCGGCTACGTCGCCCAGCTCGACGCTGACCTGGAGCGTCTCGCCCAAGTCTTGCCCGGTATTTCCGAACTGGCCGTTGGTGGTTCGGCCGTGGGAACGGGCCTCAACACCCACCCGGAGTACGCAGTGCGCGTCGCCACGCACATTGCCGACTTGACCGGCAAGCCCTTTGTTACGGCCCCCAACAAGTTCGCGGCACTGGCCGCGCACGACGCGCTGGTCTTCGCCCACGGCGCCATCAAGACGCTGGCCACCAGCCTGGTCAAGATTGCTGACGACCTTCGCTGGCTCGGATCGGGCCCACGTTCGGGTCTGGGCGAGCTGATGCTGCCGGAGAACGAGCCGGGCTCGTCCATCATGCCGGGCAAGGTCAACCCCACGCAGTCTGAAGCGATGATCATGGTGTCGATTCAGGTGTTCGGCAACGACGCCGCCATTTCGCTGGCTGGTTCACGAGGCAACCTGGAACTCAACGTGTGCAAGCCCGTGATCATCCACAACTTCTGCCACTCCATCGACCTGCTCACCGATGCCTGTGACCGCTTCCGCGAATTCTGTGTTGAGGGTCTCGAGCCCGACTACGAGCAGATCAAGGCCCACGTGGAGAACTCGCTGATGTTGGTGACAGCGCTCAACCCCCTCATCGGCTACGACAAGGCCGCTCAGGTAGCCAAGAAGGCTCACAAGGAGCGTTTGACGCTCAAGCAGTCGGTGCTGGCACTGGGCTTCTTGACCGAGGAGCAGTTCGACGCGGCAATCGTGCCCGCCGACATGACGCACCCGTAATCGGAGGTAAGTGCAGTCACGGTTTTCTCAGTTGTGTGAGAAAACGAGCAGTGACTTTTCGTAGTGGGCTTGAAGCAGTTCAGTCGAGGGTAGTGACTCGGTCTGGATTAGCAGCTCCTTGCCCTTGAGCGGCGCATAGGTTGAATATGCCTCAAGCATTGGCGCTACTTCGATTCTGAAAGTGGCGGGATCGATTGTCAACAGATTTGCATCAAAGAGTGAGTGGCAGTCTCGACGCAATAGGATTCCGCCATCATGAGAATGAACTGGGTTCTTGGCGAAGCTATAGAGATGTGCTGCCTCAAGAACTTGTGGGGGCTGGGTGCCCGTAAACGCGCACCGCTCACCATATCTGTCAAGCATGGCAAATCGAAACTTTCTCTGACCGCGCCGTCGCCGCACCGTGACGCTCGAATGTCCGCCAAGGATCTCTGAAACCTGTTGCTCCGGGAAATCGACTTTAAGATTTACGTCTCGTCCAGTGAGTCGGTCCAAGAAAGCACTCAACTTTGTGACATCGAGCGGGCGTATTGAGAGCTGGCCACCGATGACCGTTAGGGGCTCAACGTCGTGATAATCAATGTGGCGCGCACCTTCTTGCCAAGTTCCGGCGTAATGAGCCCTGAACTGTGTCACAGTCTCTCGAGTCACCATAAGCCGATCTGGGGCGAACTCAAACTTGCAATTTCGGTTTGAACACCGGTAGGTACCGAATTTGACACGAAAATTTGGGCCGGTGCTGAGACAATTTGGGCAGCGGTGGAGTTCCTTGATTTGGTTTGGGACCGCTTCAAGGCGTTCGATTACCGCCCATCCAGCGATGTAATCGTCTTCACGAATAACGACCAGGTCGCCAACCCTTACTTTTTTATGATTAGGAACATTGTCGTCATAGGAGTAGTACTCACTTACGACGTCTTCGTAGACTTCGAGGTCTGATTTGGTAATGAAAAGCCAGGCGTTCTCGCCAATTCCACTCATGCCGTGAGCTTAAGTGATCGGGTGAGTTGCGCCCGGTATTTAGTTCAAGAAACCGGTAAGTCCCAGAGCGCCTGCCAGTGAGCGAAATCGCTCTCAATCTGAAGAGAGCATCGGACAAGCGACTTTGTCCTGAGTTCAAGCTCACTATTTCTGTCTGAGCCGGATGTGGGGGCAAATGGGTACCACGTGCCGCGACGGGGGAGGAACACCATCCTCACCGCACCTTCACCTGGAAGCACTCGTGGCACAAACCCAAAAACCACGCACAGCAGTCGGTTGGCGCTTTCACCCTGAATCACCTGCTCGCACAACGCCCCAACCCGTTGAACGAGTTCGCCAAAGTTCTCGTTGGTCGCAATCAGCCACGTGAATCCAAGATCGTCGGTGACTGACTGGAAGCCAGCGGGGATATCAATCGGTGCCTGAAGGCTGTCACCACCAGTGCCGTTCGGAGCGGGTGCGGGCTTCAGGCAAATACCGGCTTGGCCTGAAGGGATTAAGTCGAGCTCCGAGAGGAACGTCGGTGCCGCGGTTTCGATTTGGGCAAGGTTGTCAGTGGAGGGAGGGCGTTGCGCCGTGCGACCAAAGAAGCGATCGCGAAACCCCACTAGTGCTGCGCGTCGAGCTCGCGCTGAATCTTGTTCAGCTGATCCAGCCGCTTCTCGAGCGACGGGTGCGTTGAGAAGAGTGAGGCGGCGGTGCCTGGTGCCAGTGCCGGCGCGAAGAAGAAGGCGTTCATGCCTTCGGCCTTGCGCAGGTCGGTCCGTGGAATTTTGCCCATGTCGCCGGTGATGTTGATGAGAGCTGACGCGAGAGCGCTGGGCTTGCCAATCAAGATGGCACCGGATCGGTCGGCGGAGAGTTCTCGGTAGCGCGAGAGGGCCATCGTCAAGATGAAGGCCACGACCGAAATCACCATTGACAGCAACATGACGCCCAGTTCAATAACGGCCACGTTGTTGCCGTCGCGGCGGTCATTGCCACCACCCAACAAGGCGCCCCACATGGCCATACGCGACACGAGGCCCGCCAACATGCCAACACCGGAGGCGATGGTCATGACCGCCACGTCACGGTGGGCGACGTGGCTGATTTCGTGGGCGAGGACCGCCTCGAGTTCCTCGTCGTTCAAGCGACTCATGATGCCGCGGGTGGCGCAGACCACGGCGGCCTTCGGGCTGCGTCCCGTGGCGAAGGCGTTGGGGATGTCCGTCTCGGCGATGCCGATCTTGGGCTTGGGCATATTGGCGAGTGCGACGACTTTGTCAACAATGGCGTGCAGTCGGGGCTCCTCTTCGGGGGTCACCACGTGGGCGTTCATGGAGAACATGGCGAAGGAGGCGCTGAAGAAGTACTGGACAAACAGCATCACGGCGGCCATGACCAGCACAATGCTCATGGAGACGCCGAGGTAGAGCAAGATGCCCACAATGAGGGCGTAGAGGGCGACGAGCAGGCCACCCGTGATCAGCATTCGAAAGTTCAAACCGGGGTCTGACTCAATACCGTGGTTCGTTGCCATCTCGCCAACTCCTTTGGGTGTGTTGTCGCTGCGCCTTCACCAAGAAATACGCTGATCTCAGCCTATTGGCAGATATCCAGCAATACCGACGTTTCGGACCCTTTGAGGACCCGTTATCGGTCGAGGGCGCGATCTTGTTCGTGCGCCTGACCAGCGATTTCTTCGCGATAGGCCTCGAGGGCCTCGCTCAGTGCGTTGTCACTTATGCCCAACATACGCAGTGCCAACAGACCAGCGTTGGTTGCGTTATTGATGGCGACGGTGGCGACGGGCACGCCGCGGGGCATCTGCACGATGGACAGCAGGGAGTCGAGGCCGTCTAAACGAGGCTGGGCGACGGGGACACCAATGACAGGCAGAGTGGTGAGCGCAGCGACCATGCCGGGCAGGTGGGCGGCGCCACCGGCGCCCGCAATGATGACCTTGAGGCCACGGCCCTTGGCCTCCTTGGCGTAGGCGACCATAGCTTCGGGGGTGCGGTGGGCCGAGACCACGTGAATCTCGAAGGGGGTGCCAAAACGGGTCAGGATGTCGGCGGCGGCGACCATGACCTCGTGGTCGGAGGAACTTCCCATGATGATTCCGACGAGTGGCGCTGTGGTCATGACGACTCCTTCGTGCTGGTCCCGTAGGCACGGGCGCTCTTCCATGCTGTCACTTTTGCTTCCTCCACCGTGGCACCGAGCACCGTCACGTGCCCCAGCTTGCGGCCGGGTCGCCACGACTTGCCGTAGTCGTGGACGAAGGCACCCGCTACCGCCTTGGCGTCAGCAATCGATCCTGGGGCGTCGGCCCCGACCACATTCACCATGACTGCCGCCGGCGCCTGAGGCGTGGTCGGCCTTAGGGGCTGTCCGGAGACAGCCAGGAGGTGGTTGACGAACTGACTGGTCTCGCAGCCCTCGATGCTCCAGTGTCCGGAGTTGTGGGGGCGTAGGGCGATTTCATTGATGACGAGGCCCTGTGGGGTGACGAAGTATTCGACGGCCATCACGCCAACCAGACCAATGGTGTGGGCGAGAGTGCGGGTCAGCACATCGGCTTCGTCGTGCAGTGCCTGATCGAGGTCGGAGGGAAACCGCACCTCGTTACACATGCCATCGGCCTGGACGGTGGTCACCAGGGGGTATGTAACGACGTCTCCGGAAACCCCGCGGGCGATCATCTGGGCGACTTCGGCGACCAGGTCGACTCGTTCCTCGAGAACGATGTCCACCTGTCCTGGCATTTCCGCCAGCAGCGCCAGCGTCTCGTCACGTGAGGTGGGGAAGAGGACGCCACGGCCGTCGTAGCCACCGGTGGCCGTTTTGACGACAGGTGGGCCGCTCAGGCTCTCCAAGAAGTCCTCCACGCCGCTCAGGTCGCCGTTTCGAACGAGGTGAAAGGCCGGCACTGGCAGTCCGGCGGCGCGAAAGGCCTCGCGTTGGTGGGCCTTATCGACACTGTGGGCCAGAGCATCGGCTGAGGGCCGCACCACGGCCCCTTCGGCCTCGAGTTGGCGCAGCACCGGCAGCGAAACGAGTTCGTGGTCAAAGGTAATGACGTCGCTGGCTTCGCGAAGGTTTTGCAGGGCTTCACGTGACGTGGGCTGGCCGAGCACGACCTGGCTGCAGCGATCAACGGCGCAGTCCTCGCTCGATGAGGCCAGAACCACGATCTCGACGTTGGCAGCCGAGGCCTCTTCAGCCATCATGCGTGCCAACTGGCCCGCGCCAACAACACCAACGCGTAGGGGAGTGCTCACCCCTACAGGCTAGGCGGTCATCAAATCACCGCTCCACCTTGTCTACACTGGCTCTATGAACCAACTGGCAGCACTTCTCTCCCTGGCCCTCGGTATCGTCGCCCTCACGATTGGTGTGCAGCGCATTTTCTTCAACGAGACGATGGCGGCCGTGGCGCAGCGCTTGGGGTTCCCGAAGACTGCCTTCGTTATTCTGGGCGCACTGCAGAGTCTGCTCGCGGTCGCGGCCCTGGCTTCGATTAAGGGCCACAAGGGTGGCCTCGAAGTCCTTTCCTTCATTGCCGGTGGTGGACTCACCATCACGTCGGCGGTCGAGTTGCTGCGCACCGCCCAACGTGACGGGTCACGCAAGGTGCTACTCGCCGAGGCCGGCCTGCTGGTGGCCGCGGCCCTGTTGGTGATTGCTCGACTGAGCGCCTGAGTTAGTTCGGGACCTTGGTGTGCTTGAACTCATTGACGTCAATCTGCTCTTCCATCATGGTGACCAGTGACGAAATGATGGCCGTGGAGGCCTGCGCGTCGCCGGTAGGCGGCTTCATGTAGCGCACGAAAGTGGCGTCGTTGTTGACCACGAAGGTCGGCACACCGAAGGCCTCGAACTGGCTCATGAAGGCGAAGCTCTCGCCCAAGACGTCAAAGGGGCGGCGCGTGGCGAGGTCGGCCGTGACGGCATCCATGTCGACACCCAGTGGCGCCAGCACGCCCTCGATCTGCTCGATGGTGCTCAGACGAATGGCCTGCTCGTGACGGGCCCGAAAGAGGGCTTCGTGGGCCGCGAGGAAGTGGTCGGGCTGTTGGTCTCGAATGGAAGCCGAGACGGCCAGTGCCAGGTTGGCGCTGTCCTGCTTGGGGTCAGCCCAGACGTCGGGTGCACCCTCGGCGCGGTGTCCTTGACCCATGGTCCAGGGGACGAAGGTGATGGAAAAGTCCGCACCGCCGCGCAGCGCTTCAATCACGTGCAGGTGAATGTTCTTGGCGAAGGGGCAGCGGTAGTCGTAAGAGAGGTGGAAGGTTTTCACGGCTCCAGACTAGGGAGTGATGCGCCGGGGGCGTTCAGGGCATAACTCCTGATGCACGGGGATGCACCACATATATCGCACAGGGTGGTAGACCACTTTCCCCACGTGGTGGGGGTTGAAGGCGTTGACACGGGGTCAGCGCAGCGGTCGGGAGCGAGTATGGATATCGAAATTACGGAAGAATTTCAGGCAGTTATTGACCTGGCGCTCGAGGGAAAGTCTCTCCTGATCACCGGTGGTGCCGGGACCGGCAAGACCACGTTGCTTCGGGTGCTGCGCCAAGCTCTCGAGGAGAGCGGCCGCTCGGTTGTGGTGGCGGCCCCCACGGGCGCGGCAGCCATCGTCGCCGAAGGGGGCACCCTGCACCGCACGTTCGGGCTGAGCCGCACCGAGCACCTGACGTCGATGAGCTATTCGCCACCGCCGTACGCCCGGAACGTGATTACCGAGCTCGACACCCTGATCATCGACGAGTTTTCGATGGTCTCGTCGATGTTGCTCGACCAGGTGGCCAACTTGTTGCGCCGCTACAACGGCCTGCGCGCGGCGCGGTCGCATGACCTGGAACCATTCGCCAAGGCCTTTGGCTACGCCCAGGTCATTTTGATCGGTGACCCCTTCCAGCTGCCACCCGTGACGACGTCGCACGACCGCACGGTGCTGGCTGACTTCAACTTTGCGTCTGAGTGGTGGCTGCACGCAAAATCCTGGTGCACGCAGGGCCTTGTCCACGTCGCACTCACGAAGCCGTTTCGCCAGAGCAATCCCACCTACCTGCACGCGCTCAATGCGGTCCGCCGGGTGAAGGCCACCGACGACGATCTGCAACTGCTCAATGGCCGCTACCAGGAAGCCGATGTGGACCTCGACCCCAACCGCTTCACATATTTAGTGGCGACCAACGATCAACAAGAACAGATCAACGCAGCCCAGCTCGCCAGTCTTCAGGCACCGCTCTATACCCACCGCGCCCACGTTGAGTATTTGGTGGAAGGTGGACGCATTCCCGATGGTCGCACGATTCCCGAAGTTCTCTTCATCAAGGTCGGTGCACGGGTCGTGATGACCACCAACGAATACGGCGACGAAGGAACTGTGTGGATTAACGGCTCCAATGGCGAAATCCTCGAAATCTACGAGGCGCACGGTGAGGTCACGCAGGTCGTGGTTGCTCTCGACTCCGGCGTCGTCGCCACGGTTGTGCCGCACGAGTTCAAGCACTACCAGCCAGTCTCGGTCGACGACACTCGTGGGGGCGTGATGCGTCGCCGGGTGAAGATGGTCCACGTCGCGACGACGAAACAGTTCCCCTTCGTGTTGGGCTGGGCGATGACCATTCACAAGAGTCAGGGCAAGACATTGGGATCAGTCGCGCTCGACCTCACGCGCCGCCCGTTCACGAGCGGGCACCTCTACGTCGGCATCTCGCGGTGCCGTGACCTAGACGACCTGATTTTGCTCGGCGGCGTTATTGAGCCCGACTTCCTCTACCCGACGCACCCGGCGGTTGCCGCCTACTACGACGAGCACTTCACGGCTTAGCGTCGCTGGGGCTCGGGGATGGAGTAGCCGTCGGCGCGGCAGCGATCCTTGTAGTCAGCGGGACACCAGCGGCAGTTGTTGGGTGATGGATTCGGCACAAAATTCCCGGCTTCGTGGGCCTTCTTGATGTTGACCCAGGCCTTGGCGGCCGCCTGAGCGCGCGCGGCGGGAAAGACTTCCTTGGTAGAGCGCTCCAGCACGTCGCCGGTGGCGATGTAGAGAAGACGGATCCGTGCGGGCATCTCACCTAAGAGCTGTTCGCACAAAACGGCGTAGATGGCCGAATTGGCGAAGGCCGACGAGATGTAGTCGCCGCGGGGGACCGAACCGGTCTTGTAGTCCACGATGACCAGATTTCCCTCGTCGTCGCGGTCGAGCCGGTCCAAAATGCCGTAGAGCGGTGCGCCTTTGTAGTCGGCGAACATCTTAATTTCTACGCCGTCAGAGTCCTTGTAGGGAACAATGGTGACAGACGTGGGGTCTTCCATGTCGAAGTAGGTGCGCAAAATTGCGTCGGTCTCGGCGAGCAACTTGGCTTCGAGGGCCTCGTCGTAGTGGAGGTCAGCGCGAACGTCGGCAGTGAGTTCCGAATCGGTGGCCAGCGGAATGAAACTGTGCGCCATTTCAATTGTGCGCTCGGGGGCGGGCAGTTGGTAGAGGTGTTCCAGAATGGCGTGCACGAAGCGACCCTTGACACTGGCGTAGGAGGCGGGCTGGGGCAGTTTGCGCACGGCCGAGTACTCGTACTTGCGCGGGCAGGATTGAAAGTCGTTCAGGCGCGAAGGCGACAGGGCACGGGGGAGTGGAAACTCTGCGGGGTCAAAGGACATGACCTAAATGTAGTGAGCAGGTGTGACAGTGGCCGTGATGCGATCCGTTGGCGGGTGCCGGTGTGGGTGTGAGCGAGTTAAATGGTCTGGTGAAGAAACGTGCCGTGGTCACCACGCAAGGCAACCTCAAGCGCTCGACGCAGTGGGCCGGGTTGACCACGGGTGACCCGGTCGTGGTCAACAGCGAAAAGGAACTTCGACACTCCTGGGTCTTCGTGGCGCACGTGACCAACATCGTCACCAACGACGAGTGGGTCGAGGTACGCGGTGGGCGCAGTGGAGAGATGAAGAGCCGGAGCTTTCGCTGCGACCTGATCTACCCACCGACCGCCAAGAAGGGCGCAAAGGTCGTCGGCCTCTCCTACGCCGAGGCCCCGCAGCTCAACCTGCAGTAATTAGTGGGTACTCAGGCATCGAAGCGTCGACGCCGACAGCGATGCCGTTGCTGCGTACTCCCACGTTCCATCGGCGTAGTCCCAGTGCGTGGTGGTGATGCGCCCAGCGCCTTCGACGCGTACCTTTTCGTAACCATTGATACCGGTGGAGACGCCGACAACGGTCGTTCCAACGGGCTCCGGCGCGCAGGCGCCAACGGCGTTCAAGAATCGTGACTCGGGAAGCGCGTGTTTGCTGGCCCGGTCAAAGCGCCGCCAGACCGCCGCGTAGCTGCCAGCGTGCCAGTCGGCAACGAGCTGGTTGGCGTCGGCAGTGAGCGCCACGGTGCTGAGGCCCTGCTGCTGCGCGCTGATGGCACGCGTGGAGGCGTTGGCCATCCAGGCCACGAGGCCAATCAAAATGCCGACGCCAACGATGAGTGTCGTGACAAAGAGCCAGGTGCGGCTCGATCGCGTGACGGAGGTCACTTCAGCGTGACGATCGAGGTCGGCGTCATGGTGAAGCCGACGCCCGAGGGAAGCTGACAAGTCACGCCGACACGGAGCACGGTGCAGGCAATGGGGTCGGAGACGACGCGGGTGGGGGCGAGGAAGGTCGGCGTGTTCAGGCCGGCATTTGAACCACAGTTGGCGCCGTGGCACACGTGAATCACGCCATCGGCGTTCATCGTGACGTGGGAGGCGAAGGTGAAGGTCGCGAACTCGCAGTAGATCTCGTGTCCGGCCGGGGAACTGCCGTTGCGGTCGAACTCACACGACACTTTGGCGGGGGAGGCGTAAAACTCGTAGACGGCGCCAGTGGCGGTCACCGTGCGAGCGTGGTGACCGGTGGCGACGCGAAAGATCGCTCCGCCGATGAAAATGGCCACCATCAGCGCCAACGACAAGCGCACAACGGCGCTGCCGCGAGCGCGAAGGCCTGGAGTGGACGATGTCATATCGACCACCTTAGAACGCGGCCGCCTCCTACCTATGAATCCGACGGGCGCTTAGGCGATGAGGGCCCGGTCGGCCGAGAACTCCAACGTCAGCCACAGGTCGTGGGGAATAGTGGCCAACTTGGCGAAGAGCATGCGCCGCACGTCGTCGGACTGCGCGACGGTCCAGGTGATGGGAACGACGAAGTCAATTTCAACGTAGAACTTGCGCCCGATCTTGGTCATGCGCATGTGGCGGTCATCGAGGCCGAAGGCCTCAGCGACGTCGGTGAAGGCCAGCTCGGCCGCTTCCACCAGTGGCTGCTCGGGCACGCCCTCAATGAGTTCAACGAAGGTCTTCTTCACCATGCCGGCCGGTGGGATCACCAGGATGAAGCACGAGACCAGCACCAAGATGGGGTCGATGTAGTGGGCGAAGTGGTGCTGCGAGGTGTGCTCAACGAACCGGGCGATGATGAAGGCCACGAAGATCGCCGTGCCCAGTGCGGCACCGGCCAGCCACTGCAGGGCTTCGGCTTTGACTAACTCAGATCGTCGAGCGATGCGCTTGAGCTGCCACCAGACGACACAGGGGATAACTGTCGAGGCAATGGCGTATCCCAAGCCCCAGTTGTTGGGCAGCGGTGACCCGCCGCTCACAATGGTGGAGATGGCACTGAAGATGGCGTAGGCGCAGGTGGCCAAGAGGGCGACGCCTTCGATGCCGATGACGAGGGGGACGAGGGCTTCGCGACCATAGGGAAATCGTTCCGTGGGGCCGGCCTCGACGATGCGAGAGACCCGTGAGGCCATCCAGGTAAGCAAGATACCGAGGAAGGTGTAGACACCGTCGAACAAGATGATCTGGGAGTTGGCGATAATGCCGATACCAATCGCCGCAATGGCAAAGACCAATCCACCAACGAAGGACACGGTGAGTGCGCGACGTTCCTGGCGGAATTCAATTTTTTTGGCGAGTCGTTTCTGTCCACTCACGAGGGCACCTCTTCGGTTGCCTCCAGCCTAGGAGTGTGGGGCCAGGTTTCGGGTGATTGGCGCTAGGCCGTGATGTGCGCAAAGGCGAGCGTCAGCGCTACTGCTGTCATGACGACGCCAATCGTGGTGTCCAGAATTCGCCACGTAATCGGTTTGGCCATGATGCCGGCTGCACGGCTGGCGCCGAAGCCCAAAAGGCAAAACCACGTGGCGGAGGCCACGCAGGCACCACCGGAAAAGAGCCACCGCTGAGAGCCGAACTGGTTTCCAATGCTTCCCAGTAGCAATACTGCGTCGATGTACACGTGAGGGTTGAGAAACGTGATGGCCAACGTTGTCAATAAGACGCGACGCTTGGTGGGGGCTTCATCGGAGGAAGCGCCGAGCGCGTGAGGTTGAAGCGCGGCGCGAAACGAACGAACGGCAAACCACACCAAGTAGAGAACGCCGGTCCAACGGAGGGCCGTGAGCACCCACGCCTCGGTCAGGGCGAGACCATCGACACCGCCAACGCCAGCGTTAATAAGCAGAAAGTCAGAAAGTGTACAAATACTCACGACCAGCCCGACGTGTTGCCGAGTGAGTCCCATCCGCAAAAGGTAGGCGTTCTGGGCCCCGATCGCGACAATTAAGGAGAAGCCTGTGAATAGTCCGGTGAGAATTGCATTCATCTTGTTTTCGGAAGCCGAGCCTCCGGCTCCAATCGTCAAGCGCTGGAATGCCTGAGGGTGGTAGTCTATTTCCTATCCGAGCGCCGCTCAAAGAGAAACGAAATTGCTTTCCATGAAACTCTTTACGAGAATTTTTCCTGCTGTAGCAATGGGTTTGATTGCGTTGCTTCCCTCGACCGCAGCGTCAGCAGTCGGCTGTGGCTATGGTGCCTGCCCACCCTCGGGCGGACAAGGTGGGCCCGGCGGAACGATTGTGTCGACGACGACTGTCGGCGCGGCACCCGTGTCGTTCAATGTTTCCGACAAGGGCAATAAGCTCACGTTCTCATTTCCTGCTGGGGCGTTCCCGTCGAAAGTGTCAGTCTCGGTGGTCTCCCCAACGGAGAGATTGACCTCGGCGGGTGCGGCACAGGTTCTTACCCTCAAGCTCTACGCATTTTCAGGCAGCACGACCAAGCCTGTCACGTCGACCAAGATGGTGCAGGCGTCGCTTCCCGCCTCGCCAACACTCTTTGTTGTGCTGATTAATGGAACCTCGAAAACGTTGGTTCCCGTGACCACCGCGAAGGGCCGTGCCCACTTTGCGCTCTCCGTGGGGTCGACGTACGCCGTGCTGAAGGCAAATGGACATGGTACGGTGGCCGCAGGCGCAAAGGGTGCTCGTGTCCTGCTGGTTCAGCAGCTGCTCACCAAGGATGGTTTCAAGGTGAAGGCTTCCGGTGTGTTTGACAGCGCGACCGCTGCCGCACTGAAGAAGTTCCAGGCGAAGTTCCACTTGCCCGCCACGGGATCCGTCACCACCCAAACGACCTGGAACCTCTTGTCCGTCAACTAGTTGATGCACGGTTTCCGTTGGATGCCGCGTTCACCGCATTTACGCAATTTGGAGAGAAAACCTGATGCCTAATTCGACTCAGAACCCTTTGGCGCTCGTCAACAGAATCTTGGAGTCCAAGAAACTGACTGTTAAGAACGTGGCGGTCGCTCTTGTGGCGCTGCTGCTCGTGGTAGTGACGCTGTTGTTGGTGCCCGGTGGCAAGTCCAGGCACTCGGTGGCACTCCCGCTGCAAACTTGGGCGGGGCCCGCTGGGATTATCGGCGGTACGTCGCAGGATAGCCAAAATCATTTGTTCGCCCTTGTTAACGTGGGCCACGCTGCCAACGTGCAAGCCGTGAACATTACGTCGGGCAAGATCGACAACGTCTTCCCAACATCAAACGCCGCGACGTCGATCGCGCTGAGCGACACTGACGTGATTGCAGTGGGCACCGCCTACGCTTCGACGGGTTCGCTGGCGCTGTATGCATCCGATGGCTCAGCGCTGAAGGTAATTCCCCTACCAGGACCGGTGTCGCAGGTGGTAGCAATTTCTAGTCAGCCGAAATTCGTGACGCTGTCGCGCGTCCAAGGGGCCGCATTCGCCACCATTGAGTCAGCCCAAAGCAAGTCGGTTGCCGGTCAAATCGCCCTGTCAGGAGACAGTGTGTCGATTGCGGTGAGCCCCGACGGACTGAACCTCTACGACCTTTTGGCCTCTGGTTCAATTCAGGTCTACAACCTCATCACCGGGAAAGTTGAACAGACGTTTAAGGCGAGTGCTGGCGGCATGGAAATCTCTCTGAGTGCTGATGGCACCGCACTGTATGAGCTGAAGGGCTCCTACGGCGCGGAGAACGTTTCCGTTATCAATATTGCGACGGAGGCCGTGATCGGCGTGCTGCCCGCCCCCGCTCACTGCGTCGCCATCGAGCCAAACTTGGCCCAACTACAGACGTACGACTTTGTCGGAGACTCAATGTTAGGAAATATTCAGCTGTTTAACGCAGCACTGTAGTTCCGAACTACGCATGAATTCGACCATTGTTTCTAGATGTGGTTGGACCGCCGCGTCAGCGTTGCTGATCGTCTGGGCTTTCTTGCTCTTTGGCTACAGCGACTCGTACCCCATGGTCTCGGCGTGTGAAGTGGTCTTGGGATTATTAGGTATTGGGTCGATTCTCCTAACGTGGACTGTCGAAGACGCCCGTCTTCGTCGGTGGGTTGAGCTCATCATTCTTGGTGGCACAATCGTTGGCTTTGGTGTGTGGTGCTGGATTCAAATCCGCGTCGCACCGTCGTACGGCACGGACGAAGTTGCCTTTGACCAGTACGCCGCACAGTTGCTACTGCACGGGCACAATCCCTACATGGCGTCGATGGCACCGTCGTTCAATATTTTTCACGTTTCCCCAAACGGCTTCACGTTCCGACTCGATGGCACTGCGGTGACGCAGCTGAGCTATCCGTCAATGAGTTTCTTGGTCTACGTGCCGTTCTTGTGGCTGGGTCTAAACATCCAGGCCGGCATCATCGTTAACTGCCTCGCCTGGGCGATCGCCCTGGTGGTCGGGTACGCACTGCTGCCGCGCGACCTGCGCTGGATTGTGCTGGTTCTTGGCTTCATGGGCCTGTACGTCGGCTTTGCCGTCGGAGGTGTTACCGACGCCATCTACGTGCCACTGCTCATGGTTGGCATCGCTAAGTGGGACAAGTACCACCTGCTTGAGGGCTGGCGGCGGTGGATTGCGCCGACCGCGCTTGGCCTCGCGCTGGGCGTGAAGCAGACGCCGTGGCTGGTGTTGCCATTTGTCCTGACCGCCATGGCATTGGAGTCAGAGGCCGCCGGCGTGCGGGGGATGGAGTTACTCCGTCGGCCATGGGGATACCTGTGGCGCACCGTCGTGATATTCATCGCCCCAAATGTGCCCTTCATGATCTGGAATTTTCACGGCTGGCTCCATGGCGTTCTAACGCCCATTGAGGGTGGCATCGTTCCCGCCGGCGAAGGATATATCGCGCTCTCCAATTTCTTGGGACTAGGGGGAGGCAACCTTACCCTCTATGGCCTCCTCGGTCTGGGCATCCTCGGGGTCCTGGTCGCCGCGCTCATCGCGACCTACCCCAAGGCGAAGCCGCTCATCATTTTCTTTCCGTCGATAGCACTTTTTTTCGTCGCCCGATCGTTCGCGAACTACTTGACGATGCTGCTGTTGCCTTTGCTGGTGGGTGCAGCCTCAGTTGACCTCTCGCATCTGAAACTCCCGCGCCGCAGCACCAAGGCGCTGGCCCTTCTCTTGATCCCGCCAGTGGTCTTCTCGGCAACCATGTTTGTGGCCACCGCGGCGATCGGTCAGCCGTTGTCGATTCAGATTCAATCGGTCCAAACAACGGGTCAGCTGGCCACAGTGATCCGCGTCACGGTCGAAGTGCGAAATGAGAGTTCGTCCACCCAGGTGCCCGTGTTTTCAACGGAGAGTGGTGGAGCGATCACGGCACCGTGGAACATCCTGACCGGACCCGCCACATTGCAGAAGGGTGAGACCGCGGTCTACGAACTCGGCGCTCCGAACTTTTTTGCGCAGCCCCAGTTGACCAGTGGCTTTCAAGTGGTGGGGCTGACCAAGGAGTCGATGAGCGTGTCGGCACCGTTCCTCGCAACGAATTGGCACCTGGAGCTCACTCCCGAAGCCGTGAATATGCCAGTCGTGATCGGCGTACCGGTAACGGTGACCGCGACGGTTGTTGACGCCACCAATCAACCCGTTCGTCGCGCAGGGATTGGTGTGTATTTAGGGCAAGTCACCTACGCCCAAGGCGGACTTGTGTATTCGCAGGCAATTATTAACGCCTCAAATCCGGGGGAGACGCCCGTGGAGGCATTGACTAATCAAGATGGGGTGGCGACCTTCACTATTTCAGGAACACAGGCCGCGGTCGACCCCGTGTATTTTGAAGCAAATCTGGTTAATTCTTCCTCGGACTACCCCTACGGTTACTCAACCATTCTCCCCATACAGTTCGTTAATTAAGTGCAGCCTGGGTGAGGCACCGGCAGCATGCCTACTGTTTGTCAATCGAGATGTTGCCGACTCGAACCTCAGCTCCGGGTTGGGCAATAACTCGATATTCCAGAACGAACTTGGTGTAGAACGGTGGTGGGTATGAGATCCACGGCCAGACGCCACTGAACAACTTTGTCTGAACAACATTTGCGGGCGTGAGGGCGAATGGAAATGTCACCGTTTGAGTGGTTCCGTTCGTATTGACATCGGTGAGAACACCAAGTTCCCTATTGGCGTTGACGTCCCACAACTGGACCGTGGCGTTTCCTGAAGACTTCATTGAAATCTTGCCAACGTAGTGCCCGTATTTCTTGACGTAGAAGTAGTCGCCCGTGACAATGTAATTGTCCGTGGAGCGGCTCTGCAGTTCTGCTGAACTCGCCAGGTACCAATTGCGTGGACTGCCTGAGAGCACGGTGAAACCTGCATTTCCAGCGCTCGTCCAGGCGGGCACCGCCATGTGGTTGGCGCCAAATTTCAAGTGAGTCTCTCCCGGGACGCGGGTACAGGCAAAGGCCCAAACTCCTGAGCTGTCTGTCGCAACATGACAATTGGGCATGCTGGCCACTTGCAAAATTAAGTGTTCTGAGTCGACTGGGGGGAGAAGCTCAATGCCCAAGTTTGGTGTTATGACCACCCAAAAGTGGGGCGTGAGAATTTTGAAGTTGCCAGCTTTCTGAATACCCAACAAATAGGGGCGCAGCGAGAAGTCCCCCATTACCCCCTGTGAAATCAATGCCTCGTCAGTCTCAGGAATTTCACGAAGGACGGCACTAAGTACTTTTGCCGAGTCGCTGGGAACTCGTATCCAGGTGGTTGCAGTTTTTGGCAGCCAGACGATGGCCCATCCCATCGACATGAAAATACAAATGATCAGAAATGCATTGAGATACTTTTTCACCAGTTCCCATTTACTGAGTCTGATCGCGGTGACTATAAAAATCGTTCCGATTGGCACCAAAATATATTCAGGAAGATTTTGATACCCTAAGTTGGCGCAAGAGAAGTCCGGTGAGCTGTTAAGGGCATTTTCGAGTATCGCCACCCACAGAACACCGAAAGTCCATGGCGCGAAGGCACCAATGGTTCCGCCCGGGGAAATGCAAGCCAAAATATTGACCGCATGACTTTTCAACATGCCGAGTGCGGCGAAAGGTCGGTGGAGTAGGCCCAAGGCAACTTGACCTACAGATTTGACCTTGGTGTGCTTCGCGAAAAGATAGCCGTAGCCAAAGAAGGCAGAACCCTCGTCGCCATGAATGAGTGAGACGAATCCGGTCCAACCAAATGCTGTGGCGGCTATTGCCAAGCTCTTGGTGCGCCAAGCTTTGCCTGCTAGTAGCCCCGCAACCACAACTCCGAGAAGATACGTTGCCGCCAAATTCGAGCTCAGAAGGGCGAGGGCCACCCAGAGAAATAGCGTTTTGCTGTGATTCTTTAGAGATAAGAGCGAAAGTAGCAGAAAAAGAACGCTAAAAATCTCAACGTGAAAGTCATCTGACATGGACCAGTAAATCCACGGATCGAGGGCAAAAAACGCAAAACTAGCAATTGTTGCCAGTAAGGAAAATGAAGTATTTGGCGACTCCGACTCGGCAGATTGAATGATGTCTGTCATCCATCTGAACGCAATCAACTCTGTCGCTACGAGCGCGGCGTCCTGAATCCACATCAACATGACGGGCTTGGGGAATATGAAATAGAACGGGGTCGTCGCCCAAAACAGGAACGCACTGTGGTCCTGGTAGAAGTAAGAATTTTTGTTTGTTACATATGGGTTCAGGTGACCATGGGCGAGTCCCCACCACGCTTGGCCAAATTGCGCGAAGTCAAACGTGAGCCCAAAGCGTTGGTACTGATACCAATTCCAGGCGGCGAGCGCAAAAAACTGAACAACAAAAAGGCCAATAAGTATTTTGACAATAAGTCGCAAGTTCAATCGGCGGGGATTGACTGTCACGGAGAGCATTGTCATGAAAGTGAACTTTCTGAAGGGATTCGCTCTGGAGAGAGCGGGTAGCGGGACTCGAACCCGCACTGCCAGCTTGGAAGGCTGGAACTCTGCCAATTGAGTTATACCCGCGTGCTTTGCAATCATACTACCGAGCGCACCCTAGGCTGTCGGCGTGGAAATATCGATGTACGAGCAGGTCGGCGGTGAGGACTTCTTTGTTCGCCTCGTCGACGGTTTCTATCGGGCGGTGGAGCACGACGACGTTCTCCGACCGATGTACCCCGAGGACCTCACCGACGCCCGTCGGCACTTCGTTTTGTTCCTCGTCCAGTACTGGGGTGGTCCCAGCACCTACATGGAAGAACGAGGCCACCCGCGGTTGCGTATGCGCCACGCTCCCTTCGCGATCACCAAGCGGGCCCGAGACGCCTGGATGACGGCCATTGTTGGGGCCATGGACGAACTGCGTGATGAACTCACTGACGAGCAGTACCAAGAGTTCTACGAGTATTTCGACATGGCTGCGCGTCAAATGCGCAACGTATAGGGCGGGGAGCGGTCTGCGCCATGGCTCGACGGTTTCGCTGCGCATCCGGTGAGCGACTTATCGTTTCGACCACGCCGATTTCTCGTGGCCTCTGGCGCCCGCTGTTGCTGGCGGCGATGGTAACTGCCTTGGTTATTGTCGGTGGCCAGCACGTGACCAAAGTCCACACCTACGAAGGCGCCTGCTTCGCGGCACTCGTTGGGCCGCCCCTGCTCGTCGCGCTGACACGAACTGTTCGATGGCGCTCGCACAAGATTCACGTCACCTCAGAGCGCATTGTTGATGAAGCGGGCGTGCTGCGCGTGCGGTCACGCGAACTGCTGCATGACGAGGTGCTCAGCGTCGAGGTCGAGCAGCGCCTGAAGGACAAGGTTCGCCGACGCGGGACCGTGTGGGTCCGGTCGCGAAACGTGGACCTGCCACTGGGGCCCTTGCGTCACCCCGAATCACTGGTGCGCCTGGTCGATCAGGCTCGCCGCGGCACCAGGCCGTCAGTGACCTCGTACGACACGGTCTTTGAGCCACGGGTGAGCTTTGATGAGTGGCCACGGCCGTCGATGCCACGATGAGTGGTGACAACTATTAGCGTGTCTGCATGAATCGTTACCGATGCAACGCCTGTGGCAACCTGACCCGCTTTGACGTGGTCGAGACAACGACGGTGCGCTCCTTCCACCACTTCACCGTGGGCGGCGAGCTGACGATCGAAGAGTCGAACATCATTAACCGGGTCGTAGAGTCGGTGTCGTGCCGCTGGTGTGGGCACGGCCGCGACGTCGAAGAACTCGCCGACGACAGCGCCGACGCGTAAGGCGCATGCGCTCCTTTGACGCCTCCCGAGACCGGTCGGCGCCAACAACCTATGAAGGCATCACACTGTCTGGTGTTCCCGTGACCGGGACCTTTGCCCGCCGACACCTCATTGTCGCCGCGAAGCCCGACTGTGATGGCTGTCGCGCTTTGCTCGAATCCGAGCCATCAGCCTTCGGTCCCGTTCCAGTTCTCGTAGTGGGCGCAGAGGCCACCGACGAACCCTGGTGGCACGAGAGTGCGCTGCCTGTCATCATCTCGCCGTCACTCATGGCCGCGCTGGACATTCGATGGCCACCATTTTGGGTTTTGGTTGACGGTGAGTCTGGTCGGGTACTCAACGAAGGCGTGCCCTTCGGTCCAGAACACATTGCGAAAGAGATTGCTGACCTGCTCTGAATGTCACAGACCTTTGCGAAGGTGATGACCGGAAGATAAAGGAGTAGTGATGTCAGAGATTGAACTGTCAATTAGTTGTACCGATTGTGTCCGTCGCTCCACCCCAGACTGCAGTGACTGCCTCGTGAGCTTCGTGCTCGGCGGGGAGCCTGCTGCGCTGGAACTCACCACCGAGATGGCCGACGTGGCCGTGTTGCTGAATGCCCAAGGGATGATTCCCCGACTGAAGTTCCACCGGGATCTCTCCGCCCAGTCGTGACCGAGGCCCTGGGGCCACGTTGACTAGCGTGGTTCCATGGCCCGCCACTTACTGGTGACCAACGACTACCTGCCCAAAACCGGCGGTATTCAGGTCTACCTTCACGAACTCTGGAAGCGACTCGAACCGGGTCGCGCCGCCGTACTCACGGCCAGTTCACACCCTGATGCGATGGGCTTTGACCAGTCGACGGACGTCGTCATTGAACGTGTCGCGGCCAAGACGCTCTTTTTGCCCACTCGATCAGCCCTGCGCGCCATTGAGGCAGCCATTGAGCGTCACCAGCCCGACATCGTGCTCCTTGATCCGGCCTGGCCGCTCGGCCTCTTGGGCCCCTTCCTCTCTCGCCCCTACGGCGTGATCCTTCACGGCGCTGAGGTCACCATCCCCGGCCGTCTGCCATTGGTGGCCTCCACGCTTCGTCGCGTGCTGCGACACGCCGCCGTGGCGATCTGTGCTGGTGGGTATCCCGAAGCCGAGGCGCGTCGCACCGCCGGTGACGCCATGCCACCGGTGATTCAGGTTGCCCCAGGAGTCGATACTGATCGCTTTGTCCCTTTGGATTCGTCGCGCCACGCCCAAGTGCGGCGTGACCTCGGACTAGACGCGGACGCCTTCTTGGTGAGCTCCTATTCACGATTGGTGCCCCGCAAGGGCATGGACACATTGATTAAGGCCTCGGTAGCGCTGCGTGGTCGCATTCCCAATCTGCAAGTCGCGATTGGGGGCTCCGGCCGTGACCGAGAGCGCCTCGAAAAGTTGGCGACGAAACTCAATGCACCCGTCACCTTTCTTGGTCGCGTGCCCGACGAGCAGTTACCTCAGTGGCTGGCGTCAAGTGATCTGATGGTGATGGACTGTCGCAGTCGCTGGTTGGGCCTCGAGCAAGAGGGCTTCGGCATCGTCTTCATGGAGGCCGCCGCCTGTGGCGTGGCGCAGATTGCTGGCCGATCGGGTGGCTCCCACGAAGCCGTCCGCGACGGCGCAACCGGTCTGGTGGTCGACAACTCGTCTTCGGTGACGGACTTAGCCGACGCCATTGCTGCGCTCTGGGCGGACAGCGAACGTCGCCGGTCACTTGGTGCGCACGCTCGTGAGGTCGCGGCGACGGAGTTCGACTGGCGGGTGCTCGCCGCTCACCTGGGCGAGTCACTGCGCGCCTATGACCACTACGACGAGCGCACTGCGTAGAGTTAAATCGAATCGGTAAGGAGCATTGTGACTGTGAGCCCCCAAGCAATCGGCATTGACGTCGGCGGCACCAAGGCCTTGGCCTTGCTCGTCGACCGCGAAGGAAACGTCCTGCACGAGGTGCGGACCCCCGCACCCCACGACACGGACCAGGGTCCCGGTGTGGCGCTCGCCCACGTCCTGGCGGCCCAAATCGATGAGATCTGCGCGGCCACCGGCCTCAACCCCCAGACCACCCCGGTGGGCATTGGTCTGCCTGGTCTGGTCACGCGAGACGGCACTCTGGCCTACGCCCCCAACCTCGACTCGGCCTCGGGTGCCAATCTGCCCAAGCTCCTGCACGACATCGCTGGGGTGCAGTCCGTCTCGATGGAGAACGACGGCAACGCCGCAGCCGTGGCCGAACACGCCTGGGGCGCCGGTCGCGGTGCGTCGGAGTTCGCTGCCATCACCCTCGGCACCGGTATTGGCGGTGGCATCATCGCCAACGGTGAGCTCATCCGTGGCCGTAGTGGCTTCGGTGGGGAAGTGGGGCACATGATCGTGCGCGCCGGTGGTATCCAGTGCGCCTGTGGCCGCCAAGGATGCTGGGAGCGCTACGCCTCGGGCACCGGACTCGGTGTGTTGACCGTCGATGCCGCTCGCGAAGGTCGCTTGCCCACGCTGCTCGCCCAGCACGGCGCGCCAGAAAACGTCCGCGCCGAGCACGTCACCCAGGCCGCTGCCGAGGGTCTCGAAGAGGCCAAGGAATTGCTGCGTGAAGTGGCCTGGTGGCTGGCCGTCGGCCTCTCAAACTTGGTGGAAATCTTTGACATTGGTCACTTCGTTATTGGTGGTGGCCTCTCCACGGCCGCCGGTGAACTCCTCCCCGTCGCAACGAAGGACCTGGTCTCACTCGTCATGGCGGCCGACAAGTATCCGGCCTTCACGTTGGAGCCCGCCGTTCTCGGTGCCCGTGCCGGCGCACTGGGTGCGGCCCTCGTGGGAATGAGTCGCGGGGCGTGAAGCTCGGCGTCGTCCTGCCCACGTTTCGCTGGACGATGGAGGAGGCGCTCGCCAAGGCGGCCGCCTGTGCTGCCGCTGGCATCGACGGGGTCTTCGCCTACGACCACTTGTTTCCTATGAATGCGCCCGAGCGGCCGGCCTTTGCGCCCTTTGCGCTCCTGGCTCGGGTTGCCCATCTCCACCCGACACTCATGGTGGGTCCACTGGTGGCCCGTGTCGCGATGGTCTCTCCTTCGCAACTCGCGGGGGAGTTCTGGACCCTCGACATGGTGGCGCCCGGTCGGGTCATCGCCGGCATCGGCACGGGCGACGCCCTGTCGGCCAAGGAGAACGCGGCCTGGGGGCTGCCGGTGGCCAGCGCGGATGATCGCCGAGCGGCTATTCGCGAGGTTGCCCAGCACTTGCCCGACGGCATGCCGTTGTGGATTGGCGGGGGCGCCCCGGCCACCGTGGCCTTAGCCCGTGACTTGGGTGCCGAGCTCAACCTCTGGAACGCCACACCTCAGGACGTTGCGCAGGCGGCGAGTGATGGCCCCGTGAACTTCGCCGGACCGGTGCCCGAGGACCTCGGCGGCACCCTCGATGCCTTGGAGTCGGCGGGGGCTACGTGGGCCATCTGTGCCCCGAACGTCGATATCGAAGCACTCTCGTCGTGGCGTAGGGAAAAAACGTTGTAAGTTTGGGTATGGATTTCCGCAGAATCAACGGCCTCCCTCCTTACGTCTTCGCCCACATCAACGGGCTCAAAGCGCAGGCCCGTGCCGAAGGCCGCGACGTGGTCGACTTCGGCTTCGGGAACCCTGACCTGCCCAGCCCCGACATTGCCGTCGAGAAGCTCGCGGAAGCTGCACACAACCCGAAGAACCACCGTTACAGCGCGAGCCGCGGTATTCCCAATCTTCGTGCCGCGATCGCGACGCGTTACAAGAATCTCTTCGACGTCGATCTCGACCCCGAGACCGAAGTGGTCACCACCATTGGTGCCAAAGAAGGCCTCACGCATTTGATGTGGGTCTTGCTGGGACCCGGTGACACCGCCATTGTCCCGAGTCCGAGTTACCCCATTCACTTGGCCGGCCCTGGTTTCGCCGGTGCCTCCGTCATCACCGTGCCCATGGTCGACCCGGGCTCGAGCACCAATGACCCCGGCGACGACTTCTTCGACGGCCTCGTGGCGGCCTGGCAGTTGGCGATGGTCAAGCCGCGCGTCATCATCTGCTCCTTCCCCCACAACCCCACCAGCGCCAGTGTGGACTTGGCCTTTATGGAGCGACTCGTTCACTTCGCCCTCGAACACGAGGTCATTATCTGTCACGACTTTGCCTACGCCGACCTGGGTTTTGACGGCTACCAGCCGCCCTCCATCCTGCAGGTTCCCCGTGCCAAGGAGTGCTGCGTCGAGCTCTACACCTTGACCAAGTCCTTCTCGATGGCCGGCTGGCGCGTCGGCTTTATGGTTGGCAACAAGGAGATTGTGGCCGCCTTGACCAAGCTCAAGAGCTACCTCGACTACGGCACCTTCCAGCCCGTGCAGATTGCCGCCATCGTGGCAATGAACGAAGCGCCGGACTATCCCGACCAGTTGCGCGAGATCTATCAGGTCCGTCGCGACGTGCTGATCGAGGGACTTAATCGCATCGGCTGGGAAGTGGCCGCGCCGAAGGGATCGATGTTCATCTGGGCGCCAATTCCCGAGGCCTACCGTGAGCAGGGGATGGGGTCGCTCGACTTCGCGAAGTTCCTCATCACCGAGGCCGAGGTCGCAACGAGTCCCGGCGTGGGCTTCGGTGAGGGCGGTGACGGTCACGTGCGCTTCGCGCTGATCGAAAACGAACTGCGCACGCACCAAGCGATCCGCAACTTGAAGCGCGCACTCCCGCTGCTGCAGAAGTAGCGAAGACTAATCGCCGAAGGGCGCGAGGACGAGCATTTTTCAGTACCTTTTTTGGTCAATTTTGTGACCACTGTGAGACCTTTTTTCGACGGTTTCTGCGTCATCCGAATGACTGGCTCGAGCCGTTTCCGCTACTCATCAGGAGTTTGGCGTCGGTCGAGAAATATTTCTGACGAATTCACACAAATGGCATTGACGCGAGCAAATTACAGTGATGTAATAACACAGCATCTTGCGACGGGTAGTGGGTCCAACCACTACATGTAGTGGTTGAGGCCGGGGAGGCACTATCCTCGTATCTCCGCCCCTCAACACCGCGCGGGTCGCATATCGCAGTTCGAAAACACGAAAAGAGAGAAAAATGGCTATCGCCCCACAGCGCCTTGGCATCGGCATCCGCCGGTACTTCACCACCGAAGGACGTCACCCCTACGACGAGATCGTCTGGGACCGTCGTGACGCCCGCATCACCAACTTCCGCGACGGCTCGGTTGCCTTCGAGCAGCTCGACGTTGAGGTCCCCGCGTCGTGGTCAGTGAACGCGACCAACATCCTCGCCCAGAAGTACTTCCGCGGCACCTTGGGTACGCCCGAGCGTGAGACCAGCTTGAAGACGGTGGTCAACCGCATCGTTGACACCATCACCAACTGGGGTATCGAGCGCGACTACTTCACCGACGAGGCCGAGGCCGAAGCCTTCAACGCCGAGCTCAAGCACCTCCTGGTGACCCAGAAGGCCGCCTTCAACTCACCGGTCTGGTTCAACATTGGTGTCAAGGGCGTGCCCCAGCAGGGCAGTGCCTGCTTCATCTTGGCCGTGCAGGACTCGATGCGCTCCATCCTCAACTGGTACACCGAAGAGGGCATCATCTTCAAGGGTGGCTCGGGTGCCGGTGTGAACCTGTCGAAGATTCGTTCCAGCGAAGAGCTCCTCGAAGGTGGCGGCACGGCCTCAGGCCCCGTCTCCTTCATGCGTGGTGCCGACGCCTCAGCCGGCACCATCAAGTCCGGTGGTAAGACGCGACGCGCCGCCAAGATGGTCATCCTCGACGTGGACCACCCCGACGTCGAAGAGTTCATCTGGTGCAAGGCCAACGAAGAGAAGAAGGCCCGCGTGCTGCGCGACGCCGGCTTCGACATGGACCTCGACGGTAAGGACATCACCTCGATCCAGTACCAGAACGCCAACAACTCGGTGCGTGTCTCCGACGACTTCATGCACGCCGTGCTCGCCGACGCCGAGTGGCCACTGATGGCTCGCGACGGCCACACGGTCGTCCGTCACGTCAAGGCCAAGGAACTCTGGCGTCAGATTGCCCGCGCGGCGTGGGAGTGCGCCGACCCCGGTCTGCAGTTCGACACGACGATCAACGCCTGGCACACCAGCTCGAACACGGACCGCATTAACGGTTCGAACCCCTGCTCGGAGTACATGCACATCGACAACTCGGCCTGCAACCTGGCCTCGATCAACTTGATGAAGTACCTCTTGGCTGACGGCCGCTTCGACGTGGAGGCCTTCAAGGCCACGATCGACGTGCTCTTCACCGCCCAGGAGATCATCGTCGGTGCCGCCGACTACCCAACGGAAGCCATTGGCGCTAACAGCCGCAAGTTCCGCCAGCTGGGTCTGGGCTACGCCAACCTGGGTGCTCTGCTCATGGCCTCGGGTATGGCCTACGACTCCGACCAGGGCCGCGCTCTGGCCGCGTCGATTTCGGCGCTGATGACCGGTCACGCCTACGCCACCTCGGCCCGCACCGCCGGCCGCATGGGACCACACGACGGCTTCGCCGAGAACGCTGAGCCCATGCTCAACGTCCTGCGCAAGCACCGTGACGCGTCGTTCCAAATCGCCAACGTGGAGGACAAGTTCTTCGACGTCCTCTTCGCCGCGCAGAACGCGTGGGACGAGGCCGTCACGTTGGGTGAAAAGTACGGTGTGCGCAACGCACAGGCCTCCGTGCTC
>Ga0214180_1000045_pt1 | contig 51702 bp, 48 predicted proteins | sample TroBogEpilimnion_22_FD_153018 | JGI IMG/M metagenome (GOLD analysis project Ga0214180, IMG submission 153018) | Freshwater microbial communities from Trout Bog Lake, WI - 16OCT2007 epilimnion | ecosystem: Environmental > Aquatic > Freshwater > Lake > Epilimnion/Euphotic zone | place: Trout Bog... | reverse complement strand
GTAGACGCTGCTCCAATGACCTCTGCGTAAATTGTTGCGCCTCGGGCCACCGCGTGGTCCCAATCCTCGAGTATCAAGATGCCCGCACCTTCGCCCATGACAAATCCATCGCGATCGGTGTCAAACGGTCTTGATACATCCGTGTTGGACAAGGCGGTCATATTTCTAAATCCGCTTTCGGCAATCTCAACCATGACCGCTTCGGCGCCTCCGGCAACCGCAACGGTGCAACGTCCTGAGGCAACGAGCCGAGCTGCATTACCGATTGCGTGAGTTCCGGCCGCACACGCCGTTGTGACAGTTTCAGCGGGGCCACCCAAGCCAAACCGCATCGATACTGCCGCAGTGGCCGCGTTCGGCATCATCATCGGGACCATGAATGGCGATACTCGTGCTGCACCCTTCGTATTGAGGGTGTTGACCTGGTCGAGCACTGTCTGCAGACCACCAATTCCAGTGGTCACGATTGAACCACCATCGATAATTGGCGAGGTCAAGCCTGAATTAAGCCAGGCTTCGTCGGCGGCCACCACGCCATAGAGCGTGAATGGGTCGAGGCGTCGTAGTTCTTTTGGACCGCCAATATGGCTGGCATCAAACTCGCCCAATCGCTTGGATTTGGGTGCTTCGGGGGACTGAAGAGCAGCCCACAGAGCGTCAACGCCTACACCGACACAAGAAAGTGCCCCTAAGCCGGTGACGGCAACGCGGCGTCCTTGGATCGGACCCGACGAGGTGATGCCAATACGCACTTAGAGCTTGGCGTAGATCAGTTCGAAGGCCTCACCGACGGTGCCAATGTTCTTCAGCTCGTCTTCGGCTACTTCGATGTTGAAAGTCTCCTCGAGAGCCATGACTAGCTCGACCAAGTCAAGGCTGTCGGCGCCGAGGTCATCTGCGAACGATGCTTCCATCGTTACTTTGCTGGCATCTACTGCCAACACATCGACACAATTTTGTGTGAATTTTGCGAAAGCTTCGTTGCGGTCCATATTCATCCTTCGTACAGTTTCTGAGTTTCTATCTTACCGAAGCGAGAGGACTCGATGGGTATTAGAGACCCATCGACATACCACCATCAACTGCGATGACCTGGCCGGTTACATAACGCGCAGAGTTACTGGCGAGGAACCCCACAACTCCGGCGATGTCTTCGGGCTGTCCACTTTTACCCATCGGTATCATTGCCATCATTGCGTCGCGAGCTGCGCCGATATCAGCGGTCATGTCGGTGTCAATGAGGCCTGGGGCTACAACATTTACCGTGACGCCACGTCCAGCAACTTCGGTGGCCAAAGAACGGGCGAGTCCCACGAGGCCCGCCTTACTGGCTGCGTAGTTTGCTTGGCCGGGGTTTCCTACGAATGGGCTAATAGAGGAAATGAAAACGATTGAGCCAGCACGAGCCTTGATCATGGAAGCCACGGCCGCGCGTGCGCAATAGAAGGCGCCATCAAGGTTGATGGAAAGAACATCACGCCACTGTTCGTCGCTCATTCTCATCGCCAATCCGTCCTTGGTGATTCCGGCATTAGCTACAAGAACGTCAATGGGACCGAATTCCTCAATTGAGGTTTTGAAGGCGGCGTTGACCTCTTCAGAATTCGAAACATCAACTGCAAATGTCCGCGCACAGCCAGTAGGTGCTTCACCCGAGCGCGAGAGGCCGACGACCTTGTCGCCATTATCGATAAAAGTTTGGGCAATGGCGTGACCGATTCCTCGGCTCGCTCCGGTAACAATGACGTGTCGGCTCATAGTTGAATCTCTTCCATTTCTTTGACGCTGGTAGGTGCGATTTGATTATTGAAATCACGGATGCGCTTGGTTAACCCCGTAAGAACTCCGGCGGGAGGCATTTCGATAGTGGTCGTAACGTGATCAGGGAGTGCCAAGGTGGCTGCGAGAAATTCGACGGGTGACGTCATCTGTCGGCTCAGCAGGCTTTGCCAATCAGACGCTTTGTTGTGAGCCTTGCCATCTACGTTGGCGAAAAGAATGTGCTCAGTCGTTCCCCATTTGGCACTGGTGAGTCCAGCATCTAATTCGGCTTGGGCTGACGCCATTAGGGGCGAGTGAAAAGCGCCGCCGACCGGAAGCGGTGTTGCACGCTTCCAGCCCAATTCTTTGTGATTGGCCAACACGTAGTCGAGCCCAGTTCGCGTACCCGAGAGAACTATTTGCCCGGTTCCGTTGATATTGGCAACCCAAACGCCTTCGAGACCATCCAAGTTTTCGCGAGCACCTTCATCGGCTCCCATGACGGCAATCATTGATCCATCTGTTTGTTGCGCAGCAGAAGCCATGGCTCGTCCGCGAATGCCAATCAGTCGAGATGCCTCTGAGACTGAAAGGAGTCCGGAGGCGGCCAATGCGGAGAATTCTCCTAGGGAATGGCCGAGAAGATATTTGGGATTAATGCCTCGATCGCGAAGGTCGGCGAAGCCAACCATGGAAAGAGCGAAGGTGGCGATCTGCGCTCGGTCAGTTCTGACGACTTCCTCGTCGGAAGCTTCGAGCAAGAGCTGGGCTACATCGATTTCGGCGGCTTCGCTGATTTCATCGACCAATTTCCAATGACTCGAATCTCTCCACGGAAGGCCTGCGCCGCCCGAGAGGGAACCCTGGCCGGGGAAGAGAGCGACTAAGTCGTCGCGCATTTCATTCACTTCCACTGATCCTCCAATGTGCAGCGTGCCCAGAGTGGGACTCGAACCCACACGCCCTCTCGAGCAAAGGATTTTGAGTCCTCCGCGTCTGCCATTCCGCCATCCGGGCTGCGCGTCAAGGATACCAAGAACTCTAAGGTGGCACTATGCGCTGGCGATTGTTGAGCAAAACTCTGCACTTAGGTGAGGCAATTGCAACTTCATCTGAGATCCATCAGGCGCGCACGCACCTTTTCCTCGAGATTGAACATGAGGGAATTGTTGGGTTTGGCGAAGTTTCACCGCAGCCATCTTCGCTCAATGGTGACCCAGGGTTCCACGATGTTTTGCGCGAGTTTCGTGAATTTACGATGCCACTCTTTCGTCAAGTCGTAGAGCGAGAAGCACAGTTGCCAGAGTGGTTTCGTGTGCCTCGTCTTTTCGGTACCCGCTCAAGCGCCGCACATTCGTCCGCTCTTCTCGAGGCAGCCTTGTTGGACTTGAAGCTAAAGCGTGAAAATAGTTCGCTGGAGCATCTGTGGGTGCCACGATTTGACACACCGACGCAGAAAACAGTTTCGGCGATAGGCGAAGTGCGCAATCTGCCCGATGGATGCAGCAGACTCCGAGTCAAAGTGGCATCAGCTGAATTGAATGCTGAGATGGTTTCTATTGTTACCGAGTCTAAACTTCCGTTACTGCTCGATTTCAATTGCCAGGGGGGCTCGATCTCTGATGTTCTCGAAATCGTGAAGCATTTTGGTAGCTCGGTCGAGGCGGTTGAGCAGCCCTTTGCGCCTGGAAATCTTGTCGACCACGCGTTGTTGAATCGTGAACTGGATTGTCTTGTTTCGATAGATGAGGGCCTACGAAGTGTGGCCGACCTCCAGCTCATTGCGAAACACGAGGCCGCACAAATGGTCTGTTTGAAACCGGCACGGGTCGGTGGGTATGCCAATGCCAGAGATCTAGCCCTGAAGGCTGCTGACTTAGGTATCCGAATCTATGTCGGTGGCTTTTTCGAATCACCGCTGGCTCGAACGGTAAATCTGGCCTTCGCCCGTCACGTGACCAATGAGCCGAGCGATCTCTCAAATGTTGCATTTGATACTGATTGGCAGGGGGCCTTTGACCGATCGATTTCGGGTATCGGGCTTCAGCCAAGTGTCGGGTTCCTCGATAATTGCGAAGAGCTAGACGGCTCTACAATCTCACTATGAGTGCTCGGTCCGACAAGCGCCAACTTGACGATGTGCAACGGCAGTTGAGCAAGGCTCGAGAGAGTCTCAAAATTCTCGAAGAGCAGGTTGCACTGTGGCGGGAAAATCTCGATGAGGTGCGCATTAAAGCACTGGTTTCCGAGACGCCGCTTCAAGCCCGAGAATACGAAGAGATGTCACGTCACGTTCAGGTTGCGGAAGCTGAACTTGGGCGTCGGCAACGTGACGTTGAGGTCCTGACAGCAAAACGGAACGAATTGTTGCGCGAATGGACCCCAGAATGAGTTCGCTTCGTCGTGTTGTTATTGCAGATGATGAGTCCATCATTCGCTTGGACCTAAAGGAACTCCTCGAGATGGGTGGATTCGAAGTGGTTGGCGAAGCCGCAGATGGCCTTGAGGCGCTCGAACTAATCGGGGCCCTTGAGCCTGATCTGGCACTCCTCGACATAAAAATGCCCGGGCTAGACGGAATTGAAGTCGCACAGCAAGTTTCAGACACGACCCCCGTTGTCCTCTTAACGGCATTTTCACAACGAGCGTTGATAGAAGATGCCGTTAGTGCTGGGGCGGTGGCGTATTTGGTCAAGCCCTTTAAGGCCAGCGAGGTGGTCGAGAAACTCAACTGGATTTTGGATCCCGTGAATCACCCCTCAGAAATTGGGCGGGGAGTAGACGACAAAATTGAGACAAGGCTTCTGGTGAACCAAGCCAAGCAGATACTCATGGAATCGCTCGCGATTGATGAACCAACGGCTTTCGATGCGATTCAAAGTAGAGCAATGAGAGGCCGCATGAGAATGCGCGATGTAGCCTTGCGAATCGTGAATGAGGGAATCTATGAGTGATAAGGATCGCCCGTTACTTCTGCTCGATGGAATGTCACTAGCGTTCAGAGCCTTCTACGCACTTTCCACGGACATTCAAACCAGTGAGGGCGTTGTCACTAACGCACTCCATGGTTTTGCTTCAATGTTGCTCACTTTGATTAAGGACCAAAGCCCACGAGCTTTAGCCGTTGCTTTCGACCTGACCGGTGGAACCTTTCGCGATGCAATGACCGAAGACTATAAGGGTGGGCGAGCCGAGACCCCAGTAGAGATTGAGCACCAGTTCGATCTGATTCGTTCGCTCTGTGAGGTTCTTCATATTCCGGTAGTTGGAGTACCGAACTACGAGGCCGACGATGTCTTGGCGACGCTGGCGACGCGCGGACGTGATCACAAGATGCCAGTCGTCGTGGTGACTGGAGACCGGGATTCCTTCCAATTGGTGGAGGATCCGTTTGTACGAGTTCTGTACAACCGGCGGGGGGTTTCGGACTATTCGCTGTACGACGAAGCAGGAATCTTCGAACGGTGCGGAATCGACCCTCAGCGCTACGTCTTGCTGGCGGCGCTCAGGGGCGATACCTCAGACAATCTTCCCGGCGTACCGGGTGTTGGCGAAAAAACCGCAGCGAAGCTGTTCGCTCAGTTCAAGGACATGGACGAGTTGTACAAGAACTTGAGCGGGCTCACGCCAAAACTAAAAGAGAACTTGGCCGAGTTCGAAGCTCGCGCACGAAACAACGTGGAAGTGATGACGTTGGTACGAGACGTTCCAATTGAATTCACGCTTGAACAAATGCACATGGGTGGCTGGAATAGGCAGGAGGTCGCGGCGTTTTTTGACCGTTTCGAAATGAACTCAATGCGCCAACGGTATGAAAAGGTAATGGCGTCGGGGCTTCTCGGCGAACCCGGTTCAAGCTCAGAGACTTCTCCCGAACCCGTGAAAAAGGCACAAAAACGCAAAGCACTGACCAAGTTGGGCTCACTTGCCGAGGTGCTGAAAACCGACGGTCATCTCGCGGTAACGATTGTTGACACACGAGTTGCGCTAGCAAATTTGACTTCAAATTCATTCGCCTGTGGCGAGGTTTCAGAGTTTGTCAAAGTAGTAGGCGACAGATCGTTCGCTGGCCACGACTTAAAGCAACTATTCCGAGCAGCCGGTGAACTGGGAATCGAATTGTCGTTGCCCACCGACGACACCACGATCATGGCATTTCTGATTGACGCGGTATCGGGTAGCTACCGGTTGGCTGACATTGCTCACCGTTTCCTAGACGAGACGGTGACGGATTCTCCAGCGAGCCTGTTTGACCAACAGGCCTCCGACGAGGTTTTGGCTCGTGACATCGACTTGGTGCTCCGGTTACTTCCATTACTCACAGCTGAAATTGATCGTCTTGAACTAAGCCGGGTTTATCGGGAGATCGAACTGCCGCTCGTGGCGGTATTAGGCCGAATGGAGGCCCGCGGGATCTGCGTCGACCGTGAAATGCTGGTCGAGATATCAAATGAGTTTGCTGCGGAGGCCGCCTCGCTTGACGCAGAGATTCAAAAGATTGCGGGACACGAATTCAAAGTCAATTCACCCACACAACTCCAGGTTGTTCTGTTCGAGGAGTTAAAACTCACGCCGGTGAAGAAGATTAAGAGTGGCTATTCAACTGATGCCTCTTCGCTTGAGGCGATTGTTCACGAGCACAAAATTGTCGAGAAAATTCTCCGTTATCGAGAGGTCGAAAAGCTAAGGAGCACCTACGGAATCTCGCTGATTGAGTCGGTGCAATCAGACGGCAGAATTCACGCCTACTTCAATCAGACAGTCGCGCGCACGGGACGACTTTCATCGGAGAACCCCAATCTTCATAACATTCCCGTTCGCTCTGCCGATGGCCGACGCTTGCGCTACGTGTTTGTTCCTCAAGCCGGCTGGGAATTGGCGGTATCTGACTACAACCAGATTGAACTTCGAATCCTGGCGCATCTCTCACAGGACTCCGGCTTGCTTGCCGCCTTCGCTTCTGGTGAAGACGTTCACCGTTCGATCGCGGCATCAGTATTTGGGGTCAGTCTGAGTAAGGTCACCTCCGAACAGCGTGAGATTGCCAAGGCTGTTTCGTACGGGCTTGCGTATGGCATGGAAGCGTTCGGTCTAAGCCAGCGACTCGGCATCTCTGTTGGTGAGGCGAAGAAGATCATGACTAAATACTTCGACGGATTCCCTAGTTTGAAGAAGTACATGGATGACACCATTAAAGAAATTCGAATCAGGGGTTATTCCCGAACCGAATTCGGTCGAATCCGTCCCTTCCCAGACCTGGCTACAGCTGTTGGTCCCCAGAAGGCAGCGGCCGAGCGACAAGCCATGAATGCCGGTATCCAAGGACTGGCCGCCGACATCTTCAAGTCCGCTTTGGTTCGCCTGGATAGGGGTCTCTTCGAAGCAGGTCTGGAGGCGCGCTTGGTCCTGCAAGTCCACGACGAAGTTCTGGTCGAAGCGCCCAAGAATGAAAAGGATGCGGTGAGCAAGATCATGACCGAGGCACTCACTGGCGCAGCAAACCTCACGGTTCCTTTGGAGATTTCGTTGAAGTGGGGCGAAAACTGGGCGGCTGCGAAGGGGTAGTTCTGGTTGTTGTAGGCTTGAACGCTGCTTCAACACCGGTGAAGTGGCCCTGATCGTCTAGTCAGATCCCGGTGTGGTCAAAGAAAAGATTCATCATGAGCGATGGCAACAGCCTCCTCTCCACCCAGCCAATGGGCACCTTCGACGAAAAGGGTAATTACATCCCCCGCGTCATTACCGAAGACAACTTGGTTGGCGCAGATATCGCCGAACTTGTTGGCAACTCAGTTCTTGAATTCGATGACGGTGACCTCGTAGTCGGTACGGTCGTGAAGATTAGTCACGACGAGGTACTTCTCGACATTGGCTTTAAGTCAGAGGGTGTTATTCCCTCCCGTGAACTCTCTATTCGCAACGACGTAGATCCATCCGAGATTGTCTCGATGGGTGAGCGCGTTGAATGCCTCGTTCTTCAAAAGGAAGACAAGGAGGGACGCCTCGTCCTCTCTAAGAAGCGCGCACAGTACGAAAAGGCTTGGGCCAACATCGAAGAGGTTAAGAACCGTAACGAAGTTGTTAAGGGTCTGGTCATTGAAGTTGTCAAGGGTGGACTTATCGTCGACATCGGACTTCGTGGTTTCTTGCCTGCTTCCTTGGTTGAACTTCGTCGTGTTCGCGAGTTGCAGCCCTACATCGGCAAGACCGTGGAAGCGAAGATCATTGAACTCGACCGCAACCGCAACAACGTTGTTCTTTCGCGCCGCGCATGGCTCGAAGAGACTCAAAAGGAACAGCGCGGAGACTTCCTTCAGAACCTCAAGCCAGGGGAGCGTCGTCACGGCGTTATTTCTTCGGTCGTGAACTTTGGTGCCTTCGTTGACCTCGGCGGTATGGACGGTTTGATCCACGTGTCGGAGTTGAGCTGGAAGCACATTGATCACCCGAACCAGGTGGTTCAGGTTGGCGATGAAGTTGACGTAGAAGTTCTGGAAGTTGATTACTCCAAGGAGCGTATTTCACTGTCGCTCAAGGCAACGCAGTCCGACCCTTGGCAGGTCTTTGCCGAGTCGCACGCCGTTGACCAGTTGGTCTACGGACGCGTTACCAAACTCGTTCCTTTTGGTGCCTTCGTTCAAGTCGGCGAAGGAATCGAAGGACTGGTTCACATTTCCGAGCTCGCCGCTCACCACGTCGAGACTGCCGATCAGGTCGTCACGGCTGGTGAAGAGCTTTGGGTGAAGATCATTGAACTCGACGCAGCGCGTCGTCGTATCAGCCTCTCAGTGAAGCAGGCCGCCGAAGGTGGCGAGGTCTCCGAAGAGTACCGTGAGGCCTTCGGTTCACACGCCTACGACGCTGACGGAAACTACATCGGCAACCTTGATCTCGGTGACTTCACTCCAGAGAGTGAGGCCCAAGCGGCTTGGGCAGAGCTGGCCAAGCCCGCCGCAGAAGCAGCAGTGGTTGAAGCCGCTGAAGTTTCTACCGAGGTTGAGACCCAGAACTAGCAATCTGAAGAATGCCCGCTCTGGGAAACCGGAGCGGGCATTTTTCATGTCGGTAGGATGAGCCCGTGAAAAGAATTGCCATAACTGGCGGAATCGGGTCCGGCAAAACGGCCGTCACCTCTTATCTCAGTTCACTTGGCTATTCCGTCGTGGATGCCGATGAGGCGTTGACCACTGTCACACAACCGGGCTCAGAAACCCTCGACGTCATAATTGACGCCTTTGGTTCGGGTGCTGTCCAATCGGACGGCACATACAACCGCTCCTTCGTGTCGAAGCTGATCTTTAACGACTCCAGTGCTCGAAATCGATTGAATGCAATTACCCATAAGGCCATCGGACTGCAGATGGTCAAAGAGTTGGATGAGATCGCCGGCTCGGTGGTCTTTGTGGGTATCCCTCTTTTCCGAACCGCACATCGCGAATCACTTTCACTTGACGAAGCGTGGGCAATTATCGCCCCGCCCGAGGTTGCTATCGAGCGTCTTGTGTCCCGGAGGGGTATGACCTTTGATGACGCACAAGCACGAATCAGTGCGCAGATAACCAATGAAGAGCGCCGCGAACTCTGTGATGTTGCAGTGGAGAACGTCGGAACCCTCAGTGAGCTTTACGAGAAGATTGATGATCTTTTATCAGTTCGAGGTCTTCGTGGATAGATTTCTCGTTGAGTCGCCCTTCCAGCCCGCTGGGGACCAGCCAAAGGCAATTGAGTCCCTGGCACGAGGTATTAAGGATGGTCTCCGCTATCAAACCCTCGAAGGAATTACCGGCTCAGGAAAGACGGCCACGATTGCGTGGATGGTCGAAAATGTCCAACGTCCCACTCTGATTCTCGAACCGAACAAGTCCTTGGCTGCTCAACTCGCGTCGGAGCTGAAGGAGATGCTTCCGCAAAATCGTGTGGAATTTTTTGTCTCGTACTACGACTATTACCAGCCAGAGGCCTACATTCCTCGAACCGACACTTTTATCGAGAAAGACTCATCAATTAACGAAGAGATTGACCGGCTGCGACATGCGGCTACTTCGTCGCTGCTCTTGCATCGCGACACAATCGTCGTGGCCTCCGTTTCTTGCATTTATGGACTGGGTTCACCGCTGGAGTATCGAGAGCGCATGCTGCCATTGGAAGTTGGCCAGCAGATCGATCAGAGGCAACTGCTCCGTCGACTAATTGAGATGCAATACAACCGCAACGACATGGTTCTCGAGCGTGGTCTTTTCCGCATGCACGGAGACACGCTGGAGATTCAGCCGGCGTATTCCAGCGAAGCGGTGCGACTTTCGTTCTTTGGTGATGAGATCGAAGAAATTACATTCTTTAATCCGGTAACTAATGAAACAAAGGGCAAAGTCTCTGAATTCACGATGTTCGCCGCCTCACACTATGCAACAAGCGCCGAAACGCTCCAGCGAGCTTGCCGATCCATTGAAGATGAGCTACAGGTGCAATTGGCGAAGTTCAATGCGGAAGGGAAACTGCTGGAAGCACAACGGCTGCGCTCGAGAACTGAACACGACCTCGAGATGCTCGAGCAAACCGGTGTGTGTGCTGGCGTTGAGAATTACTCTGCTCACCTCGACGGTCGTAAGCCAGGGGAGCGCCCCTTCACCCTTTTGGATTATTTCCCGGAAGATTACTTAGTGGTGATAGATGAGTCGCACGTTGCAGTGCCGCAGGTGCGCGGGCAGTACGCAGGGGACAAAGCCCGCAAGGAAACTCTCGTTGAGCACGGGTTCCGGCTGCCTTCAGCGCTGGATAACAGACCACTCAATTTCGATGAATTCATGAATCTCGTTCCGCAAATGGTTTTTGTGTCTGCAACTCCTGGTCCCTATGAGCTTGAACATTCCGACCAAGTTGTCGAGCAGGTCATCCGCCCTACTGGATTGCTGGACCCAGTCATCGAAATTCACCCAACCCAAAACCAAATTGACGACCTCAAACAGCGACTCGAACAAGTTGTTAATCGCGGTGAACGTGCTTTGATTACCACTCTGACCAAAAAGATGGCCGAAGACCTGACGGACTACTTGACGAGAGCGGGATTCCGGGTGCAGTATCTCCACAGCGATATTGACACCATTCAGAGAATTGAAATTCTCAGATCCCTGCGATTGGGCGAATTCGACATTTTGGTTGGCATCAACCTGCTTCGAGAGGGTCTTGACCTGCCCGAGGTTTCGCTGGTGGCAATTCTCGACGCGGATAAAGAGGGATTCCTTCGTTCGCGGAGCGCGCTTATTCAAACGATTGGGCGAGCAGCGCGTAATTCCAACGGGCTAGCCGTTCTCTATGCGGACCGGATTACAGACTCCATGTCCGCGGCTATCTCACTGACTGAACGTCGTCGCCTAATGCAGATTGAGTCGAACAAAGAACGAGGCATTGAACCCAAGACCGTGATGAAGAATGTGTCAGACATCCTTGGTCGCTTGCGGAGCGAAACACCCAGTTCCGGTTCGCAGAGACTCGAGGTGCTTACCTCACTCGAAGAAGGTATGCCCGATGACCTGTCCCTCGAGATTGCTCGCGTCGAAAAGGCGATGCTCGAGGCAGCCAAAGACCTCCGATTTGAGGAGGCCGCAGCATTGAGAGACGTAATGAGCACACTTCAGGGCCAGATGTTGCCGAGCGTCAGCACGGCTGACGAGAACTAACCACTAGATTTTTCCTATGTCTTCATCGATTCGCGTCCAGGGCGCACGCGTGCACAACCTGAAAAACCTTTCGGTTGAGATTCCCCGGGACAAGCTGGTGGTCTTCACTGGTCTATCGGGTTCCGGCAAATCTTCACTGGCCTTCGACACAATTTACGCCGAAGGGCAACGACGGTACGTGGAGAGTCTTTCTGCATACGCCAGACAGTTCCTCGGACAGATGGAAAAGCCTGACGTTGACTTCATCGAGGGTCTCTCTCCGGCGATCTCAATTGATCAAAAAACGGCCAGTCGAAATCCGCGCTCCACGGTGGGAACTATCACTGAGATCCACGACTACCTTCGACTCTTGTTTGCCCGCATCGGCGTCCCGCATTGCCACATCTGTGGGCGAGAAGTGTCACGGCAAACTCCGCAACAGATTGTGGACTTGGTCCTCCAGCGGCCGGAAAATGAAAAGTTCATGGTGTTGGCGACAGTTGTCGAGGGTCGCAAGGGTGAATATTCAACCCTGTTCAATGACCTTGCTACTCAGGGATTTTCTCGTGTTCGCGTTGACGGAAAGGTCCACGAGTTATCTGAAAGAGAAAGTATTTCGCTCGCTAAGACGCAGCGACACACAATTGACGTCGTAGTGGACCGGCTGACCGTGAAGAGCAGCCAGAAGCAAAGGTTAACCGAGTCGGTTGAATCGGCTCTGCGGCTCGCTAAAGGTGTTGTTGGTTTTCTATTTATCGACTCGGATGAGTTGGTGACGTATTCAGAGAAGATGGCCTGCACAGATTGCGGAATTTCATTTACCGAATTATCGCCGAGAGATTTCTCGTTTAATTCACCGTATGGAGCTTGTGCAACATGTAGCGGCCTCGGCACTCGTTTCGAGGTCGATCCGGAATTGGTTGTTCCCGATTCGAGTCTCTCTTTGGCAGAGGGTGCGCTGGCGCCATGGGGCGGAAATCGCTACAAATATTTTGACAAGATGATTCGATCTGTTGCCAAAATGGGCGATATCGACATGCATACGCCTTGGAGCAAACTGAAGGCGAAAGACAAGCATCTCATTTTGTATGGCGTAGATGACAAAGCAGTCCCGGTCAAATACAAGAACCGCTACGGAAAAACAACTACCTACAGTGCTACCTACGATGGAATAGTCGAGTGGCTCGAACGAAAACACGGTGAGGCAGACGGTGAATGGTCACGCGAACAAGCCGAGCAATACATGCAAGAGGTCGAATGTAATGCCTGCGCCGGGCAAAGATTAAAGCCAGAAATACTTGCAGTAACGATTGAAGACCACTCGATCGCATCGGTTAATTCAATGACGATCGATGAGGCAATCGACTTTTTTAAGAAATTGAAGCTTTCGAAGAGAGATCAAGCGATTGCTAAACAGGTGATCAAAGAAATCAACGAGAGACTTAAATTCTTGATGGATGTCGGCTTGGATTATCTGACCCTTTCACGAGCGTCAGCCACCTTGTCGGGCGGAGAGGCGCAGCGAATTCGGCTTGCTTCCCAGATTGGCAGTTACCTAGTAGGTGTCTTGTACGTCCTAGACGAGCCGTCGATTGGACTACACCAACGAGACAACCGACGCTTGATTGCGACTCTCGAGCGACTGCGCGATCTCGGAAACTCCGTAGTTGTGGTCGAGCACGACGAGGAGACAATCAGGTTGGCTGACTTCCTGGTGGACATTGGGCCTGGAGCGGGCGAATATGGCGGTCAGGTCGTCCACGCTGGAAGTTACGAGGAAATTCTGACGAATTCGGAGTCGCTGACGGGCCAGTACCTTTCGGGAAGACGGAGGATTGAGGTTCCCAGTAACCGTCGGCCTGGAAACGGGAGTTTCATTACCGTCCACGGAGCCCGGGCCAATAACCTCCAGAACGTAACGGCGAGGTTCCCCTTGGGCGGCTTTGTGGCCGTGACCGGAGTTTCCGGATCGGGTAAATCAACTCTGATTAATGGAATTATGCTGGCGCATCTTGAGAGAGAAATAAACCGCGCCAAGACACACGTCGCCGAGCACGACAAAATCACCGGTCTCGAGAGTATCGACAAGGTTGTCGCTGTGGACCAGCAGCCGATTGGGCGGACCCCACGCAGTAATCCCGCAACATATACGGGAGTCTTTGACAAGATTCGCAAACTCTTCGCTGAAACTCAAGAAGCCAAAGTGCGTGGATACCAGCAGGGACGATTCTCCTTCAACGTTCCCGGAAAGAATGGTGGGGGCCGATGCGAGGCCTGTTCTGGTGATGGAACTATCAAAATCGAAATGCACTTCCTGCCCGACGTGTACGTCAACTGTGAAGAGTGTGATGGCGCCCGGTACAACCGTGAAACCCTTGAGATCACATACCGCGGAAAGTCGATTGCCGATGTTTTGAATATGCCGGTGAATGAGGCGTTGTCTTTCTTTGAACGTCAGCCGTCGATTCTTCGCATTGTTCAGAGCTTGGCTGACGTTGGGTTGGGTTACGTGCGTCTTGGTCAACCCGCGCCGACACTTTCTGGTGGAGAAGCCCAGCGCGTGAAACTGGCAACCGAGCTAGCCCGACGACCAACAGGTCACACGTTCTATGTGCTCGATGAGCCAACCACAGGGCTCCACTTTGAGGACGTGAATCGACTTCTCGACGTGCTCCATCGACTGGTGGACCAAGGTAACACCGTGTTGGTTATTGAACACAATCTTGACGTAGTTAAAACAGCGGACTGGATTGTTGATTTAGGACCCGAAGGTGGTCGCCGTGGAGGAAGAATCGTTGGGGAAGGAACCCCCGAGGAGATCGCCAAGCTGAAAACCGCGACCGGTGAGGTTCTTAAAGAGGTTCTGTTAGCGGCAAAGAAGAACTAGCGATGGAACGGCCTGCCGGCATGCCGAAAGCTCCTGGGTGCTACATCTTCCGGAATGCTGGCAACAACGTCATTTACGTTGGTAAGGCGAAAATCATCAAGAATCGACTCGGTTCCTACTTCCAGTCAAGAGAGGGTTTGGCGCCAAAGACGCAGTTTCTAATGGACGAGGCAACGTCGGTTGAATGGATCGTAACGCCATCTGAACTCGATGCTCTGATACTTGAGAACGAGCTCATCAAGCAATATCAACCGCGTTACAACCTACGCCTCAAAGATGACAAGAGCTTCCCCTACGTCGCACTGGACTATCGGGCAGACTTTCCCGTTCCTTACATCACCAGGGGAAAACATCAGAAGGGAGTTCGGTACTTCGGTCCTTATGTCGATGTCCGAGCCCTGCGGGTGACCATCGACGAACTGCTGCACATCTATCCGTTGAGGAGTTGTTCTAAGCACAAGTTCGAGTACCAAAAGAAGATCCAGCGCCCGTGTTTGCTATTCGATATAGGTAAGTGTTCAGGACCCTGCGTCGGAGCCGTCAACAAAGAGGGCTATCACGAGCTCGTCAATGCGTGGGCGAGATTCTTCTCGGGTGACGTGTCAGCTCTTAAAAACTCACTGAAGACTGAGATGGCCAAGGCATCTGAAAAGACTCACTACGAGGCTGCCGCGAAAGCTCGCGACGGCCTAGAGGCGCTCGACCGAGCCGCGCAAACGCAGAGCGTGGTACTCGACACCCATTCGAACGTTGACACCTTGGCTGTAAGTACCGACGGGGGGCGGGCGACAGTTGTTCGCTTCAAGGTACGTAACGGGCGAGTGGTTGGAAGAAGCGTTCACTTTCTAGATCGCTCGTTAGACGAGAGCATCACCGAAATTCTTGAGGCCGTCATTACGGAGATGTATCCGGAAGGATCAGAGGTGCCATCGTTGGTCTCAGTGCCAGCGGGTACCGACATCGAGCTGGTCCGCGAGTATCTCTCGTCGATTCGTCAGGGACCAGTTGTGGTCTCCATTCCACTTCGAGGAAAACGACGCAAAGTCATGGACATGGCAATGACGGACGCAGAGTCCGTGATCGCTCGTGATTCGCTTCGTCGACAAAGCGACCACAATGTCCGGTCCAGAGCGCTCCAGGAGATTGGGGCGAAATTGTCCCTTCCTCAACCTCCATTCAGGATGGAGTGTTTTGACATGTCTCATTTGCAAGGAACCAACTACGTGGGCTCGATGGTCGTATTCGAAGATGGAATTCCTATCAAGTCTGAATATCGACATTTCAATGTCAAAGAAATTCTCGGAAACGATGACTTTGGCGCGATGCAAGAAGTTGTTCGAAGACGATTAGAGCACTGGAACGAGAGCCAGAGCACTTCGAAGTTTCGACGTGCTGATCTGATTGTTATCGATGGTGGGCTTGGTCAACTACACGCGGCTGAGAAGGCGGCGGAAGAGGTGGGTTTGTTGGGCCAAGTGGAATTTGTTGCAATTGCCAAGCGGGAAGAACTTTTATATCGGCCGGGTTCCTCCGAGCCGTTGGCCCTTGAAGGAGGTTCAGAGGGCCTCTACCTGATGCAACGCCTTCGCGACGAGGCCCACCGCTTCGCAATCTCCTTCCATCGTTCTAAGCGTGGAAAATCAATGGTGGCGAGCACCCTGGAGGGGATTGAAGGCCTAGGACCATCGCGTCGTGACCGATTAATCGAAACCTTCGGCTCCCTTGACGGTTTGCGCGCTGCTTCATGGGAGGAGTTAAACGGGCTGGCCTGGTTACCCACGGAAGTAGCGAGGAGGCTCTACGATCGAATGAGTGGACCAAGTGCGCCACGGTTGTCAAAGGGTGACGTCGATCATGGATGAAGTACTTCTCGTTACAGGGATGTCTGGGGCTGGACGTTCTACAGTTTCGGCCGCTCTGGAAGACTTGGGATGGTTCGTTATTGACAATCTGCCACTCGAATTGATTGTTCGAGTCAGCGAGTTGGCTCTATCCACCTCAACGGAGTTCGCTGGGGTGGCCTTTATCGTTGGGCGAAGTGGCCGACTCCAAACTGAAGCCTTGCTTGCGGTGGAGAAGGAACTTCAGCAAATGCACGAACAAGCAAAAATTCTCTTTCTTGACGCCCCTGACGATGTGCTTATCCATCGATACGAAGGGAACCGCAGACGGCATCCTTTCCCGGCGCCAACGCTGGCTGATTCAATCTCGGGAGAGCGAGCTGCACTGTCGACAATCCGAGATGCGGCAGACCTCGTCATCGACACTGGTTCGATCAACACCAATCAGCTCCGTACACGGATCCAAGAGATTTTCACGAAAGAGAACGCCCAGCACCCTATGCGGATTTCAATAGTTTCCTTTGGATACTCGAATGGAATTCCAAGAGATGTCGATCTCGTCTTTGACTGTCGGTTCTTGCCAAATCCCCACTGGATTGACGAGCTGCGTCCTTTGACCGGACTCGATCGACCCGTTGCGGATTACGTTCTGGCCCAGGAGCCCGCTCAGCACTTTATAGATGACGTTGTAAATATGCTGACGTGGCAAATTCCGGCATTCGCTAATGAAGGCAAGTCCTACCTGTCTATTGCTGTCGGATGCACCGGTGGCCGACACCGGAGCGTGGCCATAGCTGAAGAGATTCGCAGACGCCTCGAAATTGCCAATTCCGTCTTTCATCGCGACATTGCTCGTTAGTCGAATTCGTTAGAATAATCACATTATCGGCGTGTGCCGGTTCTTCGAGGAGGCATTGTGACTGTTCGCGTGGCAATTAACGGATTTGGACGAATTGGGCGAGGCTACCTTCGCGCATCACTTAAAAATCCCAACATTGAGGTTGTCGCAATCAATGACTTAACGAGTCCAGCGACCAACGCTCACCTTCTTAAGTACGACTCGACTCAAGGGCTTTTGGCAGAGGCGGTAAGCGCAACCAGCGACAGCATCACCGTTGGTAATCGAACCATCAAGGTGTTAGCCGAGCGCAACCCCAGTGATCTTCCATGGGCGGAGTTGGCTGTCGATGTTGTTATTGAGTCAACCGGGATATTCACATCGCGCGAAGGTGCGAGCCAGCATCTCACTGCGGGTGCCAAGCGCGTAATCATTTCCGCACCCGCAACTGAGGTTGATGCAACTTTCGTAGTTGGGGTGAACGAAGACACATTTGACGCCGAGGCCCACAAGATCATTTCGAACGCTTCGTGCACCACAAACTGCTTCGTCCCTATGGTCAAGGTCCTAGACGACGCCTTTGGCATTGAGAGTGGCTTGATGACCACAGTCCACGCCTACACCAACGACCAAAACCTTCTGGACTTACCCCACAAGGACCTCCGTCGTGCGCGAGCGGCCGCGGTGAACATCGTTCCATCATCAACTGGGGCAGCTCGGGCTACGAGCCTGGTTCTTGAGGCAATGAAGGGTCGTCTCGATGGCACATCATTGCGCGTACCAATTCCAGACGGGTCAATCACTGACTTCACTGCTGTTGTTCGCACAACCACGGTTGATGAAATCAATGACGCCTTCAAGAAAGCGGCTGAAGGTCGTTTGAAGGGCGTGCTGATCTATACGGATGAGCCGATTGTCTCGAGTGACATTGTCGGAAGCCCCGCTTCTTGCACCTTTGACTCGCAAATGACCATGGTTCAGCGTTTGGATGATGAGCGTTCGCTCGTAAAAATCTTCGGCTGGTATGACAACGAGTGGGGTTATTCGAACCGCTTGGTCGACCTCACTGCGCACGTCGGAAGCTGATCCGTGGGATTCCAGTTACCGGGTGTTGAGAGTCTCGGAGATTTAAGGGGCAAAAAGGTCCTGGTTCGAGTCGACTTCAACACGCCAGTGCACCTCGTAGACGGTCGCACTGAAGTTTCGGACGACTTTCGTATTCGAGCTACCTTGCCGCTGCTGGAGTCGCTGAAGGCGCAGGGTGCTCACGTAACATGCATGACTCACTTTGGCCGCCCCAAGGGTCAACCGAACCCTGAGTACAGCGTTGAACCGATTAGGCGACGCCTCGAAGAGCTATGTCCGGGTGTGGAGCTGAAGGAGAACCTTCGATTTAATGCTGGCGAAGAGGCTAACGACCCCGCTTTCGGCGCTTCTTTAGTTGAGGGATTTGATTGCTACGTCAACGAAGCTTTTGGCGCTTCGCATAGGGCCCACGCGTCAATCATGATCCCACCAACCCTGATACCAAGTGCTGCTGGCCCCAATCTGATTCGAGAAGTCAAAACCATTCTCGGGGCTTTGGAAGCACCAGTTCGCCCTTTCGTAGCAATTGTTGGCGGTGCCAAGGTCAAAGACAAACTCGCCATCACTCGAGTGTTAACCGAAAAGGCCGATCTAGTGATTGTCGGTGGAGGTATGGCCTACACCTTTGAGGTTGCCGAGGGTAGGACCATTGGAGGGTCCTTGTTCGATGAGAGCAATGTCGAGAATTGCAGGAATCTTCTTGCGACGGGAAAGATTCGCATCCCGACAGACTCACGTGGACTAACAAATGGCGAGACATACGGCCCAGAGGGTGGTACCGCATCTGTAATCGAGTTTGATGGAAACATTCCGGACGACTCGATGGGTCTAGACATCGGATTTAGCTCGGCAGAAGCTTTCGCCGAAGAAATTGCTCGAGCGGGGACCATACTTTGGAATGGACCGATGGGCGTGTTTGAGGATCCACGATTTGCGTCCGGAACCGAGAGGATTGCCCGCGCAGTTGCGGCGGCACCGGGCTTCTCTGTCGTGGGAGGCGGTGACTCGGTGGCGGCTATCCAGAAATTCCACTTGGAAAATGAGGTCGACTTCGTCTCAACTGGTGGCGGCGCGTCGTTGGAGCTCGTCGAACAAGGAGACCTCCCGGGTCTCCAAGCCTTGCGTCAATCAGAGAGGAACTGATGTCCCAGAAGCCCTTGATTATTGGAAACTGGAAGATGAACCACGACTACGTGGAGGCCCTCCATCTAACACAGCAGATTGGTGTAGTCCTCAAAAACAAGGCACGAGATCACGTCGATATCGCTGTCGCACCACCATTTGTTGACATCCGCTCAGTTGGCTCCATCATTGAATCCGAAAGAATTCCGATTGCTCTCGCGGCTCAGCATGTTTCAAGTTTTGAAAGTGGGGCCCACACAGGTGAAGTCTCCGCCAGCATGTTGAAGCGCCTTGGGGTCAAGAGTGTTTTGGTTGGACACTCAGAGCGACGAACCATGTACGGTCAAACTGACGAAATCGTTCAGTCGACCGTACAAACCGCAATTAAAGCGGGGCTAGACGTGGTTCTTTGCTGCGGAGAAGATTTGGACGTTCGAGACGCCGATGAACACCTTAACTATGTCACCAGACAACTCGACTCTGCGTTTCAGGGATTCGACAAGAAGAACGAGTTGATGATGACGGTCGCCTACGAACCAATTTGGGCCATCGGCACTGGGCGGACTGCTTCCAGTGAGCAAGTCGCTGAAATGATGTCTCACATCCGGTCGTATCTGAGCGCCAAAGGCCTCTCGGAGGTAAGAGCCCTGTACGGTGGATCGGTCAACGCCGAGAATGCCGCAGAGTTGGTAACTGGCGGAAAGGCTGGAGGGTTCTTGGTTGGGGGAGCGAGCCTCAAAGTTGAGTCTTTTATGGCAATTGTTGAGGCCGTTGACGACTGCTACGCTAGAAATCGCTAACGGAGGCAAAATGTACACCTGGATTGTTATCGCTGTTGAGGCCGTGAGTGCCATATCCCTAGTGTTTCTTGTCCTTTTGCACTCTGGACGCGGAGGTGGTGTTTCGGGGATGCTCGGTGGGGCAACTTTGGAGGCGGCCTCAGGATCAACCGTCGTTGAGCGCAATTTGGACCGCATCACGATTGCTGTGGCCTTGGTTTTCGCTTTCGCGACGCTGACACTCGACCTACGACTGCAATAGCCCGATGGCCTTTAGAAGGTCGCTTGCGCTAGCTGTCGCTCTCAGCCTTTTTGCGTTTCCGATTACCGTCGCACAAGCGTCAGTTCGAACGCTCTACGTGACCGTTCCCGGCCCGCTCGATGCCTGCAGCAGCATAAGCCCACAGTCAACAGACTTCTCAATTGGGCTTGGAGATCTCCTCTACCCATCAGCCTTTACCAACGGGACGCAAGATCAGTTGAAAGGTACCGGCCTGGCCATCGCTTCGGCTGAACTGAATTCGCTGTCACCGGAAGTTGTCAACTACACGGTCGCCCAAAATCTGAGGTGGTCAAATGGCAAGGCCTTCACCGCACAAGATCTCGTTAACTGGTGGCACAGAGCTCGAGTGATTCCGTCAGTGTTCACGGACGGCTATCGATCAATTTCCGCAATGTCGGTTTCTCCGGATGGTTTGAGCGTTCAAGCCACGTTTTCCCGAGTGTTCGCAAATTGGCCGTCGTTGTTTCGAGACGTCCTGTACTCAAACTCTCCATCAGATTGTCGGCTGAAAAACCTTCTCCTGAGGCCTACTTTAGGGTTTTACTCCGTGCAGAGTGCCTCAGCCCACCAAATTGTTCTTGTCAAGAGCCTTCTGTTGCACCGAGGTGGCTTGCGTTATGGCAGAGTCATAATTTCCGACAGCCTTCCACGACAAAATGGATGGGCTCGAAATTTCATTGGCTCAGTCGCAAACGTGACCTCGCAGTCGATCTCGTCAATCTCTGGAATAGCGTCCCTGAAGACAACTATCGCCTCTGGACCGCTCTTGACTCAAATGGTGTTTTCTACGCATCGAAAGAATGTCGCCTCTGCGCTGTTTCGAGAGGCGCTTGGAATTTCAGTGAATCGGCAGATTTTGGCGAACACCCTCTACGGTGGAGCGACACTCTCAGTTCGACCGGCACCCTTCGTGAGTCTCCCCACACTCCAAGGGGCGGCGCTGGCGGCACAGTACGGCGCGCCTTCAGACTGTCTAAGTTGCGCCTTGGACGCCCTAAAGGCTTCTGGCTTCCACCAGTCCTCATCTGGATGGGTTAACGCACATGGGGTCTCTGCTTCGGTCCGTATCTCGGTTGGCCCCTCTGTGGCCGATCACGCCGCCGCGAGGTTCATTGTGAATACATGGAAGGTTATTGGCATCCCAAGTTTCGTCGTGTATGTGTCATCGGAGTTGAAAGCCGCGGCATCAATTGCGTTCAACACAAGCGACGTTGCAATCTTTACCCGTAGTTTGAGTTTCGGTCCACAGATACCAGCTCGTGAGTTTTATGGGAGTGCGGAGATCAATAGCTTTGCCATTGGGGAAACATCGCAAAGCATCCAGGCCATGGGAGTCTCGGCAGACTCGAACTTAAATGCTTCATCCGCAGCCACTGAGTGGGCTGCACTAGATTCTGCAGTGACTCACACCTACTTGGCCCGGCCACTGTTCTTTGCCCCGGTGATCCAAGCGTGGAGCCAGCGCTACACCTCAGTCTCGGAGGCCTCCTCGACCATTTCCCTAATGGATCAGATTCCGACATTGCGGCCCTAATCCGACTGAGCGGGAGCGGCTAAAGTAGTACTCCACGTCGAAGTGGTGAAATGGCAGACACGCTAGCTTGAGGGGCTAGTGCTCGAAAGGGCGTGCGGGTTCAAGTCCCGCCTTCGACACCAATTTGCTGGAGCCGCGACCGATGGGTTCGAATATCTTTCCGATTCTGTCGCTACCATGGATGCAAGACGAGGAGCCCAGTGACGCAACTGCTTTTTGCTGCATTTTCAAACAGACCTGATGCTCTTGCGCTCGCCAAAGAGGCCAGCGCTGTCTTCGAGGCTGAAGGCCACGACACCCTTGTTCATCTTCTCGATGCTGAAACCGAGCCCCAAATAGGTCCAGATTCGCTCGTAATCTCGCTAGGCGGTGATGGCACCTTCCTGAAGTCATCTCGTATAGCCCACCACGTTGGGGCAAGAATCTTGGGCGTGAATCTCGGTAGGGTCGGGTTCCTCTTGAGGGTAAACCCGGCTGATTTGATCGCCGAAGTCCGCGCCGCGCTGTCCAACGAGGAGTGTGAGCACCGTCTGGCGCTCGAGGTTTCAATTGATGGAACTCAGTCCACGGAATTCGCCCTAAACGAGGTAGTTGTCGAACGTGATTTGCCTGGCCATATGGTGAAGGTCGAAACCACAGTCGACACAGAGCAGTATCTCTCTTATGTAGCCGACGGATTGATGGTTTCCACTCCAACTGGTTCTACCGCATACAACTTCTCGGTGGGCGGGCCTGTGGTCGATCCGAATTTAGACCTCATGATTTTGACCCCAATCGCACCTCATTTCACGATTAGTAGATCGGTTGTTATGCCGGGACATCGCGTTGTCCGTATTGTGGCCGTAGATCGGCCCGCAGTGATTGTCACCGATGGTGTGCTGGTGGGCCGACTCGAAAAGGGGCAGGGCATCACCGTAAGAAGGAGCCCGCATCCGGTACGAGTAGTCGGTAATGAACCGACAGATTTAGCCCTTCGACTGCGACAAGGCTTGCGAGAGGGTCATGCCTAAAGCGCAACTCGTCGAACTTTCAGCTCAATCGCTGGGAGTCATAGAACAGGCCAGTTTGGAGTTTGCTGACGGTTTCTGTGTTCTCACGGGAGAAACTGGAGCCGGCAAGACGCTTCTGCTCGGGGCATTGGAATTGTGTCTCGGCGGCGATGGAGCACAGTCCCGTCACGGCATTAGTGCTGACACGAAGGCCTCGGTTGTCTTCGCTCAGGGCGACCAGGAGATTGTGCTCAGTCGAGAGGCGTCAGCGAGTGGCAGACTTCGAGCAACGCTTAATGGTCTCGCCTCGAACGCCGAATCCTTGCGAAATGCCGCCGAGCCTCTAATCGTTATTCATGGCCAACATGATTCGTTGACACTCAAGTCTCGCGCCGAAATTCTTAGGCTTATTGACAACTTTGGCCAGATTGACACCGCTTCTTTCGACTCACTCAACAAAGAAGTCGGTGAGCTTCGCCGGCTTCGCGAGTCGGTCGGGGGCGATGAAGCGGGGCGAGAGCGAGAACTTGATTTCCTCAAGTTTCAAGCCAAGGAAATCGAAGACGCGAAAGTGTCTGACGCAAATGAACTCTCGGAGACTCTGCAACGACTTCAGAGTCTCACGGAAGTCAGTGAAGGTCAGGCGGCCGTAGTTGAGGTCGTGGCAATGCTCAACGAGATGGACACTTCGATTCTGGACCAGTTCGCGGTTGCGATCAACCGCATTCCCCAGGGCGAGGCGTACGCTGCGATCACTAGCTCGCTTCGCCAATCGCTAGAAATAGCACGAGAAGCAACACGAGAGCTGGTCTCTTTAGCGGATCCTGACGCGGTCGACGCAAACGCTCTGCGGGCAATGGAGGATCGGGTCGCAACATTGCAGGCATTGATTCGTAAGCACGGGTCGGATTTGGCAGCGGTAATTGCCAAGGGTCAGGAACTAGCTCGAGCGATAGATGAACGGGAAACCGCTCTAGCAAAACTCGCTACGGTTGATGTTGATTTGGAACGTTTGGATGCTCAACTTAAGTTGGAGTCTGATCGCCTTCTCGCCAGCAGAGAGCACGCTGCAGCCGAGTTATCGAAAAGTATCGGTGGGCAGTTGGAGAGAGTTGCGTTACCTAACGCAAGCTTGAGATTCGTAGTCTCCGGAACTGCAGGTTCCCAAGCGGAGATTCTCTTCACGCCAAACCCCGGTCAACCAGAGGGGCCGCTGCAGTCCTTAGCGAGTGGTGGTGAGTTGAGCAGGGTCCTGTTGGCCATCTCTCTGGAAACTTCCAATGATGACCAGGTGGCTGTATTCGACGAGGTTGACGCAGGAATAGGAGGACAGGTCGCACAGCAAATTGGGGAGTGTTTGCAGGAAGTTGGAGCGAAACAACAGGTTCTCGCAGTAACTCACCTAGCGAGTGTCGCAGCCAAGGCCAATCAGCACTTCGTTATTGAGAAGTTGGTGGTCGATGCGAAGACCGTCACAACAGTCCGTGAAGTTTCGGGGGCTGAACGGGTTCGTGAAATTGCTCGCATGTTGGCGGGTGAGGTCAATGAGGCGTCCATTGGGCTGGCGGAACACATGCTCCAGCCCAAATAGAGCACTCCACATTTAGACGCATCGTCCGACTAAGATGTTGTTCCGTGAACACGGGACGCCCATAATGACCAAGTACGTATTTGTTACGGGGGGCGTTTCTAGCTCGCTCGGTAAGGGTTTAACTGCCTCCTCGCTTGGTCGGCTCCTAAAAATGCGGGGCCTCAAGGTCACAATGTGCAAATTGGACCCGTATCTCAATGTCGATCCGGGAACTATGAATCCTGGAGAACACGGCGAGGTCTTCGTTACCGACGATGGCGGCGAGACAGATCTCGATTTGGGTCACTACGAGCGTTTCATTGACGAGTCTCTGTCCAAAATTTCTAATACGACCACCGGTTCTATTTATCAGAACGTGATCGCGAAAGAGCGCCGTGGCGACTATCTAGGTAAGACTGTACAGGTCATTCCTCACATCACTGACGAGATCAAAGACCGTATTCGCCGACAAGGCTCGCTCGGTGCTGATGTAGTTATTGTCGAAATCGGTGGAACCGTTGGTGACATCGAAATTGTTCCGTTTATCGAGTCGATTAGGCAATATCGACGAGATGCTGGAAAGAACAATGTTTGCTATGTTCACCTGACTCTGGTTCCTTACCTAGCGCCATCGGGGGAGCAGAAGACGAAACCCACCCAGCACTCGGTGACAGAACTTCGCTCACGTGGAATTCAGCCAGATGTGATTGTGTGCCGTTCCGACCAGCCCATTTCTGATTCCTTGAAGCGCAAAATTTCCCTACTTTGCGACGTTCCGGCCAACGCAGTTATCTCTGCGGTTGACGCCCCGAGTATTTACGACATTCCGCTCACCCTGCACGATGAGGGTCTGGACACGATTGTGCTCGATGCTCTCGGTATGAACGAGGCCGAATATCCCGTGGACCTCTCGCCGTGGAAAGAGGTTGTAGAGCGGGTGCACTCGGTGGACCATGTTTTGAACATCGGCATCATTGGAAAATACGTGACGATGCCGGATGCCTATCTCTCAGTCGCCGAAGCAATTCGCCACGCGGGTTTTGCCGTGGGGGCGAAAGTGAACATCTCGTGGTTAGAGGCTGAGCGTGTGCCAAGTGAGATTGACGCAGCTCAAGTTGGTCAACTGGACGGCGTTGTCATTCCAGGTGGATTCGGCGAACGGGGAATAGAAGGCATGGTTGCCGCTGCTCGCATTTGTCGAGAGAACAACATACCGCTTCTTGGCATCTGCCTCGGAATGCAAGTCCAGGTCATTGAGTTTGCCAGACACGTGCTCCAAATGGCTGACGCACATTCAAGTGAATTCACCAGCACCTCGAGTTTCCCTGTCATTGATTTGATGTCAGATCAAATGGATGTTGTTGATCTCGGTGGCACAATGCGTTTGGGTGCCTGGCCGGCGATGCTTGATGAGGGTTCACAGGTGGCTGCTTTGTATGGTGCCAATGTTGTTTCTGAGCGCCATCGTCATCGTTATGAATTCAACGCTCGATTTAGGGCACAGTTTGAAGAGGGCGGCCTAAGTTGCTCTGGACAATCGCCCGACGGTCGCCTAGTTGAGTTCGTAGAGCTGCCTAGCCACCCGTACTACCTCGGTACTCAGGCTCATCCTGAGTTTAAGTCTCGTCCAGATCGCGCTCACCCCTTGTTTCTAGGCCTGCTTCAAGCCGCAGATACCCGGGCTAGGGAAGCCGGAAGAGTTGACGTCTCGCAGACGTCCGTTGACGCGGTGGCGTGAGCGAGCAATTCTCAGTAATTAGCTCAGAGAAAATTCTCGAAAGCTTCGTATTCAGCGTTGAGCGCCGGCTCGTTGAGGGCCGCGGTGAGCAATTCTCGCGTGATGTGGTGACTCACAACGGGGCCGTTGGAATTGTGGCTACCGATTCTGCTGGTCGAGTCGGGCTTCTCAGGCAATATCGAGCAGCCTTCGACAAGGAAATTTGGGAAATCCCCGCGGGAACACTCGACATCCCCGACGAGTCACATCTGGACGCGGCTAAACGCGAATTGAAAGAGGAGCTCGGAGGTGTTTCCGATGATTGGGCCTCTTTAGGCACATTCATGGTTTCCCCGGGCTGGACTAACCAGATCATGCACCTGTTTAAAGCTTCAGCAGTACAGGTAGAGGCGCCATCGCCTCACGGTCCCGAGGAGTCCGCTATGAGCGTGCACTGGTTAGAACTCGACGAGATACGTGCTCTGTTGGGACGAGAGGCTGTACTCGACTTCTCTCTCACTATGGGCTTAGTGAGGGCCTTCGGTAGTGAAATCTTTGGATAACCACAAGATTCTTGATGAATATGCCACTTGGCTTGCTGTGGAAAGAGGTAGGCGACCGGCGACAAGGGAAGCGTACGTTCGCGACATAAACGCATTTTTGAGTTGGCTTCAAAAGGAGCATCTCAGTCTCGTCCAAGTTGATTCTGGTACTTACGAGAACTACATCTCTGCCCTCCGTAAGTCTGGCATGGCTGAAAGCTCTGTGGCCCGAGCGGATGCGGCGCTGAAGGGATTTTTCACATATGCCTTGACAGAGCGATACCTCGACAGCGACGCGACCGCTTCGCTAAAGGGCATTCGACGTCCCCGGACCCTTCCTAAACCGCTGCCAGAGGATGGTGTCATCAAACTCCTTGACTCGATATCTCTCCAAACGCCATTTGACCGCCGCGATGCTGCACTTCTTGAATTTCTCTATGGGACTGGCTGTCGGGTGAGCGAGTTAACTGGAGTCACCCTCTCGGATCTTGACTTCACGGAGTTGCTGGTGAAGGTGACAGGTAAGGGCGCGAAGCAACGTCTAGTTCCAATCGGTAGTGCCCTCTTAAAGGCCTTAGGCGAGTATCTCGGATCTGAAGGAAGACCGAAACTGCTCGGTGATCATGCGACGGGCGCCCTCTTTTTGAATGGGCGAGGCAATCCCTTAACGAGGCAGGGGGTTGATTTAATCGTGCGCAAACGTGCGTTAGCCGCCGGTTTGTCTGCAACTCATCTTTCCGCGCACGTCTTTAGGCATTCGTGTGCCACACATATGTTGGAACATGGCGCAGATATCAGGGTCGTTCAGGAACTCCTCGGCCACGCATCGATTGCCACAACACAGGCCTACACTGCACTGACGGCTTCATCCTTGAGGCGCGAATACCTAGATGCTCATCCGAGGGCGAATGGATAACGAATGACAGGACAGGATCTACTTTTTCTCTTCGCCTTCATCATCTCAGTGATGGTTCACGAAGTGACTCATGGTTACGTGGCTCTCTACTTCGGCGATCCAACTGCTAAAGAGGCGCACCGGCTTTCTTTCAATCCGCTGAGACACATCGACCCAGTTGGTTCGCTGTTACTTCCCTTTCTCCTGATAATGAGTGGCTTGACACCAATTGGTTGGGCCAAAGCTGTCCCTGTCAATTCGCAAAGGTTGCGGAATCCAAAGAATCAATTTCCGATTGTCGAAATTTGCGGCCCGCTCTCGAATGCCGTCATGTCTGCAGTCGCTTATGTATTGACGGAGCTGTCAATTCACAATGTGTTTCTTCCAGGCGCAGTCAATCTTTGGATTGACTTTGGCTTGGTCAACATTGTCTTGGGAATTTTTAATTTATTACCAATCCCACCTTTCGATGGATCGGCCCTCTTAGAGCGATTCTGGCCAGACTCTAAGCGGGCGGCATACTTCAAATTTCGAAGTTACGCGTTGCCGATAACCATGGGATTGATTTTGGTCGATAATCAGACCACGCACATAATCAGCGGGCTATTGGCGAATGTGCAAAATTGGTGGTTTTCTCAGTTGTTTTAAGAAAGACCCATGGCACTAGCCGCGCGGTTGTACACAGCCTCCGACACGTGCGAAGCCTTTTGGGCGCCCTTGCGCATCAAGTTTTCGAGTTCTGCGGGATCGGCCATGAGTTCGGAATACCGTTGCGCTACTGGGGCGAGCGACTCAACGACTAAAGCCGCAAGTTCGGTTTTGAAATCACCATATCGCTCGAACTTCGCTGCAACTGATGCGGGTGCTTCCGCAGAAAATGCTGCGTAGATGTCAATCAAATTCGATAGACCGGGCTTGGTTTCCCAGTCATATCTCATTTCTCCGTCAGTATCGGTCACGGCTTTTTTGATCTTCTTCTCAATGTCTGCGGGGGAGTCAAAAATGTCGAGCTTGCCAAGCGGACTAGACACTGACTTGGACATCTTTCGAGTGGGGTCTTGTAGGTCCATGACACGAGCCGCGACCGGTGGTTTTGAGAATTCTGGAATAACAAAGGTCTGTCCGTAGCGATTGTTGAATTTCTCAGCAATTTCCCGGGTGAGTTCGAGGTGCTGCTTTTGATCATCACCTACAGGAACCTTGTTGGTGTCATAGAGAAGAATATCCGCGGCCATGAGGACTGGGTAGGTCAGCAGACTCGCGCGTTGGGCTTCTTGGCGCGACGCTTTGTCTTTGAAAGCGACCATGCGAGTCAGCTCTCCGTATGAGGCGACGCACTCCAGCAACCAATTCATCTGAGCGTGATACGGAACGTGGCTCTGGACGAAGAGTGTGCAGACTTCGGGGTCTAAGCCGCTTGCAAGGAGCGCAGCGCTAAGTTCCAGGCGCTGCTTTCGAAGATCATTTGGGTCAATGTCGAGGGTGAGCGAATGCAGGTCGACGACACAGAAAAACGCCTCGGAATTCTGGGTCTCGACCCAGGATTTAATGGCTCCCAGATAGTTGCCTAAGTGGGGCGTCCCCGAGGGTTGAATACCGGAAAAGATTCGCATTACCCAATGTTAGGAGTTGGAGGTTGAACCTCGGAGCACTATTCTTTAGGCGTGACCTTCGTCGTGACGACGCCGTCCTTTAACGGCCCAATTGAGCTGCTGCTTCAACTGATCTCTGGACATGAGGTCGACATTTTGGACGTGCCGATTGCGCCAATTGTTGACTCATTCGTTGCTGTTCTAAAAGACGAGGCCATTGCAATCGAAGTTGAAGATCTTTCAGATTTCTTGTTAATCGCTGCAATCTTGATCGAGATGAAGTCTTCCCGGCTCCTTCCCGGTCGCGACAATACGGAACCTGACGAGGAGTTTGTCGGTTGGGAAGAGCGAGATGTCCTCTTGGCGCGTTTGCTTGAACTGCGCACGTATGCCGCTCTGTCCGATTCCTTTACCGAACTCTTCGACAAGGCCAGTCGGAGCATTCCGCGCATCAAAGGCATTGACGATGGCTTCGTAGTTGACCCACCAGATCTCTTAGCGGGAGTAAGCGTGGCACAGCTGGCTGCTGCGTACTTGCGAGGCATAGAAGACAAGCCGGTGCCAGTTGTACGGCTGAATCACGTGACCGTGGACGCGGTGACCGTCGCCGAAACGGTCGTTTCTCTCGCCCAACGTTTGCCGAGTATGGGGAAAATCACCTTCCGCAAGCTCACCGAGGGTCTCGTTACTCGGATTGAAATTATTGTTCACTTCTTGGCTTTGCTTGAACTCTGCAAATTGGGACACCTTGAACTGGGGCAGGGTTCCACTTTCGGAGAGGTTGAAATCGAATGGATTGTTTCTGAGGACAATCTGAATCTAGAAAGAATTGACACTTATGAGGGATGACCTATCACTAGAAGAGACTCTCGAAGCGCTGTTGGTTGTGGCAATCGAGCCCATCACGGCGGAAGAATTAGCCGACATTATCGAGCAAGATGTTGAAGATGTCCGAAACGTTCTTAGGGCACTAAAGGAAGAGTACGAGAGTTATCGTCGTGGTTTTCGACTCGCGGAACTTGCGAGTGGATGGGTCTTCCAATCGTCTCCGGACGTTGCCCAGTGGGTTACCAAGTTTGCCAACCGAGATGTTTCGCATCGGATGTCTTCAGCGGCACTGGAAACCTTGGCCATCATTGCATACCGTCAACCAATTTCGAGAGCTCAGATCACCGCATTGCGCGGCGTGAACGTAGACGGAGTATCGAGACTTTTGGAGCAGCGTGGATACATCGAAGAAAAGGGGAGAGCGGATGGTCCAGGCCAGCCCATCCTCTATGGCACAACCGAACTGTTCCTTGACCGCATGGGATTGAGCTCGCTTGATGATTTGCCTCCAATCGAACAATTCATGCCCCCAGTGGAGACCGCTCAAGCGCTGGCTGATGAAATGGCTGGGGAATTGTCGGCGGAGACCGACTAATGACCGAGGGCGAGCGGCTTCAGAAAGCACTGGCTAGAGCTGGATATGGTTCTAGACGGTCCTGTGAGCTCTTAATTGATGCGGGGCGCGTAACCGTTGATGGGAAGGTTGCAATTCTGGGTCAACGGGTAGAAGCGGAAACCCAGGTGATTTGTGTTGACGGAAAGCTCGCGCAAACGGTTGAAAACAAGATTTACTTCCTCTTGAATAAGCCTGCTGGCGTGGTCACTACGGCTTCAGACCCCCAGAATCGTGAGACCGTTCTCGATATCGTTTCGGTTGCCACGAGAATATTCCCAGTTGGTCGCCTCGATATGAATACGGAGGGATTACTTCTACTCACCAATGACGGCCGCTTGGCGCATCTCCTCACGCATCCGTCTTCTGGCATTGCCAAAGAGTATCTCGTTCGAGTCGATGGCGATCCCTCTCCAGGCGACCTTCGTCGGCTTCGCGAGGGCGTTGAACTCGAAGACGGTATGACGGCCCCAGCACAGGTAAGTCGGGTTTCAGAGGGCCTAATACGTATTGTGATTCACGAGGGCCGCAACAGACAGGTGAGAAGAATGTGCTCCGCGATTGGTCACGATGTAACCCGATTGGTACGAACACGGATTGGGCCACTGCAAGACGCAACCTTGTCACCCGGCGCATATCGTCAGTTGTCAGTGAGTGAGGTCAAGAAATTGATGGAGGCGGTTGGAATGACCGCGGAGCTCGCAGCTTCTATGCCGTCATGATGGTACGTGGAATTCGCGGCGCAACGGTAGTTCCTTCCGACACCCCCTCCGACATTGCGACTTGCACCAAAGAATTATTAGTTTCGATATTGAATCGCAATGGTCTCAGCACCGATGACATCATCTCGGTCTTGTTTACCTGCACACCTGACCTGGTGAGTGCTTTTCCGGCGAGTTCAGCGCGCGATGTGGGTTTCTCCGGGGTTCCACTAATCTGCGCTCAGGAAATACCTGTGCCCAATTCCATGCCGCGGGTCATTCGTATTCTGATTCATGCTTACACCGACCGCTCCAAGAACGAGATAGATCACGTCTATTTGGGTGAGGCGCAGTCATTGCGTAAAGACCTTGACCAGTAAGGGAAACGCGCACGTAATTGGATTAGGGCTTATCGGCTCGTCCCTATCTCTGGCACTGGCTCAGGATGGATGGTCGGTGACTGGTTGGGACCGTGATCAAGCAATATGCGACGACGCCGCATCTATCGGCATTGAAATTTCGGAAGTCTTCGGCGACTCCGATTTGGTGTTTGTCTGCGTCCCAGCAGGCTCCGTCGTGGAGGTTGTCGATTCTGTCACTTCAGCCCTGATGTCTCCCGAAGCAATTGTCTCTGACGTAGCCGGCATCAAGTCGACAATTGTTGAAGCCGTAAAAGATCCTCGATTCATTGGTGGGCATCCCATGGCTGGATCAGAACTTCGCGGTCCTCGCGGGGCGAGTGGCGAGTTATTTCGTGGCTGCAATTGGATTTTGACCCCCACTTCGGGGACGCCACCGGAGCTCTACTCTCGCCTACACGCAATCCTAAGGTCGCTAGAGGCGAATGTGGTCGCCATCGAGCCGGAGCAACATGACCGGCTGATGGCAGTTGCGAGCCACGTGCCCCACCTAGTTGCAGGCGCTCTCATGAACGAGGCCTCGGATTCGAGTCAGCATGACGCTGTGTTGTTGCAACTGGCAGCTGGCGGATTCCGTGACATGACAAGGATTGCGGCGGGCGATCCTTCAATTTGGCCTGACGTCTTGATCGAGAACAAAGTGGCGGTTAAAGACACATTGACTTCCGTCGTCTCGCGACTGTCTTCTCTGATCAACGCAATTGAGGCTCAGGAGAGAGGGGAGCTGTACAACCTTCTTTCAAATGCATCAAAGGCTCGTCGAGAGTTGCCCGGACGAGCCACGAGATCCGAAGAATTGGTGTATCTACGCATTGAGCTTTCGGACGAACCGGGCCAACTAGCCCGAGTAACTCTGCGAGCCAGCGAGCTCCTCGTAAACATCTATGACATCGAGATTGCCCACAGCGCATCAGAATCATTCGGAACACTGCTGATAGCTGTGGATGCTGAAGCGGGACCGAGGTTGGTCTCGGCATTATCCAATGATGGCTTCAAGGTCGGTAATTCGTGAGTGAAATCAAGGTTAATCAAGTCGAAGTCTTGAGAGGGGCTCTCAGGGTACCTGGTGACAAGAGTGCTTCGCATAGAGCACTCCTGATTAGCGCACTGTCAGACGGAATGAACCGAATATGCGGGTTGAGCAACGGTGACGATGTCATTCGCACAATGAAGATTGTCGAACAACTCGGGGCCCAAGTTTTGCGAACCGATGAGATGGTTGTGGTCACCGGTCCAAAGGATGGACTCAGGCAGAGCGGTGATCCTTTGGATTGTGGAAATTCAGGAACAGCGATGCGGCTACTTATTGGACTTTTATCTGGCGTGAGAGGCAACCACCTCATCGTCGGTGACGAGTCGCTCTCAAAGCGCCCAATGAGAAGGGTAATTGAACCACTCGCAAGCATGGGCGCAGCAATTGAGGCCCGAGAGGGTGAGCACGCTCCAATTCGGGTAGCTGGCGGGTCTCAACTGTCGGGAATTGATTATGAAGTTCCAACTCCTAGCGCTCAAGTTAAGTCGGCAGTGCTCTTAGCCGGTTTGTTCGCTACTGGACCTACTGTAGTTACCGAGCGAATACGCACTCGCGCTAACACCGAGGACATGCTTGCACTGGCCGGAGTTGAAGTAGAGAGCGTGGATGAAGGTTTGGGTCGCCGTGTCACGCTTAAGCCAGGTAGGCCCCAAGCGCGAGAATGGCAAATACCAGGTGATCCCTCCCAGGCAGCATTTTTTGCCGTTCTCGGTGCAGTTCACCCGAACGCGAGCATTGGCGTTGTGAACGTTCTGACCGAAGCTGAACGGGTTGGCTATGTGCAGGTTCTCCAGCGAATGGGGGCTTTGGTTTCTATTGAGACTCGTCCGTCCGGCAACGCCCTTAGAGTTCGCTCAAGCAAACTTCACGCTACCGAAGTTTACTCGTCAGAAATTCCAAGTGTTGACGAGGTCCCAGTGTTGGCGGTAGCAGCAGCTGCAGCCACTGGCGTAACGGCATTCATAGATATGGGCGAGCTACGAATTAAGGAGTCCGATCGCTTTGCGGGATCGATGCACATTGCGTCGGCATTGGGCTGCGAAGTTTGGGCCGAAGGTGACAATTTCTTCATTCAGGGTTTGGGATCAGCAGAACATTTCAAGAATTTTGAGATTAATGCTGGCCTAGACCATCGAATCGTTATGGCGGCTGCAACGGCTGCAACGGCAGGTAACGGGGGAAGAATCAACAACTGGGAAACCGTTGAGTCAAGTTATCCAAATTTCTTCCAAGACCTATCATCTATTCAATGAGTCCGCAGATAATCGCCATAGACGGTCCCGCCGGTTCAGGTAAGTCGACTGTAGCCAAGGCTCTTGCGGAACGACTCAACTGGTCTTTCTTGGACACTGGTGCAATGTATCGCGCCATCACTAGTGAGGTCATCGAGAAGGGAATCTCACCGTCAGACAGAGACGCCGTCACAATCATTGCCGCAATTGCGAACATAGAGACGCTTCCTTTGGTCACGATTAATGGTCGGGATGTGACAGATGAGATTCGGACCCCTGAAGTGAATCAAGCGGTGTCAACAGTTGCAGCGATTCCGGAGGTTCGAGAGCAGATGGTCGCTCGTCAGAGGTCCTTCGCCGACGAACAGCCGATTGGAACCGTTGTCGAAGGTCGTGACATTACAACTGTCGTGTTTCCAAATGCGACTCTAAAAGTATATTTGGATGCAGATTTGGCTGAGCGCGCGAGGCGAAGAGGCGATGAAAACGAGAGCGAATTGAGCAACCGCGATAGTGCAGACTCAAATCGCGAAGCTTCACCTCTACGCAAGGCAGATGACGCTGTTGTCATCAACACGACAAATTTGTCAGTTGAACAAGTTGTGGAGGAGATTATTCAATGTCTGAAGTAGCCCAGGTCGTGCTGGACCCGAGGAGAACCCTGACTTATCGGTTCTGCGCACGTCTGGTGGCCGTTCTCTCCTTTTTTTGGTTTCGCCCGGAGGTTGAAGGCGCTGAAAACATACCGCTGAGCGGCCCCGTGATCATCGCTCCGATTCACCGTTCAAACATCGATTTCGCTCTAAGCCTTTTTATTTCTAAACGGAAAATCTTCTTCATGGCCAAAGATGGTCTATTCAAGTTCAAGCCCCTGGGATGGCTACTTTTAAGACTGGGAGCCTTTCCGGTAAAGCGTGGAAGCGCAGACCGCGAAGCCATGGCATTGGCCGAAGCGGCCCTCGCACAGGGCCAAGCACTTTTGATGTTCCCTGAAGGCACCAGACTTGCTGGTCCAACAGTCGAACCTTTGCGAGATGGAGCAATGTTCATCGCAGCTAGAGCGGGTGCCAAAGTTGTTCCAGTTGGCATTGCTGGATCGGACCACGCGATGGGTGAGGGTAGCAAGACCATTCGACGCGCAAAAATTTACGTTGTGGTTGGCGAGCCAATAGAGCCACCAAACTCAGAAGGACGAGTTTCGCGAAGTGCAATTGCGGAAAAGACAGAAGAGTTACGACAAAAGCTCGAGGCGACCTATCAGGAGAGCCTCAGAAAACTAAGTTAACGTTCGCGCCACCAAGTGCCGAAAACAACCTTGGCGTAGCGAAAACCGAACAGCCAGTTCTTTCCTTTTTTAGTCTCGCCAGAAGCGCGAGGGTGCCAAATAGTGGGAACTTCGCTGGCTCGCCAGCCTCGCTTTAAGCATGTGATCAACAGTTCGGCCGTTTGATATTGCTCTTGCGTGAGCCTATCGACAACATCAGCAAGCATCGAAACACGCAAGGCACGATAACCGGTCGAAGTATCGGTTAACTTCGCACCCGTCATGCGGTTCATGATGAAAGAAAAGAAGCGAACTCCGGTTTTGCGGACTACGTCCGATGTCTTGTCTTCTCCGAGTACTCGACTAGCGACAACGAAATCAGCCGAATCATTGAGTAGGGGAGCTAGGACAGTGGGGATTTCGGCAGGATCGTTCTGACCGTCAGAGTCCAGGGTGACGACATGCTTGACCCCGTTATTGATGCAATAGCGGTAGGTGACCTGAAGCGCGACACCGTGACCAAGATTCACGGGGAACTCAATAACTTTCACTCCCTTGTAGGAACGCGCTATCTCTGCCGTACGGTCATCCCCACCATCGACAACCACGAGGGTCGTGTATTCCTGGCCGTCGATTGTCGCTGGCATTTTGGCCAAGACATCGCCGATGTTTCCCTCTTCTTCGTACGCACAGAGTGACGCAACGATCTCCGAGGGCTTGAAGTTGGGGTAGTCAGATTCGAAACGCGCCATAGCTTGTTCGATTGCGTAGCCGCGCAAGCGAGTAAGACGTCGCTTCTCGAGATCTACTTTCGCCATGGCGCTCCTTATTTCCTCACAGAGGACGATGTTCCGTGTGGAACAAGCCTACTAAAAAAGCCAAATTGCAAGGTGTCACCGGCTGGCGGCAGATAGGACCTGCGCAGCGGTGAAAGCCCTGTCGGACTGCCCATCAAAGGTACTGGCCGAAGGGGTCTTGAATGCGAGATCAAGTAGTGAAGACAATGCTTTCAGCGTCTCACGGAGTTCGGGTGGAGGCGGGAAATATTCATCCTCAACGGTCTCGGCGTGGGTGACGAAGCCATCAGTGGGGTTCAAAGTAGCAACCACTTGATCGACCAGTGACTCTGGGGCGCTCGCACCAGCCGTGACTGCGACTACTCCACTCAAATCATCAGGGAGCTCCTCAGCTGAGTTAACGCGATAGACCCGTTTACAGCCCGAACTCTCGGCGACCTTGGTCAGGGCAACTGTGTTTGAGGAGTTGGCAGAACCAATAACGACGACTGCATCAGCGCTAGAGGCGATTGCGCGTAATGCAGCTTGGCGATTAGTGGTGGCAAAGCAGAGGTCTGAACGATTCGGCATCCAAATCTCGGGAAAAACCTTCTCGGCGTGATCACGAAGGTGCTGCCATTCGTCGAGGCTTAGGGTCGTTTGGCTAAGTAGAGCGAATGGACCCTCTCGGTCTTTCAAGGCATCGATGTCTTCAATAGATTGAATGAGGTGAACAGACTCGGGGGCAACCGCCATCGTACCGACGGCTTCCTCGTGACCTTCGTGTCCTACATAAAGAACCGTATATCCCTTTTTGGCGCGCACCTTCAATTCGTGATGCACCTTTGTTACCAACGGACAAACCGCGTCGACGACAGCGCCTCCAGAAAGCTGAGCTTGCTCAACTACCTCCGGTGGCGAACCGTGAGCGCTCAGCATCACGGGTGCTCCTGGGGGGACGTCTCGGACGTCATCAATAAATACGACGCCAAGACCCTTGAAGTAATTAACCACGAACTGGTTGTGAACAATCTCGTGGTAGCAATAAACCGGAGGTTCGAAGACCCGTGTCATCCAATCGAGCGCTTTTATAGCTTTCTCAACGCCTGCGCAGAATCCGCGCGGAGCTGCCAAAATGACCTTTTCGACTTGCACGGCTCTAGCCTAGTAAGGCAATTAAACAGATTCGACAATATGAGGGTACGATAGAGAGTCCTGGATTGCATTGCCGCAATGTCAGAGTTACCGGCACGGAGCCAAAATGCGCAAGCCCCAAGTAGTCATCGTTGGTCGGCCCAACGTGGGCAAGTCATCATTGGTCAATCGCTTGGCTGGAAAACGGATCGCAGTGGTCGAAGAACACCGTGGAGTTACGCGTGACCGTAAAGAGGTCGAGATTGATTGGCGTGGAGTCACTTTCGATGTCGTCGACACCGGTGGATGGCTAGAGGCCGGTGATTCTCTGGAGCAGAAGGTGTCGCAACAAGCCGATGCTGCCCTAAATGACGCCGATCTCGTACTCCTCGTCGTAGATGTCGCAACCGGGCTGGTCGATGAGGACACTCACGCAGCTCGTTGGGCGCTTCGCTCGGGCCGTCCAATAATGCTCATTGCCAACAAAGTCGATGATGAAAGTCGGGAATACCAAGCCTGGGAATTCCTGCAACTTGGAGCTGGAGATCCGGTAATGATCTCGGCCCTGCACGGACGCGGTGCCGGAGATCTCTTGGATGCGATCGTTGACCGACTTCAGAATGTGACCCCCGCAGAGGACAACCTTGACGAAGACGATGATGGTGCACTTCGGGTGGCTATCGTTGGACGGCCGAATGTCGGTAAGTCAACTCTGTTCAACCAATTAATCGGAGAAGAACGTTCTGTAGTGCACGACATGCCGGGCACCACTCGTGACGCGATTGACACCGTCGTGCAAACTGACCAAGGACTGATTCGATTCATCGATACAGCCGGATTGCGACGTAGGGCCAAAACAGAAGTCGGATTGGAGACCTTCTCGGCACTTCGAAGTCTCGACGCTCTGGATCGCGCTGACATTGCAGTGTTGGTTATTGATTCAACAATTGGAGCAACGGGACAGGACCAGCGACTGGCTGAGCGGATCTCAGCAGCCGGTTGCCCGGCACTCATTGTTTTAAACAAGTGGGAACTCGTCGATCCAGAAATGCGCGATCGTGTTCTTGGCGGTGTAGCCGAGAAACTGGCCTTTCTTGGTGACGCCCCAGTGATGAAGACGACCGCCTTGTCTGGAAAAGGAGTACACAAAATTCTTCCAGCCCTTTCGATTGCTGCCGCCGACTACACCAAGCGAGTGCCCACCGGTGCATTGAACCGTGCCATCAGAGATCTTCAGATGCGCCAACCAGCACCAACCGGAAAAATTCGATACGCGGTACAGGGGGCCACTGAGCCCCCGACTTTCACCTTGTTTGTGTCGGGAAGACTCCCTTCGACATACATGAGATATGTCGAGCGTTTTTTGCGCGAACGATTTGAACTTGGATCTGTCCCCATCAGGGTACGTGTAAGAGAGCAGTAGTAGTGGCGGCGTGGTGCGAAGGGTGTGACCGCCGTGTTTATGGTCAAACTTGTGAGATTTGCGGCAAGGCGCCAACTGTTCCAACTAAGGAGCCCCTGGGGTGGAAGTGGAAGCTATTTCTGGCTGCTTCAGTTGTTTATCTAGTCTGGCGCGTCTACCAGTTAGTTCACTGGCTGACCCATTAGTTAGTATCTGAACAAGTTCTTACGGGGGGATCATGAGTAAAGACCAGATCGAAGCGTGGCTTCAGGAGAGTCGCTCATTTGAGCCAAGCGCGGAATTCGTAGCTAATGCGAACGTCGGTGGAGACGAATACGCAGTTGCCAGCACTGACCCTGAAGCCTGGTGGCTTCACCAAGCTCAGCGTCTCAGTTGGACAAAATCACCCTCAATTGCGCTTCGGTGGAATGCTCCATTCGCCACTTGGTTCGAGGATGGAATGCTCAACGCTTCGTATAACTGCGTGGACCGACACGTCGAAGCAGGACTTGGCGAGAAAACCGCGATTCACTGGATTGGTGATGCTGAAAATGAGCAGCGCGTAATTAGTTATCGAGACCTTCAGGACATGGTCTCGCAATGCGCAAATGCGCTGGCTGACCTTGGTGTGAGATCTGGTGATCGAGTAGCCGTGTATATGCCCATGATTCCAGAGGCCGTTGCGGCGATGTTGGCAATTGTCCGTCTCGGCGCCATGCACTCCGTGGTCTTTGCGGGCTTTTCCTCCGAAGCTCTGGCGAGCCGAATTCAAGATAGCGACTGCGAATTCATTATTACGAGCGATGGACAATTTCGTAGAGGCAGTTCGGTCCCATTGAAACCCGCAGTTGATGAAGCTGTCGCTGTTTGCCCGAATGTCAAAGCGGTTTTGGTGGTCAAGAGAACCGGCGATCCTGTTTCTTGGAATACCGGATTGGATCACTGGTGGCACGAAACAGTTGATGTTTCTCCTACTCATCATCAGTACGAGAGTTTCCCCGCTGAACATAGTCTCTTCTTGATGTACACCTCGGGAACTACTGGCAAGCCCAAGGGAATTCTCCATTCAACTGCTGGTTACCTTGTCGGAGCAGCGACAACCTACTCAAACGTCTTCGATGTCAAGCCCGACTCTGATATTTGCTGGACAGCGGCTGACATCGGTTGGATTACCGGCCACACTTATATCGTTTACGGTCCTCTTCTAAATGGTGTTTCTCAAGTTATGTATGAGGGGCTGCCTGACTCCGGCGGGCGAGACCGCTGGTGGCGAATCGTCGAGAAACTGAAAGTGTCGATTCTGTATACGGCACCAACGACGATTCGCACACTGATGAAGTGGGGAACAGAACACTTAGAAAAGCACGACCTGTCGTCACTCCGACTGCTGGGTTCGGTCGGTGAGCCAATTAATCCTGAAGCCTGGATGTGGTATCGCGAGAACGTTGGAGGCAGCAAGTGCCCAATTGTTGACACTTGGTGGCAGACCGAGACTGGCTCAATCATGATCTCACCTCTGCCGGGGGTCACTTCGACCAAACCTGGAGCCGCAATGCGAGCTCTGCCCGGAATCAGCATTGACGTAGTCGACGAAAGTGGGAAATCCGTATCAAACGGTCATGGGGGTTTTCTGGTCGTCACTAAGCCGTGGCCTTCGATGACCCGAGGAATTTGGGGAGACCCTGAACGGTTCGAGGAAACCTACTGGTCTCGCTTCCCGGGTTTCTATTTTGCCGGAGATGGGGCAAAGCGTGATGCTGACGGCGATATTTGGCTACTTGGACGAGTAGACGATGTTATGAATGTCTCGGGCCACCGACTTTCAACCACAGAAATTGAGCATGCAATTGTCGGATATCCCGCTGTTGCGGAAGCTGCCGTAGTGGGAGCAGCCGATGAAACCACAGGGCAGGCTGTTGTGGCGTTCGTCACATTGAAACTCTCCGCAAACGACCAGGATGCTGACCACGTGGAAGTGATTGAAGCAATTCGTCAGCACGTTTCAAAAGTAATTAGCCCAATTGCGAAACCCCGGCAGATCATTCTGACTCCCGAACTTCCAAAGACCAGGTCAGGAAAGATTATGCGACGACTTCTTAAAGACGTTGCGGAACAGCGAACGCTTGGAGACGTGACGACTTTGACGGATCCCACCGTGGTGTCAATGATTGCTGGACTAATGGAGCAGCACCCGACTGAGGACTAGGAATCGAATCCCATTCCGAGGCGATCCAAGAGTTTGAGCCACAGGTTTCTGCGACCACCGTTGTTGTCCGCACGAACGATTGAATATTGTGTCAGGCGAATGAAGAAGTAGCGAAGGGGTTCAGGTGGGAACGGCCAGGGTTTGCGTTTGACCATCGTCAAAGAGGTTCTCTCTGAATCGATGCCATCAAGTAAGTCAAGCATTACGTTGGCCCCGAACCGCGTGGCCGCCACACCTAGACCGGTGTAGCCCAAAACATAAGAGACTTTGCCCTTGTGCGAAGTTCCCCAAAAGGCGCTGAAACGCGAACAGGTGTCAATGGCCCCACCCCAAGCGTGGGTGAATTTGATGCCAGTCAACTGCGGGAAAGTGCGCAGGAAGTGATCAACAAGTTTCGCGTAGGTCACAGCGTTGTACTCGTATTCCCTATGGAGTTTGCCACCAAATTTATAGATCGTGTCAAAGCCGCCCCACAAAATGGAATTGTCTGCGGTTAGTCGGTAGTAGTGGAATTGGTTCCCCGCATCCGATATGCCCTCTCGTCCAACCCATCCAATCGAGGCCATTTGTTCGGAGCTGAGTGGCTCGGTAACCAGAACGTAGTCATAGACCGGAATGACGAATTTTCGCGCCTGTCGGACGAGCGATGGGGCAACGTTCGTCGCTATGGCCACTCGGGGCGCAGTAACGGCACCATAGGTGGTGTGGACACGAATTGCTTCGCCTAACTCTTCGAGCTTCTCTGCTTTTGTGTGTTCGAAAATGCGGACGCCCAGTTGCAGGCAGGCTTTTTCTAAACCCCAAACCAAACGAGCCGGGTCCACCATCGCCGTTCCATCGGGGTCAAAAAGTGCGGCCAGGTAGGTGGGCGAGTGGACGCGCGAACGAATACTCTCCTCATCCAAGTACTCCACGTGGTCACCTAGACCATTGCGCAGTTCAAACTCCTCTTTGAGTTCTTCGACTTGCCATGGTTCTACGGCAACACTGAGTTCGCCGGTTCGTTCCCAATCGCACTCAATGCCGTATCGAGTGATTGTTTGTTCAATCTCCAGCAGGTTTTCTTGACCCAATCTTTGAATGAGACCAATTTCATCGGGGTACCGATTTAGACCATTCGTGAAGCCATGAGTGAGCGACATCGAGCAAAAGCCGCCATTACGCCCAGATGCCCCAGCTCCGGTCTCGTGCATTTCGAGAACCACGACATCCCTCTCGGGGTCTCTCTCTTTTGCTAGCAGTGCCGTCCAAAGTCCGGAGTAACCCGCGCCAATCACGATGAGGTCCGCACCGTCTTCGCCTATTAGTGCCGGGTGCGATTCCGGTTCGAGTGGATCGGAGTCAAGCCACCATTGCTCAGGAAGCACGTTGGCTAAATGGCGGAGTACGAAGGCATCCTTCTTTTCCATGACATTCCCAGTTAATCCTGGGCCTTACCTCTCTAAATTGCGACTCGACAAAGTCGAGCTTGTTCCTAGTTTACTGAGCCACTCTTGATCTAGCGAACCAGTCGGCCTCGGTCAATTTGCCTAGGCCAATCGATTACTTCGTTCAATTCCTCAGCTGCCATCAGGGCCCATCGAGGATTTCTTAGGGCGGCCCTTGCGACCATAATGGCGTCCGCTTCGCCTGCTTTAAGGATCGCCTCCGCCTGCGGGCCTGTGGTGATTAGGCCGACCGCGGATGTAGAAATTCCCACCTGGCTTCGAATTGCGGCAGAGAATGGAACTTGGTAGCCCGGACCGATTTCAATCTGCTGGCGAGGGTCGAGCCCTCCAGATGACACATCAATTAAATCAACCCCGAGTTTCTTTAATGCACCACAAAGCTCAATTGCTTCTTCAAGATTCCAGCCACCTTCGAACCAGTCAGTGGCCGATATGCGAACGAACAGAGGAACTTGGCTACCGGCTACTTCTCGAACACGAGCGGTGACTTGGAGGAGGAGCCTCATACGATTTTCTAGAGATCCTCCGAAGTCATCGGTTCTGTGATTGGAGAGCGGAGAAAGAAACTGATGGAGCAGGTAGCCGTGCGCGGCGTGGATTTCAAGAACGTCGAAACCAGCATCGATCGCTCTGGCAGCGGACAGAGCGAAACTCTCAATCAGTTCTTTAATTTCTCGCTGGTTAAGTTCCCTAGGAGTCTCGTATCCCTCAAAAGCCACCGGGCTAGGCGCCACCGGCTGCCACCCACCTTCTTCGCGCGTGGCTATTGCGTGATCACCCCATGGAATGAAGGACGATGCCTTTCGCCCAGCGTGAGCCAATTGAATACCCGCCAATGCGCCGTGGCTATGGATGATGTCGACCATCGGCTTCCAGGCGTGAATTTGATCATCGTTCCAGAGCCCCGGGCAAGCGATAGAAATCCGACCCTCAGGTGTAACCGCCGTTGCCTCGGCGACGATAAGCCCCGCCCCGCCCGTAGCGAGAGACGAGAAATGGAGCCGATGCCATTCACCAACGAGGCCATCGTTGGCGGAGTATTGACACATTGGGGCAATCCAGGCACGGTTTTTGAATGTCTTACCTGCGATGGTGAGAGGACTAAACAGCTGTGACACATTGGCTCCTTGAATCTTTAATCGTAATCCTTGCCACCAATCTGGCGCGTCTACTCGGTAGGGTTTTATCGTGACTAGACCAACGAGCTATCTTGCTTTTGACCTCGAAACGACGGGGATTGATTCGTTCCGTGACGTTCCCGTTTCCTACGCATTCGTGGAGCACAAGGTTTTGAATGGCTCTCCAGTGGCCGCTCGGGAAGCTGGTGTTGTTAACCCGGGCCGTCCGATCCCGGCTCAGTCGACTGCGGTTCACGGCATTACCGATGCCATGGCTCAAGAGGGTATTGCCCTTGGTGAAGCAATCGATCTAATTTCCGAAAGGATTCGTGGCCACTGGTCATCCGGCGGTGCCATTGTGGGCATGAACGTGGCCTACGACCTAACCATGGTTGAAGCCCTCTGTCGGGTTTATGACATCCCTTCGCTTTCAAGTGCTGGTCCCGGCCCAGTACTGGACGTCTACGTGATTGACAAGACCTTGGACAAGTGGCGGAAGGGCAAGAGGACTCTGAGCGACCTGTGCGTCCGCTACAACGTATCGCTCGACAATGCGCACAATGCTGAAGGTGACGCTGAAGCGACTCTAAAAATTTATGAAGCGATGGAAGTCGAGTTCCCGAGCTTGGCCCAACTGGACCTCGAAGCAATCAATTCGACACTAGACAAGTGGCACCACGAGTATCTCAGTAGTCTTTCTGACTACTTCGTCAAGAGTGGCAAGCCGGCAATCAGTCCTGGCCGGTTTTCTTGGCCAATTAATTCTGTTTCTTGAGTCGGGCTGGGGAGATTTGAACTCCCGATCTCTCGGCCCCCAGCCGAGCGCTCTAGACCAAACTAAGCCACAGCCCGTGAGTTGACTATTCTAGCCCCCAGCAGCTGCGGTCAGAATTTCTACAGTGTCCTCACTCTGGACCACGAAAGTTTCCCATTCGCTGCGCCGAACTATTTCACCGTTGACGGCAACTGCCACTCCCTTTGTCGGGAGCGAGACCTCGTGGAGCAGTTGACTAACGCTCAGCGAAGGAATGTCGTGATGAAGCCCATTAATTCTCATTCAGAATCTCCTGCATCAATACAGCCGAGAGTCGAGCGGTAACCGGAGACAACGTCACTCCGTGACGGAAGTGCCCAGATGAAAACACAACCCTTGAGCCCTCAAGCCTCTCGAGGAATGGATCGCTGGTAGTAGACGCTGGCCGAAGTCCACGCCGAATCTCACCGAGGACGGATTGCTCAAGAATGGGGAGTACTTCAAGAGAGTCTCGGAACAACCTCTCGACTTCTCCGAGTTCGACGCCCATCTCTGAGCGCTCCTCGCTAGAGGCTCCAACAATAAAAATTCCGTCACCGCGGTTCACCGCATAAAAGTCACGCCCTCGAACAAAGGCGCGAATCATCGGTCCCTTAAAAGCGTCCGTCGACTCAAGGTGGGCCGTGACGCCACGAACCGGTCGAACTGAATTTGAGAATTCTGGGAAGTCACCCCCAAGGCTTTGTGCCCCAGTTGCCAGCAGCACAGCATCAAATTTTCTAACGCCACTTAAAAGAGATACGGAACCATCCGTGCCGCACCCCGTGACCGCCTCCGGCTCAAATTCGACGCCACTGGTCCTGAGAGTTTCTAAGAGTCTTTCCATAACTAGGTCAGGATTCACCCAGGCATCTTCGGGAAGGAACAATCCGCTTCGAATACTCGGGTGAACACCAACGAAGAGATCGTCTCTATCGTCACGCGAGACGCTCTCTACGTGGCCTCCCTGGGACACAATGACCGATCTAAGTTGCTCTAGTTGGCGGCGGTCAGAAGCGTCCCAGCCAACGTAGAGCGTTCCGGATCGGTGCAATTCCTCTCCAGGCAGACCAATAGCGTTGAGCAAGCCTGCCCAAGCGACGAGGGAACTCTGTTGCAGCTGGAAGCTTTCTTCCTCGTTCGCGCGCGCCTCAGCACAAGGTGCGACCATGCCCGCTGCGGCGTAAGTAGCTCCAAGACCAGGTTTCGGGTCGAATACGGTCACGGAGACCTCGGGTAGGCGCGAAAATTCGAGAGCGGAGGTCAGGCCAATGATTCCGGCTCCAACAACCGCGACTTGTTTTTGCTTCGCCATGGAACCAGCCTAAGGGCTTCGTGAGTCACTATCGTTTAAGCGACTGTTGGGAGTGTTATGCGTAATCAATCCGAAATTGCCTCGGCCTTGTACGAGATCGAGCTGGCCTTAGACGAACTCATCTTTGAACAGGTCCAAGAACAGTTGTCGGCCGGGGCCTCCGAAAACGCCAAGGAGGCAGAGAAGCGACTGGCGAAGGCCCGGAGATCAGTCCAAAAAGCAATCGTGGCGCTGAGTGGCGACAACAGCCTCGATTTAGGGGACTAGATCATTCAAAAAGTCAATAACCAATCTGAGATTCACGTAGTTGCGTCCATCGAAGTCAAAACTCAGAGTGTCGTGACCGTTCGTACGAAAACCTGAGTCTCTTACGAATATTGGGAAACGTTTCCTCAAGGTTTCGAGTTGGTCGGTATTGGGGAGTTGATGGACTCGAATTGAAGCCATGCCAGGGGTGAATCTGACCTCGCGATAGTTCTTGTAAAAATTAAGAACCTCTCGCACGGCACCTTCCGCAGTGTCGCAAATTCGCAGTAGCGCCAGATCGGGCTTATTTATGTATTGCCCATCAATGATCTCGTCTTGAATGAACTCTTCCAGTCGTCGCCAAAACGTGCCGCCAGGTTGGTCAAGTAGAACGACCGGTGCAGGTTCAGTTTTGCCCGTGTGCAGCAACGTCAAGACCTCAAAGGCTTCGTCGAGTGTTCCGAACCCCCCAGGAAGAACTACGAAGGCGTTGGAGGGCCTAGTCATAGAAACTTTTCGGGTGAAGAAGTGATCCATCTCAACGAGCTTTGTTGCCGTGTCGATGTATGGATTGGGAAATTGTTCAAAGGGTAACTCAATGTTCACTCCGAGAGTGTTTTCGATACCCGCACCCTTCGAAGCAGCTTCCATAATTCCGGGGCCTGCACCAGAAACAACCAGCCAACCGCGTTGCGCCATTAGCCGTGAAAAATCAACCGCCAATTTGTAGAGCGGGTGCGAAGGTTTTGTTCTCGCTGAACCGAATACCGCAACCTTATTAAACCTGGAAAATCTCTCGAACATCTCGGCGCCCTCGAGGAGTTCGCCAAAAGCCGCTGCGGCAACAGCGAAATCGTCCTGAGAGACCAGGCCGGTCTCTAAGTAGGTTTGACGCAATACGTCGACGACTGCATCAATGGAGGGGGAGAAGTCAGACACTTAAGCGCTCAAACCAAGAAACGAATGGACCTCGTCGAGTGACTCCACAACCACTTGCCACACAGAACGGTCCGAGGCTTTCATGGCTTCGAAGTCGCCGATTGCTTGGGCGAAGAACAGGTCATGGAATGAGTACCTTCTACCTGCGATACGAGTTGGTGTCACAGAGGGTCTAACGACCACTTGGAGCGTAGCGATGTCTAATGGCCCACCCTTAAACAGCTGGCCGGTCGAGTGTAGATAACGGGGACCGATGTTCGCTGCGGTTGGTCCAAACGCTTTGCTGGTTGCCAAACGTAATGCCTCAACATGTTGATCGCTCTCAATTGAGGCGTATACGTTGAGTTCCCGGAAACTTGCATGCTGGAAATCTTCCTTGACCTCACTATTTGCACCGTGATTCGAGGGTTCGATATCGCCAGCTTGCAAAAGGGCTAACACGGCTTTCTTTGCACTCTCCACATTGGGTTGATTAAACGGATCCACACCCAGTTCGCGCGCACTCAAACACGCCACCAGCTGCCAGAACATCATTGAACTTGGCATGAGAGGGCTCGAGTCACCATCCCAAGTTGGAATTAAGCCCACGTCCTCTTTACCAGTTGTCTCTGCAACGAGCTGTTCGAGCCATAATGCACTGCCTGAATTAAGAGGGTTGCTCGGCAGAGGGAAGGTCGGAGTGCCCGACTTGGAGACCAGCATTTGCGCCTCACCAAGAGCTCTAGCAACCAACTCTTGTCCGAATTCAACTTCAGTATGTTCGCGCAAGAGTTCCGCAGGGGTCCACCCGCAGTACAGCGCTGGAATCAGGCCGAAAGGTGAGATGGCAGAATATCGCCCGCCGGTATTTGGGTCACCCAGTACAACGGTTGCCCCAAGAGAGTTTCCGAGCTCTTCGAGCGACGAGTTCGGGTCGGTTATAACAATTAGATTTTCCGGGGAGAGGCCATTAGCTAGGGCATGAGCCAGCAAAGTTTGCGTCTCAATGGTTGAACCGGACTTCGAGGAAGCTATGACCACACAATTGGAAAATTCTGTTGATGCAATTGAGTCGGGGCTTGAAGTGTCTAGAACGCGTAGCGATGTGTCTCCCTTCGCCTCGGCATAGAAGCGGGCGGGCGAAGACGAGCCACCCATGCCAAGTAACACCGTACGTCCGGTGCTATTCGGAAGTTTCGCCGCCAACTCTTCAAGCCACGCTCCGAGGTAACGCCGAGGGTGTTCTATCCACCCCAATGACTTCTCAGCGGTGCTCCCAGCGAAGAGCGTAGGGTCGCTGGCTTGAAGTCTTGTGGAAAGTTCCTCTAGGGAAATAGTCACGCGAGATCAGCAATCTTCTTTGCCACAGTGGAAAGAATTTCACCGTACGACTCAATAAACGAAGCCACGCCAACTGCCTCGAGGTCATCCGTAATCGCCGCGAGGTCTATGTGGGAAGGAAGCATCTGAAGCAACTCCGCATTCTCGTGGCAGGTTGCCGAGTCTCTTAAAAATGAGCGTGAAAACTCTCCCTGTTTCAAGGCTATCTCCAGGGTGGCGTCGGGCATTGTGTTGACCGTTTCTAGTCCCGCTATGAAGTCGACGTACAGAAGTGGATCGAAGTCGGGGTTCTTTGTCGAGGTCGATGCCCAAAGAGGTCGTTGGACTTGAGCCCCAAGATTAAGCAATTCACGAACCTTTGGTTCATTGATTTTTCTGGCGTACAGTTCGTAGGCGGCACACACCTGTGCATTGGCAATTTTCCCAACTAGTGGATGACCGGGATCGAGAAGCTTATCGACCGCTGCATCGACTCGCGATACAAAAAACGAAGCCACAGAGGCAATAGTGGCAAGGTCCACGCCATTCTTTCGAGCAAGTTGGAGCCCATCTCGCCACGCATCCATGACCCCGCCATAACGCTCCAACGAGAAAATTAGGGTGACATTGACACTGATCCCTTGACCCAACAGTTCAGTGATAGCGGGCAAGCCTGCTGGTGTCGCCGGGACCTTGATCATGACATTCGGACGATTCACTGCCGCGTGGAGCCGCTTGGCTTCAACAATCGTTCCACCGGTGTCATGAGCCAGGCGAGGGGAGACCTCAAGGGACACAAAGCCATCAACGAATCGAGCCTCACCAGACTCAAAGTCTTGCAATGAGCGCTCGTGAACTGGGAGCAAAATATCGCAAGCAGAGGCAACGTCCGCTACGGCCAGCTCTTCGAAGAGCTGCTCGGCGTCATCGGTTGAACGTGAATTCACGGCTGCGTCGTACGCGTTGGTACTCACCAATGCCTTGGCGAATATTGCTGGGTTCGAGGTAACACCGCGCACTCCATTGTCGACGAGTTGTTGCAGGGTTCCATCCATCAGCCAATCTCGTCGAATGTTGTCAATCCAAGGGGACTGGCCGTAATCGTCATAGAGGACGTGCAACTTCGTCATTCGTAGGTCTCCATCAATTTCGTAACACGAGCGACAATCGATTCGGATGTAATCCCGTATTCCTCAAATATGAATGGCGCTGGTGCGCTCATACCAAATCGATCAATACCAAGTACTTCGTCGGCGTACTTGTACCAACCAAGCGTGGCGCCAGCTTCGACGGCGAGCGACGGAAGATCTTCTCGGAGAACTTCGCTCTGGTAACTGCGATCCTGGTTGTCAAAGCAATTCCAGCAGGGAAGGGCCACGACGCGAGCAGAAACGCCCAAACTCTCGAGTGTGCTGGCGGCCTCCAGACTAATTGCAACCTCAGACCCAGTCGAGATGATGGTGCAAACCGCGTCCGCCATCTCCTTGGCAACATAGCCACCACGGTGCGCGTTGGTTCGAGATGAAATCGCAGCTTCGCCACTTAGAACCGGAAGATCTTGACGTGAAAGGACCAACGCCGTTGCTGGCATAGTTACGTCAGCGAGTAGAGACTGCGTCAGGAGGATTGTTTCGTTTGCGTCGGAAGGACGGACTACATGCAACTTAGGCATTACCCTCAGCGACATCAGATGTTCAACCGGTTGATGAGTCGGACCGTCTTCGCCAACGCCGATTGAATCATGCGTAAAGACGAACAACACCGATGCGTCGCTCAATGCCGCGAGCCGAATGGCTGGACGCACGTAGTCGGCGAAGACGAAGAAAGTCGAACCGATAGGGCGAATTGCGCCATGGAGTGCTTGTCCAACCATGATGGCGCCCATCGCAAATTCACGAATACCGTAATAAATTTGTCGACCTGCAGGGTTCAGCGGTCCTTGAGGAGTCCCTCCCTTGATGACGACGCCCGTGTTCTCTGTCAGGTCAGCTGAGCCGGAGGTTAAACCTGGCATGTTTCCAGATACCGCATCCATAACCTTCTGCATGGCTTTTCGAGTTGCCACTGGCTTGTCGGTGGCAAACTCCTCGATCTCAATTCGCTCAAGCAGAGCTCCATGAGCTCGGTATTGCGCTTCAAGTGATGCCAACAACTCAGGCTTTTCACTGGTGCGATTGAGCCACTCTTGGTAATCCGAGCGCTGTTTGGAAAGGGAATCGCGCACTCTGTCTGGAAGTCCCGAATCAAATGTGAAAGGCACGTCGGGCACGCCGAGAATTGCTTTTGCTTCTGAAATGGCCTCAGCTGAGAATGGCGAGCCGTGGGCTTCACGACGGTCTTGCATACTGGGACTCGGGAATCCGATGTGAGAGCGAAGGATCACCAGCGTGGGCTTGGACGTTTCTGCAATGGCAGCGCGAAGGGCGCTCTCAATCTCGTCGAGGTTGTTTGCCTTCTCACCGAGTTCGACAACATGCCATCCATACGCGCGAAATCTCATCGCCGCGTCGTCTCGCAGGGCGAGTTCGGTCTCGCCATCAATCGTGATGTGATTATCGTCGTAGATGACAGTCAATCGGTCGAGCCCTTGTGCACCAGCGAACGAAGCCGCCTCGTGCGAGATTCCTTCTTCCAAGCATCCATCTCCAGCGATCACCCAAGTGCGGTGGCTGACGAGATCCTCACCGAACTGCGCGCGCAACATGCGCTCTGCGACCGCCATTCCCACTCCGTTAGCGATACCTTGCCCCAAGGGGCCAGTAGTGACTTCAACGGTAGGGGTTTCGCCTGCTTCAGGGTGGCCAGGAGTCCGTGAGTGGGGCGCTCGGAATGCGCGAAGATCATCTTCGGAAAGGTCGTATCCGAATGCGTGCGCCAATCCATATTGCAAGATCGAGGCGTGTCCACAACTCAGAATGAATCTGTCACGGTCGTGCCAGTCTGGATGACTTGGGTCATGGCGCATGACACGAGAAAAGAGCGCCACGCCTAAGGGCGCCAGCGCCATCGCGGTGCCACTGTGTCCGGATTTGGCTTTCGCGGGGGCATCCATGGCCAACGAGACAATTTCTACGATGGCCTGGCGCTCGAGATCCGATGCACCCACATAAAGCTCAGTCATGGCTAAGACAGTAGTTAAAGAATCATTGGAAAATGGGGAAATACGGGGAAAATCCGATTGAGAGCGGAGTAACCTGCTTTCTATGAAACTCACCGTTGGGCAACTCCTCAGAGGTAAGCGGTTTGCCGAAGAGGCCACTGCTTCGAAGAAGCGGCTTTTCGCTCGCGTGAGGTCGGAGGTTGTCGAACCCATCGTGGCGCTTCCACGCATGTTCTTAGTTGGATTGCTCGGGAGCGTGTTCATCGCGGCCGGAGTTGCTTTTTTTCTCGTAGGAAGCCTTCGCCTCGTAGAGCACTTCTGGGCATTTCAAGGGAACACGTCGTGGCTTTCATACCTCGTTGTTTGGTTTGAGGCCTGTTTAATTGGGCTGTTCACAGTGTGGCGAATCGTCCGGACTGGTGGAGTCAAAAAGGACAAGTCGTGAAGCCAATCGTTAAGCACGCGGTCAAGACGGCGCAGGGTGTGAATCCGGCGTATCGCCTACTCCGGTGGGCTTTGGTTCTGGTTGGCGGCGCACTGTGGCGTTCATATAGGAAACGTCAGCAAACTAAGAAGAATCGAGCGTAATGAACGCGACCCTGCAAGTGGGCGAGCGCGTCATGCTCATTGACGCCAAGGATCGACAGTATCTAGTCACCCTGGAAATTGGTAAGACCTTTCACACCCATGCCGGAATTCTCGCTCACGATGACGTGATTGGAAAGCCCGAAGGTTCGATCGTCA